>Ga0182027_10004852_pt1 | contig 20638 bp, 16 predicted proteins | sample 712E1DmetaG_FD_121300 | JGI IMG/M metagenome (GOLD analysis project Ga0182027, IMG submission 121300) | Permafrost microbial communities from Stordalen Mire, Sweden - 712E1D metaG (Illumina Assembly) | ecosystem: Environmental > Terrestrial > Soil > Wetlands > Permafrost | place: Sweden...
AACTACTGGAGCAACCGGCGCAACAGTGACGGGCCTTCCGGCAGGAGCAACAGGCACATGGCTTGCCAATGTTGTTACTATCAGCGGTACCCCGACAGCCTCGGGACCATTTACCTATACAGTTACCCTGACAGGCGGTTGTGGAGTAATAACTACAACAGGAACAATAACAGTTGCTATAACTCTTCCTGTCAGTGTTTCAATAACCGCTGATGTTAACCTGGTATGTGCAGGGACAACAGTTAACTTCACGGCCACTCCTACTAATGGAGGAACAACACCGGCTTATCAGTGGTATAATGGTGCGACAGCTGTAGGTACAAATAGTCCTACATATTCATATATCCCTGTCAATGGTGATGTTATCATCGTAGTACTGACATCGAATGAAATATGTCAGACCGGTGGTCCGGCTACTTCGAATATGATTACTATGACAGTTAATTCATTACCGACAGTAACCACTTCGCAGGTAAATGTCGCATGTTTCGGTGGAACTACCGGAACAGCTACAGCTTTGCCAGCTGGTGGAACAGGTGTTTATACCTATACATGGAACACCGTACCTGTTCAGACATCAGTAACTGCTACGGGACTTGCAGCAGGTACATATATTGTAACTGTCGCTGATGGAAACAGTTGTACTGCAACAGCTAGTGTAATTATTATAGAACCTGCTACAGCACTATCAGGTAGTGTTACCTCTAAGACAAATGTTTCTATTCCGGGAGGAAATGATGGCAGCATTGTAGTTGACGGAGCTGGCGGAACTTTGCCATATCAATATAAAATCGGATCGGGAGCTTACCAGGCTTCCGGTACCTTTGGAACACTTACTGCCGGATCTTATATCATCACTGTACAGGATATTAACCTCTGTACATTCAATGTTCCTGTAACAATTATAGAACCTGCAGCTACATTATCGGGGAGTGCTTCAAAAACCGATGTTGCCTGTTTTGGTAGCTTAACAGGAAGCATTATTGTAACCGGTTTAGGTGGAGTGCCTCCTTATGATTATAGTCTGAATGGAGGAACTCCTCAGGTGTCAGATACCTTCGGGTCATTAGCCGCTGGTACATATACTATTACAATCGAAGATGCTGTTCTAAGTACATTTGATGTAAGTGTTACCATTACACAGCCTGCTTCATCTGTAGGAGGATCAATTACTTCTCAGACTGATGTTCTTTGTTTTGGAAGCAATACCGGCAGTATGACAGTAGCAGGATCAGGCGGAACGCCACCATATCAGTACAAACTAGGTGCAGGTTCGTATCAGGCATCAGGTATCTTTGGAAATCTCCTGGCCGGTTCATATACTGTAACAGTTCAGGATGCAAATCTTTGTACTTTTGATGTTCCGGTGACTATTAGTCAGCCTCCAACTGTACTATCAGGAAGTATCACAAGTCAGACATATGTTTCATGTTTTGGATCGACAGATGGTTCGGTTACTGTAGCCGGTTCTGGTGGAATTTCCCCGTACATGTACAGTCTGAACGGCGGAACATTCCAGGTTTCTGGTACATTTAACAATCTTGCCGGTACAACGTATACAATAACTGTTCAGGATGCAAATCTATGTACGGCGAACGTACCAGCAACAATTGTTGAACCTGCAGCAATTTCAATTGCCGGTGCTCCAGTACCTGCTTCTTGTCCTGATGTTCCTGACGGCTCAATAACACTCACGATCACAGGTGGGACACAGCCTTACAATATGATTTGGTCTGATGGTGTTATCACCCCGGGACGTCAGAATATAGCTGGCGGAACCTACAGCGTAGTTGTCACTGATAATAATGGATGTGCTGCCTCCCTGGATGTTGTTGTTGGTATTACAGCATCTGATAAGTGTATTGAAATACCTACTATTATAACACCAAACAATGACGGTGTTAATGATACCTGGCAGATTAAAAATATCGATCTGTTCCCGAATGCTGAAGTCTTTGTTTTTACAAGGTGGGGTAAACTTATATTCCATAGTAAAAACTTAGCTGCAAACCCATGGAATGGTACATTTGAAGGGACGCTCTTACCAACAGATTCGTATCATTACGTTCTGCATCTTAATGATGGGTCTAAACCCAGATCGGGTGTGATAAGTATAATCAGATAATAATTACTATATTTCGAATAAGATATGAGGTATCTAAGAATTATATTGCAGGCGATTGTTCTCAGCTTATGTTTTGGAACTGCCTTTTCACAACAAGTCCCTATGTACAGCCAGTACATAATGAATGGATTTCTGATAAACCCATCATTCGCGGGCCGTGATGGCTATACTACTGTTAATCTTACGGTTAGAGAGCAGTGGGTTGGAATGAATGGAGCACCAAGCACTTATGCTGCAAGTTTTCAGACCCGTATCCTCAAAAATAGCTTCATATCCAAATCCACAGCGGTTAGAAAGAAGATTGTTAAACCTACTAAAGGAGGTAAAGTAGGTCTGGGTGGATATATCTTCAACGACAACAATGGTATTATGCATCGTACCGGATTTTCGCTTGCTTATGCTTACCATATTTCGATGGGACGAACCGGGGGAATACCGAATGACCTTTCTTTTGGACTTGCAATGACTGCTTATCAATTTGCAGTTAATATGAATGGTGCGGTTTTAAACAATCATGATGATCCGTTACTTAATTCATATGACAGGTCAGTCTTTATCCCGGATTTCAGCTTTGGAGCGAGCTTCACTACTTCAAAGTACTATATCGGATTTGCAATGACTAATTTACTCAGAGGATCATTATTAATTGCCGATACATCAAAAAACAAAACAACTCAACTCGGCAATTATTATCTGACTGGCGGTATTAAATTTCCAATATCCCCAGATTGGACTATTGAACCATCTGCATTCATTAAAGCTTCAGATATGTTTTTTAAGTCGGCGCAGATGGATCTTACCGCCAGGGCATATTATAAGGATGACTATTGGGCCGGCGTATCTTGGAGAACAGGTGATGCTATTATAGCTATGGTGGGCTTAAAATATGACAGATTTTATTTTGCTTATGCTTTTGACTTCACTCTTACGGATATTCGATCGCAGAGTTTTGGAACTCATGAACTCTCACTTGCTGTTAAATTTGGCGAGAGTGCCAGAAGATACCGCTGGATAAACGCATACTAATGATTAGAAACAAATACGGAGGCTGATTTCACATCAGCTTCCTTTTTTTTAGAGAAAAATTTATGTCTAGAGGAATTCTTTCGAAAATATTATTTATACTCTTGCTGCTTACTCTTATTTTCAAATCAGGCTACTCCCAGGTTGTTTCATCTCACCCGATCAGGATTATGTTTTATAATGTTGAGAACTTTTTTGATATTTATGACGATTCTCTTACAGATGATAATGAATTTCTGCCAAATGGGTTGATGAGATGGAACTTAACTCGGTATAATAAAAAGACATATTCACTTTATAAAACAATTATTGCATCAGGGGAGTGGGAGCCTCCTGCGGTTATTGCATTTTGTGAGATAGAAAACAGAAAAGTACTCGAAGATCTTATTTATGGAACTTATTTGTTGAAATACAATTACAGTATAATTCATGAGGAATCACCCGACAGAAGAGGTATAGATGTTTGCCTTATTTATAGAAAAGAAATTGCAAATGTTATCTGTTACAGATACTGGATCCCGGCGGAAATTAAACGAAAGGATTTTAATTCAAGAAGTGTACTTTATACTAAGCTTTTAATTGGTTCAGAAACAATTCACCTTATTGTAAACCATTGGCCTTCGAGGAGAGGAGGAGTACTTGCCAGTGAGAATTACAGGCTCCTGATTGCCTCTATGGTCAGAGAAAAAGTTGATTCGTTAGTTGATAGAAACCCTTCCGGAGCAAGAATAATTATTTTAGGGGACTTTAACTCTACCCCTGATGATCAGGCTATCAGATCGCTTGTTTTCTCAAGTGATTCAGGTAAAACCATGATAAATCTTTCTGAGAGGCTGGATGATAATGGCCTCGGGACATATCGTTACATGGGGACATGGGAAATGATTGATCAGGTAATTGTATCAAAGGGACTTCTGTTTTGTAGGGAGGGACTTTATACAGGACCGAGTCTATTAAGGATTTTCAAACCTGATTTTCTATTGAAAAAAGATCCTAAATACCCTGGGTTCAGTCCATATTCAACATATCACGGATATAAGTATCAGGGAGGATTTAGTGATCATCTGCCTGTATTTCTTGATCTTAAGGTAAGGTAATACTCTCAACCGGAATGAGACCAAGTTCAATTCCTTTTTCCAGCATCAGCTTCCTGGCAGCTTCATGTTCATTCGGGATTACTCCATCAAGTATTGCATCCCTGATAGCATTTTTAATAACGCCGACCTTTTTACCCGGTTGTATTCCAAAAGCCATAATTATTTCGCTTCCATCAACCGGAGGTTGAAAATTTCTTACGGCGTCCTTCTCTTCAATCTCTTTAAGTTTATTTCTTACAAGTTTAAAGTTTTCGAGGTGCTTTGTTTTTTTAGCTTCATTCTTTGATGTAATATCAGCTTCGCATAATATCATAAGATCGTCAATGTCATCACCGGCTTCAAATAAAAGTCTTCTGATTGCTGAATCTGTTACCAGTTCCTGTGACAACGCTATTGGCCTGAGATGGAGATCAATTATTTTTTGAACATATTTCATTTTCTCATTCAATGGAAGTTTTAGTTTCCTGAAAATATCCGGAACCATTTTAGAACCAACGAATTCATGGCCATGAAAAGACCATCCTGTTTCAGGAAGATATTTCTTTGTAACAGGTTTGGCAATATCATGCAGAAGTGCGGCCCATCTGAGCCACAGATTATCAGTATTCTTACTGATATTATCAAGAACTTTTATTGAATGATGAAAATTGTCCTTATGTGCCTTCCCCTCTTTTGTCTCGACTCCTTTAAGATTATCAAGTTCAGGGAAAATTATTCTGAGTAAATCTGCTTTTTCAAGAAGAATGAAACCCCTCGAAGGATGAGGACACATTATTATTTTATTAAGTTCTGTAACTATCCTTTCAGCCGATACAATTTTTATTCTCTCGGCATTTTCTTTTATTGAATTGAAGGTTTTTTCCTCAATTGTGAAATTAAGCTGGCTGGCAAACCTTATGGCTCTCATCATCCTTAAGGGATCATCTGAAAATGTCTTGTCGGGGTTGAGAGGAGTTTTTATTATTTTCTTTTTCAGGTCATCTATGCCTCCAAAGGGGTCTAAAAACTCACCAAATGTTTCTTTGTTCAGGCTTATTGCCAGGGTATTAATGGTGAAATCCCTTCTTTTCTGATCATCTTCCAGAGTCCCATCTTCAACAACAGGTTTCCTTGAATTTCTGTCATATGACTCCTTCCTGGCACCTACAAATTCAATTTCATAATCCTGATTCCTGAACATTGCAGTTTCAAAGTTCTTGAAGACACTTACTTTTATTCCAGGATGTAATTTTTTTGCTGCTTTCCGTGCAATCTCAATCCCACTTCCGATGACAACTATATCGATATCCTTGTCGGGGTGGTCTCTTTTAAGAAGACAATCCCTTACCCACCCTCCTATAACATATGCTTGTACATTTTCAGATGTAACTACAGATGAAAGTGTTTCGAAAATTTTGTCATTAAGACATATATTCATATATAGATATGACAATGTGTTTAATATTCATGACAAAGTTACAATTAATACTCAATTATAGGCTAAAATTGATTTATGCACTTAATTGGCACAAAGCTTGACCTCTTAGTAAACAAACACAATTTTTATATGTTTATTAAATAAAAATGATATGATAGAGCATCTTACAAAAGAGACATTTTTGAATAAAATATTCAATTATGAAAAAAACAAAGAATGGAAATTTGAAGGTGAAAAGCCTTGTATAATTGATTTTTATGCTGATTGGTGTGGTCCATGCAAAGTAGTTGCTCCTGTTCTGGAAGAACTTGCCATAGATTTTGATGGTAAGATTAATGTCTTTAAGGTAGATACTGAAGCAGAACAGGAACTTGCATCGGTTTTTGGTATCAGAAGCATTCCTTCATTTTTATTTGTTCCTGCCAAGGGTCAACCTCAGATGGCACTGGGAGCATTACCAAAAGAAACGTTCGTTAATGCATTTAAGGATGTACTTGGTGTAGAAAAATGACCATTTCATCAAAAAGAGATATTGTTATATTAAATAAACTACAAAAAACGAAACAATTTATATCTCATAAACGTTTAAAATGACAGAAGTTAGTAAATTAGGTTATAAGAGTTTTTTTCATGGGTTTAGGTTTAGGGTAGTAAAGCAGTAAGTCAGGACTTAGGTCCTGATTTATTTTTATACCAGGTCCTTAAATATACTATTGATTTCCTCTTCAGTTGACCTTAGTTTTTTCTGACATTCTTTAATCAGTTCGGAAGCACGTTTTACCTCAACAGAAAGCTTATCAATATCAAGATCTCCACTTTCAATATTTTGCAGAATATTCTCTATCTCAAGTACTGCATTATTAAATGAAAATTCTTTTTTTGCCATATTTTTAAGTATTTAGTCCTTTTTGTCTCTTAGTCTCTTCTTCTCTTAGTCTTCCTTTCTTCCCAACCACCCTGCTTCTCAGAGTTCCTTCGAACAATTGTGTATCAATTTGATCATCTTTGCTTATCTGATCACTGTTCTTAATTATCCTGCCATTAATAGAAGTAATTGAGAATCCTCGTTGAAGAACGTTTTCAGGATTAAGGAGTTGTAATGTATTTCCTAAGTTTTTCAACATTACATCATTAACACTCAGGTAATTGACTGAGCCGGCAATAAGTCTTTGACCATTCCTTCTGAGAGTTACTTCTTTTCCGGAAGAATAGGATTTCGCTGCTGAAGCAAGTTTTGATTCCTGATTTGAAGGAATGAGGCCGGCTCTGATGATAAACTCCTTACCAATATTTATTATTTCAATTATTTCGGATGAAAGTTTATCTTTTACATGCGACATCATTATTTGTGCCAGAGGAAATAATTTGATTGCTGAAGCGTCAATCCTGTTCTTGTTCTTTTCAAAAATAATCTGTGATGCATCAATTATCTCAGAGCCTATATCAATAATATGATTTTCTGCACTATTTACAGAATCAATAAGAAAATCAGCTACTGCAGTAGGTGTTTTCAAAGATTTGTTTGCCACCATATCAGTGACGGACACATCCTTATCATGACCTATACCGGTAATTACTGGTAAAGGAAACTGGGTGACATGGTAGGCTATATTATAACTATCGAACCAATTGAGGTCTGATTGTGAACCTCCACCTCTTATTATAACAACCAGATCAAATAAGTGAGAGTTTAGTGCGATTCTGTCAAGTGCGTTCATTATACCCTGCTCTGTTTCTGTACCCTGCAATGAGGATTCAATCAATGCAGTATAAAATATATATCCAAAACTATTACTTTTTAGTTGATTGATAAAATCGGAATATCCGGCTGCATTTTTTGAAGATATAACCGCAATTCGTTGAGGAACAGCAGGAAACATGATCTCCTTATTCATCGAAAAGACTCCTTCCTGCTCAAGTTTTTTTATTACGAGCTGGCGTTTCATTGCCATTTCTCCAATTGTAAAAGCCGGGTCGATATCTGATATTATGAGGCTCAAACCATATATTTCGTGATATTCTACCTTTGTTTTTACGAGTATTTTTAGCCCTTCCCTGAGAGACTCTCCTGTAGCATTTTCAAAAAATGCCCGGAGGAATCCGTAACGTTTACGCCAGATTATTGCTTTTACACGAGCCCTTACATTTTTCTCCTCAGGATGTTTTTCAATTAGTTCAAGATAACAATGTCCGGCATTATTCTCTTTAAGCTCCGAGATTTCAGCCGTTACCCAATATGCATCAGGCAAAGCCAGATACAAGGAATCTCTAATGATCAGTTGTAATTCGGTTAACGAAAGTTTTTCAGTCATGATCAGTAATCTAACTATTTTCCGAATTTAAAGATTAAAAACCTTCATTACCTGATGACTCCTGTTTTTTCAGGGTCGGCAATTTTCCCCTTGTTATTCTCAAGAGAGTCTAAAAAGTCAGATTCTTCAATATCAATCTGACGATCTTTTGTTACTCCTTCAAGGTATTCTAATTTGTATTTAACCGTTCCGTCGTTTTTATATATAGCCCATAGACCATCTCTTGAGTCATTTTTATATTGTCCTGAGAATTCTATTCTTCCATTTTCAGACCATACTTCAAACTTCCCGTTCAGTTTTCCATTCAGATAATCTGATTTAAGGCAGACAGTTCCGGAAGGGTAGTACTGGATCCATTCTCCCTGCTTTATATCATTTAAATATGTGAGTCTTTCTGCTATTGTACTATCGGGATAGAATTTAACAGACGTCCCGTTTTTGAGATTTTTTGAATAGTTCTCCTCAGAGATCAGATAACCATCGGTAAAAGCAGAAAAGAATTGCCATTTGCCCTCTTTCATCTGATCGACATAGGTTCCTTTAGAAGAAATCTTTCCATTCGGATGGTAAATAGTTGCGACTGCTTTTCTTCCATCTTCACTATAACTAAGAACAGATTTTAAAGACTTGTCCTCATAATATCTTCTGAACTCGCCAACAGGATGATCATCTTTAAAATAGCCATCATACACAGCATTTTCGTTCGGATATTTCTTTATCCAGTGTCCTTGTTTCCTTCCCTGGTTATCGGTTTTATTAATAGTCGTTTCATTCTGGCTTGAAGCACAGAAAGAAATAGCTAATAGAGAGGCAATTAATATTGTTTTAAGCTTCATCTGCCTGAAACGTAAAATTTCACATAAAAGTACAAAAAATCACCCGTGATTTATAATAATGAAGTATTTGCCTTCTAATTATCCACTTGTCTGTTTTCTCTTTGTGTTACTTTGGTTTTACTTTGTGATCCTTTGTGTTTAAATGAATTAGCTTTTACCACAAAGGTACTCTAAGGTTATCGCAAAGGTTCACAAAGGGTTTTTAAGAGACCGATTTATTTAAAAATGAAATAAAAAAAGAGGTTGAAAGATCTTCAACCTCTTATAATAACGTCAATTATGATTTATTTCACCTCTTCGAAGTCAACATCTGTTACCTCTTCGTTCCCTGGCTTGGTATTATCATTACCTGAAGGTTGTTCTGCGTTAGGTTGAGATGTTGATTGACCCGAATTCTGAGCTGTTTTGTACATCTCTTCCGAGGCTACCTGCCATACTGAATTTAATTCTGCAAGAGCTTTCTCGATTGCATCAACGTCTTGAGCTTTGTGTGCTTCCTTAAGCTTTGCGAGAGCGCTTTCAATTGCAGGCTTTTTATCAGCAGGAAGTTTATCACCAAATTCTTTAAGTTGTTTTTCTGTTGTGAAGATCATACTGTCAGCAGTATTAATCTTATCAACTTTCTCTTTTGCTTTATTGTCAGCCTCAGAATTGGCTTTAGCTTCTTCTCTCATTCTCCTTATTTCATCGTCATTCAAACCGGAAGAGGCTTCTATCCTTATTCTCTGTTCTTTACCTGTGCCTCTGTCTTTGGCTGCCACATGTAAAATCCCGTTTGCATCGATGTCAAAACTTACTTCGATCTGAGGAACGCCCCTTGGGGCCGGTGGCAGACCATCAAGATGGAAACGTCCGATAGTTTTATTACCGGTTGCCATTGGTCTTTCACCCTGAAGAACATGTATCTCTACAGATGGTTGGCTGTCAGCTGCGGTAGTAAACACCTCAGTTTTCTTGGTGGGAATAGTTGTATTTGATTCAATAAGTTTAGTCATTACACCTCCCATTGTCTCGATACCAAGCGACAAGGGTGTAACATCAAGCAGGAGAACATCTTTAACTTCTCCTGTAAGTACGCCACCTTGTATTGCAGCTCCGACTGCCACAACTTCGTCAGGATTGACACCTTTGGATGGTACACGCCCAAAGAATTTTTCAACAAGTTGCTGAATTGCCGGTATACGTGTAGATCCTCCAACAAGAAGAACCTCATTTATATCTGATACTGAGAGACCAGAATCTTTCAGGGCTAACTTACACGGTTCGATGCAAGCCTGAATCAGTTTATCACATATTTTTTCAAAATTTGCACGTGTGAGAGTTTTTACAAGGTGCTTTGGAATCCCATTCACAGGCATAATATAAGGAAGATTAATCTCCGTTGTTGTAGCACTTGAAAGTTCGATTTTGGCTTTCTCGGCTGCTTCTTTCAATCTTTGTAATGCCATAGGATCCTTTCTCAGATCTACACCTTCTTCTTTGAGAAACTCGTCAGCCATCCAGTCTATGATAAGATGGTCAAAATCGTCGCCTCCAAGATGAGTATCTCCGTTTGTAGATTTTACTTCAAATACTCCATCACCAAGTTCCAGAATTGAAATATCGAAAGTTCCTCCCCCAAGATCAAACACTGCTATCTTAAGATCCTGTGACTTCTTGTCGAGGCCATAAGCCAATGATGCGGCTGTAGGCTCATTAATGATTCTTTTAACATTTAGTCCTGCTATTTCACCGGCTTCTTTTGTTGCCTGTCGCTGTGAATCGCTGAAGTATGCTGGTACCGTTATAACTGCATCTGTGACCTCCTGTCCGAGATAATCTTCTGCGGTTTTTTTCATCTTTTGAAGAATCATAGCAGAAATCTCCTGTGGGGAATACAAACGGTCATCAATTTTTACTCTTGGAGTATTGTTGTCACCTTTAACAACAGTATATGATACCCTTTTAATCTCTTTTGTGACTTTATCATATGTTTCCCCCATAAACCTTTTTATCGAATAGATAGTTTTTTTTGCGTTGGTAATAGCCTGTCGCTTTGCAGGATCTCCAACTTTTCGTTCACCGTTTTCAACGAATGCAACTATTGAAGGTGTAGTTCTCTTTCCTTCGCTGTTGGGGATCACAACAGGTTCATTGCCTTCCATTACTGCAACACAAGAATTTGTTGTTCCCAGATCAATTCCAATTATTTTTCCCATTTTATAATAATTTTAAAAATTTCATTTTGACAGAGTGAATTTTGCCCCGGTGTATCAGAGCATATTTCAATCTATCTTTCAAAAAATTCATACAATGTTGAATGAGCAATGATTATGCCATTAAAGTTTTTCGTGTTTTTTATGACAAAACGACAGGCTACCTGATCGAACCTGCCAAATTAAAAAGATAATAGTATGGAGACATATTCTCCAATTCAAATCTGTAACTTTGCCTTTATAAATTAACACCTTTTTTATTATGCCAATACATAAATCTGTCAGAAGGGTCACTACTCATGTTTTAAATGAGATGAAACTTAAAGGTGAAAAAATTGCCATGTTGACGGCTTATGACTATTCCATAGCAAAAATTCTTGATGAGGCAGAGATAGATGTCATCCTGGTAGGTGATTCTGCCTCTAACGTAATGGCAGGTTACGATACAACACTTCCGATTACACTCGATAATATGATTTATCATGCAGCTTCTGTTGTAAGAGCTGTTAAGAGGGCACTTGTGGTTGTAGATCTGCCATTCGGAACGTATCAGGGCAATTCTAAGGAGGCATTGGTTTCGTCAATAAGGATCATGAAGGAGACTGGTGCTCATGCTGTTAAACTTGAAGGAGGAAAGCAGGTAGTTGAATCAGTAGAAAGAATTCTCTCAGCAGGAATTCCTGTAATGGGGCATCTTGGCCTGACACCACAGGCTATTCATAAATTCGGGACCTATGTTGTCAGAGCCAAAGAAGAAGAGGAGGCCCGAAGACTTATGGAAGATGCCAGGTTACTCGAACAGACAGGATGTTTTGCCATTGTGCTTGAAAAAATTCCGGCTAAACTTGCAGAAGAAGTCACAAATAGCATAAAGATACCTACAATTGGAATAGGAGCAGGGGGAAAAACTGACGGCCAGGTACTTGTTCTGCATGATATGTTAGGAATTACCCAGGAATTCTCTCCGCGTTTTCTCAGGAGATATCATAACTTGTATGCGGAGATAAAGGGTGCTGTACAAGCTTATATCACTGATGTCAGATCACAAGACTTTCCAAACGAAAAGGAGCAGTATTAACAAAACCTGAAATGGCCGAAATATTATACGAGGACAATCATATTATTGCAGTTTACAAAAGATCTTCTGATCTGGCGCAGGGGGACAAAACAGGAGATCCCCCTCTTGATATTGAAATAAAAAAATACCTGGCCGAAAAGTACAAAAAACCCGGAGAGGTTTTTCTTGGTATTGTTCACAGGCTCGACCGTCCGGTGAGCGGCGTTATGCTCTATGCCCGGACATCCAAAGCGCTTTCCAGACTGAATGAGATGTTCAAAACGAAGCAGGTTAAAAAAATATACCTGGCAATAGTTAAGGAAAGACCTCCGGAAGATGAAGCTACAATAACTCATTTTCTTAAAAAGAATGAGGCCCAAAACAAAACATATGTATATGATAATGAGGTAAAAGGCTCAAAAGAGGCAAATCTTACGTACAGGTTATTGGGAAGATCAGAAAGATATTATCTCCTTGAAGTGGAACTTCACTCCGGAAGACACCACCAGATAAGAGCTCAGCTGGCTAAAATAGGGTGCCCTGTCAAAGGCGATCTGAAATATGGCTTTGCACGTTCTAATGATGATGGCGGCATAAGCCTCTTTGCCCGCCGGCTGGAGTTCATTCATCCGGTAAAAAAAGAACCGGTGAATATCATTGCCCATTTTCCCGAGGGCGATATCTGGCCTGTTTTTATGGATTCTATTACATAAAAAAATGAGCCGGAATCCCCGGATCAATTAACACCAGGCTTGCTTTCGATTTCCTTTACCATCTCCATTCTCCTGGTTTCATCATTTTTCCTTATTTCATTTATAACGGATCAAAATTACTGGTATGCAGGTATTTCAGAGCTAATATTCGGTTAATAAGAGTTAATGAAAAGTTAAATACTTCTTTATTAACGACTTTATGATATATTTTTGTACTATGAACAGGAAGAAATTTGCCGGACTTATTCTCATGATGTTGTTATCCATCATAGGCATTATCTGGGTTCAGATCGTATGGATAATGAAAGCTATTGATATACAGAATGAAAGTTTCAACAACACAGTAGGTATTAGTCTCTATAATGCGGCAAATACCATTGAGTCTTCCAGGAAGATGAATTTCTTTAATAACTTCATGCCTGTTGAACCGATTCCTTTCAATAATTCCTCAAACAATATTACCGGATATCTTAGTATCGGTAGCTATTCATCAGATCCAGGGGAAAAATTCAGTTTAAGTATTACAAACCAGTCTGTTACCGGTAGTAGTGATAAAGATAAAGTCACCAGAGTAAACAAATCTTATACTATCACCAATGACACTTCAGTTGTTTCTGATTCAGTCACATATGCGGTTTCTTCTCCTGATAAATCTGGTAAGATTAACATAATCAGGAAAGGAGAAAATTTTAATACAAATTCCAGGGAAGTATATATTAAACAAAATGAATTTCTCGATTGGGTTAAAAAAAGATCAAATGAGTTTCAGAACATGAGTGAGGAGATGATCAATGAGATTTACCAGTGGGAAAAGACCCTCGAACTTGATAATAAGGAGATTGATTACACTCTTCAACAAACTCTTGCATATACCGGTATACACACTCCTTATGAATATGCCATAATCAAAAACGGTGTAGTTCAGGACGGAACTTTTAAAAAATCACAAAAAAGTGATTTTCTGAAGAGTATGTATAGGGTCAGATTGTTTCCCGACAATATTATAAGACAGGATCTTTTTCTTTCGCTAATTTTCCCTGAACGGACTAATTATGTACTCGGATCAATGGTATGGATACTGGGAGGTTCAATGTTATTCTCACTTTTCATACTTGCAACATTTGCCTTAAGTCTCTATTTTATAATAAGACAGAAAAAAGTCTCAGAGATGAAATCTGATTTTATAAACAATATGACTCATGAGTTTAAAACTCCAATTGCCACCATTTCTCTTGCAGCAGATACTATAACTAATTCTAAGGTCATTAATGATGAGGCCAGTATCAGACATTTCATCGGTATGATCAAGAAAGAAAACAGCAGGATGAATAAGAAGGTGGAAACAATTCTTCAGATAGCATCGCTCGACAAAAAGGAGATAGAATTTAAGTACGAAAATGTCTCTCTTCATACCATTATTGAACATGTGCTGGAAACAATTGAAATACAGGTTCATCAAAGAAACGGGAAGATCAACCTTAACCTTAATGCTGAAGAACCATTTATATATGGTGATTTTGAGCATCTTACGAATCTGGTAAACAACCTTCTTGACAATGCAATTAAATATTCACCTGATTTGCCTGAGATTAATATCACAACAAGTAATCGTGAAAAGGGCGTAATTTTATACGTTGAGGATAAAGGAATAGGTATGACGAAAGCAGTTCAAAGTAAAATATTTGAACGGTTCTATCGTCAAAACTCTGGTAACGTGCATGATGTCAAGGGATTCGGCCTTGGTTTAAATTATGCGCGGTCTATAATTGAAGCCCATAAGGGCAGTATACAGGTTTTCAGTGAACCTGGTAAAGGAAGCAGGTTCGAAATATATTTACCATTTAACTGGGATAATTAGATATGAGCAACAAACCCGCTAAGATTTTTCTTGTTGAAGATGATTTAAGTTTTGGATCGGTTCTTAAATCATACCTTGAAATTAATGACTACTCTGTTGAGTGGGTCGATGATGGAAAATACGCAATTGATCATTTCAGGAAAGGGGTCTTTAATGTTTGTATCCTAGATATTATGCTACCTCATGTAGATGGATTTACCATAGCAAATGAGATAAGACAGATTAACAATGAAGTCCCGATAATTTTTCTTACCGCTAAAAAGCTGAAAGAGGATGTTCTAAAAGGCTATGGCGTAGGAGCGGATGATTATGTAACCAAACCATTTGATACTGATATACTTCTTGCAAAAATACGGGCAATAATTTTAAGACGTGATTTTCAATCAGGAACAAAGGATTTTTATGAAATAGGTAAGTTTGTTTTTAATTCAAAGTTGAGGACTTTGACTATTGGTAATGACGAAAAAAAATTATCTCCGAAGGAGGCACAATTACTGGAACTATTGGCCATTAATCCCAACGCATTGATAAGCAGGGAAATGGCTCTTAAGAAAATATGGGGTTCTGATGATTATTTTACAGCCATAAGTATGGATGTTTACATAACAAAACTCAGAAAGTTCTTATCGGAAGATCCCGATCTGAATATTAAAAATATCCATGGAGCCGGTTTCCAGTTAATTGTCAGGGAAGATTAATCTTCAGATTCTTCCCTTTGAATTGCAAAGGAAGCAGGCAGCTGATTCCATCAATAATCTGTGTTTTATTTTTCCCCGCGAGAATTATTTTTATCTTATTTCCTGTCCTTGACTCCTCTTCGGCAATTACCTGCCGGCAATTTCCGCAGGGAGCGGGAAAATCATCGGTTAACCCTTCTTCTGTCATAGCGGCTATAGCCAAAGCAACGGGTTTATCTTCAGGGTGATTTGATATAGAATTGGAAAGGGCACTCCTCTCAGCACATATTCCGGAAGGGAAGGCTGCATTTTCTACATTTGCTCCCTTTACAATTATTCCGGTCTCCAGCCTGATCGCTGCTCCAACTTTGAAATTTGAGTAGGGAGCATACGCATTTAAGGCTGCTTCTCTGGCAGCAATAACAAGTTCCCTGTCATCGGATTCAAGTTCTTCAGTTTTTTCATACTCCGTATATGAAAATGATATATTGTTCGTTCTAATCATTACACGCTTAGTTAGTTTTGAGTATAAAGGTAGTGATATTTGTTTATTTTTGACGTAAATTAATCTTGATGCGTAACAGACTATTTCCCGTTCTTTGTTTGATTTTATTATCATTTCTGTATTCATGCAAAGCTTATAAACCGCTGGTTTCATCTTCAACACCTGATCAATCGGTTCAGGATTATGTAAATTTATATTGGGACCTTGCAGTCTCAGAGATGAAGAGAACAGGTATCCCCGCGAGTATTACTCTGGCTCAGGGTATTATTGAATCTGATTGCGGACATAGCACTCTTGCCAGAGAAGCAAATAATCACTTTGGAATCAAATGTCATGATAATTGGACAGGACCTACCTTCACCCATAATGATAACAAAAGAAATGAGTGTTTCAGAAAATACAGCAGGGCGGCGGAGTCTTTTTATGACCACTCTGATTTTCTAAAATCTGTATCCCGATATAGTTTCCTTTTCAGTCTGAATTCCACTGATTACAAAGCGTGGGCCCATGGCTTGAAAAAGGCTGGTTATGCAACAAATCCTGATTATCCGAATATGCTGATCAGGACTATTGAAGAAAACAATCTCTGGAATTTTGATCGTGGGTATATTGCAGCCAACTTGCCGCCACATATCACCGACACTGTGAAAGTGCGTGTTATAAATCATTCCGGGGATAGCACTAAAAAAACTATTAAATTTTCAAATGGGAACCCGGCCGTTTCGGCTCACCTTCAGAGAGTTCTGGAGAATAACAGGATACAATATATTATTGTTAAGGATGGAGATACAAGAGAAAAACTTGAAAATGAGTTTCAATTACTTAGATGGGAACTTTCTAAATATAATGAACTTAAAAATGATTTTCAACTCATCCCCGGACAAATATTATATATTCAGCCTAAAAGGGATAAGGCAGAACCCGGGAAAGAGTATTATAATACTGTGGAGGGAGATACAATGTACCTTATTTCCCAGCGCTTCGGTATAAAACTTAAGAGACTTTATGAAATGAACAGGATGGATGAAGGCACAGAACCCGAAGGTGGTAAAAAGATTTGGTTGAGAAGCATTAAGCCGGTTTATTAACCTGAATAGTGAATTCTGTTATTCTGAATCCTCTGAGGAAGTCGACAGTACCAATCCGCTTCTTCCCTTCAAGCTGCAGACTGATAATATTCAAAAATCCATTTTTACAACTGATTTTTAAATAATGTTTTCCATCGGAGATTATTGTTCCAGGTTCGAAATTATGTTTCTCAATTTCCGGCTGGCTCTCGAAGATCTTGAATGAAATTGTTGTGGATTCATTTTTGAACCATGACTTTGCACAAGGATAAGGTGAAAGGCCCCTGATTAAATTGTGGATTTTAACCTGGTCGTTGTTCCAATCAATAATACAGTCATTAGGATGGATCTTCGGGGCAAGTTTCGTAGATTCTCCCTGTTTAATAAGATTTGTCTGAGATAATGTATTCACCTTGTTGGCAGTAATATAAGCCAGTGTTTTGATTACAAGCCTCGCTCCAAGGATCTTTAACTTATCGTGAAGATCACCAGCATTTTCGTTAGGTGAAATATGTACTTCTTCTCTGAATAGTATATTTCCTGTATCTATTTTTTCATCAATAAAAAATGTTGTAACACCCGTTGTTGTTTCTCCGTTTATAATCGCATGATTTATCGGCGCTGCCCCCCTATAATCAGGAAGTAGTGAAGCATGAAGATTAATTGTACCAAGAGGCGGCATTTTCCATACTTCTTCAGGGAGCATACGAAAGGCTACGACAACAAAAAGATCAGCATTCAGCTTTTTCAGGGTACTAATAAATTCAGGATCCTTTAAATTAATAGGTTGCATGATATGGGGGAGATTGCTGAATGTGGCAAATATCTTTATGGCAGATTTTGTTATTTTCCTGCCTCTTCCTGAAGGTCTGTCAGGAGCGGTCACTACACCTACCACATTGGCCCCATTCATAAGCAATGAGCCAAGCGTAGCCACTGCAAACTCAGGAGTCCCCATGAATACTATCCTGAGATTTTTCATAAATGGTTTATTATCATATAAATAGAATAACTGTTAATCCTTGGCAAGATGTTTATAACATGTAAGATTATGTCCCATTTTGTTTGCTTTTGTTTCAAGATAGAACCTATTGTGAGGATTCGATTCGATTATCAGAGGTATTGTTTCAACAATTTTTATCCCGTAACCCTCCAATCCTGCCCTTTTCACAGGGTTATTTGAAATAAGCCGTACTTTTCCAAGTCCGAGTTCCCTCATTATACTTGCGCCAACACCATAGTCTCTCTCATCTTCACCAAATCCAAGTTTCAGATTTGCCTGCACAGTGTCCATTCCTTCATCCTGAAGCTTGTAAGCTTTTATCTTGTTAAGGAGACCTATTCCTCTGCCTTCCTGGCTAAGATAAATAACTACCCCTTTTCCCTCAGCTTCAACCATTGACATAGCTTTCTTTAGCTGAGGTCCGCAATCACATCGCATAGACCCAAAAATATCGCCGGTAAAGCATGAAGAATGAAGTCTGACCAGAACCGGCTCATCTTTTGTCCATTTGCCCTTTACAAGGGCGGCATGTTCAATACCGTTACTGGTCTGACGGAAAGGGATAAATTCGAAATCTCCACTTTCGGTTGGTAGTTTAACCCTGTCACCCTTCTCTATAATTGAATCTCTTTCAAGAGTATATTTGATAAGGTCCTTAATTGCAATTATTTTTATATCAAATTTCTCTCTGATCTTAACAAGATCGTTTAACCTCGCCATAGAACCATCATCATTCATTATCTCAACCAGGGCGCCTCCGGGGCGGAGATTTGCAAATCGTGTCAGATCTACAACAGCTTCTGTATGTCCGGCCCTTCTCAGAACTCCTTTTGATTTTGCTTTTAAAGGAAATATATGTCCGGGTCGTCCAAGGTCTGTAGGTTTGGTTGACGGATCAACCAGCGCTTTAATAGTGAGAGCTCTGTCAAAAGCCGATACTCCTGTTGTTGTTTCTTCATTCAGTAAATCAACTGTCACAGTGAACTGTGTCTCATGAATGGACGTATTGTTCCCTACCATCAGGTTTAGATCCAGTTCTTCACATCTTTCTTCAGGCAATGCTGCACAGATAAGTCCTCGGCCATGTTTAGCCATAAAGTTGACTATTTCAGGTGTTATCAGTTCAGCAGAACAGATAAAATCACCTTCATTCTCGCGATCTTCATCATCAACAACAATCAAAAGTTTTCCAAGTCTTATATCTTCAATTGCCTCTTCGACAGAATTCAGCATAATATCGTTCATTATCATTATTTTTTAGTCGTTGACAGAATTTCTGCCTGATTCTTTTATAAATAATTTGTACATATAATCCTTTACTCTTTTAAAGAACATCAGATAAGTTTCAATGTTCAATATAACAGAATCGGTAGTAGCTTTATATGTAAGAAAAACCCCTATCGGCAATAAGATATATGAGGCTGCCCACATCCCTGCAAATGTACCGACAACATCTTCTTCCACAAGTTTCTGTCCTGAAATTGAGATAACGTAATAAACAACGAAGAAAAAGATGGAAATAACTGCCGGAGTCCCTAAACCACCTTTCCTGATAATTGCGCCAAGGGGAGCCCCGATAAAGAAGAAAACCAGACAGGCAAAAGACATGGTAAGCTTCTTGTTCCATTCTGCTTCAAACCTTTTAATCGTCCTGATTTCATAGTGCTGTGATTCATTCTTCTCAAACAGTAAACTGATTTCTTCTTTAAGACTTGCAATAGCTTTTGACAGAACGGTCTTTTTTTCCATTACTGAAAGTGAATCGAACAAGGCTTTTGTATCAAATTTTCTGATGTGGTATTTAATCTCAGATTTTGAGGCCTGATCAGGCTTATTGGTTTTTATATTTCTTACAGCATACAGTTTTTTATTCTTGAATTCTTTAAATTCATTATTGAGTTTTTGATTATATTTATTTTTGAGAGAATCAATTGTAAAGGTCAATTGTGAAATGTTCAACATGGCAGGACCCGATTTGAATATCCCCTCTTCACTTCTTTGAAGATCAAATCCGGTAAGAGGGATCACTATATTCTGCTCTTTAAAAAAGTCTTGTCTGTCAGGATATTTTCTCAAGGATGGATTAACGTTTTTTTCTTCCAGTTCATTATGACCATTGCCGTTATAAAGTGTCATTATCAACCCTGTTTCGTCTCTGGTTGAGCGCATATAGCCTGAATCAGCCAGAATAACGGAATAATTTCCTCTTCTCTCGCGATGGTCATAAATAATGAGATTGTCGAGACGGTTGGTCGCCGGGTCCTTTGTAGTTATTTTTATACTGAAATCGGGCACTCCGTTATAGAATGTTCCGGCCTGGATGTTAATATCTGGTTTTTTATGCTGAATATTATAGAGAAGCGATCGTGCCTTAATAGTTGAATAAGGGAGAACGTTATTTGAGAAAAAGAATGAAACTATAGCAATAATACCTATGAGTATAATTAATGGTAGCATAATTCTCTGAAGAGATATACCTGAAGATTTAAGGGCCGAGAGCTCACTGAATTCTCCCATATTTCCAAATGTCATAAGTGAGGCCAGAAGAATTCCGAGAGGAAGAGCAGTAGGAACAAAGGTAAGTGCAAAATAGTAAAGTAATTCGCTAAGCACCTTAAAATCAAGGCCCTTGCCAGCAAGATCATCTACGTACATCCATAGAAACTGCAGTATAAGAATAATAAGGACAATAAAAAATGTGAATATTAAAGGCCCTATAAATGATTTTAATAAAAAGCTGTCAACCTTTTTCA
>Ga0182027_10004853_pt1 | contig 20635 bp, 15 predicted proteins | sample 712E1DmetaG_FD_121300 | JGI IMG/M metagenome (GOLD analysis project Ga0182027, IMG submission 121300) | Permafrost microbial communities from Stordalen Mire, Sweden - 712E1D metaG (Illumina Assembly) | ecosystem: Environmental > Terrestrial > Soil > Wetlands > Permafrost | place: Sweden...
CCCTTGCCCTGGTCGTAGGCCACCAGCAGCTTCCGTCGCAAATCATCCGAATAGGGTCGCGCCATTGCATGTGCGCGGACCATCGCCATCAATACTATACACCATCAGGAGAAATGCTCTAGCTCGCAATCGGGCTATTTCCGAAGCTGTACTTATTGGGGGCGACGAAGACCTTCGCATTGGTATGGAGTTGGCCCAACAATATGGCGTCCGTGTTCACTTGTTGACCATCCAGGGAAGTACCTGTTCAACCCCGCTGCGACAGGAGTCTGATACGCATTCGACCATTGCAACAGACGTTATTCGGACCTTCCTGAGCATCACGGTGCCACCTGCAACAAGCATTGCATTGCCGGTCGCAGTTGCAACGCCAGTAACAACACCAGTGCCAACGCCAACGGCAACACCAGCGGCTACGGCAGGGGCCGCCGACATTACCACGGCCTTTAATGCAGTGGTGACGAGTTACCTCTCAACGCTAGCTGGACCAGAACAGGCCGCGTTGAAGAGCGCCATTCAAACAGGAACGGGCGTTCCGAGCGAACATGATGGCAGACTATTGGCTACCGCGCGGACGCAAATTGGTCGCCTACTGGATAACGCAGAAAAGACCATGCTTCGTGGGATATTGAAAACGCAGCTGGGCATTTAGCCAACTCTGGCATCCTGACAGCCCCTCTCCTGCCCCGATCCTTTTCAACGTTCGCGCCGATCATGATTCTTCGTATTGAAGGCCGTTGAAGGCCAGCCCCGGACAACCATCTTCACACGGTGGAAGTCGCAGGTTCGAATCCCGCAGCGCCCACCACGTCCAGCCGGCGTGCCGGTTGGAGCGGTACCGGCTTCCTCGATGCCCTCCACTTGAGTTCCGATACTTGGTTCCTAACAACCCCACGCCGAAGATTCAAGACGCCTGCCTCGAAATCCACGTCGTGCCACTGCACCCCCCTGAGCTCGGAGAAGCGCGCCCGGTCGCGGCGGCCAAGAAAGCGTACTCCGCATCGAACAGAGAAAAACCGGGGCGGATTGGAAAAAAGACTGAAAAAACGATTTGCAAACCTGTGGAGCCGGAAGAAAATCACAAAGAAGGCCCACGCCGGCCGTGGGCCAGAAACCAAATGGGAAATGTCAATGAGCGATAAGAATATCGCCGCCAACGACCCTTTTCGCGAGAAGCGCGAGGCCGAAGGAGTCCTCGAGGCCATTTTTCAGGGCAAGAAGATTCCCATGATTTTGGGATATAAGGACGTTCGAGCCGTCGCCGCCGATTGGGAGACCTTCAGCAACGACGCGCCTTTCCGCGTTCCCATTCCGTCAGAGGAAGACGTGCGTTCCGTGCGTCAATTGCCGATAGAAACAGACCCGCCGGACCACACCGAATACCGGAGAATCGTGGAGCCGTTTTTCCGCCAACCGAAGGAGCTGGAGATGGTCCACAAGGTGGATGCGCTCATCACCGAGCTCCTCGAGCAAGCCACGCTCAGGCCGTCCATTGAAATTGTGCGGGAATTTGCGTTGCCGTTGCAATCGCGCGCATTGACCTATCTGCTGCGCGTGCCGGAGCGAGAGGCGAGTGAGTGGATCAGCTGGGGAACTCATGTCTTCCGCGACGGCGCCAATGGCCAGGCGAAAGGCGCCGCGCTCGAACGCTACATTCAGCGGCAGTTGGACCGTAGCACTGAAAATCCCGGCGCCGATTTCTTTGGCGTGCTGACGCAGGCGAAATTTCGCGGCCGCACTTTGACACGCGAAGAAATGATGGGCTTTGCCAATCTGGTCTTCGCCGGTGGACGCGATACCGTCATCCAGACGGTGGCATCCATCATCGGCTATTTCGGCGGACACCCGGAGGCATTGGACGTGTTGCGGGCAAGACCGGAATGGTTGAACAGCGCGGCGGAAGAATTCTTCCGGTTTGTCTCGCCGCTGACTCACATTGGCCGGGTCTGTCCGCATGCCGCTGAAGTGAAAGGGGTGGTGGTTGAGGCCGACGAGCGGGTTTCCCTCTGCTGGGCCTCAGCCAACCGCGACGCCTCCGTTTTTGAAAGCCCGGACGAATTGCGCCTGGACCGGAAGCGCAATCCGCACATTGCCTTCGGCAGCGGGCCTCACAATTGCCTCGGAGCCTTGCACTCCCGATTGCTCACCCGCTGTTTGCTGCGCCATTTGTGCGAAGACATCGCCGTCATTACAATCCTCGAGGCCGAAGAGCACAACGAACGCGAGTCACAGTACGAGCGCCGGCTCGGCTACGATTCGCTCCTTGTTCAAATGACGCCGTATCGCCAACCAAGATCACTTCACGCGAACGGGACTTGACCTTGCTGGTTGGGAAACCGGTGGTCAGGCCACCCGCCGTGCCCATCACCAAGATGTGGGCCGTCGACCTGATTGGCGCCAAATACCACGACTACACAACGCGCGCCGAGAATCATTACGAGACCCTTTTCGCCAGCTTTAGCCTGCAAAAGACGAGAGGCCCCAGGAACATGGCGACGACATTGGACGCGGCATAGCGGATATAGTCCAGCGCGCAGCCCAGGGCGTTCTCGCCGTCAGCCAGGAAACGGAATGCGTCCTTGAGCGCAAAAAGAACAACGACTGTCATTGTCACTGTCAGAACGTAGCGCAGAACCTTGGCGCCGGGTCCCAAACTGCGCGGATCGAAGTTAACGAGTCTCCGCTCCAGCGGACGGGCGATGAGCACGCCGGTGAGGAGGCCGCAGAAGATTGCCAAGTCGCGCACTTCGCCGTCGATGCGGCCGCCATGAAGGGCGACTGTGACCAGACAGAGAAGCAGGCTGGCTGCGGCGGCGATGGCGATCTGCCAACCGTATGCGCACCGGGCCCAAAGGCTCGAGATCCGTCCGGCGTAGCGGACGGCGCAAAGGGTCAAAGTCAGCCCGATGGCCCAGCCGATTAAGACATCCTCAACGTAGTGCACGCCGAGATAGGGGCGCGAGACGCCAATGATGACGATCGCGAGCACGAGGATGGCTCGGACAAGGGGATTCTTGAATACGGCGAAGAGGTAGGAGTAGAAGGCCGACGACCCCATCGCGTGGCCTGAGGGCGTTGAGTACTCGGCTGCAAGCGACCTTGCATCTGCTGGAGAAACGGCCCATTTCTTCAGATAGGTCCCCTCGCGGACGAACGGGCGCGGGTTCCCGATCAGCATCTTCAAGACCTCGTTGAGCGTCATGGTGAGGAGAATCAGCACGGAAAGCCGGATCGCCTGACGCTTGTCCCAGACCACGTAGAGAAGAATCGTGACCAGAAAGTAGAAGTCGGCCGTGCCGAAGAAACCCGCGACTGTAAAGAGCCGGGTGAGAAATGGATTTCTGTGATCGGCAAAGAACTGAACCAACTGCAGATTGAAATGAAGGGCGATCATCGCTGTGATTTCGATCCTTCCGGCAGGCGTTGATGATCGAGCGTGCAGTCGTTCGACTCATTCCAATTTATATAGACCGGATTGCCAATGAGCCATAACTTGCCACCGGGGCCGGTAACTTCGGCGCGGAACCAGTGCCGGCGTCCGTCGCTGGTCCAATCCAGCGTCCGGGTTGCGTCAGCGGTGGAGATCGCGGCGTCTGCATTCGGCGTCACAACCTGGCCGTCCTCGATCCAGCGCGTCGTTCCGCCCGCGGCGGCCGCAATGTGCGCCTCAAACTCGACAGCCTCGCCCGCCGCCGCATCAAGCGGTTCTCCCGCGCCAGCGATGCGCTTTCCGGTGTGCGCCGTTACCTCGAGGAGGCGGTCGCGGGTCCCCACCACGTCGATAAACACGTGGCCCGCGCGAATGCCATCGAGGATGGCAGGCGTCGAGAGCTCCGCTGCGTAGACGACGGTCGTCGGGCTTCCGATGGAACCGATTTGATCAAGCGGTTGCAGAGGACGGTGATTGTCGCTGCCACCAATACCCGTGAGCCGGCAGCCCTTGTTCAGTTGCTTGTCCCAGAAAGGAAGATCGTTGATACTGTACTGCTCTTCGCCGCCGTTCACGGCCTCGACTCCTGTGAGCAGGTGCATGTCGACCGGCGTGGGTGGCGTCCATCCGCAGCCCATGCAGATTTCGCCGGTAGGCGAGTCAGGGTGGTTGATGGATGTGATCGCGCCCACGCGAGCGGCGCTGCGAAGCAGCGTGTTCACATCGCGGACGGTTTTGCCGTCAAGGCGGAAGTCGACGAAATCCGTGCTGCCGAGAAAGTTGATGTGGCCAAAGAATGTAGTGATCTCGCGGCCGGGAATCAGGAGCACCTTGTCGAAGTACGGTTGCAGCTCGCGCATGGCATCGTACTGCGAGCTGGCGTTGTGATCGGTGATGGCGATGAAATCGAGGCCGCGGCGCGCGGCGGCGTCGACGGTGAAGTAGACGGGGCAGGGAACCATCTTTCCGGTTTGGCTGGGACATTGGCCGTCGCTATGCGCTGTGTGCATGTGCAGGTCGCCGCGGAACCACGCCGGCCCGGTGCGCAGCGCCTCGCGCACGACGGCGGGCTCCTGGGCGACCGCGCCGGTGCGCGAAAGGTACACATGAATGGTGTAATGCGACTCGACGTTGGCGCGAATGTTCGGCACGCCGATCAGTACGTTCCACGTGCCCTGGGGAATGGCTCCCGGCAGGCAGGAGGGAGTGGCGTCCATCAGTCCCACTGTGAGCGTTGATTTGTTGCCGCCGCTCCAGCAGCGAAGCTCCGCGGGATCGAGCAGGCCGAGATCGAGCGCGGTGTGTTGCTCCTTGCCGGTGTAAGCGAATGTGATCGTCACGCGCTCGGTGCCGGCGGGGACGGAAAAGGGCGCCTTGAGGTAGCTGTGATTCTGCGAACCGCGCACCGTGCCCTCAAGGACGAGCTCTTTAGTGGCGGCGGCCTGCGCCGCGGGAGACGCCTGCTGCGGACTAGCGGCGTTTGCGACGGAGGGGCAAATCAGAAAAAACCAGAGCAAAAATGCGAAACCAATTGACGATGTTGCCAGCCGCGCCAGGTTTCTTTTCATGGCAGCCACTTTCATTCGTTCATCGGTGGTGCTTGATTCGCGTACCGGGAAGAGTACGGGCCATTATAGCCAACCGCGTCGGGCGGCAGGTCACCCCGCGAGGAAGCACCCACATCCGGTGCGGCAGGCCGCGCCAGACGGCCACCGGGGCATATGATGGGATTGTCCGCCGTTTCAGCTATATTTGCCATGGAGCGCTGTCGCGCTGCTATCGTGGTCTAATCCCGGCAAGCAGGAAGGAATGCCGGGCTAACACGATTTTTTGAATGGCGCAGGCGCTGGAAGGTGAAGAGGAAAACCATGAAACGAGTGGCTCAAGTAGTTGCATTCATCATCGCTGTGGCAGTGGCGTTACCGCCGATTGCAAAGGGAGAGACGAAGATGTCGATTTGGGGTAAAACCGCAGAGGGAGTTGCCGTACCAATCTACACGCTCACCGATAGCCAGATTGAGGTGAGAGTGACGGCGTATGGAGCGCATCTGGTGAGCGTGAAAACGCCGGACCGCGCGGGCAAAATGGCGGATGTCATACTCGGCTACGACAAGCTCGAAACCTATTTGATTGCGCCGAGCCCGTATATCGGGGCCATCGTTGGGCGCTATGGCAACCGCATTGCGGGGGGCAAGTTCACGATCGACGGGAAGAACTACCAGATTCCATTGAATGACGGTCCTAACGCGCTGCATGGCGGGCCGAAGGGATTCGATCGATATGTCTGGCAAGGCAAGGAAGTGCCGGACGGAGTCGAATTCACGCTGGTAAGCCCGGACGGCGACATGGGCTTTCCCGGAACGCTGACGGCGAAGGTGCGCTACACGCTCAAGGGGAGTACGCTGCGCATCGACTACACAGCCACCACGGACAAGGCGACCGTGTTGAACCTGACCAACCACTCCTATTTCAACCTGCATGGCGACGACAAAGGCAACAACCTTGACCAGCGGATCGAGATCAACGCAGAGCGGTACACGCCGGTGAACTCAACACTGATCCCGACGGGCGAGCTGGCCCCAGTGGCCGGCACGCCGATGGACTTCCGCAAGCCGGAGGCGATTGGAGCGCGGATTGACGCCGATAACGAGCAGCTCAAGCTCGGGCACGGATACGACTTCAACTGGGTGGTGAACGGCAAGCCGGGAACGCTTCGGCTGGCGGCCATCGTCACCGATCCCGTGAGCGGGCGCAAGCTGACGGTCGAAACCACCGAGCCGGGCATTCAGTTCTACTCGGGCAATTTTCTTGATGGCTCATTCACCGGCCGCCACGGCGTGAAGTACACGAAGCACTCCGGCCTCTGCCTTGAAACGCAGCACTTCCCGGACTCGCCGAATCATCCGGACTTCCCCAGTACGGTTCTGCGGCCGGGCGAGACGATGCACTCGACGACGACCTTCACCTTCGGTGTGGCGAAGTAAGCGAAATAAAATACGCTGGGAAACCGACGCCGCCGCGACGCGAGATTTCAGCGCGCGGCGGCTTTCCATTTCTTGAACCAGCCCAGGCCCGCCGATGTTCCGGCTGCGGGAATATACTCGCAGCCGATCCAGCCCTCATAGCCCAACTCGTCGATCAGATCGAAGAGGTAGCCGTAGTTCACCTCGCCAGTCGAGGGCTCGTGGCGCTCGGGCACGCCGGCGATCTGGAAGTGGCCCACGCGGGTCTGCTTCGGGTCGGCCAGGTATTTGCGGATTTTGATGGCCAGATCGCCTTCTTCCACCTGGCAATGAAAGAGATCCATGAGGATTTTGAGATTCGGCGCGCCGATCTCCGCGGCGATCGCGTGAGCCTCCTCCTGGCGGTTCAAGAAGAAGCCCGGTATGTTGCGCAGAGCAATGGGCTCAATGAGCAGCTCGACACCTGCGGCCCGCGCCTCCTGCGCCGCCCAGGCAAGATTGGCAGTGTAGACGCCGAGCAGGCGCGCGCGATCCACCCCCGAAGGGGCGATCCCCGCCATGGAGTGAATGCGCGGGCACTCCAACACGAGCGCATACTCCAACGCGCGCGCGAATCCGTCGCGGAACTCCTGCTCGCGGCCGGGCAGAGCGGTATTGCCGCGCTCGCCCGCCTTCCAGTCGCCGGGAGGGGAGTTGAAGAGAACCTGGCGCAAACCGTGCTCCTTGAGCAGCGCAGCCAGCGTGGCGGCCGGATGCTCGTAAGGAAAAAGGAACTCGACGGCCGTAAAACCATCGTGCGCGGCGGCGCCAAAGCGGTCGAGAAAGTTGTGCTCCGCGTACATCGTGGTCAAATTGGCGGCAAAGCGAGGCATGGCAATCACTCCGGCTATCAATTAAGGGTTGATCGGCAAATGTATGGCTCGTAAAGAAGTGTATCGTTTTGCCCAGCAGACCGTGATGCGGGCGGGGAGCAGCTTGCAAGGTCCATTCCAATCACGCCCCCGGCGGGCCATTTCGTATTCTCACGCGGAATAGAGGGCCGCAACTTCGTAGTCCGAGACCGAGGGGATGGTGAACTCGATGGAATCGCCGGCGGTGTGGAACGGGATGTCGCGCTCCGCGCGCAGAAGCTCGACTCGGGTCACGCGCCGGCCCGCGGGAAGCCGGAAGCGGACCTGCTGCGCGCCAATGGGATAGAACTCCCGCATCCATCCGCGATGTGTGTTGGGGTTGGTGTAGTTCAGCACGTGAAGGGCAAAGCCCGGCTCCGTCTCCCAGGCAAAGATTTCGACGAGACCCTTGCCCTGCACAGTGACCGGGGCCGCACCGCCCGCGACCCACCGAATTGTGTTCTGTAGCAAAAGGCTGAGATCGGTATGGCCTGAGAGCCACATCGTCGGCTCGATATCGCCGGGAAAATACGCCAGACGGCTCGAACCGCGCTCGCGAAGGACCACGGCCGGCTCGTCGGTTCGCGGGATGGGCGGATAGGCAAGCTCAGGCGGATAGGCGGGATACCCCGGCACGACGGTGAGCACGGGATTGTCGACCGGTTTGAGCGGCAAGCGAAACTCCGCGCCGGGAATCCAGTGAGTGTCAGCGAATCCGTCGAGAATCGGATGCGGGCGTTCGATGCGCGCGAGGTAGGGATTGGCGTTGCCGAGGCGTCCGATCATCGCGCCGGCAACATGAATGCCGAAGACGTCGGCCAGGCCGAAGTCCGCACGGCGCTCGTTCCGCTCGGTGTACATGCTGGTCTCAAAGGTGGACAGCAGCGAGCCGCCCTGGTTGACGTACTCGCGCAACTGCCGGCATTGCTCGTCGCTGAGCAGCGCAGTGTTGGGCAGGATGAGGGCGGCATACTTCCTGATCCGTTCCAATTGCAGGCGATCCTCGTGCACAAAGTCGAAGAGAAAGCGGCCTTCGAGCAGCGCGTAGTACATCGCATCCATGTACTGCTGCATGGATACGCCGCGCGGCGGCTGATAGAAGAGCTGGGTGCGCTGGCCAATGACGACGCCGATGTTGGCGATCGTGCCCTTATTGACCCAATTCGCATCGTGGCGAGCTGTCCACAGAAAGTAGTCGCGGCCGATCTTCTGCCAACGCAGATCTTCGCCCAGGCCGTTCTCGCCGCCCACGATGTGATAGTAGGGAACCATGCCGCTGGCCAGCGTCTGGCTAAGCCAGATCACGGATTCGGCAGGCGACTTGGTCACCTGGCGCCAGCGGATTGGGCCGGTCGTATACGCGCCCGTCACGTTTGTGGCCATCTTGCCGTCGAGCACAGCGTTGCACACGCGTCCCTGTTGCGCGGCGCCCCAGACCGGTGCGTCATCGCGGTTGCGGCCCTGGTTATCGGCCTGAAACCACGGGCAGAACTCGCCCAGTTTGGCCAGGTTGGGAGTTGCGTGGATCCCGCCGCCCATATTGAGGGTGTAAAAACTCGACGCCTTCTTCTCCTGCGCGATGGAGCCGTAAAGCTTGCAGAGGCTGATGACGCGTTCGTTGAACTTGTCCCAGTACGCCGGCGTTTTCGGCGGCGGCAACTGGCGGCATTGATTGCAGTAGCAGACGGGCAGAGCGAAAGAGGGCCACCCGTTGGTGTAGTGCCCATCCATGTCGTAGCGGGAGTTGACCTCGCGCATGACCGCGGGAAAGTAGTCCGTCATGTACGCCGAAAACATGCAGGTCTGAAACAACTCCGGATCTTCCGCGGTGGGCATGGGCTGGCCTTGCTCATCGCGCATGAACCAGTCAGGGTGCGCGGCCAGAGCATCGCCCCAGTTCAGGTCGGGGCTGTAGCGCGCAATGGTGCGGAGCCCGCGCTTCTTGGCTGCATCGTGCAGTTCACCGGTGAAATCGCGCCCGTTCAAGTATTTTGCGTGGCGATGAAACGGAACGCTGCTGGGATAATACGCAACGATCCCCGTAATGCTGACAAACACGGCGCCCACTTTGACGCTGGCCCAATAGTCAGCCCACGCCTCGACGTCGAGAACGGCTGGATCGTGCTCGGTGATGTTGGTCTGGCCGATGCGGCGCAGGGTTTTTTGCCAGGGAACGTCTGCCGGGGTCTGGGCCGCCACAGCACTTCCTCCGGCCACGCCGGCCGGAGCCAGTGCAAATGAATCTCCTGCGCGAGCCAGCGGCACCGCTGCCGCGGCCGTCTTCAAAAACCAGCGCCGGTTCATGATGCTGATGACCCCCGTTGCATTGCGACAGTCCGAGTAAGGATGCGAAAAAGCTGAAGCCCCGGAACTATTTTGCGTGCGTGCTCAGCTCGTCCAGCACGTGTTTTAGATCGTCGAGTTTTTGTCCGGCCTCAGACAGCTTGCCCTCCGAAGTCAGGCGCTGATAGTCGGCGAAGTCGCGGCTGGCTTGATGGATGAGCGCATTCGCATCAATCGCGGGCTGCGGGGCGCCAGGTGCAGCCACTGCCCCTCCTCCCGTCGCGGGTTGCTGCGCTTCGCCGCCTGTGAGCGACGGCGCCTCCCCTCCGAAGAGCGAACTCATCGCGGCCTCGAAGGTCGGCCCGTAGGCCAGGCGATCCTGCAGCGCCAGCACCACCAGGCGCAGCTCCGGCATGGGACTATGTTGCGCCTGCAGGTAGATCGGTTCAGCATAGAGCAGCGCGTGCCCACAGGGAATTACGAGAAGGCTGCCGCGGATGACGTGCGAGCCTTGCTGGTTCCAGAGCGTGAGCTGGCCTGACAACTGCGCGTTCTGGTCGATGCGTGCCTCGATCTGCTGCGGCCCGTCGACGAGGCGCGTCTTGGGAAAGTCGAAGACCACGGCGCTGCCATAGTGCGCGCCGTCGCTGCGCGCGGCGATCCAGCCGATCAGGTTATTGCGGTTGATGGGTGTGAAGGGCAGAATCTCGACGAACTCCAGGCCGCTCGATTCTCCGGGAAGCGTCATGAGTACGAAGTTCGGCTCCATCGCCTGCGCGGTCTGATCTCCGCTGCCGCTCGAGCCGGTTTGCGTGGCCACGCTCCATTGGTCCTCGCGGTTGTAGAAGACCTCGGGATCGGTCATGTGGTAGAGGCCGTAAACCTGGGCTTGCAGGCTGAGCATCAGCTCGGGGTAGCGAACGTGGGCGCGCAGCCACGCCGGCATAGTCGACGCATCCTTGAAAAGACCAGGAAAGATGCCGCGCCATGCGGCGAGGATCGGATCGGCGCTGTCGAAAACATAGAACGTCACGCTGCCGTCGTAGGTGTCTACGACGGCCTTCACGCTGTTGCGGATGTAGTTGACCGGCTGGTCTTCGAGGCTGGCTTGCGCCGAGTAGGGGTAAGTCGCGGAGGACGTGTAGGCATCGATGATCCAGGAGAGCCGCCCGTCGTCTCCAACCACAATGTAAGGATCGTGATCGAAGGTGAGGAACGGCGCAAGGGCTGAAACACGCGCAATCACATTGCGCCGCATCAGCAACCGGCTCTGCGCGGTGATGTCGTCGCTGAACGGAACCTTGGTCAGGTCGCCGCGATCGAAGGCCAGCAGCACGCGGCGCAAAAAACCGCCCATCACGATGCCGCCCGTACCCTCGTAGGAAGAGAGGTTGTTGCTTTGGCCCTGGGGATAGTTGAACTCCTGCTGATGCGTCTTGACGTAGACGTCGGTGTTGGTCAGCTCGCCAAAGTAGATCTCGGGGCGCGTCACGCTCAGGCTGGGCACGGTGCTTTGCACAGGCATGTTGCTCAGGTAGAGCGTGGGCAGGCCCTCTGTTGTGAATCCGTTCACGGGATTCATGGTGATGCCGTAGCCGTGGGTGTAGATGAGCCTGTCGTTAATCCAGTTGCGGCTGCTCTCGGGCAGCTTGTCCACGTTCAGCTCGCGGACAGCGAGCATGACCTGGCGGAGCGAGCCGTTGATCCGGTAGCGATCGATGTCGATGCCGGGAAAATCGTAGTAGGTGCGAATCTCCTGCACCTGGCGCAGCGTGTCCTGGAGTGCACCAACGTCCCACAGGCGGATGTTCTGAAGCGTGGCCTGATTGTGGGCTGGGTCGACGGCGGCGACGGTGGTTTCGGCGGGAAACTCGCTTTGGGCGAAGTGGTCGAGTCCGTAGGCCTGGCGCGTCATGGTGATGCTGTCGGTGATGTAGGGCCGTTCGCGGTCGAGCTGGTTGGGCTTGACGATGAAGGTGCTCACATACCAGCCCGCCACGCCAGCCACGACATAGCAAACCACCGCGGGAACGATGGCCGCAAGCAGCCAGCGCGCGCGCGGCTTGAGCACGCCGCTGGCAATGGCGATCACCGCACCCAGAGCGAGTGCCGCGCTGATGAACAACATGCCGATGAGCGTGATATGCGCGTCGGTGTATGTGACTCCATCGAAGATCGTGTGCTGTTCGAAGAGGAGTTCGAAGCGGCCGACATACTCATGAATGGCGAGCGTAAAGAGCAGGAAGCCGGCGGCGATGGAGATGCCGCGCAACGGCAGCGAGGCGGGACTGCCGAAGCGCCCGCCAAGCGCGCGCCCGCCGCCAGCGGCGATGAGAAACAACACGGCAAGAACGGACACCAGCACGGCCAGCGTAAGCAGCCATCCGGCGATGAGCTGCCAGGCCGGCAGAGTGAAGAGGTAGAAGCCGAGCGGGCGGGCGAAGATAGGGTCAGTGACGTTTGCGGCGGGCGGCGCATACCAATAGAGGGCCAGAGTGGGCCACTGCGACTCCATGGCGAAGCCGGTGGCAATGGCGATGATGAGCGCGCCGATCACGGCGACGATATGCAGGAACTTCGCTACAGGCAGCTCGATGGGCCGGCCGCCGACGAAGATCGTGTGCGTGTCGGGCAGATCGGCGGCGTGGCTGTGGCGAAGAACGAGAAACACCGCAAAGAGGATGAGAAAAGTGAGCGCCGCAAAGACCGCGAACGTTCCCCACTCAAGTCCAAAACTCTTCCAGAAGACATTGGCGTAGCCAAGCGAGCCGAACCAAAGTAGGTCGACCCAGTAGGAGACTGCGGTGCGTCCGCCGATGAAGATGAGGACGACTACGGCGAGGAGAAGGTAGACGGCGAGACGTGAGCGGCGCGGCTTTTGCCGCGTCGGCCAATCGATGGTATCGGGCATTCTTCACCCCACTCAGGCAATTCGTGCTGGCTGAGATACGCAAGAATTGTACAGCGGTGGAATCTTCCCGCCGGAATCATGCCCATGTGGGTATAATGGAAACGTGCCGGAAGAAATCAAGCCGTTGCGCTGGATTGGGTCGGCAAAAAAGGACCTGCTGGCCATGCCAGACGAAGTGCAGCAGGTTCTCGGGTTCGCGCTGTTTCACGCGCAGATCGGCCTGCTTCATCCGGCGGCAAGACCTCTAAAGGGCTTTGGCTCCGCCGGCGTGGTCGAGATTGTCGGGGATTGGCAGGGCAACACCTACCGCGCGGTGTATACGGTGCGATTTGCAGGTGCGGTACATGTTCTGCACTGCTTTGAGAAGAAATCGAAGCACGGCATTCGAACGCCGAAACGTGAAATGGATTTGATCCATGCCCGGTTGAAAGAGGCCGGGGCACAGGCAATTGGAGGCTAACCGATGGACAAAGTGAAGACAGCCAAAAGCGTGTACCACGAGCTGGGTTTTCCGGATGCCGATGAGATGCTTTTGAAAGCGCAATTGGCGATGAAAATAGCCGAGATTCTGCGGCAGCGGGGATGGAGCCAGCAACGGGCGGCGAAGGTGCTTGGATTGACACAGCCGAAGCTGTCGAAGATGCTGCGCGGGCAGTTCCGCGGCATCAGCGAGATCAAGATGATGGAGTGCCTGGTCCGCCTCGGATGCGGAGTGAAGATTGTTGTGGGCCCCGAGGGCCAAAGGGCGGCGGGGCGGGTCGAGGTAGTCGCAGCATAGGGCTCGGCGCCGCTCTGGGATTGCCAACGCAGGAAGCCGCTTCCAATCTCTTACGCTGAGCTCTCGTCACTTTCTTCGCGAGACCCTCCTTCGACGCCGCAAGTGCACGAGGTCTGACTGCGGGTAGCACGATAAAGCAGTTTGCGGGGGAGTGCGCGCTCAGATCAGCTCGTCGTGCCCGCTTGTGCTGAGCTCTTTCACGATCTTGCCCACATCCTGGGAGTGGTCGCGGTGGGCGATCAGCAGAGCGTCCTCCGTGTCGATAACGACTAGGTTCTCCACGCCCACCAGGGCCACAAACTTCCTGGGGCTGAAGATGTAGTTGTCGTTGGCCTCGATGGCCATGTGGCCGCCGGTATCGGCGACGTTGCCTTCGGCGTCGCCGCGCAGCCGCGTCTCTACCTGGTACTCGTAGAGCGACGCCCACGAGCCGAGATCGTTCCAATTGAACTCCGCCGGAATGCAAAACAGGTTGGAGAGGTGTTCCCCCTTGGCCGACCGGGGCTCCAGGACGGCGTAGTCAACGGAGATGTTTTCGCACTTCGGATAGGCGGAGCGGAAGACCGCGTCGAACTGAGGAGTGCCCCAGGCGGCGGCGATGGTTTCAAGCAGAGGAGCAGTCTCAGGCACGTGTTCGCGGACGGCATTGGCCAGCGTGCGGGCCGACCACAGGAACATGCCGGAGTTCCAATAGTAATTGCCTGCGGCAACAAAGTCTTCGGCGCGGTTCTGGTTGGGCTTTTCGATAAAACGGCGCACGTGGAGAGCGGTATCGTCCTTGGTCAGGTCGCCGGTCTCGATGTAGCCATACCCGGTTTCGGCGCGGGAGGGCTCGATGCCCAGCACCACGATGTTCTCGCCGGCCGCGGCCACGGCGATGCCCCGTTGCAGCGCCTTCAGGAAGCGTGGCTCGTCGGCGATGACGTGGTCCGAGGGGAAGATGCCCAATACGGCCTCGGGGTTGTCGCGTTCGATGAGGAAGGCGGCCAGACCGCAGGCCGGGGCGGTGTTGCGGGCTACCGGCTCCTGCACGATCTGCTCGGCGGGCAAGCCGGGCAACTGGTCGGCGATCTCCTCGGCCAGAAACTCGTTTGTGATCACCCAGGTCTTGTCCAGCGCAGCCAGGGGCTTGAGCCGCTCCACGGTCTGCTGGATCATGGAACGCTCGCCGTCAAGCGCCAGCACCTGCTTGGCATGTGCGCGCCGGGAGCGGGGCCAGAAACGTGTTCCGCTGCCCCCGGCCAGAATCACGGGACGAAAATCAATTTCGGAATTCATTTGAAGAAACATCCTACGCGACATAGACGACGTTTGCACAGGGGTGTGGGAATAATTTTCGCCTGGGAAACGGCCCCCGGGCGGGCAGCGCTGAGCCAATTGAGCTGAGCGGCCAGATAATTCCGTCCGAGCCCGCTTTGTGGGACGCTGCGGATCAGCCAGACACCTTCACCAGGCTGACCCTAGGGTCTCAAGGCCGCACTCCCGGCTTTGCTGGTTCCGCGCCGGAACCGGCAGGCGCCCGAACCGTGCGATTGCGGTAAGCTAGCAGGAATGCCAAGCATGCGTCAGGGCTCGATCCATCTCTTTCGGTTCTCAGGAATCGATGTATTCCTGCACTGGACCTGGTTTTTGCTGGCCGTGATTGAGATTGGCTACCTGAGGAATCGCTACACATCCCTGATTTGGGGCGCGCTCGAATACCTGGCCTTGTTCCTGATTGTGCTTTTGCACGAATTCGGCCACGCTCTGGCTTGCCGCCAGGTGGGTGGAACTGTGGACCGGATCATGCTGTGGCCGCTGGGCGGAGTGGCGTTTGTGAACCCGCCGCAACGTCCGGGCCCCATGCTCTGGAGTCTTGCCGCCGGGCCGCTGGTGAATGTGGCGCTGCTGCCGATTCTGGGGGCGGCCTGTTTGGTGGCGCAGGGACTGGGCTGGGCGCAGACAATGCCCGACGCCTACATCTGGCTCGGCTGGGTTCTCCGCATCAATCTGGTCCTCCTGGTTTTCAACATCCTCCCGATCTATCCGCTGGACGGTGGCCAAATTCTTCGCTCCCTGCTTTGGTTCTTCATGGGGCGCGCGCGCAGCCTGGTGGTAGCTACGGCGCTGGGCTTTGTGGGCGCGGCCGGTCTGGTTTGTCTCGCCTTGTTGTGGCTGCACTCCACCTGGACTCTGCTCATTGCCGGCTATATGCTCTTGAACTGCCGGGGCGGGCTGCAGAGTGCGCGCGCCATGATTCGGATGGAAAAACTGCCGCGCCGCGAGGGTTTTGCCTGCCCGAACTGCGGGGTCAGGCCTCCAATGGGCGCCCTTTGGAGATGCGCCCAGTGCAAACAGACCTTCGACACGTTCGAAACTCGGGCTGTTTGCCCCTACTGCGGGTCTAAATTCCCCAACACGATGTGCGGTGAGTGCCAACAAACGCATCCCATCGGCGAATGGATGGCCGGAGCTAGTGCAAATTGGGGCGTTGCCCGCGACAAGTCGATGGCAAGATGACGATCACTCGGTGAGTCGCCGATCCTTGTGGGGCGCACACGTCCGACCCCTGATCTCTGCCTACCGCAAGCCGGCGAGGAACTCTCCTATGCGCCGCGTACCCTCGTCGATGTTCTCCTTGGTCACGGGATAGGAGATGCGGAGGTGTTCCCCGGTGCCGAAGGCCTCGCCGGGCACGGTGACCACATGTGCCTCGTGGAGCAGGCGTGTGGCCAGTTCCGTGGCCGTGCGGATGCCGCCCTTGCCCAGGTAGGCGGAGATGTTCGGGTACACGTAGAACGCGCCTTCGGGCTTGGTGCAGGTGATGCCCGGAATCTTAGCCAGTGCGGCGAGCATATAGTCGCGCAGCTCAATGAACTCGGCGCGGAACTCGGCCACGCACTCTTGCGGGCCGGTGAGCGCCGCGATGGCCGCTTTCTGTACAAAGCTCGTCGCGTTCGACGTGGACTGCGACTGAAGCTTGCTCAGGTTAGCCGCTACCGGCTTCGCGGCCAGCGCATATCCCGCTCGCCATCCGGTCATCGAGTAGGTCTTCGAGAGCGAGCCAAGAATGACGAGGTGCTCCTTGGCCCATGTAAATGAGCCGCCGGAGACGGACTTTCCGGCATAGTTCAAGTACACGTAGCACTCGTCCAAAAGCAGAAAGATTCCGCGCTCGTGGGCGAGGCGGACGATCCGCTCCAGGTCCTCGGCCGAAACCACAGAGCCGGCTGGGTTGGACGGCGAGTTGAGGATGATGGCCTTGGTGCGCGGCGTGATGGCCCGTTCGATGGCGTTGGCGGTGATGCGGAAGCCCTCGGCCTCGCTGGTTTCGAGATACACCACCGTGCCGCCGGCGTACTGGATGATGTCCTTGAAGCTGACCCAGTAGGGAACGGGCAGGATCACCTCGTCGCCGTGGTCCACCAGCACTTGGACGGCGTTGAACAGCGCCAGCTTCCCGCCAGTGGTAAACACGGCCTCGTCGATCGAGTAGTCCGAGCCGAAGTCGCAGGCGTGCCGCTCCACAATCGCCTTACGCAGGTCGGGAATGCCCGGCACCACGGTGTAGCGCGTGAAGTTGGCCTCAATCGCCCCAATCGCGGCGTCCTTGATGTGCCGCGGAGTGGCGAAGTGGGGCTCGCCGGCCCCGAAATCCACCAGGTTGGCGCCCTCTGCGCGCAGTTTCGCCGCTTCGGCGGCCACGGCCATGGTCGCGGAGACTTCAATCCGGCCAATGCGATCGGCAAATACTTTTGTAGGAGTGATGACGGTCATATCAATTCCATCTTGCCAGATTTCCCGGCCGTCGCAAACTCCGAAGCTTGGAAAACCGGGACGGTTTTGACGGGAAACACCCTTCGTATGCCAGGGCTTCGTTCGCATCGGAGCGGCTCATTTGCGGCTCCCAGTGTGCGGCCGCGCACACCAACCGAATTTAACGCGTCCTGCGCAGCTCTCCGGTAAATCGGCGGTATGATGGTGGCAAATCTCCCATGCGTCCCCGATGGATCAAAACGGCGCTCCTGTCGCTGGCTTTCGCCGCGTACGTTTTCGGTGCGCCGATTCTGCTTATCTGGCTCTCCGGCGGTTGGCGCTGGGTCGAGGGTTGGATCTTCTACGGCACCTTCACACTCCTCTTTGGAATCTCGATTGTGTGGATGCTCACCAGGGATCCTGGGCTTCTCGCCGAGCGCATGCGCTGGCCCAGGCGCGGCGAAGAATCGCGCGCCGATATGGCGATCCTTCTCGGTATCAAGGTGGACGCCATCGCATGGCTTGTGTTGCCGGCGTTAGACCGGCGGTTTGGCTGGACCCCGCGTTTGTCCCTGTGGATCGTTGCTTGTGGGGGCTTGCTGCTCGCTGCCGGCTGTTTCTTTATGTTCCGCGCCATCTCCGACAACACGTTTCTCGCGCAAGTGGTCCGCATCCAGTCCGACCGCGGGCAACACGTTGTCTCCACCGGGGTCTACGGCTTTGTGCGCCACCCTATGTATCTTGGCGCCAGCTTGATGTTCGTGGGCGGCGCGTTGTTGGCCGGTTCCGCTGCGGGCCTTGTCGCGGGCGCCGTCATGACTTGTCTGGTTGTAGTCCGCATCTTCGGCGAAGAGCGCGTGCTGCTTCAGGGCCTCGAAGGCTATACAGCCTATCGCGAAAAGGTCCGCTACCGGCTCATCCCCGGCATTTGGTGAGCGGGGGGCGATTGACTCACGGGCAAGACGGCTCGATTTGAAAACGCGTAGTCAATTCGGCGCGCCCGCGATCACAGCGGTTCCAGAGTCGCTGTTTCCCGAAGCCACTGAGGCTGAGTGGCTCTTTTCTCAAAAAAGAGCCACCTTGAACGACTCTGGAAGAGGCACGTGAACTCTGGAACCGCTCAGATGCCGTTGCCCTGCGTGATGCCTTGCCCGTTATTGATCCGCGCGCGCAGTCTCTTCAGCACGTTGGGCGGCACCAGGCCGCTGATGTCGCCGCCGAAACTGAAAACTTCCTTCACCATGCGCGAGCTGACGAACGAGTAGCGCCCTGCCGGCTGCAGGAAGACGGTCTCGATCTCCGGGGCGAGCCGCCGGTTCATGAGCGCCGTCTGGAATTCGTGCTCGTAGTCGGAGATGGCGCGGATGCCGCGCAGCACCGCCGACGCGCCCGCTCGGCGCGCGAAGTCCACCATGAGGCCGTCGAATGTGGCCACCGAGACGTTGCCCAGCGGCCCCGTGACCTCTTCGAGCATTTCCACGCGCTCCTCGACGGTGAACAGCGGATTCTTGACCGGATTGACCAGGATGGCGACGGTGAGATGATCAAAGAGCTTCGCGCCGCGCTGGATCAGGTCCACGTGACCGTTAGTCGGCGGATCGAAGGTGCCGGGGTAAATGGCTTTCACAGGCATCGGGCTGCTCTAGACGGATTCTAGCAGCGGGGGGCTTTCCACAAGCAGCCAGACAGGCGGTATCTCCCCGTCGCCCGCGGAAGGCTGCCGTGGCTTCGGCTGCGCCGCCGGGCGCAACTTCGGCCACAGCGGCCCTCATGGCGTCGATCTTGCCGCGCTGATGTTGAGCTCTTTGCCCAGGCAAGTCCCATGGGATCGCGCCACGGATGCAGCCTGCTTCCGAACGCTCTCCCACGGGATTCGCAGCCTGTAGTTTAGTGGAGCAGGTTCAGTGTGTTCGTGGCGTCGTCAACGAAATAAACGCCGTCGTCGACCGCAATCAGACCGAATAAGGCGCCTGCACCCGGAGGGGGTCCGCCAGTATCATCCACAAGCTGCGCCGCCACTTGTTTGCCGCTTGCTGGGTTGATCTCGACAATGTATCCGTTGTTTCCGTTGGCGGTTACCAGGTGATGATTGGGAGTGAGCGCCAGGCCGAGCGGGTCATTGAGTTCTCCGCCTTGGGAAACCGTCAGTCCCGTGCCCGCCGCGTGCTGCCGGAACAGCGCAAAGGGAATTGCAGCGATCCGGTTTTCAAGGCTGTCCGCGACGTAAAGAGTTCCGGAAATGTCGTCGAACGCAACTCCGGTCGGGCCGATGACCAGCGCAGCCGGATCGGTGCGCTCCGGGAAGCCTGAGGCGATTACGGTGTGGTCAATCAGCCGAGGCCGCTGGCCATCCGGAATCTCGATGAGCAAGCGGACCACGGTCCCTTCATTCGTAACGCTACCGCCTGCGGCCACGGTTCCATTCAGAACGTTCGTGACGAACAAGGCGGCGAAACGGCCACCGTCCGCGGCGGTCATATCCCACGGTCCATTGATGTAGGGCGCCGTAAATGTCTCAACCACATCGCCCGCGCTGTCCAGGACGATGAGGCAGCCGGCCCCGGCGGTTGCGGAGGTGCCATCGGTCGTGGGCAAGCTGCCAACGATCACGAAACCGCTGCGCAGCGCCACCAGCGCGGTAGTCAGTCCCACACCACCAGGGCAAGAGACCTTGGTTGCATCAATCTGGGCGAAAAGACGAAGATTCCCACTGGGTGAAATATCGACGATGGTGGTGCCTGTTCCCTGCGTGTTGGCTCCGCTATTGAAATTGCTAATGAGAATGTGACCCTCGACTAGCTTTCCGGCGGTGCGGGGAACCAGTGCCATACCATACGGGTTCACGTCGCCGTTGGGCGGGACGGTGGTGCTGAGCGTTGTAACTGCAGTCAGGGGCCCAATGAACGATGGATCGGCAGCACGAACGGTGGGATTGGATGCGGCCAGGATCAAAAAGGTCATCACGGCCAGGCTGCCACTCAACGAGAGCTTGTAGCTTTGCTTCATGTTCTTTGCACCTTGCCCGAGCGATCTCGCACGGGTTTCCTTGAAGGAGACCTTAGGCTTACTTGTGGGCGGAGGTTGTCATGGAATTGTCAGGGGAATGCAAATTGTTCGTGAACGCTGGCTGCTCTTTGGATTGGGTTCAATTTTCGACGGCAAAGAAGGGAACCGCCGCAAGTTTCAGGCAAAGCTGGGTACAGAACGAAAACGGCTGCCCGAAGGCAGCCGCTTGTTGAACAGGATTGCAGGGAGGATTCAGCCTTTGCGCCCGCGCACCACTTCCTTGGCTTCGGCTGCGCCGCCGGCGGGAACCTCGGGCACGTCGGCCTTCGTGGCGCCGATACTCAGCCGCTTGCGCAACTCGGCGTCGATCCTGGCGTAAACGTCCTTGTTCTCCTTGAGGAAGGCGCGCGTGTTTTCGCGGCCCTGGCCGATGCGTTCGCCCGCGTAGCTGTACCAGGCGCCCGACTTCTCCACAATGTTGTGGGTCACGGCCAGGTCGAGCACGTCGCCCTCCTTGCTGATGCCCTCGCCGTACAGAATGTCGAACTCGGCCTCGCGGAACGGCGCCGACACCTTGTTCTTGACGATCTTGACCTTGGTGCGCGATCCCACCACGGTGTCGCCTTCCTTGACGGCGGC
>Ga0182027_10004854_pt1 | contig 20635 bp, 16 predicted proteins | sample 712E1DmetaG_FD_121300 | JGI IMG/M metagenome (GOLD analysis project Ga0182027, IMG submission 121300) | Permafrost microbial communities from Stordalen Mire, Sweden - 712E1D metaG (Illumina Assembly) | ecosystem: Environmental > Terrestrial > Soil > Wetlands > Permafrost | place: Sweden...
CGTACGGGTTGGAGTAGGTCGACCCAAGCGCAACCGTCAATTCCAGTTTCGCGTACTTTTGCACCGAAGTCGGATTGGCGGTCACCGTTCCAATGGTCGCCGCACACAAGGTCAAGGCAGATGATGCAACGAAAACCATCGATAGTACTAATATTTTTTTAAACATACTGCAGTCTCCTTTCAATAAATTTTGGGACACTTTTAATTAAAGCGGTTAAACTATTTTTACTTTTTACTTTCCCTCGCTCCCTTTTTTATGATATTATTAAAATTATTTTATTGGCAATCAACGGTTATTAACGGTTACAAAAGTAATATACGAAAATTTTTTTATTTTTGCCAATAAAAATGACACTTTGTTTTCCAAATTGTTATTTAATTTAAAGTATTATTATGTAACACATTGATTTTACAATAAATTGATATTGTTATTGTATATCGGTAATTTATCTATTGTTTAGTAGTTTTTTCCAGGGGCAAGGTTCGAAAAATCTAACCTGCCCAATGGCAGATAAGGCATTGTAATCAGAATTTATCTACGCTGGAAGCGTCGATAAATTAGACACAGTGTCTAAAAAGCGCCTCTCCCCTCCCTTTTATCCGCTTCCCAAAAATGGATAAGGAATTGAACCTTATTAATCCGAAAAGCGACTATTATGGATAACAATCCGTTCACTTATTAAAGGACCACCCCATGACAAAAATAATCGTCAGAACTACCGGGAAATTTTCCCGATGGGCATTGCGCTTGATAAGCGCGTGCATTGCATTTGTTTTTGCGGCATTTATGTCGATACCGCCCAAGCGCCCCAACAAATACCGGGAAAACAATTGCAGGGCAAAGGCAAATCGGCGCTTGTCGGAACGGGTTTATTTTCTCCAAAACTCGATTCTCTTTCTTCCATCCAGCCGGCATACGGCATCGTTGTTTTATATGGCCCCTGCATGGCCCTCTTTTCAATTAAGGGCGTTATCAGATCCAAAGAAGGAAATGCAATGCCGAATTGCAAGGTAATTGTAAGCGATACAGCAACCAAGCAAGGCATCGACTCCACGGTTTCACATCAAGACGGCTCTTTTTCCTTTATTAACGAGCCGACGTATTCTTTATACATACTTGGCTTTTACGGGCCGAAGACATTGACGGACCGGCAAACGGGTCGTTTAATGCAAAGGACTCGTTGGTTTCCGCTCCCGATTCAAGCTTGCCGGGATTCCCGACACTGGACATCGACCTGTATCTAAGCGAACGGTCCTCTGCTGTGGCGCAAAAAGCCCCCGAAAATTCGGCCCGTTTCCCCTCTCTTGCGGCGTGCGTCACGCAGTCCGGTTTAATTGCAACGCACTATTGCCTGCTGAGTGCCGGACAGTCAAGGCTTGCGCTCTATAATGCCATGGGTAACTTAGTCAAGGAAGAAGTAAATACCTGGAACTCCTCCGGCGCGCATGAGGCGACCATAAGCGTTTTCGGATTGCCCCCGGGCGCTTATTTTCTGAAACTACGGTCCGGAGATTTTGTCGTAGTAACCAAGGTATTCATTAACGGATGATCGACTCCCGTATCCCCATAAAAAAGCGTATCGCTTTGGATTTGCATGCCCTAAAAAAAAGTGTCGATGCGCGTCTACACGAGCTTCGATATCTTTTTTGGGAATGTACATTGCGGTGCAACCTTTCCTGCATTCATTGCGGCAGCGATTGTTTTCGCGATGCTGGTTTAAAGGACATGCCGCTTGCGGATTTTCTCCATGTCGTCGATTCCATAATTGACCGGGTGACTCCCCAAAAGACCATCATCGCCATCACCGGAGGCGAGCCGCTCATGCGAAGCGATCTTGAAACGTGCGGCCACGAATTGTATAAGCGTAATTTCCCCTGGGGCATGGTCACTAATGGATTCGGGCTTAATCGACAACGCTATGAAAAGCTCCTCGACGCCGGATTGCGGTCGCTGACGATCAGTCTTGACGGCATGCGTGCTTCCCACGACTGGTTCCGCGGAACGACGGGCTCCTTTGACCGGGCGTTAAAAGCCATTGAACTTGCGGCCCGGACCGATAACATCATTTTCGACGTGGCTTCTTGCGCTCACCGGCGCAATTTCGCGGAACTTTCCAAAATGCGGGAAATCCTGGTTAATTCCGGCGTGAAACGGTGGCGCTTGTTCACGGTCTTTCCAAAAGGGAGGGCTGTGGGAAACGACGATTTGAAGCTTTCGGACCGTCAATTTGTTGAACTGATGGAATTCATCGTGGAAACCAAACGGCAAGGCGCGCTAGGTGCAAATTACGGGTGCGAAGGGTTCCTTGGCGTGTATGAAGGATCTGCCCGGGAAAATTTGTTCATGTGCCTGGCAGGCATTTCGGTAGGCTCGGTGCTCGTCGACGGCTCCATTTCAGCCTGTCCGAGCCTTCGCGCCGATTACATCCAAGGCAATATTTACCGCGACGATTTTTGGGATGTTTGGAACAACCGCTTTCAAAAAATGAGGGACCGGCGCTGGACGAAAACGGGAAAATGCGCTTCGTGCAGGGTATATAACTGGTGCCAGGGCAACGGCCTGCACTTGCGCGATGAGAAAACCGGCGATCTTCTGGTTTGCCACTACGAGAAACTCGCGCAAGGAGGTCCTGAAATAACGCACGCGATCACCTGAAGGCCAAACTTATATTAATATTGAGGAGTCGTATGGAAAAAATGCGTTTGGGGCGCACGGAGCTTAAGGTAAGCAGAAGCGGTTTTGGAGCTCTGCCGATCCAACGGCTTTCCTTGGACGATGCGGTACGACTGCTTGTCAAAGCCCATAAAAACGGTATTGATTTTTTTGACACTGCCCGCTATTATTCCGATAGCGAAGAAAAGCTCGGCGCCGCGTTCGCCGCCTGCCGGAAAAGCGTGGTCATCGCCACGAAAGCAATGGCCGATTCGCGGGGCCAAACGCTCAAAAGCCTCGGCACGAGCCTGAAAAAACTTGCGACCGACTATGTGGACGTGCTCCAATTGCATAACCCCGAAAAACTTCCTGACCCGCGCGATGCTCAAAGCGCTTATGCCGGGCTTCTGGAGGCCCGGGAAAAAGGCCTCGCTCGTTTTGTCGGCATAACTTGCCACCGGCTGGAAAACGCCCTTGCCGCGGCGCGGTCTAACCTGTACGACACGGTGCAATTCCCCTTGAGTTCGCTTTCGTCAAACGCCGATTTAAAACTTGTCGAACTCTGCCGCGAACACGACGTCGGGCTCATCGCCATGAAGGCGCTTTCGGGCGGGCTGATTACCGATGCGGCAGCGAGCTTTGCGTTTTTAAGGCAATTCGACAACGTCCTTCCCATCTGGGGAATACAGCGCGAATCGGAGCTGGACGAATTTATTGCATTTGAAGAGGCCCCGCCGCTATTGGACGAGGCCCTTTCTGAAAAAATCCACGCGGACCGCTTGGAGCTTTCCGGTCTTTTCTGCAGGGGGTGCGGATATTGCATGCCGTGCCCGGAGGGTATTGAAATCAGTTGGGCGGCCCGCATGTCGCTTTTGCTTCGCCGCGCGCCGTCCGGGAATTTCATGACCTTCGAATGGCGCGATAAAATGCGCCGCATTCAAAACTGCGCGCAATGCGGCTCTTGCCGTAAAAAATGCCCCTATGATCTTGATGCGCCTAAATTACTCGAACACAACCTTGTCGATTGGGAAAGGTTTTACGCGTTACATGAAAAAACGCGCCAAACGTCCTCCTGATTCAAACGGGGCCGCTAATAATTCTCTTTCTCGGAACCGCCTTTGACTTTTTCGTCTATTCTGCTTGCGGTTTTCTTGCCGTTTACCATGTCCCATGTTATGTTCACATTGGCGCCTTTTTTAAAATCGCTTAATTTAACAACTTTGTCCCCGCTGATAAGCGTGGCACTGGTATCGACATACAGAGTGTCTTTTTCTTTTTTACCTTTAACGAGTATTTTGCTACTTTTCATGTCTATCCAAACGATTTTCCCGCGCATCACCATGGAGCTTGTCACCTGTTCGGTTTTAGGACCGCCCGCCTGAGCAAAAATAAAACCGGCGCATGCGAGAACACCAACCATTGCATTGAGGCGTTTCATACACAATCCTTCCGCAAGAGGTTTGATAAAAATCCGTACCGTTACATTATACTTTATCCGCTGTTATCAAAAGCAATAATTATGCCAAAGCTGATAAAATCGCTTTAGGATATGCTTGTATTTTTCCTCCCAATTTTCTATTTTTAAAGGCTTCGCTTAAAAGGCGGGGTGCTTATTGAACAGTCATTTTTACTTTAAACAGGAGTTGTTATTGTGGCAAAATTAACCGGAAAAGCCGTCATCGCCCAGGGCGGCGGACCAACGGCCGTCATCAATCAGAGCTTGGTGGGCGCGGTTTTGCAGGCGCGAAAGTACTCATGCATCGAAAACATCTATGGCGCCGTCAATGGCGTTCGGGGCATCATAAACGAAGAGTTCCTCGATCTTACCCAGGCTACGACGCACAACCTCGAAGTGGTGGCGCGAACGCCGTCGTCGGCAATGTTCTCGACTCGCGATAAACCGGACGAAGAATATTGCAATAAAATTTTCAAGGTCCTCAAGGCCCACGACGTGCGCTATTTCTATTATGTCGGCGGCAACGACTCGGCCGACACCTGCCGGATCGTCAATGACAATGCAAAGAAATCGGGTTATGAACTGCGTGTGGTGCATATCCCCAAAACCGTCGACAACGACCTTCGGGTGACCGACCATTGTCCCGGTTTCGGCTCGGCCGGAAGGTTTGTCAGCCTCGCTTTCGCGGGCATCAACCTCGACAACCGGAGCCTTCCCGGCGTTTATATTGCCGTAATCATGGGCCGGCACGCCGGATTTTTGACCGCGGCCAGCATATTCGCCAAGAAATTCCCTGACGACGGACCGCATGCCATTTACTTGCCGGAAAAGGCCTTCGATTCCGAAAAGTTTTTGGCGGACGTCGACGCGGCGTATAAAAAATACGGACGCTGCATCGTGGCGGTGTCGGAAGGCGTTTCCGACAAAAGCGGGACCCCGATCGTAGCGACCTTAAGCGCCAACAGCGAAAAAGACGCGCACGGCAACGTGCAACTCTCCGGGACCGGAGCGCTGGGCGACGCGCTTTCGGCCATTGTCAGGGACAAGCTTAAAATCAAACGGGTCCGCTGCGACACGTTCGGCTATTTGCAGCGCAGCTTCCTTGGAGTCGTGTCGGACGTTGACGCCGCCGAAGCGCGGGAAGTGGGCGAAAAGGCCGTGCAGTTCTCGGTGTGGGCCGACGTCGACGGCAGCGTCGCCATCCGCAGGACCGGCGACTATTCGGTCGAATATTTTCTCACGCCGCTCGAGACCGTGGCTCGCGAATCGAAGTCGATGCCCAATGAATTCATCGACGAGAAAAACGCGACGGTAACCGACGCGTTTAAAAATTATGCTCGCCCGCTTATCGGCGGCAATTTCCCTGATTTTGAGCGTATTTCCGCCCCTAAGGTCGGAAAATTGCTTACGTAACGTTAGGTGAGCGACAACGGTAACATTTTCTTGTCTCCCGGAAATCGACGCGGGTTTCCGGGAGATTTATTTTTTTTTGCATGTAATCCGCTTAAAATCAAATTAGTTTAAGTATAATGCCCAATAAAACCATGAAAAGTCCAAAAGAAAAAAAACCGGAAGAAAAGCTGAATTTCTTCCTAAAAATCCATAAAAGCGTCGTCGTGCCCGATTTTTACCGCCTGGTCGCCGGTTTCTCGGCAAAAACCGTCTTCGTTTTCGTTGCCCAAATGTGTTTACTGACGGCCTTGATAAGCGGCTGCGCCCTTACCTATTATGCGCTCGACCTAAAAACCGGCCTTCCCGCCAAGGTCCCGGAAATGCTGCCGGGAATGTCCTTTAAAAACGGAGTTCTGGACCCCGGTCGGCCCACGCCGTTTGTTCCCTCAAAATCAAGCGTTTCAAGCGTGTTCGAAACGATTTTCCGCATGCCCGGAATCATCGACGACGCTCCGGAGTCCCTGGTTGTGGTTGACACTTCGCAAAAAGCCCTTGCCGACAAAAAATCCCCGTCGCGCGTCCTCCTGACGTCGAAGTCCCTCGAAATACAATTCAATTCGTCGACGCCGGTCCGCCTGAGTTACCCTTATGCCAAGTGGCTGCGGGGCGCGGGCACTGTGGCGTTTACCCCGGAGGGAATCCGGCGGTTTCTCATGCACAACATAGCGGCGGTCAGCGTCAATTTTTGCGTGCAATCGGCCGGGATAAATACGGGCATTTTTTTGATGAGTATTATATTTCTCGGATTTGCGGCATGTATTTTCAGGATAGACCGGCAAAGAAGTTTGGGCGCATGTTTTAAAATGGCTTGTTTCGCGGTTTCGCCCATGTTTATCGGGGTCAACTTGATCGCGGTTTCAGGGGCTAAGCTTCCCGTTGCATGGCATATTATGCTTATTCTATCAACCATTGTCATGGTGCGGGGAATCAACGCGGAGCGAAGGGCGCTTTTAAACGATAGTCGAAAGCTTGATTGAACCGGGGACCTCTTGAAGAAAGGCGCATCATGCTCCTGGGCATAGAACGGAAAAAAGGCTCTAAAGACCGTTTGGACGGTCGCCTGACGGTCTATGCCGTTTTAGACATCGACCCATCCGAACTTCTTTCCATGAAAAGCGGCATCGCTTCGATGATTTACGATAAATTTCTTGTGGCGCAGGGAAATTACAAAGACCAAAACAATTTGCGGGATTTCCTGAAATCGGAAATGGGTATTTCGCTCGAAGAAGGGCTTGAGGAATTTCTGGAAAAATTGGGCGGATTGGAATCGGCGCTTGACCCTCAGAAACTACGCGATAAAATTGAAAATTTCGACGAGATGGAAGAGTTTATTCCCACACCCGCTAAAATCGTGCCGTTTCATAGCGAATCGGAAATTTTAGGACAGGACGGGGACGTTTTTTTCGCGGGAACGTTTAAAAACGTGGGCAACGCGATTTTAAGCGTGAATTCGTTTCCCATCCTCTATCAGGCCCGGTTCCGGGAGCAGGAAATCGAAAAAGTCAGAAACGAAATCGAACTGCTCATTTCACAAATTGAAAAAAACGAACTTCCCGAAGCGACTTTTTCGACCCGCGGCGTCAACCTTGAGGAAAAAATAATAAAGGAATTCATTCCGAACATGCTCTATTGCCGAAAAGACAAGAAGGTGTTTTCGGCGGCCGAAAAGCAGTTCAGGACTTTTATGCGGGGATATTCATTCAAGGACGACGTCGACCGGATCGTTTCCATTATCGCCGACCAGGAAGAATTGACCGCGAAATACTTCAAGCTCCTGGAGCTTTACGCCAAGAAAATTTCCGAAGTTCGCAAGGAGAATTTCGAGGAAGTTGAAAAGCTCCGTCTTGAAATCGAACGGATAAGCATTTCACCCTAAGTTTCGGGGAGCGCGGACCGTCAATAATGGCAAAGCTTTCCTCACCAGTTCCGTGGTCTTTTTTAGGGTTTCTGACCCTGTTGTCATGCGTCTGCTTTTCCGCGACGCCGCTCGACCAAAAACCCTTGGGCGCCATTAATGATTTTGCCGGGCTTATTTCCCCGGAAACAAAAAATTCCCTTGAACAATTGTCAATCGTCCTTTTGAAAAAAACGGGGGTTTCGCTCGTGCTGGCCACGACCCCGGACTTGGAAGGGGGCGATATCGACGAAACGGCCAACCGCCTCTTCGCCAAATGGGGCGTGGGCTCGAAGGAAAGTAGCGAGGGGATTCTGTTGCTGGTAGCGGTCAAGGAGCGGGCCATTCGGATTGAAACGGGCTATGGCGCGGAAGGATTTCTCACCGACGTTCAATCAAAACGGATCATCCGCGACGTCGCGACCCCATATTTGTCAAAAGGCCAATGGGACGCCGGGCTTTCCGCCGCAATGCTTGCCGTCGCGGAGATCGCGGCGCGGGCGCACGGAACGTCGCTTAAGGAGCTTATCGGTCAAGACGCTCCCGCGCAAACATACGCCACCGCCGTAAAAAAGGTGAAGCTAAACGCTTTCTCGATTATCCTTATCGCCATCCTCATATTATTTTTACTCGGGACGCGGACGGGGCGGTCGGTCCTGTTCATGATGATCATGTCTTCGGCTTTTTCCGGGGGCCGCTCGGGCAGTTCCTCCTCGGGATTCGGAGGAGGATTTAGCGGCGGCGGCGGGTTCGGCGGCGGGATGAGCGGCGGCGGCGGGGCGAGCGGAAGATTCTAAAAAGGACAAATGCGAAAGTTAAGGTCCAAGAAATGAAAAAAATTAAAAACCCGAATGATATCGTCGAAGAGTTCGTGCGGGACTATCACGGTCTTTTCGGCGACGAATTGATCAGCGTCGTCATGTATGGCAGCGCGGTCACTCACGAATATCGCCCCGGCGTTTCGGACATCAACATGGTCATCGTCGTGCGCGACTATTCCATCAAGCGCATCCGGTCAAGTATCTTTCCATCAAGAAAATGGGCGAAAAGAAAAGTTACGGTCCCCTTTTTCATGACTAAGGAATTCATTACCCGTTCGCTTGATTCCTACCCCATTGAATTCCTGGACATTCAATCCAATTACCGCGTGCTGTTCGGGGAAGACGTTTTTTCCCAGCTCGATATCAAGCGCGACGATTTACGGTTGCAATGCGAGCGGGAATTGCGCGGAATATCCATCCATATGCGCAAGGAATTCATCGCAAGCGGCATGAACAACCGCGTCCTGTTTCAGCTTCTCGGCGCTTCGCTGAAAAAACTGATGCCGGTTTTTAGAGCAATACTCAAACTGGGCAATAAATCCGTGCCGAATACGAAAAGCGACATTATCATGGCCATTGAAGACCAATTTAATCTCGGAGCGTCCGCTTTATCGCACGCCTTTGAACTCGTTCGCGGCAAGCCCGCGATCGGTCCTCTCGTGGAGTTTTTCGATACCTATGTCATGGCCCTTGATTCACTCATAGCATCCATCGATTCCGTAACCATTGAAAGGACTGGAACATGAAAAAACTACCTCGGCTAAAAGTAACTAGAGCGGGGACCGCGAGCCGGACCATAACAATCGGCCTTGCCGCAATCGGCGTTATCGTCGTGGCCGGATTGTCGGTGTGGGGTTGGTACATGAAGACCTATAATCAATTGGTCAGGCTTGACGAACAAACAAAGTCCGCCTGGGCCCAGGTTGAAAATCAATTGCAACGCCGCTACGACCTGGTACCAAACCTGGTCAACACCGTCAAGGGATACGCCCAGCATGAGGAAAAAGTGCTCACGGAAGTGACCGACGCGCGCGCGCGGGTGGGAAGCGCGAAAACCGTCGACGATAAAATCCACGCCAACGGCGAGCTTACCTCCGCCCTGGGCCGACTTCTTGTCGTGAGCGAGAATTACCCCAACCTTAAGGCCAACGAAAACTTTCTGGATTTGCAGGCGCAACTCGAAGGGACCGAAAACAGGATCGCCGTGGCGAGAAGGACCTATAATGAGGCCGCGCAAGTTTACAATCAAGCCATACGCGGGTTCTTGGAACACTTCGTGGCTTCGAAAATGGACCTCAAACCGAAAACGTATTTTGAGTCCGACCAGGCGGCCCGGAAGGCGCCGGAAGTGAAATTTTAAAATCCCATTTTTCATCGCGGTCGACGTCGACCGGTAGAAAAAAGCGCTTCAATGTTTTTTAAAACCAAAGATACCAAGGCCATAGAAAACGACATGGTGCTCATGACGCGTATCGTCGAGCTTTCCCCGATCAGCGTCGTGGTCACCTCCATCGAGGGCAAAATCCAGTTCGTCAATTCCTGCGCCGAGCATGTTTTAAAATACGACCGCGAAAAGATGCAGGGGACGCCGTTCGAAAAATATTTTTCGGAAACCGGCGGGAACACGTCCTACGCCGAAATGCACGGGCTGCTGCTGCTCGAAAAATCCTGCGACAGGCGCGCGTCGATGGTTTGCAAAGACGGCAACGACATCATTTGCGTGGTCAACGCGTTTTATGTGGCCAACAACCAGGTATTGCCCGACGTTCTGGTATGGGTTTTTCGCGATATTACCGGGGAGCTTACCACCGCCAAGGAAATCGAGAAAAAAAACGTCGAAATGGCGAAGATGAATTCGGAATTGATTCTTTCCGTGACTGAACTGAAACGAGTGAGCGAACTGAAATCCAATTTCCTGAGCATCGCCTCCCATGAACTGAAAACGCCGTTGACCTCCATCAAGGGCTACTCCGACATCATTATCGACACCATGAAAGACAAAATGGAGGCCAATATCTACCGGATGATCGAAAGCATCAACCGGGCGGCCGACCGGCTCCATCGGGTCGTCAACAACATACTTGACGTAACACGAATCGAGCAGAAAAAGCTCAGGTTGAAACCCGAATTTTTCGACTTGGGCGCCGTTGCCGCCGAATGCCTCGATGAATTGTCCCATTTTTCGACGAACAGGAAAATACGGTTCAATTGCGTTTTTAATGAAAATCTTCCTAAATTTTTCGGCGATAAAATGCGGATCCAGCAGGTCTTTACCAATTTGTTCAGCAACGCGCTTAAATATTCGCCTGACAATTCCGTGGTCGACGTCAATTTGTCGCAGGAAGACCCCGCCCATTTCCATTTTTTCATCAAGGACTACGGCATCGGAATCGACAAGGCCGAACAAAGAAAAATTTTCGATCCGTTTTACGAAGTAGGAAGCACCAACCGGCATAGCTCCGATTTTTCAAAGTTCATGGGCGGCGGCACGGGCCTGGGCCTGTCCATTGTCAAAGGCATCGTGGAACGCCACGGCGGCCGCATTTGGGTTGAAAGCGAAGGCGCGAAGGTCGACGAACGGTTTCCCGGCAGTGAATTCCACATCGTGCTGCCCATTGAGGCCCAGATCGACTGGGACGATGACGATACCAAGAGCGTTATCATTCGCCCCGAAGACCTCGACGGCGGCAAGCATGCGGCAATGGCCCAGAACATCGACAAAAAACCGACGATTTTATTCATCGACAGCGACCGGGAAGCGGTTGAAATCGCCCGCATGGTTTTGGAAAACGCCTTTGAGGTCTTCGTTGCCGAAAATGGAGAAATCGGTCTGCTCAGCGCGTTTACCAACAGGCCTTCGATAATCCTTCTAGATTCCTACCTTCCGGGCATGGACGGCTACCGTATCTGTAAAATTCTGAGGAGTCAGGAAGAAACGAAAAACACTCCCATCGCGTTTTTCTCGGCGGGCACCCAAAACGACGAAATCCAGAAATGCTTTACTTGCGGCGCGGACGATTTTATCGTCAAGCCGTTCGACGGAAAAGAAATCGTCGACAAAATATGGCGGCTTTTGATGAAGAAAAAGGAAAAGCAGAATTTTAAATAGAGCCCCGCAGGGATTTTGAGGCACAAAAAAAAGGAATGCACCTTGGGGAGCATTCCTTTTTTTTCTTTATTTTAGAGCTTGTTACTTGACTTGGCGTTCAACGGTTTCCTTGTCGACGTTTTCCCGTAATGCATCGGCAAAGGAGCGGTCGAGTTTGATCGGGTCGGCATTGGGATTATCGGCGTCGATAATATACACGGGCGTGGGATTATCGAGGTAGCCGATAACTTCCGCGTCATCGAAAACGAAGGTCTTGCTTTTACCGACCGTTGCAACGAGGCGTTTTTCAATCCATCCGGTTTCGCCCGTTCCGGTCTGAACTTTCCAGTTATTCTTGCTTTGGCCGATTACGCTCAACCGGTCATTCTTGCCTACGTTCATAAGAGGTTTTTCATACACTTCGCGAACGTCATTTTTATACACGCCGACGTCGTCTTTAGTGGGCTGCACGAATTTCTGATTATCAGCGGAAAAACCGGAAAAAGTCATAAGTACAACGCTTAACCATGCAATGCTTTTTAATCGCATAACTATCTCCTTATTTGGGTAGTGTAAGAAAAAGCGGAACTTTCTTGACCCTTATAGGTATATAATACTTGATTCTCCTAAAAAAAGCAAGGGTCCGCAATCATAAAAAACTTACTTGTATTAGTCGTCTGAAACCACTATAAGGTTTAAAATAAATCTACGCCGAGCAATCCATGTCCCGCGCGGCCTTGACTTCATCGAGGCGGCCCACGGGAGTTGTTCTCGGCGCTCCGTGGAACCGCGACGGGTCCTCTTGCGCCTTGCGGGCGATTGTCTTCATTGCGTCGATAAACGAATCCATGGTCTCCTTGCTTTCGGTTTCGGTCGGCTCGATCATGAGCGCTTCCTTGACAATCAGCGGGAAATACACCGTGGGCGGGTGGAAACCTTCGTCGATGAGCATTTTTGCTATGTCAAGAGCGCCGACGCCCAAAGCGGCCTGGCGCTTGGCGGAAATGACGCATTCGTGCATGCAGGTCCGTAAAAAAGGGACGGTATAATGGTTTTTAAGCGAATGCATCACGTAATTGGCGTTGAGCACCGCGTTTTCGCCGGCTTCGACAAGCCCTTTACCCCCAAGCATGAGAATATAGGCATAGGCTTTCAGGCACACCGAAAAATTGCCGTAAAACGGCGCGATATAGCCAATTGATTTAGGGTAATCGTAGTTGAGCGAATACGTGCCGTCGGAGCGTTTGATGACCCGCGAAACGGGCAGAAACTCCTCAAGACGCTTGCCCACGCCCACGGGCCCCGCGCCCGGTCCTCCCCCGCCATGCGGGGTCGCGAAGGTCTTGTGCAGGTTGACGTGCATGACGTCGAAACGGGCGTCTCCCGGGCGGAATTTACCGAGAATGGCGTTGAGGTTGGCCCCGTCATAATAAAGCAGTGCGTCGAACTTCCGGCTTAGCTGAGCTATTTTTTCAATGTGCGTATTGAAAATGCCGAGGGTATTGGGGTTCGTCATCATGATGGCGGCGGTCTGCGGACCGATCAACGCTTCAAGCGCCGAAACGTCGATCATGCCCGTTTCACTATTGGTCGGGACGGGCTTGACAATATAGCCGGCTATCGCGGCGCTTGACGGATTAGTGCCGTGCGCTTCGTCGGGAATAATGACTTCGTTTTTACGGTTGCCTTTGTTTTTATGGTACGCCGCGATAAGCATCATGCCCGTCAATTCCCCATGGGCGCCGGCCATGGGCTGGAGCGTAAAGGCCTCCATACCCGTTATTTCGCAGAGGAGCCGTTCCAGTTCGTAAATGACCGCAAGCGCCCCTTGGGTCAGCATGCCCCCGCGGCGAAGCTGCGGCAAGAGCGGATGGAGCGAGGAAAACCCTTCAAGCTGCGCGATTTTTTCGCACATTTTCGGGTTATATTTCATGGTGCAGGAGCCCAGCGGATAGAAATTGGTGTCTACGCCGAAATTTTTCCGGGAAAGCTCGGTAAAATGCCTGACCACGTCGAGCTCCGACAGTTCGCAGAGTTCGGGCCCGGACGTCCGCAAATAGCCGTCGGGGATTTTACCGAGAGGCTCGACGTCGAGCTCGGGGAGCGTAACGCCGCGTCTGCCCGGTATTGATTTTTTAAAAATAATGGTCATGTATTTTCGCTTAGCGTCGGTTGAGGTGCAAAGGAGCGCAAAACGTCTTCAAGCGCCTCGGCAAACGCGCCGATTTCATAACGCGTGCGCTTTTCGGTCACCGCCACGAGCAGATAATTTTCCATTCCCGGATAATACCGCCCCAAGGGAAAACCCGGCGCAAACCCGCGCTCGATCATTTTCCCGGCCGCCTCGGCGGCGTCCATGGGAAGCAGCAAGGTAAATTCATTAAAGGTCGGCGAGGTTTCCATGACCTTGACATGAGAAATGGCCTTGAACCGATTTTTCGCGTAGGCGGCCTTGTTCAGGCATAGTTCGGCAACCTCCCTGAGCCCCTGAGAACCGAGCAGGCTTAAATATGCATGGACCCTGAGCGCGCAGAGCGCCTCATTGGTGCAAATGTTCGATGTTGCCTTTTCCCTGCGTATATGCTGTTCCCGCGCCTGCAGGGTCAAAACGAAACCTTCGCGCCCCTGGCCGTCGACTGTACGTCCGACGATCCTGCCGGGCATTTTTCGCGCGAGTTTTTTCGAGGTCGCCATGAAGCCGATATAGGGGCCGCCGAAGGAGAGCGGGATCCCCAGCGATTGGCCCTCGCCGGTCACGATATCGACGCCGATTTCACCGGGCGGCTTCAAAAGCGCCATGGACACCGGGTATACCGATTGCACCGCTAAAATACCCAGAGAGTGGCATTTGTCCACGATGTCGGCGTGGTTGTCGATGACCCCGAAAAAGTTCGGGTTCTGTAAAACCACCCCGGCGGTGCTTTCGTCGAGCGCGGCGAACACTTTTTCCCGGTCGCTTTGTCCGTGGGAAACCGGTATTTCGCAAAAGTCAATCGACAGGTTCGCCGTATAGGAGTAGAGCATCTTGCGATAGATCGGGTTGACGCCCCCGTCGACGATTATCTTAGGGCGCCCGGTGGCGTGGATGGCCATCTGGCAGGCCTCGTAAAGCGCGGTGCCCCCGTCGTAGAGCGACGCATTGGAAATTTCCATGCCCGTCAGGCGGCAAACGTCGCTCTGGAATTCGTACATGGCCTGGAGCGTTCCCTGGGAAAGTTCCGGTTGATAGGGCGTGTAGGCGGTATAGAATTCGCTTCGCGAGGCGATGGCGTCGACCGCCGCGGGGATGAAATGGTCGTAGAAGCCGCCGCCGAGAAAGTTTATTAAATGCGAATAATTCTGGGCGGCGTATCGCTCCAGGATTTGATGGACTTCAAGCTCGGATTTTCCGCGGGGCAACGAAAAAGAACGGGGACGCAGGTTTTCGGGAATGTCTTTAAAGAGTTCGCCGATAGACGAAACGCCGCACACGCGAAGCATTTCTTCTTGCTGCCGGGCCGTATTGGCGATATAACTCATGCTTCGGAATCCACGAAAGCGTCGTAGGCGCCGGCGTCCATGAGGTCGACCATGTCGGATTTCGAAACGTCCTTTATTTTAAAGATCCAGCCTTTTTCATAAGGGTCCTGATTGATCAGTTCGGGCTTTGCCACCGCCTCCCGGTTTACCTCCGCTATTTCTCCCGATACCGGAGCGTAAATATCGCTTGCGGCCTTTACCGATTCAATGACGCAGCAGGCCTTGCCTTTGACCACTTTTTTTCCTACGGGCGGAAGCTCGACGAAGGTAATATCGCCGAGGGACTCCTGGGCATGGTCGCTGATGCCGACGGCGGCCTTGTCTCCGTCGAATTTTACCCATTCATGCGTTTTTGAAAATAAACGGTCGGTAGGCGTCATAACATGTTCTCCTATAAATAATCTGAAAGTTTTTTCCGAGCGGTGGCATTTTTATAAAAAGGCGTTTCGCATATCGTCCCGGGTAATTCCTGCCGTTCGGTGCGCACGCGGACCTTGCGGCCCGGCACCCGAGAATCCTTATCCACATAAGCAAGGGCGATGGAGACCCCGAGCGACGGCGAAAAGCTTCCCGACGTAACGGCCCCGATTTCAGCGCCCTTTTCATCGAGGACCACGTCGCCCGTGCGTCCGGCGCGGCGGTCTTCAAGGACGATCCCCGAAAGCATACTCTTGACGTTTGCGATATCGCCCACGGTCTTCGAGCCGATGAATTCCTTGTCGACGGCAACGGCCCGTGAAAAGCCCGACTCGGCGGCGTTTCTTTTTTCGTCAAGTTCGTGGCCGTAAAGCGGATAGCCCATTTCAAGGCGCAGGGTGTCGCGCGCGCCCAGGCCCGCGGGTTTCGCCCCGAGTTCCATGCATTCGTTCCAGAATTTCAGGGCGCGCTTTTCGTCGCAATAAACCTCGAACCCTATTTCTCCGGTGTAACCGGTCCGGCTGATGAGCATTTCCTTGCCCCTATAGGCATTATGCATAAAGCCGTAATAAGCAAGCGAGCCTATGGGCTTTTCAAGGAGTTTTTGGACTATTTTTGCGCACTTCGGCCCCTGAATATCGATCTTGGCCGTTTCCGCGGAAAGATTAGTGATTTTTGTTTCGGACGACAGATTCGATTCGATCCAATTAAAATCATTGTCTTGGGTTGAGGCGTTTACCACCATGAAAAAGGCGTCGTCGGAAAGGCGATAAATGAGCTGGTCGTCTATAACGCCTCCCGAAGGGTTGCAGATAAATCCGTATTTGCATTGTCCGGGTTTAAGCGTACCGACCTTGCACGAAAGCACATGGTCCAAATCACTGCAAGCGCTTTTCCCTTCAATGCGGAACTCTCCCATGTGGCAGGTATCGAAAAGCGCGGCTTCCTGGCGGGTATAAAAATGCTCTTTGAAGATCCCCTCATATTGAATGGGCATGTCATAGCCCCCAAAAGGGGCCATTTTCGCACCAAGAGCTATATGGGTATCGTAAAAGATCGTTCTTTTCATGAGTTTTTAAGGTCAATAAAATAAATTGATGCTACAGCTTTGGCAACCGGGATCCAAAAATTAATCAAAAATCCCAAGCAAATGCGTGCGATTGACGTCAATAATCCCTTTTCCGCACGCCCAGGCCAATGTCATTTTCAGCGGCGTTTCAAAAGAGCAGATTTTTTTGGGCGATTCAAACACTGAAATTCCGGGGCCGCCTTGTTTTGAAAAAGAAAGTCCTACGGGGTTTTCAATAAATTTTAAAACGACGTTTTCAAATCCTTTCCCTATAAATTGATTTGGCGCGATTTCTTCTAAAGCCAAATCATTTTCAAAAACGAATTTTGCCTGCACTGCAAGTTCTTCTTTTACAAAACCGGCGTTCTCGCCAAAGGTTTTTTCATTAGGCGACAATTTTAATACATCAATCCGATAGGTTGTGCTTTCAAAATTCATGAGCGCAACAGTCCATGCAATTTCGCCGAGATCCCCGAGTTTACACAAGTGGGTAAATTTATGCCCGTGAATTTTAGGCCGTATTATTTCGGAATACTCCGTGAGTTCGCGGGGGACCAACGGAGTATTATTCACCGTTAAAAACAGTCCGAATGTTTCATCCTGATTTAATGAAGAAAATGGATGAGGGAGAGCGCCCGCGTGTTTTGGGAGAATATAAAAGTAAGGGGCCTTGGCCGTTTTTTTAACAATGTATTGGCATCTATTTACCCCTGAACCCCATTCAAAGTTTGACATTTCCGGCAGGACCGTTTCCACGTTATCGCGAACGCCTTCGGTTTTTTGCGCCATGATCCATGCGCACCAAAGAAATCCAAGTATGGAAGCGTTGCCCTGCAAGTTGACACGGTGGAATTCCTTTTTCAAGCACACGAAGTATTCATGCGCCGCGCGTTTTGCCACCCCGTCGAAGGAGTCCGGGCACCATCCGCAGTGCAGCAGCGCCTCGATAATAAAGCACATTAAAGCAAGATCGCCGGGCGAATTTTTGTAAAAAGAGCCGGGAATGTTTCGATGACCGCAAAATACCAGGAATTTTAAAAGCTGTGTTCCATCGTGGCGAAATTCGTGGGTTTGCTTTAGCTCGCCGTTTTGAATGTCGATAAATGCTTTTAATGCACGAATAAAGAGTGAAGCAAAGAAATTGTTTTTTATGGAAAGAACCGATGATTGTTCAGATTCAGATTTGTTTGATCCGCTTAAAATCATATCATTTAAAAATATTTTGCAAGCATCGAAGCCTTCGTTTGATGCGATGGGGGCCGATTTGACGAAAAGCGCAGGTAATTGGGCATAACTTTTATCAGGAACGTTTTGAAGTTCTTCGATGAGGTATTGGTAGAGTGAAGCGTCCATGAAGGAATAATGGGGTTTGCCACTAAATTACTTGATGGGGACTAATGTAATTTTGGAATATTCCGGTAATAAAGTGATAATAACAAAGTCCCTTGGCAAAAAAATAGCGCCCCACAGATTTCGGGGCGCTGAAAGTAGGGTGACACTCCGAACCAATTATGGTTTATAACACCATGTGGCGATTCCAGAGGCATAACTCGAAACGATATAGACAGCCCCGCTCTGAATCATGATTGCATACCCACTAACACATTGCGGGACAGGCAACTTACCATTAGTGATTGGCGGGAATGGCAACCAAGTATCGTTTGATGAATTATATTGCTTGACCATTATTGCTGCAGAATCAGGATCATAATATGAGGCATACATTTTCAGGTCATCACCATAGTTCAGATGAATAAAGGGAGCGGCGCCGTTTTTCAGCGGTCCTCCTCCAAGCGCCACCCAAGAAGATCCGTTCTCTTTCCACACTTCAGGATAATTGGAGACCGGGACGGACCCCGAAGTTCTGAACACATAGCACTTATTACTATTATCAAACCGAAGAACGATATTCGCGCATGTTTGATCCGTGCCATATCCCGGGACGGTTGAAGTGCCTAAGTACGGATTAAAATAGAAGTTCACCTTGTCCCATTTGTTAACGATACCTCCGTTCGCCCAAAAAAGATCGTTTGCCGAGTTGTATTGTAACGAAAAAGCATTAAACGGTCCTCCGCCGTATGTTCCAGAGTTGCTGCCGGTTCCATCACAAAGCCCGATAAAATATTCCGTACCATCGTCAGAGCATAGCACGGCATTATTTTGCGTATTCAGCGCGAACCCTTGATATGAGGGTTCTCTCCAAGTAGCGGTATTGCATTGCATGTTTGCGTTCTGGTCCTGCCAAGCGCCTCCGGCATATTTTGAAACGCTTCCGTCGTGGCCCGCTGAATTGACATACCCGATATACGGGGTTGTCTTATCATTTGATAGGGCCATATCAAACCCTCCAAGGAAGGATGTTTGGCCGTCGATCGAACTGGTAGTAACCGCCCAAGTTTTTGTGCCAGATGGTAGTTTGTCAATTTCCACTCCGGCCGAGCCCACATAAGCCATATAAATGTCTCCGTTGCTGGTCATCACCGCGCTCGGCGAAGATCCACTTGGATCGCTGGTTGTTTGCACTCGTTCCCACCCTACTACTTTGACCGTGCGGGTCACTTGAGTAGCGGCATTTCCTGCTAAATCAGTCACCGAATAGGTAATAATATATGTCCCTATCTGAGTTAAGCTTAAGGTTGGAGTGGATGCGGTCGTGATCCTTGATGAAATATTTGTTCCCGCAACGGGATAATCGTCGGTAGCAGTCGCTCCAGGATCGGTCCAGGAACTTCCAACAAGTATAGTATCAAGCGAGGCGCCATTAAGTGTAAGCGTTGGCTTGGTAACGTCATTTACCGTTAAATGCGCCCAAGCGCTTTGAACACTGCCGCAGATATTTGTAACGCTTACGCGAAATCTGCCTGAATCGGTATACACAACATTAGGCAAGGTCAATGTCGGGGTCGACGAAATCGTAGTTGTGGATCCTTCCTTCTGCCAAGTATACGTAGGAGTTGGGCTTACGTTAGCGTTAATCGCTGCATTGAATGCCGCCGAAGCCCCTTTATTGACTGCGATGCTTGTAGGCTGCGTTGTTATTCCTGGCGCAACGTTAACAGTAACCTGAACCGATACGCAGGTGGTGGCGTTTCCGCAGCTTCCGCCTTCCGCACGAACATAATATGTTGTTGTTGCGGAGGGTGAAACACCGATTTTAGTTCCCGTTCCAATGGCAGTCCCCGTTCCGCAACCACCGGCATACCATGTCCAAGCAGCTCCCCCCGTCCCCAGCGACCCTCCATTAACTGTTAACGTATCAAAACTTCCTGGGCAAATAGAGGCGGTTTGGGCTGTGGCGCTTGTAGGTGCGGTTGAACCTGAGTTCACGATTACTTGAACAGAAACACATGTGGTTGCATTTCCACAGCTTCCGCCTTCCGCACGAACATAATATGTTGTTGTTGCAGAAGGTGAAACACCGATTTTTGTTCCCGTTCCAACTGCTGTTCCCGTTCCGCAACCACCCGCATACCATGTCCAAGTGGCTCCCGTTCCAAGCACACCTCCGTTGACGGTTAGTGTATCGATACTTCCTGGGCAAATTGAAGCAGCTTGGGCTGTGGCACTGGTTGCCGCCGTTGATGGCACATTCACCGTCAGCTTTGCTGCGGCGCTCGTTGTGCTGGCTCCCGCCGCGTTCGTCACTACACACGTATACGAACCCGCATCAGTAGCCGCGATACTTGCTATTGTTAACGTCTTTGTTGTCGCCGATGCGCTTGTAAGGCTTGTTGTCCCAAGCTTCCATTGGTACAATAGCGTTCCTGGCCCCGTGGCGCTAACCGAAAAACTGACCGGCAAGCCAAGGCACGTTGTCGAGTCTTTGGGTTGCGTTGAAATTATAATAGCAGTATTCGCCGCAACCGTGACCGTTACTGTATAAGATTGAGCGCTTCCATCCGCCGCAAAAACGGTGTAGAAAACCGGTTTGCTGAAGTCATTGATGGTTGTTCCGCTTACTTGAACGACCGTTCCAATCTTGACCGAAGCTCCCGTCGTAACAAACGTTGCAACCAATGTCGTTACATCGGTTCCAAAGGGGACCGTCACGGCGATATTCGTTCCGGTAATCGTTCCCGTTGCCACAGGACTTAAACCGGCAAAACTGAAAGAAGTAACAGCTTTTGCCGAGTTCGGCGTTATAGTGACCGTCACTGCATAAGCTTGCGAGGAGCCATCCGCCGCCGTGACCGTATAGGTGACCGCGTTGGAAAAGTTATTCTGGGTTGTTCCACTGGTTTGCACGGCCGACCCGACTTTAACCGA
>Ga0182027_10004855_pt1 | contig 20634 bp, 16 predicted proteins | sample 712E1DmetaG_FD_121300 | JGI IMG/M metagenome (GOLD analysis project Ga0182027, IMG submission 121300) | Permafrost microbial communities from Stordalen Mire, Sweden - 712E1D metaG (Illumina Assembly) | ecosystem: Environmental > Terrestrial > Soil > Wetlands > Permafrost | place: Sweden...
GGCCAGCGCCGCGGCCTGCACCCGCGACTGCTCGGAGTCGAGCTTGGCCGCCGCAACCTGCGCTCCACTCGATTGCAGCCGGCGGATGGTGCTTAGGTCGAATACCGTCTGCGTGGCCGTCGCTCGCAGATCGTAGGTGCTGATCGGCCCGACAAACGTGGGGATGTGGAAGCCGGGCGGCAGGCTGATTTGCAGCCCCATCGTGGCCAGGTCCATCGTGAAGCTCTGGGCGGTCCAAGCTGCATCCACATTCGGCAGCAGCGCGCTGCGCGCCTCCGCCTTGCGCGCCTGCGCCTGCCGAATCGCTTCCCCGGCCAGTTGCACTTTAGTGTTGCCGTCCGGCGCCAGAGCTATTTCAATCGACTTGCTGAAGCTCAGCTCCATCTTCGGACGGGCCTCCTGGGCCGCCAGTGCCAGCGACAGGCCCAGCATCGCGGCGGGCACACGCACATTCATCGGCTTCGCTCCCTCTCCGCCAGCGCGCGCATGCCGCCGGCGATGTAACTGATCAGTCGTTCCAGATGTTCAGCCGGGTTGCTGGCGCAGGGGTCGAAGCCCGTCATTTTGTTCAATACCGGCAGCCCCATCAGGCTATGCGCCATCGTCCCCATGCTGAGGTGCGCCGCCCAGGCTACCGTAACCCGGTTGCCGACGCCCAGCGCCGCCCCGAAGGCCGGGATGAATCGTTCGACCACCGCCTTCATGTGATGCGACATCACCGCCACCGCCCACTCGTCCGGCTCTGAGGCCAGCCGCGCCATCAGTCGTGAGAAGTTGCTCAACTCGATGCCGGCTCCGCGGGCCTCGAAAACCGGCTGAATAAAGGCCCGGATCACCTTCTTCAGCGACGGTCGCGACTCGCCCGCTTCGCTTAGCGCCTGGTCGAGAAGTTCGATCCGCCGCACGTTCACCGGCTGCACCTTGCGCTCCAGAACCGCCGACAACAGCGCTTCCTTCGAATGAAAGTGATAGTTCACCGCCGCCAGGTTCACCCCCGCCTCGGCCGTGATCTGCCGCAGCGGCGTCGCGGCGAAACCGTGGTCCGCGAACAGCCGTTCCGCCGCGTCCAGGATCTTTTCCTTGGTATCGTGTCGAACGGGCGTTTCCAACGTTTGATTCATACGCTAGTTTCAATCATATGATTGGAACGCTCGTTCGGCAAGTCTATCTTTCGGCCGGATGCGAGCGCACCCTCAGCGCTGGCCGCACACAGCCCTATTCTCGGCCTCGCAGACTTGTTCTTATGTATTGAATCTAAGTGGCTTATGCGCCGTCGTGCTCAGCCCTCGGCTGGCCTGGGCGGTTGGTCCGGACTCGCTCAGGCGGTCACCGTACTGGCGATATCGGCCAGACCGCGCTCCTGGATTTCCATCTCGCGCATCCGGAACTTCTGGATCTTGCCGGTGACGGTGATCGGGAATGAATCCACAAACCGGATCAGTGCCGGGACTTTGAAATACGCGATCCGGCCGCGGCAATAGTCGCGGATCTCCTCCTCCGTCGCCTCCTGCTCCGGCTTGAGCCGGATCCATGCGCAAACCACCTCGCTCAGGCGCGCATCCGGAACCCCGATCACCTGCGCCTCGGCCACTTTCGGATGCGTGTAGAGGAACTCCTCGATCTCCCGCGGGTAGATATTCTCACCGCCGCGCAGGATCATGTCCTTGGCCCGGCCGGTGATGCGAAACGCCCCGTCCTCGCGCATCTCCGCCAGGTCGCCACTGCGCAGCCAGCCATCCGGGCTGATGACGCTCTGCGTCGCCGCCACGTCGCCATCATAGCCCGCCATCGTCAGATAACCCCGCGCGCAGAGTTCTCCCTGCTGGCCGATCGGAACCACCTTCCCGCTCACCGGGTCGATGATCCGGATCTCGGTCGCCGGCATCGCGCGCCCCACCGTCGAGCAGCGGAACTCGATCGAATCGCCGGCGTCCGACATCACGCTCACCGGCGAGGTCTCGGTCTGCCCATAGCAGATCGTGATCTCGCCGCAGTGCATCTCCTCGACCACGCGCTTCATCACCTGCACCGGGCACGGCGAACCCGCCATCACGCCCGTCCGCAGGCTGCTCAAGTCGAAACTGGGAAACGCCGCATGGCTCAACTCGGCAATGAACATCGCCGGCACGCCGTACAGCGCCGTGGCGCGCTCTTCCTGTACGGCGGCCAGTGCGGCCACGGCGTCGAAGGACGGCGACGGAAGGATCATCGCCGCTCCCGACGACACCGCGGCGATGGTTCCAATCACGCAGCCGAAACAGTGGTACAGCGGCACCGGGATGCAGATCCGGTCCTCGCCCGTCAGACGCAGCCGCTCGGCGATGAAGCGCCCGTTGTTGACGATATTGCGGTGGCTCAGCAGCACGCCCTTGGGTGAGCCTGTCGTGCCCGACGTGTATTGGATATTGGCGATGTCGCCGCCATCGATCTCCGGCGGATGAAATGGATGCCGCGCGTCCAGCAAATCGTTCCATTCCGGGCTGCCGAGGTAGATCGCCCGGCGCAGTTCGCACTGCAGGCCGTCCAGCGATTCAGCCAGGATTTGCCGGTAATCGGCGCGCGCATCGCGCTCCTGCATGAACAGGTATTTGAGGCGCGACACCCGCAGCACAAACGATAGCTCGTGGCTGCGATAGGCGGGATTCACATTCACCAGAATGACGCCCGCCGCGGCGGCGCCAAATTGCAGGTATACCCACTCGGCGCAGTTCGTCGACCACACGCCGATCCGGTCGCCGGGCTTCAGCCCCAGGCTTTGCAATCCGGCCGCCGTCCGCACCACCTTTTCCAGCAGCCCGGCCCAGGTCAGCCGGATCCCCTGGTGCCGGCTCACCAGTCCCAGGCCCTGCGGGTCCATCGTCGCGCATTCGCGCAACAACTCCCCCAACGACAAATCGAGAACTTCCGCCTCCGGTCCACGGGCGTAACTCAGCATACCTTCCAAAATTTTATCAGGAGAATCCGGTCGTTTTAGGCGGGAATTAGCCTGGTTGGTGCATTTCTAATTTGAAAATAATAAGTGCTTATTCGGGTATCTTTATGCGATGTCCCCATAAGCCACTCAACTGAACGCCGTCCGCACAGATGGCTGCCGCGGCCGGCCGTGGAATCCAGCCGGCGCGAAGCCCGTGAATCGCTCACGTCGAACTGCAACATGGCGCGGCCGCGAAACCGAGCCGCGACCGAAGAAAGCGGCTTCATCGAGGTCTGGACCGGGGACATGGGTAACAGTCGGGTGCGAGGTAAGGGGCGCGCAAAGGGCGCATGTTACACTGGCAGTTGAAGCCGCAGAAACAGACCCGCCGGACGACGTCCGAAGGGCTGTTTTCACCCCTGGAGAGGTGGCCGAGTGGTTGAAGGCGCACGCTTGGAAAGCGTGTATACGGGAAACTGTATCGAGGGTTCGAATCCCTCCCTCTCCGCCAGAATAGAATCAATAGCTTACAGCCATGCTACAGACACAGCCCGAACGAGACGCAAACTCCGTTTGGTGAATTGTGGCTCCGCCCCTCCGGTCTTCCGGGCCAACGTCGCGCGGGTGGGACGGCCGGTGGACACGTCCCGGCTTTGTCCTGCGCGGACGGGAAGGAGTGTTACTCTGAACCGCACGCGTTTCCCACCCCGGGCTTGGCGGCTGGACGAGGCGAGACCAGAAGGCGAATCAGCGATTTTTTGCGCGCGGCGTAGGCCGGCGCCGATGTGTGCCGTGGCCTGTGTCTATCCGATCAACTGGCACATTGACTGAAGGCTGATCAATAGCGCTATCGGCTCCACAAGGAAACCTGGAAGGAAGAAGTCCTCTCCTGGGCGCAACTGACTGCCCTGGCCGCCGAGCGGTCTTGAAGGACTTAATCGGTCGATCTTCAGCCGCGCCGCGGCCAGGCGAACAGAGTGGCCGTCCCGCCGACCTCACCTCCGGCGCAGGCTTCTCCTACTGACCATTGCAAGGACAATCAGACCGGAACCAAACAGCAGGTATGACTGCGGTTCCGGAACCGCCGGGTCGTCCAGTATGTGAACTGACACCGACAGGAACAAGAACTCCTGGTTCTCAGGACCACCTGGAATTGGGGTGAGCACGCGGGTGTCTTGGTACGCGGCGAAGATGCCGCCGTTGGCAACGATGCTTTGTGCGTTCGCGAGCAGCGCGGCGGAGTCGCCGTCGCTTCCAGCCGCAGGATCGAAAATATTCCACAGCGCGAAGTTATACCCTCCGGCGTCGGTCTGATTGCTGTTGTCAAACTCCCACAAGAGAACGGCCGCCGTCTCATAGTTGGCCAGCCCGGTGAAACGTACGTCAGCCAGGTCCGGCAAGGTCGATACGTTATAAGTGAACGGACCGCTTGGCACGCCAGTCGTGTGTAGCATGTCGTCGCAGAGCAGATTCTGCGCCACTCCATCCACCGTCGCGCCAGTGTAGCCCACGTAATAGCCGCCCGCCGTGTTTACCGGCAGAGTCGTGAAGTTCACAGTTGACGTGCCAGCACTGGCAAAAGCCGCCGCTAACAAAAACAGAAGTGAAAATCGGATTTTCATACCTAAATCTCCCTTGCATGAAGTGGTGACGAAGGAGACTTTCTCTCACCCCGCCGGGTGCCAAAAAAGTGAACTGGCTTGACGAGGGGGCAACAAGACGGACGTCGCCATAGGCGCAAAGGACGATCGCTCGACGTTTATAGGGCGAACGGGTCAGCCTGACACGAGGGGTTGGTTACCCAGGCCAAGGTGGCAGAGGGTATGCCTCCTTGGGGATTTTCGAAATCCCAAGAAAGTTTTGACGAAGGTCTGGTTGACGATGCAGGCGCCGATGGCGAGGGCGAGCGAGAGGACAGCGGCGGCGGTGGTGATTTTGCGCTTGAGCAACTGGCGCCAGCCGAAGACGAGGTCGGCACGGACGCAATCGAGCCAGGCGACGATGCGGGCGTCGCGGCTTTGTTCGCGCAGGCGGAGCAGGGAGCCGAAGGTGCGGCGCACTTCGGTGAAAGTCTCCCTGAGTGCCGTATCCGTGTGGCCCGAAGTAACAGTAGCGGCTTCTGTAATTGACGGCGTCGAATCATAACAATCGCACCCGGTCCAGATCAAATACAGCGAAACACACTCATCCACGAAATGGCCCATGCTGCGACGAAATGCGGCCATAGCACAAAAGTTTCCGCGGAACTCGCGCGGCTGAGGACCCTCGGCTTGGCCATCCCCGAGGCCGGCCAGGCCGCCGAAGAGCCGAAGCCAAGACTCAAGAAGATCCACTTCACTGACGAAGCAATGGATGCCATGGCAACTGACTGTCGGGTTGGCTATGCAAACGTCGTGCGAAAGATCAACGATGATTACGGCTACACCGATTCCATAGTGGCGTTTAGTCGACGTTATCCTTGGGCGAAGCGGGCCTCCGAGAAGCAAAGAAGAGATTCGCGCTCTACCAGGAGCGGGTAGAAGCGATAGAGAAGATGCGGAGTTGATCGCTAATCGTCTCGTTCAAACCGGCCGGGTGTGGCGTTAATGTTCGGTGACGCACCGTCCTGTTCACGACCACGAGTTCGCGAAAGGCCCGTCGTTACGGAGTTTTGTCCGATCATGGATCACCTGGTCAGCGTGGAAGATCGCTTTCGCCGGTTGCCCACAGCGCCGCCAACTGACGCCGTCTCGGTTGACACTACGGCGTGATGCGGGATTTGTTAGGAGAGCACAGGGCACCGCCGACCACGAATGCGTGCCAGCGATTCCCCGTTAATGTTCTGAGGACTACTTAGTTGGCGGATAGCCGTGGAGTTGGGGGCCGACGACGTTGGAAAAACTGTAATTGCCACGGCGGTCGCTGTCAATGGTCCAGAACATGGCGCCGATCATGCCGGGGTAGCCGCTGGGTTCGCGCAACTTGTAATTGGTTCCTGCCGGCGCCTTACCGGTGATGATGTAGTCCATCGCCTGGCCGACGATGGTGGGCGTTGTGTCTCCGGTGAGGAAACCGACGGCAATCTTTTCGGCCGGCATCGGAGGGAAGAGCTGTTTGGGATTGCCTCCAACGTTGAAGCCTTGTAGCAGGAGTTCTGTCATGGCGGCGTGATAGTCCACGGAGCCGGGCTGATAAATCTCGCCATCGAGACCTTCAAGCGGCGGCGTGTTGTAGTCCTGCACATCAATAAAGGAGAGGATGTCGCGGATGGCATACGTCATGGCCAGATAGGAGCCGAACTGGCCGCCATAGCTGGGATAGCCAGAAGGGATCTGCGTACCTTCGGGCACGAGGCTGATCATGAAGCCAGGGCCAAAGTGATCGTGCAACTGGCGCAGGGCGGAGATGAGGTTCACGATGGATGGCGTGATGGGATGCTTGAAGTCCGTGTCTCCAGGATCGATGGAGAGAGATGGGCTTTCGAAGTCGATGTCGACACCGTTGAATCCGTACTCGGTGACAATGCGCGTAACAGAGGAAACGAAACTCTGAACGCGCTTCGGATCGGCGAGCGTGAAGTGCTGACCGCCTCCACCCAGGGAAATCATGACTTTCCTGCCTTGGCCCTTTACATAGGCAATGTCGGCTTTGAACTGTTCGGTGTCAAGTCCCGCCGGTGTACGGAACTGCATGGTCCCTTCCGGCGCATTCTGATCTGGTGTGGAGAACGCAACGATAATGACATCCCACTGCGGCGACACCTGGCGAAGCGGAAACGTTGAACCCGCGGCGCCGTACCCGGCCCAGTAGCCGATGAGCTGATGGCCGTTGGACGTGCTGCTCATCGGAGCCGCCGCGACCGTGGGCTCAGGAGGTGCGGACGCACGACCGCCCGCGCCAAGACGTTCGCGGCGTGCCGGGCAGGGCTTAGAGCGGCCAGTGAGCGCCTGCGCGTCTGGAAAGCTATAAGTACCTCCAAGACCCTCAAAGGCGCCGGTGTACCAGGGCAACAGGGCTACGTTCTGCAGGTGATAGGTGGTTCCGTCCACCTGAGCCACAAACGCCTTCGATGCAGGGATATTGTTTTTTTGGTTTGTGTCTGGGGGTTCGAGAAGGAAGTAGGTGGAGGCAGCGCCTGTGCCACCGCAGTTGCCCTGATCTCCCGGACGCGTCGAGGCTGTACGCATCCAATTGGGGAAGGTGTTTCCCGGCACTTTGACGTTGCGGTCGTGGAGCAGTGGATCGTACAGGGGATCATTGATAAACTCCCCGAGCTGCTGAGTGAGTGGCTGTACGTCATTGTCTTCGACAACCGTGGGTGCGGCATGACTATACGAGCCAAGTACGAAGGAGTTTCCTGTCGTTGAGTCGACACCGTGGGTCCCCCAGGAGCAGCACACCGTTGCGTCGCCAAGAGCGTAATAAGTCGTGTTATGCGTCATGGCGATGACGAGCTTGCCTTCCTGTTTGGAAAGTTGCTTGAAGAGTTCCTTTTGCAGAAACTCGACGTCGACGACAGCTAAGGAACCGCCGGTTTTTTTTGACGTGAGGATGTAACCGTAGCCGACGGGGACGGTGATTCTTACAGACTTCACTTCTGGCTTGCCGAGCAGGGTGTGCCACCCGTCAGCCTTGGGGAAAGTGGTGCGAAGCATGGCGTCGGCATACTGTGTCGCGCCGCCGGAGGGGAAGGCGAACTTGGAGAAAACGGGCGAACGGAGGATGCGCGGAACGTCCGGGGCGGCGTCCATGATGAATGGCTCGCCGGCGGTCTTCTTCGCGTCAAAAGCGAGCGTGATCGGAACCAGCACAATGGGGATCGTAGTCACTCCTCCATGTGCCGGGTCGCGACCGACGAGAGTGTAGGTGCCCTGGCCCACGGTGTGCTGGAACGTGGGCACGGTGCCCTGAGCGTGCGCAAAGCGCAGTGGCAGGGCCAGGAGAAAGAGGAAACTGATGGATTTGATTCGCATATCCGGATTCACGGCCTTTGATTCAAGATGGAAGGTGAGAGCCCATAGTTTATTCCACGCAAGATAGCGACGGCAACACGGAATGTCATCAGGTACTACCGAGTTGTTGCCCCAGCGACAGAATGCATCCGGGAACCGCTTGGCTTTTCACGCTTCCATATCCACTTGACACCGTCCCACCGGCACGCTTTTTATTTTCATAAATGAAAGCAATCGGATACGTCCGCGTTAGTACTCCTGGGCAGGCGGAGAAGGGTATCAGCCTGGCCGCCCAACAGAGCCGGATTCGGGCCATGGCCACGCTCCAGGAGGCGGCCCTCGTCGAGGTCATCGTCGACGCCGGCGAGAGCGGGAAGAACCTGGATCGCCCCGGCATGCGCCGGCTCCTGGCCCTGGTTGAGCGCCGCGAAGTCGACGCCGTGGTCATCGCCAAACTGGACCGGCTCACGCGCAGCGTGAAGGACCTGGCCAACCTGCTGGAGTTGTTTGAACGTCGTGGCATCCATCTGCTCTCGGTCGCGGAGTCGCTGGACACCGGGAGTGCGGCAGGACGATTGGTGATGAACATCATGGCGTCGCTCGCTCAGTGGGAACGCGAGGTTATCGGCGAACGCACGAAGGAGGCCCTCGGCCTCAAGAAGGCCCGGATGGAGTTCGTTGGAAACTGCCCGTACGGCTTCCGGCTGTGCGCCGACGGGAGGACTGTGGAACCCGACTCAAATGAACAGCGGGTGCGGAGGACGATCACGCACCTCCGTGAACATGGGCGGTCGCTGCGGCAGATCGCGGCGTACTTAAACAAGGAACGCCGGTTCACTCGCAGCGGGTCGCCGTGGATGCACTGCTACGTGGCAAGAGTGCTGAAGGTAGCGTAATGGAGGAAAACGAGATGACACTACAACATGTGCTTCCGGGTTCAATCCGGATCGGCGAGTTCCGAGTTGACGGTGGCTACCTCACCTCCAGTCTGAAGCTGGTCGTTTGCAACCGGCCGGAGCCGCTCGTCCTGTTTGTGGAGCCGCTCGGCGAGGAGATCGGCGTTGAAGTTCACGGGGCCTTGCTGGACTTCCACGCGCTGACCGTCGTCGCTGAGCACGTCGCCGCCAAGCTGAACACACCGGAGGGGAGAACGGCGCTGGAACAGGCTGCGGAGGGTTCGAAGCAGAAACGGCGCTGGCTTCCGCAGGTTAGAGTGCGGCTCTCGAAACCTGAGGTCGTTTAAACGCCTTCAATTTCTCGCCGCCTACCGGGGTCCTGGTGTGCTTTAAGCGAACTTGCGTAAACAGGTATCCGTGTGCTGATTGGGGGTGGGTGTTCTGCTAAGGACACCCTCATTGTTCGGAAGGCGGCAACTAATTTTTCCAGCCGGGGTCAGCCGCCACAACCCAGGAGACATTTCAGCAATATTGGTGCATCCGCGCACCCGCACCAGACAGCTTCGAACCGCCTCTTCAAGCGATCCGTTGACCGGGACCCGCACGTCGGAAACGCCGGCGCACAGAGCCACGAACCGTCAGCCTCTGCCGAGACCCGCAAGGGCCCGAAATCCTCGAGATCCCGCTCCAGCGAGGCTCTTTATTTGTGCTGCCGTCGTGAGCATGAAAGAGTGAAGGTGAGAAAGACATGGCCAAAGCGCGAGATCTTGGGACGAAACCGCGGCAAGGGAGGACGCCGCGGATTCTCGTGGTGTTCTGTTGGTTCCCCGTCACCACCGCCATATTCCTTTACCGCATGATCGACGGGTGGAAGCGCGCGGGCCTGCAAGTGCACGCATGCTCCACTCTGCGCGCGCAAGCCGTTTCTCCGCCCGCCTGGGCCAGCTCCGTGTCCTATCTCCCCAGAGTGAGCCGGGAGCGGCCGTGGGAGTGCCTGCGCTTTGCCGCCATCGCTCTGCGACTGCTGCTGACCCGGCCGTGGCGGCTTCTTCGCGCCTTGCGCATGCTGCGACGTTCCACGCGAGGATGGCGCGAGTTCCTCAGCGAGACAGTCCTGGCGATTCCGCTGCTGCGTTGGGATGTGGACCTGGTCTACTTCTCCTTTGGGCCGATCGCTGCGAAATACGCCTCGTCCATGCTCCTCCGGCCGTCCGTGATGAGCCTGCGCGGGATGGATTTGAGTGTCACCGTGCCCGCCAACCCGGAGTACGCCACGCGGCTTCGCACAGCGCTCCGGGCGGCCCGTGCGGTCCACTGCGTGAGCGAGAGCCTGCGCCGGGAAGCCGTGGAGTTCGCGGGTGAGAACCTGTCCGCGATGCACGTCATCCGCACCGGGATACCGGTTGTTGCCTCGAACGGCCTCGGATCGTCACGGCGGGATGGAACTCTGCGCATCGTCAGCGTGGCGCGGCTGCACTGGTCCAAGGGCTTCGAATACGGCATCGCGGCGGTGAGGCAGCTCGTGGCCCGCGGCGTTCCCTGCACGTGGCGCATCGTCGGCGACGGCCCCCACCGTGAAGCGGTCAGTCTCGCGATCCGGGATGCGGCGTTGGAGTCAGTTGTCTCGCTGGAAGGCAGTCGCGATGAAGCGTCGGTCTTCCGAGAGCTCGCCGCATCGGACGTCTTCTTGTTGTGTTCGCTGAGCGAGGGCATCAGCAATGCGGTCCTGGAGGCGTTGGCGGCGGGCATCCCCGCGGTCGCCACGAATGTGGGCGGAATGGCCGAAGCCGTGCCGCCCGGCTATCCCCTCCTGGTGCCGCCCCGCGATCCACAGGCCATCTCCGACGCCCTGGAGAGAATGGCCAAACATCCGGACGAGAGAGCCGAACTCGGCCGCCAGGCGCGCGAATTCGTGCGTGCGAACTTCAGTGTGGAGGAACAGGTCAGCGGGTTCCTGCGGATGTTCGAAGCGGCGCTTGACCGTTGAGCGCCGTGGGCGGAGCGGCGACGGTCTCCCCCGCAGCTTCAACTGATGAGTTCCCGGAGGATCCGGCCCACCTGCCCGGCGGCGGCTTCGATGCTCAGCTTGGCAGGAAAATCAGCCTGGGCCGCCCGGGCCATCTCCGCCCTCGCGGCCGCATCGTCGAGCAGCATCTCGCACGCTTCCACCCACTCGTCCACGCTTCCGGCCAGTAGCCCGTTTCGCCCGTTCCGGAAGAACTCGGGGTAATCCACGGCGTTCGAAGCGATCACGGCGCAACCGGAGACGATGTACGCCAGCACCTTGCCGAACGACTTCCCGCGCCCATATTCGAAATCCGGTGCAATCGGCGCCAGCCCGATGGCCACACTCTCCAACGAACGAGCGAAGCGGCGATACCCGAGCGGAGGCACACATGATACCGGCACCCCAGCCTCCAGCAGCGGGTGCACGCAGAGCTGTGCACTGGCCGCGCTGTCGCATCCATATAGCCGGAAGGAAAAATCCCGGCGCCGCGCCGCCAGCCGCAGTACGATCTCGCGCACCAGTGCCGCCTCGCGGGGAAACATGGAAAGCAAACTGGGCGCCCAGGCGATGACCGGGGCCCGGGCGTGGTTGGGCGTCGCGCCGCGCCTCGGCCGCAGATACGTGCCCGTCCAGACGACGCTGACGCGCGGGTTAAACTCCCTCAGAACGTCCGCCATGTACCGGTTGCCGGCTAGCACGGCCTTGCTGTTCCGGCAACACTCCGCCACTAGCTCCGGCTGCAGTTGGATGTCGGCGTCATCGACGTCCAGGACCACCGGCACATCATAGAGCTGCGGCCGGTTGAGCCGGTGGCGGACTTTTTGCAGCAGCAGCAGGTCCGGTGCTTCCGCGCGGATGAAACGCCGGCAGTCCTCCAGACAGAGTGCTGTCGGCATGACCAACGTCCGCCAGCCCAACCGTCTCAACGCGACGCCGATCGCCCGGCCTCGCAGATCACCCGCGGAACCGGAAGCTGCGGCTCCGGGCAGCACCACGAGCCGCGGGCGCTTCTGCGCCTGCGCCAGTTGTTGCAGGAGCACCTCGCCCCAATGCAATCGCCTGGAAATGAAGAGGGGGACCATTTTGACTGCGCGGATCGAAAGCCGATCCACACGCAACCTCAGAGCCAGCCTAGTTCATTCTCTTCCCTCGATGCGCCCGGCAAGCTGACTGCCGTCGCGTGCTCCGACCTCGTTCAGTCCGGCTCAGGCCGGCGCGGGGAGGGGACATGTCCCGGCATTGTCCCGGGTTCGAAGGGAAGGAAGTAAAACTTCTGAAAGGTCTTACGACCCCTTCCAGAAGGGAGGGGTCGAGACCGAACAAAGCAAACAGACACACCCCGAACGAGAACGGTTACGTCACGGACCTTCTTCACCGCAACCTTGTTGAGAACAACCTTGCTTGCGGCAGACCTCTTGCCAGTGGCCTTCTTCGCCGAATGGGTTACGACTTTCCCTTCGCCGCCTTCACTGCTGCCCAACGCTTCCGTGACGCTTCAGCTATTGCTCTTCTGCCAGCCGCACTGATCTTCCGCTTCGGTTTGGCGGGTACGGTGGCTGGCTTCGCCGGTTCGGATTCGCCCCGGATCTTCGCCCATCGCCGCTGTTGGGCTTCCTTCATCCTGCGCCGGGCCTCGGCCGAGAATTTCCGGCGCTTGGGCGAAGTGCCTGCCGCTGGGGCGGCCGTCTTGGCCGGGCCACCGGCCAGGAGGCGTCTGAGTTCGGCAATCTGTTGGTCGATTCGGGTCTTTTGCGATTCGTAGCCTGCGATGGCGGCGGCGATGATTTCGTTTGTGATTTTTGGTGGCATGTAAGTGTTTGTCTCTGTTGCAGCTCCATTAACATCATACTGTCAGAGCCGTTCGCAGAGCGAGTGGAACAACTGGAACAGGCTCTCCACAACCTCATACGTTCGGCCCGTGGGGGAATGTATGACCTCGGCAACCATCAGACTCTGACGACGTGCGGCTGTTGGTCCATAATGGGAAGCAGTTCAGAACAGGAGAGTAGTCCAATAGCATCTCAAGATCTCACGCCGAATCCCGTGGAAAATTCCAGCCACTCCGACGGTCTGTCTCTAGGAGCACCGCACGCCGCCCCGGCTGTCGAAAGCCGGGCCGCAAGGACGATTCGGGAGGTCTTCCAGTCCGGCCGGCCACTCACGTACATCCGCTCCGTCGAAGAACAGCGGGTCGGAAAGGTGCTGCGGGAAGTGGCCCTGACTCTATTCGCTTCGCCGGTACCCGTTTGGACCTGGAGTCTCACGGAGGGCCTGTGTCGCAATAACGCCGCCGCCGAGACCGGCACCGCGGATCCTCGCAAAGCTCTGGACTTCATCGCCGCGCACGACGGCGCCGCGATCTTCCACCTCAAGGACTTCCATGAACCGCTGCGCGAATCTCCAGAGATCCGGCGCCGTCTGCGGGACGTCTACGGAGGCTGTCTGGACCAGCGGAAGTTTGTCGTCATCACCTCCCCGGTCCGGTTCATTCCGGAGGAAATTGAGCAGAGTGTGATGTTTCTGGAGCTTCGGCCGCCCGATCGGAACGAGTTAGTCGAGGTCCTCCGGGAAGAGGCTCAGCGCATCGCACTGGGTAGCGAGAACGGTCCGATCAACGAGGCGTCCCTGCAGCAACTGGCGGGCGTACTGTTGGGATTGACGCTCGACGAAGCTCGCTTCGCGTTGCACCGGGTTCGCTCCGCGGGTGGATCTCTGGGACCTGAGTCGCTGCCAATCTTACTGGAAGAAAAACGCCTCCTGGTCAACCGCAGCGGCGTGATCGAGTTTATCGAAGAGGGTGGGAGCATCGGGGAAATCGGCGGCCTCGAGGAGCTGAAGAAATGGCTGCTCGATCGCCGCGAGCTGTTTCGAATGCGCGACACTCTGAGCAACGAAATCGTGCCCAAGGGGGTCCTCCTCATGGGAATCCCAGGCTGCGGCAAGAGCCTCTCCGTCAAAGCGATTGCTTCTGCTTTCCAACTCCCGCTCTATCGAATCGACATGATCGAGATCTTCTCGGGGCGGCATGGCAAACCCGAAGGTGCATTCGTCGCAGCATGCAAAATGATGGAGGATATGGCGCCCGCCGTCCTGTGGTTCGACGAGATAGAGATGGGAATCACCTCGACCGATTCCGGCGGCGAACAGGGCCGGATTTTCGCGTTCTTTCTTACCTGGATGCAGGAGAAGGCGCGCGGGCTTTTCGTCGCCGCCACCGCCAACAGAATCGACCTTCTGCCTGCGGAAATGATTCGCAAGGGACGCTTCGACGAAGTGTTTTTCGTGGACCTGCCCACCGAGAGCGAACGGATCGCAATCTTCACAATTCACCTTAGCCGCCGCGGCGTGGATGCGGCTGCATTCGACCTCGAACAATTGATGCAGTTTACGATTGGATGGGCCGGAGCCGAGATTGAGCAGTGTGTCGTTTCGGCCCTGACCAAAGCGCGGCTCGCAGGCCGGGACGTGAGCGAGGACGATCTGATCCGCACCGCCGTCAAGATTGTGCCGCTCTCGCGCACCATGAGCGAGCAGATCACTCACATCCGGGCTTGGGCGTTCGAGCGCGCCGTCCGAGCGTCTGCCAGGCAGGCCGGCTCATGAGGTTCACACAAGTCAGGACGATTTCGCTGATGCTTCACTTGCCGGTGCAGACATTCACTGAACATGCGTTGAGCCCGGAACGCCGGCACGTGGACCACGCATAGCCCGCAGGGGCGCTGCTCCGGCCTGAACCGGCGGCAACGCCGAGCCAGGAAAGCATCCGAGTGGCCGGCATCCAGAAAGACGCCCACAGGGCGCCAGGCTCAGCGCTCCTGCCGTGTGGCAACTATGGCATTCTCGACTTCAGCTTGATCATCTCGCCATCCACGGCGAACCTGCCGTATCCGTGATGGTGGATCGTCTTCGGATTCTTTTGCGCCGGATCGGTCCATGCCTTGAGCACTTCAAGGACAAAGAGATTGTACTTATTGACGAGACGCGTGTCGGCCACCTTGCATTCGAGATTGGCGAAGCACTCTGCCACAAGAGGCGGCGCCACGCGCTCGGCTGGCGCCGGAGTCAGGCCGAATCGCTCGAACTTCTCCACGTCCCGGCCGGAGCAGTTGCCGACTGCCACGACTTTGGACGCCAGTTCCAGCGCCGGAACGGCGATCACGCACTCTTTCGTCGCCCGCAATGCCACAAAGCTGTGATCGGCGCTGCTGACAACACAGGCAACCAACGGCGGTTCAAATGCGACCATCATATGCCAGGACATCGTCATGACATTGGCACGGCCATTGTGGGCGGTCGTCAGCAGGACTACAGGTCCTGGTTCGAGTAACTGGTAGACCTTCGCCAGAGGTAGATCTTTCATCGCGGCCGCGGCCCCTCGACCCGGCCTGCAATGCAGACCGGACATTATTCATTGTAGATCCGCTCGTTGTCCGGCTGGAATCCGAGGGCGGCTACCCGAGGCCGCCGCCTGCCGGCTCTTCTCGTCTCGAAATCCGACACTTGTTCCGGTTCAGAGCCAAAACGGAACACTGCCTCGGTCTAGCCGCATCATGTACAGTATCTGCTTATTTGTAAGTAACTTATAATAAACAAGTTGCGCTGAATCTGCCGTTTGGCTGGGGCCGTGCATTCCCCCTGTCGTCAGACCACTTCACTCTGGAACACCAGGCAGGGAGAGACGATATGGCAACGGCTATCACCTCAGCGGCAGTTTGGAATGGAACGGTGCGGGCTATCGCCCCGGCGATCCCGGCTCCGCCGTCGGAAGAAGCGGCGGTCACCGGCAACCTGGGGTTGGTCAGGTTCATCGCCGCGCGCATCGCTTCGTCGCTGCCGGTCCACGTGGAGTTGGAGGACCTGATCCAGACCGGCACTCTGGGCTTGATTGACGCCGTGCGGCGCTTCGATCCCTCCAAAGGCATCCCGTTCCCCGCCTACGCCCGCTATCGCATCCGCGGCTCAATCCTGGACTCCTTGCGCGCTCTCGACTGGGCCACCCGCAACCAGCGCAAACAGCGCAAGGAAATGGCGATTACGGCCTCTCAGGAGGGTTCGCCTGAGCCTGATACCCGCAAGCTGCGCTTCTTCAGCCTCGGTCCCGTGGCCTCCCTTTCGACCCGCCACGAAACCCAGGACGAACTGCCTGCGCCCGACGTCGCTTGCGGCGAGAACCTGCATCCCGACAAGTTGTACGAAGCCCACGAAGCACGGGAGTTGATTCGGAAGGCGCTCGAAGTCCTGCCGGCGCGGCACCGCAAAGTCGTATTGATGTACTACTCAGGCGACTGGAGCATGCGCGCCATTGGCCGGACGCTCGGGGTCAACGAGAGCCGCGTCTCGCAGATCCACAAGTCGGCCTTGGACAAGATGAAGCGCGCGCTCTCCTGCGAGAGCCAGGAGGATCCGCTCCGCGCGGCCTGAAGCCGTGCCCGGCGCTACCGGATCTCGACCCGGTAGGGCATGACGCGCAGCATGCCGCCCTGCAGGTACGGCAGCAGCCCACTTTCGGCGCCGGCGCGCAGCAGCAGCCAATCCTCCGGCGTCTGGGACGCCGACGAGGCGTAGTCGCCCATTCCCATCAGCTTCTCCCAGAAGCTCTTGCGCCCGGGGTAGACGATCAGTTTGGCCGCACTGGCCGAGCTCAGCACCCCCTTGTGCTGCAGCACCTCGATGGCCCGGTCGATTCCGCCCAGCTCGTCAACCAGGTGGCGCTGGAACGCGTCGCTGCCGATCCATACCCGGCCCTGCGCCAGCGGTTCGATCTTCTCGACGCTCGTCCTCCGGCCCGCGGCCACGCGCTGGAGGAAACCGCCGTAGACCGACCGCAGCGACTCCTGCAGTTTCTTGCGGCCCTCCGGCGAGAGCGGCTTGGTCGCGGAGTCGAGGTCGGCATACTTGCCCCGCTGCAGCGTCTCGGTCGAGAAGCCAAGCTTGTCGTAGAGACCTTTCACATTGGCCTTCCCGAAGATCACGCCGATCGACCCGGTGATCGTGTTGGCGTAGGCCACCACCGGGTCGCCGGTCATGGAGATGTAGTAGCCGCCCGACGCCGCCACGTCGGACATCGACACCACCACCGGCTTCTTGCGGGACAGTTCCTTGAGCGCCTGCAGAATCTCGTCCGAGGCGATCGCATCGCCGCCCGGCGATTCGACGCGCACAATCACGCCCTTGATCGTGGAATCGGCGGCAATGCTCTTCGCCAACCGTGTGACTGGCGCCGGCGTGATCCCGATATCACGGCCCCAGGGATTGTCCGGCGCGCTGCGCAGGATGTCGCCTTCGGCCACCAGATATGCGATACGCTGGCTCCTTTGCGGGGACTTCATGTCGCCCAAAAGCAGTTGCGGACTGATCGAGACCGGCTCGTCCAGGCCGGATCTGTGGGCCAAGGCCCGCTCCACCGCCGGCAGGTAGCTCAGCTCATCCACCAGCCCCTTCTGCACCGCCGCCGGCGCCAGGAAAGGCGCCTCGTCCACCAGCGCGCGAAACTCCTCGGGCTTCATCCGGCGCGCCGGGCCAATTGTGGACGTGACGTTGCTCCAGATGCCATCGAGCAGCGCATTGAGCGACTCCTTGGTCTCCGGACTCATGTCCTTGCGGGTGAGCATGTCGCCGGCGTCTTTGTACTTGCCCATGTGCTCGACTTCGAACTGAATGCCCAGCTTGTCGAGAGTGCCCTTAAAGTACATCGCCTCCAGGCGCAGGCCCTTCACGTCCAGGTAATCCTCCGGCGCAAGGTAGATCCTGTCGGCCGCGGAAGCGAGGTAATACTCCCGCAGGCCGGGCGTCTCCACCCATGCATAGACCGGCTTGCCCGAGCGTTTGAACGCTTCGATACCCGCTCGCAGTTCCTGTAGCTTGCCCCAACCGGCGCTCACCTGCCGGGGACGCAGCAGCAGGCCTTTCACCCGCGCGTCCCTCCCGGCTGCGCGCAATACGCTCCACCACTCGACCACGGCCAGCGGCGCCTGACGGGCCAGCGCGGGGATGGGCGGGACTTCGGCCAGCCCCTCGGGCACTTCGCCCGACAGGTTCATGGTCAAAATGCCGCTGGCCGGCACGGACGGCGCCTGCGCCGACCAGCGCACCGCCGCGAACATGAGCACCACCAAGGCCACTCCGGCAATCACGATGCCGGCCAGAATGCCCAACAGGAATCTCTTCATACGTGGGTTGTCTCCATTCGAGCGGCTCTATGCGCAGGTGAGAATGGCGTCGAAGCGCTTGCTGACATCCTTTAGATACGAGGCGTCGCCACCTTCGAGTTCCGTGGTCGCGTCGCCTTTGTATCCGATATCGGCCAGTGCGTGGTAGATCGCCTTCCAGTCGATGTCGCCGTCACGCAGGTTGACCCAGTCGGCGACCGTCTTGTGCAGTTGCTTGTTGGGGCGGAACGTGAAGTCCTTGAGGTGCAGCTTCACGATGCGCGCGCCCAACGTCCGGATCCAGTCCTGCGGATAGCCGTAGAGCACGACGTTGCCGACATCGAAGTAGGCGCGGATCCAGGGACTCTTGAATTCGTCGATGTAGTGCGCGAATTCCAGCGGGCTCAGCAGAAACTTGTTCCAGACTTCCTCGATGCCGATGATCACCTTGTGCTGCTCGGCCAGCGGAATCAGTTTGCGGATCTCCCTCTGGCTGCGATCCCAGGCCTGTTGATAGCTGACCTCGGGCGTCACCACGCCCGGCACCAGCAGCACCGTCTGGGCGCCCCATAGCTTGGCATTGTCCAGGCTCGTTTCCATGCCCTTCAGGCAGCGCGCGACCACTTCGGGATCGGGGCTCGTCAGGGGGTATTGCCAGTGCCCCATGTTCATCACGGAGTGGATCGGCAGGCCGGCCTCGTCCGAGGCTTTCTTGTACTCTTCCGCAATCCGCGGATCCTCCTCTGTGCCGATCTCCACCGCCTCGAAGCCGCACAGTTTGGCCAGGCGAAGCCGCTCGACGGCGCTCAGGTTCTTGGGCAGCATCGAGAATTCGACGGCCTTGCGAATGGGCAGCCGGGCCGATGCCGCCGCGGCGAGAGCCGAGGCTGAAACCGCGCCCACGGCGGCCGCGGCGGAATTGAACAGAAACGTGCGCCGATCCATACAAAACTCCTTGTAAGACGTTGCCGGAATGGTCCAGCACGATTCTACACCGCGCGGCGGGGCCACAGCCGGCCGGGACCCGGACCGCTATAATCGAGATGGTATCCAAAGCGTTGAAATTTCAGCGCCTTGGCATTTCATTTTGCAGTCGCCCGGCAAGACCGGCAGGGTTCGGTTTGGTCGCCGCCGCGGAAATCTGAGTTTTCCGGTGAAATCGTGAGAACAAATCCGGAAGCGTCATCGTCCTAACAACAAGAAGGCAGGAGTATCAATCCGTGAAGCGGAAGTGGAAGTGGACTCTCGGCATTGGCGGCGTCCTGGTGATCGCCGGCGGCGTGTTCGCGAGTGTGAAAATGAGCCAGCGGGGCATCGTCACGGTCCAGACGGGTAAGGTCCAGCGTTCGGATCTGACCAGCCTCGTGACTGCATCCGGGGAGATCAAACCCCGTGATTACTACAACATTGGCGCCAACGTGATGGGCCGCATCGTGGCCATCAATGTGAAAGAGGGCGATCATGTCAAACGCGGCCAGATTCTGGCACGGATCGAGAATATCCAGGCGGATGCCGACGTCCAGGCGCAACAGGCGTCGTTGAATTCGGCGTTGGCCGACTCGTCCGCCGCGGAATCGGGGCTGAAAGCGATGGATGACAACATCCAGAACGCGCAGGCGACGGTCGACCGCGCCAAGTCCGACCTGGAGAAGGCGCGGATCGATTTTCAGCGCGGCGAAGAGCTCTGGAAGGAGAAGCTGATCGCCAAGCAGGACTACGACGTCCGCAAGTCGACTCTCGACGGCCAGGCCGCCACTCTGCGCGGGGCCGAGGCGGCGTATCGGCAGATGCTGGCGCAGCGCGAACAGACCGCGGCGCAGTTGAGCGGCGCGCAGAAGCGCGTGGCCCAATCGCAGGCGATGCTGCGCCGCGTCGACGACGTCCTGGCCAAGCACATGGCGACCAGTCCGATCGACGGCATCGTCACCAACCTGCCGGTGCGCATGGGCGAGACGGTGGTGATGGGCATTCAGAACTCGGCCGGGTCGCTGATCATGACCATCGCCGATATGAGCCTGATCACGGCCGAAGTGAAGGTGGACGAAACCGACATCGTGAACGTGAAGCTGGCCCAACTGGCCGATGTCACCATCGACGCCATTCCCAACAAGACCTTCAAGGGCCACGTGATCGAGATCGGCAACACGGCAATTCTGCGCTCCACCGGGCTGGCGGCCAGCCAGAGCGCGGTTTCCAGCCAGGAAGCCAAGGACTTCAAGGTCGTCATCGCGCTGGACAATCCGCCCGACGAGATCCGGCCCGGTCTGTCGTGCACCTCCAAGGTCATCACGGCCACGCGGCAGAAGGCGCTGGCCATTCCGATCCAGGCTCTGACCGTGCGCCAGCGCGGCGATCTGGAGCCCGAAAAGCCGGGCGGCAAAGTGGTCCAGTCCAACTCGACGCCCGATCCGGTCAAGGAGAAAGCGAAGAAGGAAGAGTTGCAGGGCGTCTTCATCGTGAAGACCGGCGGCGCCGAGTTCCATGAAGTGAAGACCGGCATCACCGGCACCACCGACATCGAAGTCCTCTCCGGTTTGAAGGAAGGCGACGAGATCATTACCGGCAGCTACAAGGTCATCCGCACATTGCGTAATGCAGCCAAGGTGAAGGTGGACAACCAGGCGCCGGTCAAGACGGATAGCTAGATGCTCCGTTCTCAGGCTTGAACGAGGGAGAACCACATGGCCACTGCAGCCGGCATCGATCGCGACGCGCGCGCCGAGGAACTCAAGCGCGA
>Ga0182027_10004857_pt1 | contig 20630 bp, 25 predicted proteins | sample 712E1DmetaG_FD_121300 | JGI IMG/M metagenome (GOLD analysis project Ga0182027, IMG submission 121300) | Permafrost microbial communities from Stordalen Mire, Sweden - 712E1D metaG (Illumina Assembly) | ecosystem: Environmental > Terrestrial > Soil > Wetlands > Permafrost | place: Sweden...
CGAACCTGGATTTGACCAGGGTACCATCCATGTCCAGGGATATGACGCGAATCATCTTAAACTCCCGTTGAAGTGGAACGAGCCGCCTTTTGGGTTATTATGCTTTACGGAACGAATTGGGCTAGTGTAGAAAAAACTATACCCTCAGGCGAGAAATGGTTTTCGATGGATAATCGGTTGGTCTACAGCCCTGTGGGCATGCTTCTCATGCTATTCCTGGCATTCTTGCTCTTCATGGTGGTGGGCTTCCTCTTCCTGGATCTGGCCAGGACCGCCTTCACCAAGATCGGCTTCACGTGGGGTCAGGCGCTCTTCGTGCTGCTCGCTTCCCTCCTGTGCAGCAGCATCAATATACCAATAACAGATATGCAATGCAGCGTTCCCATGGTAAGGGAGCGAAACGTTCGGGCCTTCGGCGTCCCTTACCGGATTCCTGTAGTGGAGAGCAGGAGCTGCGACACGCTGCTGGCCATTAATGTGGGTGGGGCCGTGATTCCATCTCTGATATCCATCGTGCTCGTCTTAAGGTTCCCTGCATCATTATCATATGCCCTGGCAGGGATCGCGTTCGTCGCCATCCTGACCAACCGGGTGGCGAAACCCGTGCAGGGTTTGGGAATCGTCACACCTGCCCTTCTTCCTCCCTTGAGTGCGGCTCTGGCGGCAATTTTGATGGTCTATGTATGGGGGGCACCGCATGGACTTATCTTCCTCATCGCCTACGTGGGAGGAACTCTGGGAACTCTATTGGGAGCCGATATCCTGAATTTAGGCAAGATCCGCAATCTGGGGGCGCCCGTGGCCAGCATCGGAGGAGCCGGGACCTTCGACGGAGTCTTCTTGAGCGGCCTGATCGCCGTGCTCCTCGTATGAATGAAAAGAAATAAAAAAGGAATAGAACGGAAATAGAAAAGACCATTAAGCGCGAGATGCAATGGCTCGACATTGTTTAGCAAATTGATGCCGTGAAAATGGTTTTCAGGATTTGGGCAGGGGCAGAGGCATAAATATGAGTTTCAGGGGTTTTTTGGGAGAACTGGAAGAGAATGGATTGATGAAACGTGTGCATGAACCCGTTTCACCCATTCTCGAAGTCACGGACCAGGCCTGGGGTGCGGGCCCCATATCTTTTGACAATGTTTCGGGCCACAGATGCGTCCTGAATATCCTAGGGACGCGAGATCTGCTGGCCAGGGCTCTTGGCATTCCTGGCCGGGATATGGTCCGCCGTTTGTCAACAATTGGCTACCAGGGTCCTGTCCGGGAGGTGGACTCATCTCCCTTCATGGAGTGCATCTCTGAGCCAGATCTCTTCCGTCTGCCCATTCTGACACACTTCCATGGAGACGGCGGACCCTATATCACCTCGGCTGTGGTGGTAACTAAGTTTGAGGGGCGGATCAACGCCTGCGTTCACCGGCTGATGAAACTAGACAAAGACCATCTGGCGGCAAGGCTCGTTCCCGGCAGGCATACTCATCAGTTCTGCCAGGCGGCCTGGGCCCGCGGAGAGGAGGTGCCCGTGGCCATCGCCATTGGCGTGGACCCGCTGGTGCTCATGGCCGCATCGACTCGCGTTCCCCCTGAGATGGAGTTCCAGTACGCGGCCGCCTTGCGAGGTGCGCCGGTTGAGCTGGTGCGCCTGGAGAACGGCATCTGAGTTCCTCATGCAGAGATCGTGCTGGAGGGTTTCATCACGGGCGAGAGAGCGGCAGAGGGGCCATTCGTGGATATCACCGGCACCCAGGATCTCGTCCGCCAGGAGCCGGTCATCCGGCTAACAAGGATGATGACTCGCGAAGATCCCATCTATCATGGGCTGCTGCCCGGGGGCGGCGAGCATAAGATGTTCATGGGGGTGCCTTATGAGCCGCTCATTTATAGGGCGGTCTCCAAAGTGGCTAAGGTGAAGGACGTCCTGCTTACGGAGGGCGGGTGCTGCTACTTCCATGCCGTGGTCCAGATCGAGAAAGAGACGGAGGTTGATGCTCGGAGGGCAATCGATGCCACAATGCAGGCGCACGGCTCACTGAAGCATGTACTGGTTGTGGACACAGATATTGATATTCACGATCCGCTGGACCTGGAGTATGCCATCGCCACGCGCATGCGCGGGGACGAGGACATCGTGCTTTATCCCAATGTACGGGGCAGCACGCTTGATCCGCGGAGCAAAGACGGCATCACCACCAAAGTGGGAGTGGACGCGACTATGAAGCTGGATCGCCTCTGGAAGTTCCATAGGGTTACGCCCAGAGGACAGGGCTGAAAATAGACTGAGGTGAGCGCAGAAGGATGACCCATGCCCCGATCTGTCCTTCCGATCACTCACCCGAACCTCCTGCCGGTACTATTATCCCAACATTGCCCGATCTCTGAATAGAAAATGTCGAATTCCGTTCAGATCTCCAGGTAAAGCCGGATGCCGTAGATGGTGATAACTCCCAGGATAACGGATATCACCAGGGCCAGGATCTCGAATAATATATCAATCATTTGATTCCGCCTATATACTAGTACTCTTTATATACTCGAACATACAATATCTCATCCATGCCAAGACCCTCACACTACAATCGGCAATTCCTTATCTACTTGCCCACAGAAAAAGATTTGGATAACTGGAAGGAACTGGCAAAAGCTGCTGGGATATCTCTCAATAAGTACATTTTTGAGATGGTAGAACGAGGACGGGTTGAGGCGCAGCCGAGGACCGACTTAATCAAGGAAATTTCTGACCTTCGCGAAGAAAACCAAAAGCAAAGAGAAGAGATAAAGCTGAAATCCCTAGTACTGGAGAAGTATGAGACTGAACTATTCAAGTTTAGACATGAATCATTCCTTCAGCCAGAATTTCAAGGAACGCAGCAATTCAGCGAAGCTCTGGTCAATCTCTTGAAGAAAGGGCGAGCATATTCTGGCCAAGATATTCTTAAATCACTTAATGTCGACCCAAAAGATAGTGAAGCCGTTAGAATAGTCCATAGGCAACTTCAGATTCTCCAGGACTTCAAATTGATCACGGAAGGTGCAAATGGTTGGAGGTGGGTCGAGTGAATCTCATTCTGCAATTCCAAGAAGATTGCAGGGTAAGAGGACTCGCAAAGGTTACATGTAGGACTTATCCTGGATATGTACAAGGGTTTGCCAAGTTTATTCAGCCAAAACAGCTACAAGAAGCCGATAAAAATGACTTGAAGTCCTATTTGAGCTATTTGAGGTTAGAAAAAAAGCTAAGGCAAAAATCCATCGAGAGAATGTTCTCAGCCCTTGCAACTTTCTATGATTACCTTATCGAAGAAGAATTAGTCTCGATAAATCCAGTCCGGCCCGTGCAGAAACGATATTTACGAGCCTATAAAAATTCTGACGAATCCCAAATGCGACAAATAATCTCTGTTGAGGAAGCATCCCGATTGGTAAATTCAATCTTGGACACAAGAGATCGCGCAATAGTTCTTCTTTTATTGAAAACAGGCATTAGATGCAGCGAACTTGCCTCTTTGGACTTGGAAAATGTGGATTTAAAGGAACAAACTCTCAGGCTGAAGCCCACAGCAAAACGAAGCAACAGAGTTGTCTATTTTGATAATGAATCTGCGACTGCTTTATCCAGGTGGATAACGGTTAGGCAAACCAGGAATAAAAAAAGCTGCTCTGCTCTTTTCTTGAACAAAAGGGGAACACGGTTGGAGCATAATGGTGTTCTTGGACTGGTATCAAAGATAGCTGAGAATGTAGGATTACACAATCCATCTTCGCCACGCATGGAAGAACACTTTACGCCACATAGTTGCCGCCATTGGTTCACCACTCATCTTATTAGGTCTGGAATGTCGCGCGATTTTGTTAAGGAGCTGAGAGGTGATATAAGGCATGAGGCCATAGATATCTATAACCATATAGACAAAAAGGAACTGAGGGAGAGCTATCTGGCGCATATACCACAACTGGGGATCTAAAGGACTTACCCCCAAAGACTATCGCCTTTTCTTTGGCGATCAAGGCAGCCTGAACGTGTGGGCTTGCACGATCCTGAGTCAGAGCGGCTAGAGAACCATTTCGGACCGCACAGATATTGCACTCACCTATTCCGGATGGAATGTGTGGAGAGTGCATCCAGGAGCTTCGCGATGATAGCAGGAAAGAGGCCATTGATATCTACGATCATATTAACCTGAAGGAGCTGAAAGAGGCTATCTGGCGTGCATATCGCAATTAGAAGTGCGATTTATTATCTGGCTTCATATCATATCACGAGACAGTGATGTTCACTTCACTGCTTTCGTTGACTTTTTCTTTAGGTCATTTCATGTAGAAAATGCGAGGATTTAAGGATGCCTTTCGAGTCAACTTGAGATGCTCGGTCAAAGCTGAATTTACCGAGATGAGGATGGCTTTTTTTGGCTGGATCTTGACATTCCCATTTTCAAGTGAAGCTGCATCTAACGGAAGAGATATGCTGCAAGCAAGTTAGTAATGTATGTAATGATCTGTTGCATCATGTTGTGGTACGACATCAGGGATAGTTGAATTGGTTTTGGCAGAATGACCACCACAAGATTAAACGGTACGTATATAGCAATGTATTTATATCAGGGCGGACGTCTATCATAGTTCGACATTTAAACTAGGTAACTCAAGAAAAATGGCGCGAATCGAAAACAAAACATTAATATAGTATGATGTAGTAGTGTTAATGTTCTAAGAAATAAGTGTAGGTTTCGACCGTTAGATATATATAGTTTTACTATTGCGGAAACACTAGCCACAATGTTTATAAATAGATAAATGCTATTTTAGTTTGTGAAGCTTTAAAGAAATGAAAATAGTAGCGTAGCGGTTATTTCTTTAATGAGGATAGCGTACGCTAAGGAGAAAAATTAATTAAAGCTTAACTAGATCGTAGCGGAGCTTGGGTTATGCCTTATAATAATAGCGTTAAAAGATACATTAAAAAATGGTGCTGGGCCACTTTATTTTTTTTTGTAATAGCCGTGGGCTTCGTAATAGGACCGGCTAATGCTAGCAATCAGGGTCTGCTATCTATAATTGCAGGCACTATTACTGCAATGATAATCCTATATTCTTTGACACAAAGTATTATTAAGCCAATATGGGCACATCATATATCAAAGTAATGCAAAATTTGAAAATACTTTTTTTATCATTCTTTTATTTCTGTAGCTATTATGCAGCTATATTCCATGCTGTTTCGAATAAATTATTAAATATATCTATAAGATAAGGTTCTTCTGTATATAAACCTATCCTGTTCGCAGTAGGTCCTGTATCTCTTACAATAAACAAAAGCATTCTTTTCCCCCCCACATATTCGATAAGCATAAAATCCACATTGTCAAAATAATACTCTCTCAGTTGAATGCATCCTATATCTCTTAAGTAGTTTATGCAATTATTGCGGTTTATATAATTTTCATTTAGATACCCGATTAGATCATCCCTATAACCTATAGGATTTAGTATATCTCCCAAACATAAATTAAGGTTATGTACACTATTAGCACAATCATTAGATGCTAATTCATTAGAAGTCCTTAGGACCCTATAATCAATTTCATTATGGGTTTGAATTTTGGCTTTTCTATAATGCTGCTTTATGATTGGCTCAATATCTTCAACAAATAATAGATATTTTGTTGCCCATTTGAATCCAACAATATCGCCTCTTTCAGAAATTTTCCTCAATTCTTGAGGAACATTGCGATAAATTCCAGTTAGGTTTTTGAAGTCGGATGGAAATTTTTCAGCTATTGCTAGCATCGATCTTCGGTTAGGTGATTGACAAGCTAACAAGGCCTCCCCAAAAATTGCTAAAATTCCGCATCCAATAAAAACGCTTATATTAAATCTATTAAAGAAGATAAGATAGTTATATACGCCCCAGTAGAGGGCATTAATTAAGTTCCAGATGGCGGATATTGACTGTGAAAAAAACAACGATGAATTGATTCCTACCATATTAAAAGAATTGATAATTATAAGAAGTGTTTGGAAAAACATTAAAAGCGTGGTAGGAATAATTATTACTGAAAAGTGAAGCTTTCCATAGAATACCCCATTTCTTCGTGTGATAATTCTACCAGAAAATAGCAGAATTAGCACAAATAATAAGATCAATTCATCTAAGAAATGTTGATCTGAAATAGAATTTGTATCGACAAAAACATTAAATATTTTAAGTAATTCAATAACGTCCGACTTTTTGGCAAAATATAAGTATATAAGTGCAATAGATCCGAGGAAATAAGAATACCAAAGATCCAAAATGCTTTTAGGATTAATATCAAAAGAGGATTTAGTTGTCCTGTTAACTATAACATTCTCTAAAACGCCAGAAACTTGATTAAAATAAAAAAGGGATATTATGATAGCTACAAACGTAAAAAAAGCATCATTCAAGATCGATAAGGTTATCAACATGAATGCCTTCCCATCGCTTTCAGCTGTACCGACGAAGAAGTATTTTAAGCTTTCTTTAATACTTGATTTGTATCTAACGTATTAAATTTTAACCAATTGCTTATCTCAGAAAGAGCTGAATGCAGAGGTTGTGTGAAGGAAACTGATGAGCTCGAAAAAGATCCCCCAAGTGCTAATTGAGCTTTTTCACTCTCCTTGGCATGTCCAGTGGCGGCCAGGCTGGGGTGAGGACGCCGAGGCGTTTAAGGATACGGGGCGATAGGATGACCTTTCGTGTGGAATGAGAATTTGGTAAGGTCGATAAGAAGGGCGAGAGCAAGCAAAGCCTTTGTTAGGTGGTGTCCTAGAGAACGGGCAAAGATACCATAAGTATACCGGGGGGAGCTGCAAAAATATGTCACGAGAGGCAGCCAGAAGGCCAGGAGTATGAAGGCTGAAGCGCTAGGATAAGGCAAATAGAGCATTGTGCTGTAAGTACAAGGTGCCAGGACGACCTGAGATATCGAGGTCTTGGCCTCCGGAGATCCTGAGGAGGGCACAGAACAGGCTCCTTGACCGGTAGCAATCGAAACTAACGATATGGAGGCGATATTATAAACAGTCTTATGTTAGAATTAAGGGAAAGCTATTTGGTATATTCGCTTCTATCAAATTTTGATCCTCATGGAGAACCCCCATACAACAACCAAAAAGATTGCATGGCCCCTTGTCGAAATTCGTGACAATCAGGTCGGTATGATCTGGGTAGAATGCGATGAGCAAGGCAACGAAGGCGATAATATACGGTTGTCGTGGGATGAACTATATGAGTTTGGCATAGAAGATTGGATGATTAGATGCGCGATAGAAGAGCATCTAGAGTCAGATGATGAGTATTACACGGCAGAAGCATCCGTTTTTCATGGCGTGGTCGAATATCCGGACATTTCATACGAAACATTTAATCTCACCCCCGAGATTGCGGGAAAATTGAACTCGGCGGGGTTTGAAATAATAACTGGCCAACCAAACCAATTTGCTGGAAGCGGCTCAGGCGGCTACTTTGCTATAGGTGATCATGCAGAACCTATATCCGAGAATTATGTCCCTGAAATAGTACCGGAGCCTGATAACCCGGATATGTACATTGGAAGCTATGTAGAAGATTTTGTGTGCAGTGTCTCACATTCGCCGTTTATGGCTAGACCATTGATCTATTGCAATCCACATAACGGGACTGAGTATTTCTTCTGCGTCGTGTGTAAGAAGGCAGGCAGGAAGAATCCCTGGCATCCCTATATTTTGGGAAACAAAGAACAGGGCTATGATGAGCAGAACGTATTAACGGCGATTAGAGCCATTGGTGATGGCCATAGCGTTTATGAGATAGCAAAATACTGCGGCAACGAATTCAAAGGCAATTGGGATAAGAGGAAGGTTCTCCGAATCTGTGACAAACTATCCACGTTCAGGAAAATCCGGTATGAATCCGAAACGCGCAACAATCGCCAGGTCAAGCTTGTGTTTCTGAACCGTGCTAATCTTTGACAATAGGGCGCAAATTACTAGCGTACTATTATATGAGGAGAGAAGAAAGATCTCCTCATCTTATGCTTGATCTCAAAAGGGGCGTTCCTCCAATTAAGGGGGGCGCCCCTTTTTATTTGGGATCCTTTTATGTTTGTATAAATATGGAGGTGTTGTATGGAGCTTAAGTTTAAAAGGAAGCTTTCAACGAATAAATTTGGGTATACATATCTGAACGTGCCAATGGAGATAGCAAAGGCGCTATCAAGCAAATACGTTGAACTTGTAATTGAGGGCGATAGGATCGTAATGATCCCAGCTAACTAAGCGATTTTAGAGACAATTTCAGGTGATAATTTTGATAACAAATACTAGCGGTAGCTCTGCTCAGGTTTGCAGACTTCAGCCTTATGAAGAGGCTCTAGGTCAACTAAAGAATGTTCGGCTTTTAGAAGGATATGCATTGGCCGAAATTGGCCCGGTAACTGTAGCCCTTCCCATTGAGATGGGTGAAAGGTTGAATCCCTTAATCGGTCAGAGAATAGGAGTTTTGAGGACTGAGGTCGATTATCGATATAGGGTGATGGTCCCGAAGCCTAAGATCGAAGTAGGATCTAATTTTGTAGGCACTGAGGTTAAACCCGCGAAGGTAGAAGCGATTTAAGCATTTTTTAAAAATTTTAGTAGAATCGAATTAAAAAAGAACTCTCTCCGCTTCCCAATTTGAGCTAAATCAATGGAGAAAAAATGAAAAACAATACTGTGACTAGCTTGGGCTATGGAAGCCCATCCGTTGAGCCTGATCCAATAAAGGCTCTGATCAATGAAATCTGCATAGTCAATGCGAACAATACTTCATTTTGTGCTCGTTTGATCTCGATTCAAAATGACAGTGAGCTGTGGTTTGAGTCCAAGAGTGGCCAAAGATGGATGATCCATAGAACGGCGATAATGAGCATTAGGCCTCTTAATCACACGCCGGGGGGATCGGCTTGACCATCCACGAAGTATATCGCATGAGAGAGCTTGATGAAGTCCTGGGTCCTTTGAATAGCCTTGAAGAGGCCAATGGCTGGCTTTTGGCTTTGATTGGCAAGATTCCAGTACTTCTCCCTATGGAGCTGCAAGATCGTCTCCAAAGCCTGCTAGGCAAGAGGATAGGTATCTTGCGGCTAGATGGCTACAGGATCCGAAGCATCGACGATAGGAGGGCTTAGATGTGGCTGGTAATTATCTGCCAGCTTCTATCGGAACGATGCAATTGCAGAATTCCACAATCCGAGACAGCCTTCTCAATTCCTGCTTTGAAATATGTAAGTCCACGGGCAGGAGATGTGAAGCCTGTCTAAGCATTTCTGTAGAAGCTTGGCGGCATAATGTGGACGCCATATGCAATAGGAGGTGATAAGATGGCTGAAGAAAGGCCGCCTAGGCCGGAGCCGTTGTATGTCATTTTCGATCAGATCCCCGGCGAGCTGCCATACTCCAACAATTGGATTCTTTGGCACTACGAGTGGAAAGAAGGCAAAGACGGCAAGCCCGGCAAATGGGACAAACCGCCCTATCAGCCTAACGGCAAACACGCGAGTTCTACAGCGGCGTTTACTTGGAGCCCTTTCAATACTGTGAAAGCAGCATACGAACGCGGTTTGAATCTACCTGTAGACGATCCCCTTCATTTCGATGGTGTGGGATTCGTCCCTGCGAAGGTCAACCAGGCAGATAACAATCTGCAATTTGGAGACCTTGATAAATGCCGCGACAAGGAGACCGGCCAACTATCACCCCACGCAGAAGAGGATTTGGCTCTCATCAATTCTTACTGTGAGATCTCACCTTCAGGAACTGGCATCAGATTCATAGCAAAGGGCCATCCCTCATATCCACAAGGGCAGGATGGCAGCAAGAAGGGCCACGTAGAGCTTTATCAGGGACGGCATTATCTCACTATCACAGGCCACAGGCTTGAAAGGTTCCCGGCAACGATTGAGAAGCGGCCTGAAGAGCTAAATGTATTTTACCAAAAGCATTTCTGTGAACCTGAGCCCAGCCCCGAAGCTGCGCCTGGAACAGCGACGGGAACCAAGCTAACCGACAATCAAATTATCTGCCTGGTATCCGAAGCAAAGAACTCAGCAAAGTTCATGGCCCTGATGGCCGGGAACTTCCAAGACTACCCTTCTCAGTCCGAGGCCGATCAAGCATTCTGTAATCTTGTGGGATTCTATACCACAAACGAAGAGCAGATTGACCGCATATTCAGAAGGTCTAAGCTTTACCGCGAGAAATGGGAGCGGGCCGATTACCGCGAGAGGACTATCAGAAAGGCCACAAGCGGCGCTAAGGAGCATTATAGCGGCGATGGACCGAAGGCGGAAACTCTGACCACCGAAGAACGATATAACGAATTGCTGGAAACGATCAAGGCGAAACCGCAGATATTAGCAGGCAACCGAGACATACTTGTCCAATTGGCGATACTCAAAAACAATGATCCAATTGGCTTTGACCTATTTATTGACAAAATCAAGAAAGCCAAAATAGGAATCAAGGTTGACACAATAACCGACTTGGTTAACGCAAATGTGGAAAAGCTCAAAAAGACGACACGCTGCCAAAAGAAGGACATAGACCACGATCAAGCGGCTATATCTGCAGCTCACGAGCTTTTAGAACACGGTGATCCTCTGCGTGCTCACCTAGACCACGTAAAAGAAAGGGTTTGCGGAGGAGAGAAGCCGGCCCGGTTGGTCATTCTATCATCCTATTCGGCTTATCTGTCCAACAACGATCGGATATACGCCGATATAGTAGGCAGTCCTCAGAGCGGCAAGTCAACAATCACGGCTGCAGTTTTGGAAGGCTTTCCAGAAGAGAACGTGATTAACGCCTCGGAGGCGTCGCCAAAATCGTTATACTACCTTGCACAACAGCAACCTGAACGGCTCAAAGATGCTATTATCTATATCGATGATGGCCGACAGGAGCATATCCCCGTACTGAAAACCTTTAGAAATGAGGGCAACGTTCGACCAACGAACCTAACCGTTGTGGATGGGGAATTTTTGGAACTGGTAGTACAATATAGGCCTGTGGTCTTGGCTTCGTCTGTAACTCCACTGAGAGACTTGGAAGGGCAGGCAACGAGCCGGGCATTTCTTGCATCAGTTCCCGACGCCACCCCAGAAGAGGAATTAAAAGTCAGAGCCAAGATTAGGCAGCAAATTGAGACAAATGCTCTTCTGTCGCAAAAGAACGATTCACGACAAAAAACTCTGCAAGAGATGGCCCGTATCCTCAGGGATGAGGGTATCCGAGATGTCGTCATTCCCTTTGATGTCAAAGAGCCGCAGGGAGCAGACCGACGCGGTACAGGCCAATTTATGCGACTCATCAAGGTGTCTGCATTTATCAACCAATTCCTACGGCCTATCATAGAACTGCAGGATGGCCGCAAATTCGTATTGGCGATATACGCAGACTTTGAAACCGCGGCAAAGGTGTGGTTTGACTTTGCAGAAGGCCAGGAATACAAGATCTCCGCAAAGGTATTAGAGGTACTCAAATTCCTACCCGAAACATGGCCGGGAAAGAGCGCTCCGACCGTTGCTAAAGAGATGGGGAAGAGTCAGAGGACCACAGAGAGATACTTAGAAGATCTTTATGAATCGGGCATAGCAAGCCGTGAGAAGATCACAGCACCGGGCATGCCTTACGGTTATTGGGTAGAACCGGCAACTACTTCAAGGGTTTTGGCGCAAATACCAGAAGACGTAGGCACTAAGACGAATAGCGTCATCATCACGACAGAAGAAAAGTGTCGTGAATATATGGCTAAAAATTCGTCCGATTCTCTAAAGGACTCTTATATTAACTTCTTTAGTAATAACGACATAGATATAAAGAAAATGTATAAGGGTGGGAAGGTATCTCTCAAAAAAGAGTCTGTGGATGGATTGAGTAGTTGGGTATATTCCTATACCCCCCTCTTTTCCCCAAATTCCTGTCGTGATTCTGAAAATAAGTCGAAGCATAGTGAAACAATCACGACAAACGGTTTGTCGCAAATATTGACGCAATTACCAGATAGCGATTTGGAAATGTCGCAAAGCAACGATGAGATTGTCGCTATTCCTACAATGTCCAAAATAGACCGTCCTACCCCTGATCCCGGCAGAGAGCGGTTCAAGGCTGGCATGGCCAAGCGGCATTGCTTGGTGTGTGGACGAAACTTCAGCTACGATTTGGGCATCCACTATCTGGATGGCTATATCTGCCAAGCCTGTCAGTCAGGGCAAGGACCAGAGGAGATAGCAAAGCCGAATCCGCAAAAGAAGCTTACGGATAGGGAGAATTCAGATTGAGGGAAGTTCCTGACCATAAACAAAGACGTGCCCGGTTGAATCTGATAGGGGCGAGAGCTAAACCTGAAAAGAGAATGGCAAAGCCATTTGGCAAGGTTTGATCGTCTATAAAAAGATAATGAATCCGGGTTCTGTTGATTCCAAGGGTGGTGTAGATATGGTGTTCGTTTGTGGTGGTAACAAATGTATAACTTCCTAAAGGAGTGTTACTCCGAGGAGAATAACAGTAAAAGAAAAATTGTGCTAAAATTCGGATTAATCGGAGCAGTGATATTTGGATATCTAACTTGGAATTATCTGGATATAATTTCATGCGCGTTTTTGCCACATGAAACTTATATATTAATATATTTCATGATTGGAATCCTATTAGCAATATCCTTATCTCTAATATTTGTTGGATTGTAGATAAATTAATTGATCCTTTTATCAGATAAGTTAAGTTATTATAGGGCAATTTGCTACAATAGCCATTAGATGAGTGGATTATCTAAAGAGTTAACGCTAATAATTGTGGGTGTAATTTTTGGGGCGCTGGCCACAGGGATTGTGACATGGAAGCTATCACATGATGAAAAAGAAGCGGAGTTACGAAACATTGCCCAGGCATTATACACCGATGTCTCAACTATAGAGGACAGTCTCAATGCCGATATGCGCGGATTCAATCAAAGCGAATTGAGCGATCAGAATTCTTATAAATTTACAACCAATCAATATTATAATAATGGATTATATTCCGTTTTTAGCAAAGACATTATGCGATTCGATAGCAACATTTCAGCAGATCTTTATGATTTCTATAGTATCGTCATAGATAATGAAAATAAAAGACAAGTCATATCAGACGTTGTGTATAAATATGATCACGAAGAAAATATAACAGAATATGATATACTTTTAATTCACAAGTTTTCAGAATTTTTATATGAGGACAAAATACCAGTTTCCATCGTTTTGGCTGAAAAAATTAAAAAAGAACTAGCAGAAACATATGATGCGAGGAGGGCATCTTCGGTAAAAACCGTCTTTGCCCATCAACCAGAGACATTTTATTTGCGAGGAGGGCAAATGCACGTCTCTACCATTTAGCCATTTATCGGTTTTCATTGGCATTCTTAACCAAAGCCATCCACTTATTCTTTCCATCAACCCCAACCCCTGCCGCCTCGGCTGGTGTGGCCCCACCGAGCCCCATATGTGGCCTAATGAAGTTGTAGTAGATCCGGTTCATGGGAATAATTGGCGTGTCATCTACCTTTATGCCTCTCATGATCTTCGGTAGTCTACCTATGATAAGTTGTTGAATCGAAAAACCGCAGCAAAAGACCTCGGCTGCCTAGATGCACTTATGGAACGCCAATCGAATGCAATCACTCCTTTCGTGCCAGCCATGCAATTCGCGAAAGGCCGACCAACTCAATGAAGGTAGACCACCTGATCTTCTCTCGTTCTCTTATGGTTCCATGCATCCTCTCTAGGACGTTGTTTAGGCTCTCCTGCAACGCGACATCGGCTATATGCTTACATGACTGGTGATGGTCGTAAAATCCGCTATTAAACGCTTTCTTGTAGGATTGCAGACCATCAGTTACCATAAGTTTGGGCTTCTTGTGACCTACTTCCTTGGCTTTCCTGAAGGGCTTCTTAGCATCCTCAATTTCACGAGTCTTGGTTATGATACTGACAAGATGGAATCTTGTTTTTTCGTCCATGACATTCCAGAGCCATCGCCATTCGCCACCAATCTTAACCTTCATCTCATCAGTATGCCAAATATCGCCTAGCTCGGGCTCAAGCGTGGCTATATATGCTTCAATGATCTCAGCGTACTTGCAGATCCAGCGATAAACGGCGCTGTGGTCGATATCGAGGCTATAACACTGCTTCAAGTGATCTTCAATCTTGTGGAGGGAGACGCCCTTGAAGTACAAATCAAGCGTAATAGTCACAACGCGCGGGTCATACTTCATGCCCTCAAAACCTTCATTTGGCACAAATTTCCTCGCGCACGACTTGCACTTATAAACCTGTTTGTCATTGGCTTTACCATACTTAATTATCTCTGTTGAATTACAGAACGTGTAGGCAATACCATTATTCAGAGAGGTGCTTACCAAATAATAGAAAAAGTAGTAAAACCGGGAGGAAATTTGGGCAGGGTGTATGTGCCACGGGAATGAATAGGGAAATGGGTAAAGATCGTACTGGTGGAATCGTTGGAGATATAGCGGTTTCAAGAAAACGTTTATGAATTGACGATTCTTTGTGTGGCATTGCTGGAATGTCATGTTATCTGATGATGAAATCTCTGAGTTGGTCGAAGAGGAAAAGATGTTGCCTGACGATTTTGGGAGATCTATCAGGCTAAAGGAAAGAGAACATACTAAATTTAAAGTAGGTGAAGTATTCATACAATCGAGATCAGGTAATCGGTTTCAGATAATAATACGAGCAAATACAATCAACCGATTTGATTTTTCGATTATATTATTGTATATAGATGAAACTAATATAACATATATATTGAGAAGGTACAATGGAAAACATCAACATAAAAATAAAATAGAGAAAGTTAGTATTTACGGATTTCATATTCATAAAGCAACCGAGAGATATCAACGAGAATATGATAGAATCGATGGATATGCCGAGATTACCAACACATATTCAAATTGGGGAGACGCATTATCTCAGATGATAAGGGATTGTAATTTTGTCGGGAACATGTTCGCTTCGTCTCCCGTTGTTGCTCTTGCTCCCACAAGTTAGGAGAACTAATGAGTATGATGACCGAAAGGGAATTGAGAATAAAAATATGTGAGGTGCTAAACCTCATTCCCGAAGGAGAAGACCGGATTGTGATAGCTTCGCCCTTCACGTTTGAAGATGGAGATTCTTTAAACGTCATACTCAAAAGAAACGAGCATGGTTGGTATCTTACCGATGAAGGACATACTTTCATGCATCTTTCGTATGATAATATCGAATTTGATAAAGGAAATAGAAAAGAAATACTTGAGAATATACTCAAGTCCCATTATATTAAAAATGACGAAGGAGAATTAAGAATTCGCATCCGAGAAGATTTCATAGGAGAAGCATTCTTTACATTTATCCAGGGATTAAGCAAAATAACTGATCTGTCGATGTTAAAAAGAGAACGCATTAAATCACTATTTCTTGAGGAATTCAAAGAATTTATGAAAAGCCTATTGGGACGCAAAATAATTTTCGATTATATAAATAGAGAACAAGATCCAGCCGGAAAATATAAAGTAGATTGTTACATACCATCAGAGAAGCCGGTATTCATTTTTGGAATACCTACCGATAATAAATGCAGAGACACCACAATAACTTTGTTAACTTTCAACCGATGGTTATCCCAATCCACATCAATTGTTGTTTTTGAAGATATGGATAAAATATCGAGAGGAGTGCGATCTAGGCTCACAGATGTCTCAGATAAATCATTTTCGAACCTTGAATCAGCTAAGGAATTTATGCCCGATTACTTAAGAAAAATTGAAGTTCTAGCCTAATTTGATTACTTTCTTCGATTACTTATAAAGTTCTTCCTTTGGTTTGTTACACTTAGTAACACGATTTTAATCATTATTCTCCACACCATCCTCCGCTCAACACCCGTTTGGAACACCAAGGATGCAACAGAACCAGAATTCTGTTTCTGTTAAAAACTCTGGTGGTGCGCCCGAGAGCAGAAACCAAACTTCCATGAAACTTCGTTAAACTTCGCTTGAGGCGAACACTCCCTCGAAACCTTCAAATTAGGCAGACAAAAATGGTATGAATCCTTCTGATTTCTTCTCAATTCTTAAGGTATCTTCTCAAATATGATTATCATGCGAATCTAGATGACATAATTGAGCTAAGCGGACCAAAGCATGTTACCACCGGCCCGCCTAGCTTCAATATCAAGAGAAACCAATGATGAGAACGTCACATAGTTTGCGTATGACGCCTCGCATAGCCAGAAGTATCTTGGCTCCAGTGATCAGAAAAGGGCAAAAGATATGTGGAAAGCAATTAGCTTTGATTTAGGAATTCATTAGCGGGATGGCTACATTTGCGCCAGATGTCACCGGGAAGGACCTCCAGCTGAGCAGTCGGAGCCGAGTCCATAGATTTAGCTTATACAAAAACGATCCTCACCATAATCTATTATAACTCGATCATCGTTACCAATATTTTGATGAGCACGTGGGTACCTCCCGCAAGGTTAGATCCCGAGATCTATAGATATTGGTTAGATGAAAACCCCAAAAAGGTCTTAGGGGGCATGCTTCAGTTGGAGGAGAATCATAAACCACCTCATTATGAGGACGATGTAAAGTTGGCATCGCATAGGGTTTCAACGAGTATTCTTAACAACGCGCAAGCAGATAATCTCATTATCTGGGGATTTCCACATAAGTATAAGGGATTTAAAATAATAGTACAAAACGATAAGGGTTATCTGTTAATGGCACATGAATTGCATCCGAAAGGCTCCTTTAAAGCAGATGATGGTAGAACGCTGGAAGACCATCCCCATTTTCATCAGGTAGATTACGATCGCCGAAGTAAAGGGGATAACATGCCTGGGACAAAGCATGTTGTTCCCTCTTTTCTCCATCCAGGAATAAGTCCAGCGGAATTGTTGGAATTATTTAAAGATTATTATAATTTCGATGATGATTCATCCGATGCAATTCTCATGCCTCGAATAAGACAAGTGCAGAAGGCGCTAGGAGATCTTCCATGAGTGAGAAACAAGAAGAAATATTTAAGAAAATTAGAGACGCTATTTGTAGCAACGTGGAGTGTTATCCAGTTCGCCATAATGCCCTTGCAGTAGCCACACCGTTTTTAGATTGGATGGGCGAACGGGTAGAGGTATTCATAACTGAGAACGGAGAAATAACAGATGGGGAACAAACCCTCAATCAAATAAGGGCGTTGAACTCATATAACGATTTCAAAAAATGGTCAAATCAAAAAGATTATTTTATTAATTATAATATAAATCTTATTGGCGAAAGTCTAGATATTCACTATCTTGAAAATCCACAGAGCATTTTGAGATATATTCAGGGGATTGCAAGATTGCCAGGATTTTTTGAAGCCAGGCCGTTAGGCGAAAAACAAGACAGATTCCCGACACTTGTTAAAAACATGGTCAGAGATGCTTTAGTCAGTAATTGCCCCCTAAGGCCAATAGAAGGAATGGTTGATTGGGCACTACGTTTAACTCAACCTAAAACGATTAAAATTAATAGTGTCCAAATTTATAGCGATATGTCGCCTGTTGATGGGAATAAAATTGTTGAAATAATCAGCCATCAGAACTCAAATGATTCAATGAAAAATGCTCATGTACGCGAAAAATTATTCAATCCCATTTTTTTGAAGGCAGAAAGACAGGATGTTGAGCCTTTTACTATAACGTATGATCTTAAAGACTATCCGAGGGAGTCACAAGATCTTCTGAGTAGTGAGACAACGGTTTTCGAAATAAAAAACTCTAATGCAATGGCTCAAATAACAAAAATGTTGGTAGAAGGCCAAACTGCATAGAGCTTTAGCTATTTTTAATTTATGCTTCTTGCTATCAACGGTTCCTCGCTGTTCTGAGTGGATATGATGGGGGCGAAAATCCTCATAGAGACGATCATGTCGTCCGGACTGCACAGAATGGCTTTACCACTGCCGATTTCTTGATCTCAGCATTTGACCCCGTTTCGCGATAACTTGAAGTTATCCACCTAAAAAAGCGAAGAACCCTATCAACTCAAGCCATTTATCTCCACTAACCCCAATCCTTGCTATTCTGCTGGCGTCATTCCACCGAGCCCCATATGTGGCCTAATGAAGTTGTAGTAAATCTGGTTCATAGGGATAATTGGCGCATCATATTCAATAGGTCACCCATACCGCTATCCACTGGATTTTCATGAAACTTCGCATATGGAGCAATGCAGACGAAAATAAGCGAATAGGCACCCCCTAGGGGTACAAAGGAAATAAAGAATCGGAGGCGTTGAGCATGGTACAGAAATCACAGGCCCGATATGTTAAACTGAAGGAACCAAAAGACGTTCTAACCTACGTTCAAACCCTCATAAACAGCATCCGCCGCAATGGCCAAGAGATGGAGCAACTAGGCAAAATCACATATCTGCTGAATACTTGGACGTCTGCATTTAAAGCCCATGTGGAATTTACAGAAGTGCGAAAATTAAGAGAAGATATTGAACGACTTGAGGAGCAGTTCAAACACGACAGATGAAAGAGACTGGCGGCATTGAAGATGCTTGAAAAGATTGAAAAGGGAGTTCGGCGGCACCGACGCCACAATGATGAGGATCTTCAAGAGGATTATGTACCGGATTGATGCACTCCGGGCCAGGCTTCGGAGGCTGACACCCAACCCGGCCAGGATCGCGCCCTGGCCTCCAAAAGAGGGCACGTTTAGCTTTCATCTATGGGATCGCCTCGGACGCCCCGGAGAACGGCGCAACTTCATGAATATGTATCTGGAAAGTGCGGCTAATTTCTGGAATGATCGGAAATGAACGGATTGCCCGACCTTTTAAAACGGCTTGAAGTACTGAAAACCCAACACGAACCATGGAAAGACAACGACGACGACGGCTTTCTTTCTGCAGTCGGAGCCCTGCCAGGAGAGACCGCTTTGGATGCGCTAAGGCGACAGGCCCGGCAAGATTGGAGTGATTCATTAAATGAGGTTAGATTCTCTTGCGTCTCGGATCAAATCGCTTGAAAAAGCAGCGGGCCGGGAAACTATCATCTTAAGCGACGGCGCAAAGTGGACTCCTAGACATTCTCTCCTAGATATGTTCGTTGACCTTATGGACTTTGAATGTGGCGAAATCTCGAAAGATCTTTCACCTGATTTTGTCAACGAAGCGAGAATGTGGGCGAAATACGGACGCCGTCCCGGTAATCCGCCGTTTTATGGTATGATGGGCGATATGGCAAGGAATCTCTTAGAGGTTATATGAAGCTGGAATCTCTAGCAGCTCGGATCAAATCGATTGAGCAGAGCGGCGGTTTTGTGGTCCTGGACGATGGCTCAAAGTTCCGGCCTGATGGTAGCGGTATTCACATGATGTTCAACCATATCAAGCTGAGGCGTGACCTTGGAAGGGAGCCACAGCTATCCGACTTTCCTGAAAAAGACCGCGAAGAGTGGCGCAACTATGCGAAATGGAGCCCCGACCCGGCGAAGCATGGCAAAATATCGATCTTACAGGTAAGCATGGCAAAGAAGCTGGCGGACTGAATTGCAGAATTTTGCCAAGCGGCTTCAAGCCCTGAGGCTTACTGAATACCCCCCCCTTTTATCATAAATCGATATGAAGTGATTCATAAGAACAGCACGCTCTTTATAAAGCAAACTACCTCTACCCCCCCCCTTTTTGAAAAATCGGTATGAATAGGCTTACAGGATACCAAAAATAGATGCGTCTCTTTATAAAACAAGTACACAAAAGTTACACAAAATCTTAAAAACTACACAAGCAAACTTCGCTTGAGGCGAGCAACCTTCAACCTTTACAACCTTTCCAAACTTAACAAATGCTTAACAAAAACTTACCAGGCATCTCCTCGGAAAAGAGGGGCAAGCAGATGAATTTGATTTCGCTTTTATGTCGCATGTTAAGTTTTGTTAACTTCTTGTTAATTCCCTAGCCGGTGTCCATTTTTGTCCATGTTGCAAGGAAAGCGATGCACATCAAATTTTATCGAACAATGTGATGCAGCCACATGTAAAAGAGTAGCGTGCGGCCCGACTGCAGAAATCAAACTTTCATCAAACTTTCAAATTTCGTTTTTGTTTCGCATATTTCGCATATCACAGGTCTTGCCAAAAAAGAATAGTTTCCAAAGAAAAGTTTCCACCAATAACCGATAGCAAGTGGTCCTATAAGCTGGAAACTTAATGATTCTACAAACATTCCAATAGGAGGGTCTCAATGAGTAAACTTCGCTTTTACTTCGCAATTTCAAAGATTTTTAGAAAAAATATTCCCCTATACAGTGATAAAATCAATCTGGAGATTGTGGTATGACTACCAAGAAACAGAAAAAGATGGGCTCAGGCTGGGTAAAAATCCAGACTCCCCAGGACCTGAGAGCAGCTATTCAGAGGATGCTTAACAAGATTCTGATGGGGAAGGCTCCCTTAGATCATGCTGGGACTTTTGCCCAGTTAGCTAATGCATGGACTAGAGCATACCAAACAGAGATGTCTCTCCTCGAAATGAAGGAGCTGGAGGCCAGGATAGC
>Ga0182027_10004858_pt1 | contig 20626 bp, 17 predicted proteins | sample 712E1DmetaG_FD_121300 | JGI IMG/M metagenome (GOLD analysis project Ga0182027, IMG submission 121300) | Permafrost microbial communities from Stordalen Mire, Sweden - 712E1D metaG (Illumina Assembly) | ecosystem: Environmental > Terrestrial > Soil > Wetlands > Permafrost | place: Sweden...
ATCGTTGACCTGGATGGAGTACTCGGACGCCTCATCGAGGATGGTGTGGATCTCACGAAGGGGCGTGGTGATGTTCGTGAACAAGATGGCATAGACGAGGATGTCGCCGGTTGAGATAAGGCCTCGCGACGCCATGTAGATCGAGAGAACGATCACCACAATCGTGAAGAGCCCTTCGTTGAGCGACTTCGCTGCATCAAAGAGCGCCATGTAGATGTGATGCTTGATTTCGATCTTGCGCCGGTCCTCGGCCGTCTTCTCGACCTTGGCGACCTCGAACCGAACGGTGTCCAAGACTCGGATGGTCTCGATGCCCCCCAGCATCTCAATCACCTTGCCGTCGACCTTCTCCTTCTGCCTCAATAGGGCAACGCGGATGCCCTTCTGTGAGGACACCTGCCAGACAACCAGGAGCAGCCCGGTGGGGATCACCAGGAGCATGACGGTACCAATCAGCGGCTTCTCGAGAAACGCGATGGCAATGGCTGCCAGCGCGGCAAAGAAGAAGGGCATGAAGTCCAGGAAGATGACTTTGAGAAGGCTGATCAGTCCGGCGAGGGCTCGGAAGATCCGCCCGTACAAGGAGCCGATCTGCTGCTGGTAGAGGAATCCGCCTATGTCGGCTCGCAGCAATCGGTCAATGACTTCGACAGTCTGGCGCTTGTCAGTTTGGGTGGCGATGTCTTCAATGAGGCATTTTCGAACGACGGTCAATCCTTCTCGCACCAGGATGACAATGCTGAGCAGGATCATGAAGGGAACCGCGACGGCGAACTGAATGACATTGGTCCCCACCAGTTGATCCACCATTGCTCCGAGGATCACGGCAGGGCCATTGGCCAGAATGCCAGTTATCAGCATGATGAACGTTGCCGCACCCAGACGCAGCTTGTCTCGACGGCTCAGCAAGTCGATTGATCGCGTGACACCTTGGAGAATGTCGCTAAACGCGGTCTTCATATTCGTCATCTCAAGGTTCGAGCCGCTCGGAGGTTGTTGGCTCGCAAGCAGCGGCGGGACAGGATGGCTCGTTGGATGTCGGCAATATGGGCACGGGCATTCGGAGTGTCAAGCCATCGGCCTGTCTGTTTGTTAGCTGCTCCGCGGCGGCGGTGGCGGTCTCGCCCCCACGCCGGGCCGGTTGGCCTACGGCTGAGACGATGGTGCCGGCGGGGTTCCGCACGGCGAGTACTGGTGCAGGATGGACGACGTGCAGGCGCCGTAGGAGTAGTCGTTCGCGTTGGCCTGGCCCGGCCCAAAGAACGGGTAGGCCGCCACGATCGAGAAGACCAGGTAGACCGCCAGCAGCGCCAGCGGGCTGATCCGCCGCCGCAGCAACCACCACGTCATCACGACCAGGCCCAGGGCCAAAGCGCCGGGGAAGAGCGGGTCGATGATGGCCGCCTGCAGGTTCAGCTGTGCGCCGGCGATAGTGACGGTGGGAGCCAGGTTCACGACTACGAAGTTGGCGGCGAGAGCCCCGAGGACCATGTTGCCGAGGACACCGGCGCCGATCAGGACGCGGTCGATCGTGCCCGACCGCAGGACCTCGGTCACGAACGACCGGCCGCGGGCGTAGCCCTGCATCCACGCCGTGTACCCGATGGTCACGATCACGATCGAGACGAGGACCATGTAGATGATCGCGCCCAGGGGGTTGCCCGTGGCGCCGGAGACCGTCGGCACGGCCGTGCCGCTCGCCGTTCCGCCCGCGATGCCGATGCCGAGCGCGAGCAAGATCGGGGTGATCGTGCTCTGGCTCAGCGTGTCGCCGATGCCCGCCATCGGTCCCATCAGGCCGGACTTGACCGAGTTGATCGCGTCGTCGTCGATGGCGGCGCCGTTGGCTCGCTGCTCCTCCATGGCGATCACCGTGCCGTGGACCACGTTGCCGAAGTTGGGTTCGGTGTTGAAGAAGACCAGGTGCCGTTGAAGCGCCGCGCGAATGTCTTCCGGCGTGGTGTAGAGGCGCCTGATGATGGGCGTCATGGCATGCGCGAAGCCGGTGCCCTGGAGGCGCTCGTAGCTGTAGTTCGCATGGGCGAAGAAGGTCCACAGCGCCCAGGACTTGAGCAGGTCGCCGCGAGTGAGTCGAATGCGAAGCTCGCCGCTCGCACCCGCTCCCGCGGGCGAAGTGGGCTGCGACGCCTCGGTCGGCTCCGCGGCGAGAGCCGGTGACGTGGCCGGCGCGTCGCGGCGGACGAAACTGAGGTGCAGGTAGGCCAGGGCCAGGCCGATGGCCGCAACGACGACCAGCGAAATCGACCCGTGGGTGGCCGTCATCAGGATGAAGCCGATGAAGAAGTAGGGGATGGCCGAGCCCCGGAAGATGAAGCGCATGTTCAGCGCGATGCCGATCGCGGGCAGGATCCCACCCGCGATGACCAGCCCGTTGACGGTCCAGAGTGGCAGGCGATTGAGGGCGTCCTGGACGAAGGTCGGGCCGTTGAGCGCGAAGAGGAAGACCGGCACGAAACTGATGACGAAGAGCAGAAGCTGGCCGGGCAGCCAGTTCATCAGGGCGACGCCGGCGATGTCGGCCTTCTCGGCCCGGGCGTCGGCCCAATGGGCGAAGATTGAGTCGATGGCCATCCGGCCGTAGAAGATGATCGTCCCCAGGAGCCCGAGGCCGAAGGCGATAGTGATCGCCTTGGCCGGGTCGAAGCCGCTGGCCAGCGCGACGGTGGTACCGACCCAGCCGGCGAACCCCGCGTCCGCCGGAAGGGTGCCGCCGGCCGAGATGAAGCCCAGGTAGGGAACGTTGATGGCCGCCCCTATGAGCGTTCCCTGCGCCGGATCGCCGAGGATCAGGCCGACGAAGAAGCCCGCCACCAGGGGCCGATACAGCGTGAAGAACGCCAGGCCGAAGAGCCAGGGGCTGTTCGACAGGTAGTAGCCGATCGCGATCAGGGCGGCCTGCCAGGCACTCACGGTGATCTGGTTCGGACCGACCCCGGCAACGCCGGGACCCGCTCCCAGAACGGACGAGGGCACCGCCGCGGCCAGCAGCATCGTCAGCGTGAGCCCGGCGCCGACTGCCGCGTACTTCCGGAACATCCTTCTCCTCTTGGCGCCGCCCGCCCGGTTCACTTGCCGGAATCCAGCGAGCGAAACGGGATCGGCGGATCGTCGGCGACGATTTGGATTTGGACCTGCGTGCCGAGCCGCTCCAGCTCCCGCAGCTCTCGGAGATCGTCCGGGCTGACGGAGATCGTCCTGTGGAGGCGCTTCCGACCCGGCCCGGAGCCCATGCCGCCCAGGTCGACGACATCGATGGGAACACCCGCCTGGCGCAAACGCAGGATCGTTCCCGGCGACCTCGCGAGGACGATCACCGGTTCCGGCGCCCCGGCCAGCTCGATGCAGCGGGCCGCACCACTCGCCACGTCGTGGACCTCCACCGGTACGCCCTGCGGCGCCGCCAGCGTCAGAACCTCTCGCATGAACTCGTCGCGGGCGCTGGCCTCGTCGACGATCACGATCCGCTGCGCGCCGAGGGCTCGCAGCCAGACGGCCACGACCTGGCCGTGGATCAGGCGATCGTCGATCCGGACGAGGCGCAGGCTCACGACGACCGATCCGCCTCAGGACGCGCGGCGGGCGCGGTGGCGCTCCGTCTCGACGATGCCGCTTCGCCCGACCTCGAGCAGCCGCTCAACCAGGGCGCCGTCGAGATCGCCGTCGGCAAGGGCCGCCTCGACGGCGACGGCCAGGTTCACTCCGGAGATGCACACGATGCGCGGCGATCGGCGGGCGATTGCCGAGGCCACGTTGAATGGAGTGCCCCCGAGCAGGTCGCACAGCACGAGGACCCGGCGTGCGCGCCCGGCACGACCCGCGTCGCGGTCGAGGCTGTGGTCCTGGCCGATCGCCGCGCGGAGGGCCTCGGTGAAGTGGTCGGGTGACTCGGCCGGCTCCAGCCCAACGGCCGCGATGTCGGCGATGGGTCCGCAGACCAGCTCGGCGGTGGCGAGCAGAGCGGCGGGGAGCGTTCCGTGGCCGGCAATGACGATTCGGAACGCCCGCACTGAATGCCTCCATCGATGTGCCCTTGCCGGTTCAGCTATCGCGCGCCGGATAGCCGTCGAGTTCGTCCCGCCGACTTGACTCTGCCAGTCCTGCCTGCAATTATTCTCATGCAATGACTTGCAGGTTCCGCGTGGAAGTATAGTCGCGGCCCGAGGCCCCGGCTGTCAAGGAGAGCGTCGGATGGCGGTCGAGGACGCGCCCGAGAGCGTCGTGTCGAGCGAATCGTCGGCGAGCGGAGGCCCGCCGGAGGTCGCGCGCTCGGCCGGGATCACCGCCTCGGAGGCGCTCGAGGCGTCGAGTCAGCGCGAGATGATGCGGCTGGTCGCTCAGCTCTACTACGTCCGTGAGCTCGGCCAGCCGGACATCGCGACCCTGACCGGGTTCTCGGTCTCCAAGGTTTCGCGACTTCTCGCGGCAGCCCGGGCCGCCGGCGTGGTACGCATCTCCGTGGAGGGAGCCCCGTCGGTGCCGACGCCGCTGGCCCGACGACTGTCCGAGGCGCTTGGCCTCGAAGTCTGGCTGACGCCCGGCCACGAGACGGCGCCGGCTCTCGCGGCTCGCTTGTGCGGCGTCGCGGCCGCCCCACGTCTGGCCGATCAGCTGCCCGCCGAGGGTGGAATCGGGCTGACGGGCGGCTACACCGTGGAGTCGCTCGTGGCCGCACTGCCGTCCGCCAGCCACCCGATGGCCGTGGTGGTGCCGCTCGTGGGCGGTTGGGATTCGAGCAACCCCTACCTCAACAGCAACGAGATTGCCCGCCACATGGCCGAGCGCATCGGGGCAGGCGTGCGCCTGCTGCACGCCCCGGGCTTGCTCGACAGCGAGGCCACGACGGTCGCCCTCCTGTCCGATAGCGCCGTCACCGCGACCACTCGCTTCTGGGGCGAGCTGCGGCTCGCGCTCGTCGGGATGAGCGGCGCGCCCCGCTTCTCGCCCGGCTACGGGACGGTCATGGACCGACTCGACGAGGACGGTCGGGCCAGGCTTGTAGAGAAGGGTGTGGTCGGGGACGTGGCCGGGCATCTCGTTCGCCTCGACGGCTCATTCGTCGAGGACGAGTGGGAGCGCCGAACGATCTCCATCCCGGTCGAGACGCTCCGGAGGGTGCCGCGCGTCGTCGGCATCGCTGCGGGCACGAACAAGATCGAGACCATCGTGGCCGGAGCCCGGACCGGTCTGCTCAACCTGCTCATCACCGACGAGCCAACCGCCGCGGCCGCTCTCGAGCTGGTGGCGTCGGGCAGATAGCCCGCCCGCGAGTCAGGCCGCCCCGTAGCGCAGATGGCGCGCCTCTCGGGGCAGATTGCGCCCGAATTCGCGCCGATCGTCCGCCTCGCAGACCGACGACCGGGGCGCGGGTCGGCGGTATAGTCACCTCCGATGCCCGCCGCTCCGGCGGCCGTGGCTTCGGGGGAATGGCCGCCTGGCCAAAGTCCCCGCGTCTGGTTGGATCGAGGATTCGGAATGGCGGCAGGACGGCCGGTTGCGGCGCCGAATGCACGAGCGGCCCGGATCAGCGGACTGGCGTTTGCCGTCGGCGGCGCGGTCGTCGTCATCGGTGGCGTAGTCTCGATCCTGCTGGGCAGACCCGACGCCGCCCACGATCTCGCGCCAGTGACGGGACCGGCGGATCTCGTGGGGCGTTTCGGCCAGATGGCGCCGGTCCTTGCGGCTGCCACTGCCGCGCTGGTCGTCGTTGTGGTCGCTGCCCTCCTGGCCCTGCGGCGCTTGAACCCCGTGGCCGCCTCGGTCGAGCTCCTGGTCCTCGGTCTGGTCATCGACCTCTGCATCGGCGGCGCAGCCGGTCACATCGGCCACGCCACGTCCGGCGCCGTCCTCGGCGCTGCTGTGGCATGCTTGATGGGCGGCGCGGCCGTGGTGGCCGGCGGCATCGTGGCCAGCCTCGGCCGCGAGTGAGGGCGGCGACGTGAGCGACCTCGAGGGCTCCAAGACCCAGCGGAAGGATGGCGAGGGAGAGCTCATCCCAGTCGGGCCGCCGAATCGACCGAGGTTTCGCCCGCGGCGGACCTTCGAGAGCGGCGTCGGAGCGATCCTGATGATCGACGCCCTGGCGCTGCTGCTGGTGGTCGCGTCGGGTCCGGCGGCATACCTGTGGCTCGACCAGTCGCACCCGGGCCCGCTATCCGCCACGGCGGCGGCGACAACGCCATCCGGCCCAACGCCCATACCGGACGCCTCGCCGGGCGGCAGCTCCTTGCCGGGCGGCAGTTCCCCGCCGGGCGGGTCACTTCTGCCCGGATCGTCGGGCGTACCCTCCACGGTTCCATCGCCGAAGCTCGGATACGGCAGTGGCACCTGGACCTCGGCCGATCCGCTGCCCGTGGCGCGGTGGGCAACGGCGAGCGCGGTTCTGTACGACGGCCGGGTCATCGTGGTCGGCGGAGCGACCGGCACCTCCAGCTTCGACGCGGTGGCGTCGGCGGCCATCTTCGACCCGTCCACCGGCCGTTGGAGCGCGGTCACCGACATGCTCCAGCCCCGCGCCTACGCGATGGCCGTCACGCTGGCCGATGGCTCGGTGCTCGTGGCAGGAGGATCGCGGAACGGCCAGCCGCTCGATACGGCGGAGCGTTACACCCCCGACAACGGGACCTGGGTGGCGGCCGGACGGCTCAATCTTCCGCGAACGCTGGGCACTCTGACGCTCCTCGCCGACGGGCGAGTGCTGGCGGCCGGAGGCGGTATCGAGGGCGGTCCATCCTGGACGGCGACCGCGACCGCCGAGATCTTCGATCCGAAGATCGGCACGTGGTCGCTCGTGGCCCCCATGTCGGTGGCACGAGCCCGCCAGACGGCCACTCTCCTGGCGGATGGGGAAGTCCTGGTCGCCGGTGGGGCGACGACCTACCACGGCGAGACGGGATCGGTGACCGCGTCCGCGGAGATCTTCGATCCGCGGTCGAACTCGTGGAGGGCGGCCATGCCGATGTCCAAGCCGAGGTACGTCGACGGGGCCGTGCTCCTGGACGACGGTCGCGTGCTCGTGGCCGGCGGCTGGTATTCGACGAGCAACAGCGATCCGAGCCACGACACGGCCGAGATCTACGACCCGGCAACGAACCGATGGGCGGCCACCGGGTCGATGACGAGCGCGCGTGCCCAGTACAGCCTGGTCCGTCTGCCGGACGGTCGAGTGCTTGCGGCCGGCGGTGTCAATCCGTCGTACCGAGTCCAGGCGGCCAGCGAGCTGTTCAATCCTGCAACGGGCCTCTGGCGGGCGACCGGCAGCCTCGCCGTGCCGACGATGTGGCCGGCGGCCCAGTTGTTGCCGGACGGGCGCGTGCTCCTCGCCGGGGGCGGGCTCGACGCGCTGGCCGACCAGGTCACCGCTGCCTGCGAGATCTACTCGCCCCCGCCGCCGTAGGTGTCGGTCGAGCCAGGCTTTCCGGTCTAGAGTTGAGCAAGGCGAACGAGCAAGCGCGAGAGCGGAGGCGTCGCATCGAGCGTGAACCTTCTGCGTCGAGGCATCGGCGGACGCCCCGACCCGTCCGCACCCGGGTCCATGGTCGTCGTTGAGGCCTGGCGGACCAGGACGCTCGCCGTGCAGCCGGGTCGGCGCCTCGTCCTCGGCTGGGGTCCCGGGGCGGACATCGCCCTCGGCGACCCGCTGGTCAGCCCCAACCATGCCCTGATCGAGCGGCGCGGACCGGGGTGGTTGGTGAGCAGCCTGGACGCCGCGAACCCGGCCTGGCTTCTCGACCCGACCGGGAGGGCTCAGCCGGTCGGGACCGAACTGGGTCTCCTGTCGGGGGAGCTGGTGATCGGCAACTGCCAGGTGATGCTCTACCCGCCCGCCATCAACCGGTAACGAGAGAACTGGAGGGCCGTGTGGGATTCGGACCCACGACCAGCCGATTAAAAGTCGGCGGCTCTACCACTGAGCTAACGGCCCTCGAGATGCGCGCGACGAGGCGGCAGCGAGATAGTACCGCCCGCCGCCTCGCAGCCGGGTTCGGTTGCGCGGGGTTTCGCTAGTTGCCCAGGTCCTTGACCGCCGCGAGCAACTGCGCGTCGCCTGAAGCGTCGAGGTGCGTAACGGTCATCGTGCCTAGCGTGGTCGGATCGATCGGCAGCGCGGTAACGGGCATCGCAATGACCTGGTTCGGCGTGATGCCGACCCCGAAGATACGGTGGCCGTCGGGTGTGAGCCACCATGAGGTGCCGAGGAAGATCACGGAACCGTCCGAGAGCGTGAACTGCTGGAGGACGGTGCCGGTTCCGAACGTTGCCACGCCCACGATCTTGGCCCGGCCGGAATCCTGGAGCGCGCCCGCCACGATTTCCGAGGAACTGGCCGAGTCATGGTCGACGAGGACCACCAGCGGCAGTTTCGTGTGCGGTTGCTTGGGATCGACTTTGACGTCTGTGTCGTTGCCGTTGGCATCCTGCTGGATGTAGACGATTCCGCTCGACATGAACTCGCTGGCGACCTCCTGGGCTTCGGAGGCGTAGCCGCCCGGATTGCCGCGCAGGTCGAGGATTATCGAAGTGGCCCCGGCCTTCTGGGCCGCCGTGATGGCCGTTTCCACCTCGTCGCTGGCGCCGGTAGAGAATTCGCTCAGGGCGATGTCAGCGATGTGGGTGCCGGGCACGATGCCCCAGCCGACGAGGGGGACGACGACGTTGGCCCGGGTGATGGTGATGTCGACGGGCGTCGTGGCCCCGAGGTGGATGACCGAGATCGTGACCTTGGTTCCCGCGGTTCCCCGTATCGCGGTGCCGACTTCATCGAAGGTCATGCTGGTCGTGGAGGCGCCGTTTACCGCGGTGATCTGGTCGCCGGCCTTCACGCCGGCGGCAGCGGCGGGCGACCCGGCGATGACCTTGTCGACTGTGAATACGCCGTTGTTGCCAGATAGCAGCACGCCGATGCCGGCGACGCTGGCGCTGAGGGAAGCCTCGAAGGCCGCGTACTCGGCGGGCGTCAGGAAGGTCGAGTGGCCGGTGTCGCCGAGGCTATTGACCATGCCCAATATGGCGCCGTACACGAGCTGCTGGTCCGTGATTGATGCCCGGCCCACGAAGTTCTGCTTCACGATCTGCAGCGCTTGCTGGTACAGGGCGTAGTCGGCGTTCGCGCCGCTGGCGGCCGCGGAAGTGGCGGGCTGACCGCCCGTAGACGTCGTTGGAAAGGCGAAGTCATCGGTGACCATCCCACCGGAGAACGCGATGAGGCATGCAGCGATGACGACGAGAAACTGGGGGAGTCGGCTGCGACGGCGTGAAGAGACGTCGCCCGAAGGTGGCTGGTTCGCGTATCCGAACGGTCTCCCGACCTGACCGGGCTGCCAGCCCGGCTGAGGCTGCCAGCCTGGCTGAGGCTGCCAGCCTGGCTGAGGCTGCCAGGGCGGCGGCGCGGGCGGTTGCGTTGGGCCCTGCCATGCCGGCGGCGCGGGCGGTTGCGTTGGGCCCTGCCATGCCGGCGGCGCGGGCGGTTGCGGCGGGCCCTGCCATGCCGGCGGCACGGGCGGCTGCGGTGGCCCCTGCCACGCCGGCGGCACGGGCGGCTGCGGTGGCCCCTGCCACGCCGGCGGCACGGGCGGTGGCTGGGGCGGCTGCCACTGGCCCGGCCCGCTCGGCGGCGGAGCCCACGGGGTGCCGTCCGAAGCGCTCCGCGCGACCGGCTGCGGTAGCTGCGGAGCCGCCGGTTGGGCGGGTGCCGGCGCCGGGATCGGCGCCGGAGCGGCGGTAGCATCGGTTTCGGATTCGTCGGCCCGTGCCCCCGATCTACCCTGGGTCTTGTCGTCGTCGTATCGCATGCCAGGCCTCCAGGTTTCGCTGCAGACCACATGATGGCGCACCCGACGTAGCTGGATTGCTCAAGGCCGTGGGGGTTGCAGGCGAAGGTCGTAGGATTGGGGCAGAGAGATGGCAACGCCCGACGACGCTCCCTCAGCGACAACCGCGGCGGGGTGGCTGAGCCACCCGAGGTCGGTCTCGCCGACGGTGCTCATCCTGGGCGGCTTTCTGACCGCGCCGCCGATGTACCGTCGGCTCGTCGGCCGGCTCGGGGAACGAGGTGTGGCTGGGACGGTGGTGGCAGACGTCTGGACGCCGGACTGGATGCTGGCAGCCGTCCGCGGCACTGGGCCGATCGCCGCGCGCTCCGCGCAGGCGCTGCGCGACGCCGTTCGGCTCGCCCGCGAGGTCTCCGAGGGTGCGCCCGTTCTCATGGTCGGCCACTCCGCCGGCGGGATCACGGGCCGGCTGCTGAGCGCTCCGGAACCGTTCCCCGGTCGGAAGTTCGGGGCAGCACGCTGGATCGGTGCCATCGTCACCCTCGGCACTCCCCACAGGCTTTCGACCGCGGAAGGCGTCGGCCGCCGGATCAACGAAGTGGCGTCGGCCATCGCCGAGGAAACGGTGCCGGGCGCCTTCTTCGCCCCGGAGATCGGTTACGTATCCGTGGCCTCACGCGCCATTCGTGGCGACCCACGCGGCACCGGCCGCGAGCGGGTCGCGCACCTGCTGTATCGGTCTGTCATCGGCAGTGCTGCCCTCCCGGGCACAGAGGGCGACGGGCTCATTCCCGTGGTTGCCGCGAGCCTCGCCGGCGCCGGCCAGGTCGTTCTCGACCACGCCGTCCACGGCCCGGGCGCAGGCAGACCCTGGTATGGCAGCGACGATGCCGTGGACGCCTGGTGGCCGACCGCCCTGGAAGCCTGGCGGTCGGCCCTGGAGCACCGGGCTCGGAGCGCGCGAACGGTCGGTTCGTCCGAGACCGCCGTCGCTTGACGCCGGCTGAGTTCCTGGCTCATCTGGGCATCGGAGCGTGACGAGGGTACGCGACGAGCACAGTTGTTTGACGGACCCCTCCGGCGTCGCTACAGTTCCTGGCGCGGGGTGGAGCAGCGGCAGCTCGTCGGGCTCATAACCCGAAGGTCGGCGGTTCGAATCCGTCCCCCGCAACCAAGTCGCAAGCGTGAAACCCGGCCTCAGGGCCGGGTTTCGTGTTGCTGGCCGAGTTTGCGGTAACAGCCCGGTAACATCTTGCCCTGCGATCGTGGTTGCCGGGAGGAGAGCTGCCGGCCAGACAGAGCCGCAGAGACGATCAGCGACAGTTCTTGCGACTTGCCACCGGGCCATTTGACGAACGGCGTGATCGGCCGGGCACCTGCCAAGAGAGGCGCCTACAGAACCGATGCCCCGATTCGGTCACGTTGCCGCGTGCCTTCGGAGTTACCTCTGTCGTCTCGGCGCCCGTGACTTGCCTGCGGCTTCGAGAGTTCGAGAACGGGTCACCCAGCTCTACGGCCTGCTGCACAAGGTCACCGCTGAGCTTGATGACTAACTGCAGGTGATCGTGCTGGACCATGCCAACCTGAACGTCTCGTGGTTCCAGGAGGCTGTCGTGGCGAACTGGCGGTTCGGAGAGGCACTCGTGCCGAGTTCGTGGTTGGTTGAGAGCTAGGCGGGTTGGACCGGGCCTCTTTCATAGGCCAGCCTCGGCGACACATGGCTGGCGGCGCAACCGATTCGCTCCCGTTCCTGTCCGGTCGGCAACCGTGAACGGACGCCGGCACAAGAGGCAGTCTTGTCGGACGGCCAGCTCGTGGCGGGCCAGGGCCGCGATGCCGCGCTGCCCACAGTGCGGGTCGGTAAGATCATCCCGGCTGACGGGTTCCAGCAGACGGTGGCGGGAAGACGTAAACGCTTTCGCGACAAGCTGAGAGCCGCGATGGCCGCGTCTGGATGGAGCGTCGGGACTACGGTGGCGCATCAACCCCGGCCGCGTTTTCGACTCCGAAACGAATCTGGACCACATCGACGACGGATACGCCGCGATGGGCGAGCGCCGCGCGGTCAAGTCGCTCGTTCGGATCGGAACGATCTGATCGCGACCCGCCAACTCATGACGAACAGGAAGGACAGGAACGATGCATAAGCGAACGCTTGGATCCGGAGGGCTCGAGGTCTCCGCGCTTGGGCTCGGATGTATGGGCATGAGCTTCTCCTACCCGCCGTTCCCGGACCGCGGGGAGATGATCACGATGATCCGCGCCGCCGTGGAGCGCGGCGTCACGTTCTTCGACACCGCCGAGGTCTACGGCCCGTTCAACAACGAAGCACTCGTTGGTGAAGCCCTGGCTCCGTTCCGCGGGAAAGTGGTGATCGCCACCAAGTTCGGGTTCAAGCCTTCGGTCCCGGGAGAGGCAAGGTGGGACGGACTCGACAGCCGCCCGGAGCACATTCGGGAGGCGCTGGAAGGTTCGCTAAAGCGACTCCAGGTCGAAACGATCGACTTGCTCTACCAGCACCGGGTCGACCCGGCCGTGCCTATCGAGGACGTCGCCGGAGCGGTCAAGGACTTGATCGCACAGGGCAAGGTGAAGCACTTCGGCATGTCGGAGGCCGGCCCAAAGACCATTCGCCGCGCTCATGCCGTCCAGTCCGTGACCGCCGTGCAGAGCGAGTACTCGCTGTGGTGGCGGCGCCCCGAGGAAGAGCTGCTGCCGACGCTCGAAGAGCTCGGGATCGGGTTCGTTCCCTTCAGCCCGCTCGGCAAGGGCTTCCTTACCGGGAAGATCGACCAGACCACCAAGTTCGACAGCACCGACTTCCGGAACACCATCCCGCGCTTCGCCGCCGAGGCGCGGACGGCCAACCAGGCGCTCGTCGACCTGCTTCGCGCAATCGCGGACCGTAAGAGCGCTACGCCGGCCCAGATCGCCCTGGCCTGGCTGCTCGCTCAGAAGCCGTGGATCGTGCCGATCCCCGGAACCACGAAGCTGTCGCGTCTCGAGGAGAACATTGGCGCGGCTGCCGTCGAGCTCACGCCCGATGACTTGAGCGAGATCCAGGCCGCGGCCTCGAAGATCGAGATCCAGGGCGCGCGCTACCCCGAGGCCCTGGAGGCCAAGACGGGCCTCTAGGTCAGACAAGGAGCACGAAATGAAGATCCTGCCGAAGCAACCGACCGTGAAGGCCCCCGCCGAAACGTTCACCGGCGACGCCTGGTACGACGTCATAGCCCGCGGAGAGGAACCGTCGCGTATCCGGGTGAGTGTCGTTCGGTTCGCGCCCGGCGCACGCAACGCCTGGCACGCACACTCGGTCGGGCAGACGGTGCACGTGACCGAGGGCGTCGGGCTCATCCAGGCGCGCGGCGAGAAGGCCATCGAGACCCACCCTGGCGACACCATCCACACGCCTCCCGGTGAGTGGCACTGGCACGGCGCTACGCCCGATCGCTTCATGACCCACCTCGCAATGTGGGATGCGCCGGCCGAGGGTCCCGAGACTGAGTGGGGCGCGCTGGTAACCGACGCCGAGTACCGCGGTAGTCGGTAGCCGGCAGGAAGAGGAGGTTCGCATCATGCCCGGTTGGACCGCGGACGAGCTTTCCACGATCGGCAAGGCCGATGAGCTGCAGATCACGTCGCGCCGTCGAGATGGCTCGCTCCGGCCCTACGTGACCATCTGGGTCGTCCGCTCGGGCGACAATCTATACGTGCGCTCGGCGTACGGCCACGACAACGGATGGTTCCAGCGCGCGCTGTCGTCCGGCGCGGGCCGGATCCGCGCCGGCGGCGTCTAGAGAGACGTCAAGTTCGAGGAGCCGGGCGCGGCGGTCGACGCCGAACTCCACGCGGCCTACCACGCGAAGTACGACCACTACGGGCCGAGCATGGTCGGTACGGTGGTGTCGCCCGAGGCGGCCAGGTCAACCCTCAGGCTTGTGCCTCGATAGGCGTTTCCCTGGTCTTGCTAACCGGCCTCAAGATACGCAGTGAGCGAGCGCATAGATCGCTGCCGTGCTCGGCGTGATCACGATAATGAGTTTTATGGTGATGCCACGAGGCAGATCGGCGATGCTGGCTTCCGACTGAAAGCACCGATCCGTGGGGCGGGGCACGATGCCGGACGCCCTGACGTGACTCGTCGCGCCCTTGCTCCGTTGCGCCTCCTTACCCGACCGAGCCCGGCCAGCGGGCTTTAGAGCAGCGCCGGCCGGACCCATTGCTTGCCGAGGACGTGCTCGTCGAGAAAGGCGAGGACCGTGTCATACCAGATGCGCGAGTTCTGCGGCTTGAGAATCCAGTGGTTCTCGTCGGGGAAGTAGAGGAAACGGGCCGGCACGCCGTGGCGATGCAGGTCGGTCCAGAGCTTGAGGGCCTCGCTGACCGGCACCCGGAAGTCGCGCTCGCCGTGGATCACCAGCATCGGCGTCCGGATCGCGGCCACGTTCGCCGCCGGGGACTGGCGTTCGTACCGCTCCGGCTCCCGGTAGGGGTCGCCGATCTCGCGCTCCCAGAAGACGCCCCCGTCCGTGGTGCCGTGGAACGGCCGCAGGTCCCACAGCGACGCGTGCGTCACGATCGCCCGGAAACGGTCCGTCTGGCCGGCCACCCAGTTAGCCATGTAGCCGCCGAAGCTGCCACCGAGCAAGGCGGTTCTGGCCGTGTCCAGGTCGGGCCTGGTGAGAGCCGCGTCGGTCGCGGCCATGACGTCCGTGTACGGCGCTCCGCCCCAATCGCCCCAGCCTCGCTGGACCATGCGCTGGCCGTAACCGAGGGAGATTGCCGGATCGGGCATCAGCACGGCGTAGCCACGCTCGGTCAGGAAATGGGGGTTCCAGCGCCAGTGCCAGCCGGCCCACGATCCCAGCGGCCCTCCGTGCACGAACACGACCAGCGGCGCCGGGTTCTCGGCCGAAGCCTCCGGCGGGAGAACGAGCCACGACCGAACGGACGTCCCGTCTGCAGCGGTCGCGGTCAACCGCTCCACCGAAGACCGGGCGGCGATGCCTCCCTCGTCGATTCCATTGGCCAACTCCACGGCCGATTGATCGGCCGTGCGCGAGTCGAAGCGCACGATCCGGGCCGGGGTCGACACGGTCGATCGGAGCGCATACACCGTCGTGCCATCCGGCGACGGGCACAGGTCGGAGATGGCGCCATCGGAGACGAGCGTCGTGACTCTGCCGCCTGCCAGGTCGACCCGCATGACCGCCACACCGCCGTCCAGATCGGCCGTGAAGAAGACGGCCGCCGAGTCGGGCGCCCAGACGATCGAATCTGGCCAGAGGTCGAGTTGCGGCGTCAGGTCGCGGCCTCCGCCGGTGGCCGCGTCGACCAGCCAGAGCGTGACCTCGGACGCCTCGTCCGGAGACCCGAACGTGCCGCGGAGGCAGGCCACGGAACGGCCGTTCGGGGAAACGGCCGGCGCCGCATACCACGCGTCGCCGTCGGTGAGGGAGCGCCGCTCGCCGGTTGCCAAGTCGATCGCGACGAGGTCCTCGGTGATCATCGGCGAGCGCGAGTAGTCCACCCAGCGCGTGTAGAGGGTCGTGCCGTCGGGCGAGAGGTCGATGCCGGACTCGACCAGCGCCACCGGCCCAACGTCGCCCGTCAGGTCGCGCGGCTCGACCTTCGCCTCGGGGTCCCGTTCCGGTGCCGTCGGCGCCGCAACAAAGAGCCGGCGGGCCCGCGGAGCCAGCCACTCATCCCAGTAACGGATCGGATACTGGTCGAAGAGGAGTGCGCCCACGCCGGCTTCCTTGCGAGCCTTGGCGCGCTCGGCGTCGTCCGCGAGGTCTTTCGCGGCGGGATGGACGCCCGCCCCGAACGCGATAACGTCGGCGTCGCGGGCAGCGGCCACGGCGTCAACGCCGCCGTCGGGCGCCAGCATGAGCCGAGCCTCGCCCCCATCCCGGGGCAGCAACCAGAGGGCGTTGATCTTCCTGTCGGGGTCGGCCTTCGTGTCCGGGTCAGGCCGTGTGAGGTGAAAAGGAGCGATCCGTCGCGCAGGAAGGAGCCGACCGATTCGCCCGCAGCCGAGCGCGTAATTCGGCGGGCCTTCGCCGCGCCGGCCGGATCCACCTGCCAGAGGGCCGTCTTCATGTCTTTGCCCTCGGGACCGAGCCGGCTCACCGCCACCACGAGGCGCCCTCCGTCCGGGGAGAGCTTCAGGGCCGATAGTCGAGGAAGCGCCAGGAAACGATCGAAAGTGAAGGGTTCGCTCATGGGGCGATCATCGCGCAATCCTGTGCCGAATGCCCGTGGACGCGCCGGCCTCCCTACCTGCGCTAGCTGCGCCCCAGCCTCCAAACCGGCAAGTGACGGACGGGCCGAACCGTATTGCGTCTGTCCGCACCGCGTTCGTGCACCCGAAGCGCAGGGCAGCCCGGACCACTTCCTCCCTCACGGTGAATGCGTGGCGGCTGAGCCAGTGGTACCTCGAGATCGGCCTCCTCTCGCTGATGGGCTATCCGGGTGACCACAGGAACAGGCTCGTGATGGAAGCAACCAAGGTGCCCTGGGCGTAGGGTCAGGTGGTCCAAATGCGACTCGAGCGTTCAGCAGCCAGTCGAGTCCTATCACGATAAGGGGGAGATCGTGATGACGCCATGCCGGTGCGCCGGTGCGCCGGTGCGCTTGCACGCCCGCGTAAGGCGCGACGATGACGCGCTGTTACACCAGGTCCTGGGACTTGACCCGGGCCCGAGCCGCTCGGCGGTTACGGCAGGCGCGGTGCTGTCACTCCGGCGCCCGCGGACTGGCCGGCTTCAACTCCCGGCCGATCTGGTTCGCGAGTCCGGTCACTTCGTCCGGGGTCAGATGCGCAGGACCCTTCCGCAGTGTGCTGACCAGCTCCCTCGGGCTGACGATCCGAACGCCATCGACCTCGACCTTGAACCAGCCCAAGTCGGCGCGATAGACGCAGACTAGGGGCGTCACGAGAACCGGAGCGACGACTGCCTCAACGGCCGCGGCTTCGCGCTTGGCTTGGGCGGCGAACCGCTCCATCTGACCCCGGCTGAGCTTGCGCTCGTAGTTCTTCGTCTCGACGATGAAGACGCCTGGTGGTCCCACCACGATGTGGTCGATGTTGGCCCACGAGCCAGGCATCAGGCGGTCGTGGAGCAGACGAAATCCCTCTCCCTCGAGCGGCTCAAGCAGCTCACCTGTCCGCTCCTCGCCGAGAGCTCCGGTTCGCCAGGCGGTCGTGCTTGTTGGCAGGGCGAACATGGCAACCGGCGTCGTCACGACGGCGACCATGACGATGACCAGGTAGAACAGGCGATAGGACGGTCCGATCGGACCCGACGGGGTCGGCCCGAAGGCGGTCAGAAGAAGCCCGACGACCGCCATCACCACTCCGATGGTCAAGATGGCGGGGCGGGCTCTCCGGAGTCGCTCTCGATCTCGTTCGCGCCGGCGCTCGAACTCGGACCTGGCGGACCCGCCGGCAACCGATGTCGGGACCGGCCGATCGGCGCCGACCGCCGCGCTGGTCTCGGGTCCGGCTGGCTCGACTAGTTGACCCGTCCCAACGGCCGTCATCGCGAGCGTGCCCCGGCAGGCCGGGAATCTTGAGCAGCCCCAGAACTCGGCACCGTCCCTGCCGCGGCGCCGGCGAACCATCGTCGAGCCGCACTTCGGACATGAGACTTCGATCGACATTCGTGTGTTCCCTCAGTTTGCGATCGAGGGCTGGCGGTCGGACTGGGTGAGCTGCCGGACCGCTCTGCGACGGATCCTCTCGGAAGGTAACGATAGAGCGGTGGCTATCGCGATGCCGGCACGTCCTGGCGGTTCCGGGCAGGGCCTGGGCGGACGGGAGCGACCAACACCGAGGTATCGCTAAGAGGGTTTAGTGATACCCGTTCATGCGACCAGAGCGATAGGGGGGTTTAGTGTTATCCACGCAGCGGTCGGGTGAGTGGAGTCAAATCTCCTACTGCGTGGTTGAGCAGACGAAGGCTTGTCCACCGGCCGACTGACGTGGTCAGGCAACGAGGTCGCCGCTGCCCGTCGACAACGCCGAAGAACCTAAAGAGAAGTCAAGGAGGGTGGCCCTTGCTCGAAGCCGAACGAGGGAACCGTAAGGCTGCGGAGGACCTCCTCGTCGGCCACGTCTTCGGCGCCGTAGGGAAAATGGAAAGCACCTCAATAGCGTCCCTGTTGCGGACTCTGCGTGTCGACGGTCGTCAGGCCGCCGGGCCCGCGTCCAGCCCGACGCCGCCGCGGGCGTCTGCCTCCGCCTCTGTACCGAGCACGTCCGACTCGCCGGCGCGCGGCGGCGTGCCCTGCGCCCGCGTCGCCAGGGCCGAGCCCGCGACCACCAGCGCGAGTCCCCCGGCCATCAGCGGCGTGAACGACTCGCCCAGGACCGCGATCCCCAGAAGCGCGGCGACGGCCGGGTTCAGGTATGTCACCAGGGTTGCCCGGACGGGGCCGACCTCCGCCACGAGCCACGCGAAGACGACGAACGCGGTGGCGGTGCAGACCAATCCCAGCACTACGACGGCGACCAGGACCGACGGGCTCGGGACGGTCGCGGGTGCCTGGAGGAACGCGACCGGCGCGTAAACGACGGCAACCAGCGAGACCGCGAGCGCCATGACCCCCACCGGCGGCAGGCCGTCGAGGCGGCGGGCCATGATCGCCGGGCCGATGGCGTAGCCGAGGACGACGATTGCCATCTCGAGCATCGCGTCCGCATTCGCCGAGCTCGCCTCCACGCCGACGATAGCGGCCACGCCGGCGAGGCCGACCAGCATGCCGGCCGCTCCCGACGCTCCGATGCGGTCGCGGCCGCGCGTGACGAACGCCAGTGCCGTGGCCACGAGCGGCACCGCCGCGACGATGAGCCCGGCCAGCGAGCTGGCGATGTGCTGCTCGGCCGACCCCAGAAGCACCCACGGGATCATGATCTCGGCGATCGCGAACGCCGCCACCCAGCGCCACCGCGCCAGTACCGGCCGGATATCCGTTCGGGCCAGCGCGAGCGGCAGCAGCACACAGGCCGCGATCGCCGTTCGGCCGAAGACGAGGACCGCGGGCGAGATCTCCGCCACCGCAACCCGGATGAGCAGGTACGGGATGCCCCAGATGAGCGCCATCAGGCCGAACAGGACGAGGCCGCGACGGGTCATCGCGCCTGTTCCAGCGGTGGAGCGGAGGTGCAGACACGTCGGCTCATGCCCTGCATCTTCTCAGGCACGGACGATCTGCGCCGGAGCGAGCCGGACGGTGTCGCGCGTCTCAGCGGGCTCCGCGGAGGCTGCGGCGCCCATCGCTGGGCCGGGCGCGATGACCCTATGGCAGGACGTTCACCAGGCAGGTCGGGCCGCCGTCGGCGAGCGCGAACTCGTCGAGCTCGAGTTCGTGAACGACCAGCCCGGTCCCACGCAGGAGCCGGGCCGCGGTGGGATTCCCCGAGGCGAGGAACACGTGCCCGCCAAGCGCGAGGACGTTGGCTCCTGGTAGCTCGTCGTCGGGCAGCAGGAGGCGGTGGATCTCGCCGGGCGGTGCCGCGTCCTGACCGGCCGCGTCGATCGAGGCCAGGCCGGCCGCCGTGCCGATGAGGGTGTTGGGCCCAGCGGCGGTCACGGCCGTGGCGAGGTGAAGTCGATCCGTCACCGGGCAGAGGAACGGCCGGTAACCGAGCGACGCAGCGACCTCGGCCAGCACGCGCGCCGGCGAGGTTCGTCCGGTCGCTCAGGCCGACCGCGATGCGATCTCCGAAGGCGACCACGTCCCCGCCTTCGAGCGTGCCCGGATCCTCCACGCGCACGACGCGCGCGTCGGCCGGCAGGTGGACCAGAGCCACCCGGAGGACAGAGTCGACCTCGGGCCGCCGGGCCGCGAGGGTCGGCCGCGCCACCACCACTGCCGGCGTTCCACCGGCCACGACCGGCGCCAGCGCCACGAGTGTGTCCGAGACGAACGTCGCGTAGGCGAGGTCCGGTTCTTCGGGCAGGCGCAGCAGCGCCAGCCCTGCGTCCTCGAGCGCCGCGCAGAACGAGGCGTGCTGTGTCCGGGCCCGGGCCGCATCGATCCGCACGCGGTCAGGGTTCGTAGAGATCGCATCGCGGAAGGCGGGGCCGGGCGGCCGGACGATTACGAGCATTCGGGCATGGTAGCGGCCCGCGGGGGCGATGCGGCGACGTCGGCGCCGCAACCGATGCAGCCACGGCCGCAGCGCGGCGGAGCAGCGTCAATCGACGGCGGGCCGCTCGAACGCCGCGTTGATGACCCCTTGGTACGTAGGGCTGACCCGGCCGCGCTGCTGAGCCGCCATCCAACGCGGCGGCGGCAGGCTAGTCTGCGTCGAAGTGGTTGCAGATCCCGGCCTTGATGCCGTGCTCTGCAAAGAACTCGCTGAAGTTGGCTCCGGGTCCTTGGGGAAACCGGGACACCAATAGGTCGAGCACATCGTCTCCCGGCTCGCCGCCGAGTGCCGGCAGCGCCGGGCGGGCAATGGGAGGCCAAGTATCGCTAAGGGTAGTTAGTGCAACCCCTCTGCCCAATCGCCGGCCGAACACTCCGACCCAAGGGATAGCACGACATGGCAACTCGACCCGTCAAGATACGCACGGATCGCGGCTTTGCCACCCGGAGCCGACCGTCACCGACCAGTGCGGACGAATGTCCCCACCGCAGTCCCGACGCTCCATCCAGACGCGGCCATCGCGGCTCTCAGCTTGTCGCGGAAGCGTTTCCGTCGGTGGCGTCCTGAGACTGCTGTAAAAGTGAAGACGGCGTAGGCTCCAAAGCGGACCTTAGGAAGTTCGCAAAGGAGGACTACGCCGTGCAGACAAGGATAGCCCCGAGTGCCCAGGTCGAAG
>Ga0182027_10004860_pt1 | contig 20625 bp, 15 predicted proteins | sample 712E1DmetaG_FD_121300 | JGI IMG/M metagenome (GOLD analysis project Ga0182027, IMG submission 121300) | Permafrost microbial communities from Stordalen Mire, Sweden - 712E1D metaG (Illumina Assembly) | ecosystem: Environmental > Terrestrial > Soil > Wetlands > Permafrost | place: Sweden...
CGCTCAGTACAGCATCTAATAATATTTTTGCTTTCTTACCAGGTTTTATTAGAACTGCTTGTGGTGAGGATACCGTGACATATTCACCATTAATATACAAATCCGTTGCTTCTATACTTACATAACTATCTACCGTGCCAATATTTTCTACAGTTACGATAAATTTGTGATTCTTATTATCATAGACTACATCTGTGATATTTATCGATGCTGCATCGAGTATCTGCACGCTCTCAACATTTACTGTTGCTTCTAAGATATTTTCAAGAGAACGTTTGCCTTCTCCAAATAATGTATATACAGCAGCAGTTATATTATCACTGTTTAACACAACATCATATGTTATAGTTTTATACTGATTCTTATCAATGAATATAGGATCATTATCACCAACAACTTGACGTTCTGCATCAGCAGTCAATGTAATTGTTCCCTTCATATATGCTCCTATGCTCGCATTATTTTTGTAAGTTACCCATAATGCATTCGTAGCTTTATTATACATTATAGAATATATTGCTAAATTTACAGTATATGTTGGCATTGGAAATTTATCCAAGTCCTCGACCTGAGCTATTGGCCCTGTTGGAGTTCTTGAACCCTGCGCAAACTTTACGAATACGCTTATTCCTAATTGTCTTCTGATTGCTGTGGCTGAATTGATTAACTCGTTACCTATAAGAACTGCAACTTGAATGTCTGAACTTTTAATATAGTCCACAACCTGTGGAGGAACTGTACCTTTACCAATAAATATTACCGGATCATCTCCTGACATTATACTTGCTTCAATAAATTCTCCATTGCTCATTAATACTTGTTTAGAACTTTTAACTTTCAAGTATCTATTTACCATTTCTATGTTGTTATCAAATCTATCTCCCTGATTTATGGTTTCTGGATTATATCTTGCTAGTCGGGTTTTTACAGCCTCATCTACTTGACCAAATATCAATATTTTTTCTGGAGTAATACTTGATAAGAATGTGTCTACTGCACCAATGTTACGTTCATTAGCAAACAGTACATAATATTTATCTACTACAGCATATGACGCTGCTGAAAGTGCATTATATCCATATGCATCATCAACGATTATAAATTTTTTTATATTATTTTCATTTGTCAGCCTTTTTGCAAGATCTAGATTTGCTGTGTTTGTGACTAACTCTTCAATGTCGGTATATCCTTGAGATTCCATTACTGCCTTATAATTTATAGTATACGGTTGTGATCTTGAAGAAACTATTAGTGTTCCATTCGTTCCTTTTGGTATAGAATATAATAGTATTGTACCATCTTTTGCACTTGTCAGGAATTGTCCCGGTTGCTTATCAATTAGACTAGCATATAACATTGCAGAATATACATCACGCCAATCGGCAGAGTTAGAAATGACTTTTTCTAGACCAAGAACACTATTTGAGGCTAAAACTAAACTTATAACTATAAAAAAGGTTGTTAAAAGCTTATTTGGACATTCAAAGCCAACTCGCATCATAATGCTCTTACTCATTATACTATATCACCCACCTTCACTGTATTTGACTTAATTACTATATAAATGTTATGGTGCTGACGGGTCGAAGTTTTAAATATTTTAAGCACAAAAATAAGTATACTAAAACGAAATATTTATATATAAGTATACATATTTGTATATTAATATAGTACTTAATACTAATAAATGTTTACTATTAATTTAATGTCGTTTTGATATTATTTTGACATTTATTGCAGTAGCAAGCGCTTGTAAAACTTATTGAAAACCATGGAACATAACTTATAATAGGTAGACCAACAAAATGAGAGATTATTCAAAGATACACATAGGTATCGTAGCGGTAGCTTTCATATTCTTATTTATAGCAATATTTATTTTACCTAAGGCAATAGCTCCTAATATTATTGGTCCTAATTATCATAATGTTACTGTTTGGACTCACGTAAATATTACTCATTCTAAGCCAGATGTATTGAACGTGACTGTTTATGAAGCGCAAAATTATTCAGTTAGAAATATTACTATAATTGCAGGTGGTATGAAGACTGTATATTGTAATGCTACTGTTAGAAGTTGGGAAGGATTTAATGATATTACTATAGTTAATGGCACATTATATCACAAAGCTACATCAACTAATAATGCTAGCGATAATTTAAACAACCATTATAGTAATACTTCTTGTACGATTAACAATAGCTTGACTCAATTTACTGGTATATATGTTTGTAGTTTCGATGTGATATACTATTCAAATAACGGTACATGGATATGCAACATAACGGTTCAGAACAGTTATACTCTAGTAAATCATAATTTTACAGGTTCTGGATTTGGGAATACAACATTTTATCCGGTATATTCTCTAAATGTTACTGATGGTATAGATTATGGCGGTGTAGCTGTAGAGGATGTTTCTATTGGTGATAAGACTGCAAATGTTACTAACCTTGGTAATATGGGAATAAATATTAGTGTTGAAGGTTATGGTTATACAAAAGGTGATGGTTTAGCAATGAATTGCAGTCTCTCCGGTAATATTACTGTTGATAACGAAAAGTTTTCTTCTATACCTGGACAAGCATATGGATTGAAAACATCATTGACAAGCAGTCCAGGAGGAGTAATCATTCCAGGCTTAACCATACCTAAGCAAATTAATGCCACGATGATTGTTAATTCAACATATTGGCAATTATATGTTCCACCAAATCCTGCTGGTAATTGTACAGGAAATGTTATATTTACTGCAACAGCACCATAGAAATGTTTTTTTATAATTTTTAATGTAATAATTTTGTTTCAATTTTGTTATAATTAGGAAAATATAAAAATACATGAATCAAGTTATTCTAATATCGTTGGAAATAGGTGGGTAATTGAAAAATTTATGGTCTATATTGCTAGTGTTGTTTCTAGCAAGTATATTAAACATAATTAATCTTGAGAGTTGTACTGCTACAGATGGATTTATAGCTTACAGGTCAAACACAGGAATCAATACCTTGAATTCTCCAAAGATTCGTTATTGGAATAATACAGCTAATGGTGGCAATGGTTCCTGGAGTTCTGAGATAGAATTACCTGCATCTGATTCTCCGATAAGATATCTCAGGATGAAGCAATCGCCGGTTAGTTCTAAAATAGTTCTTGTAACATTAGGTGATGACGGTAATCTCAGCGGATATGTTTGTATGAAATATTGTGATAATGCTAGTTATTGGAATTTAACGACTAAGATAGGAATGGTATGGTTGGCATCGGCTCCTGCAGCTCAAAGAAGATTTGATTTAAGTTTTGAAACCGCTACTGGAGATTTATTATTGGTTTATGGTATATATGATACTAATGTTTCAAGAGATTTAGCATACAAAGTCTTGCCAGAGAATACTATAAGTTTTAATGGACTAACGGAACAATATATAAATGATGGAGGGCATGCCACAGATATACAATATATTTGGGTAGAGATGGATAGTGATCCAGTTAATAATTCTGAAGAAATAATTATGGGTGCATTTGATGACACTGACAATGATTATAATGCATGGGTATGGAATGGAGGAGCATTTGGTGCAATACATTCTATAACTGATACAGCTTCAGCAACTAGCAATAGAGAAGCTCATGCAGTTAAATATGCTAGTGATGGTAGCAAAGGAATGGTTGCTAGTGGAAATTTTACTAGTGGAGATATGGTGTCTGCATATTGGAATGGTGCAGCATGGACTTCATTAGCCCCAATTGATATAGATTCAACAGATGGTAATGATATTCAATGGTTGAGTATGAAAGCAAATCCTAATAATGCTGATTTGCAATTAGTGATTCAAGACAGCGGTAATGATTTGCATACGGCATATTGGAATGGTGCAACTTGGGCAATGACGTCAAATATAGATGCTGGTGTGGATGTTCTCACTGCGAGGACTGCCGACTTTTCATGGTTGCCTGATAATTCTGGAAGATTGGTTTGGGAAACAGATGGTGCTGGAACTACCATCAATCAGACTGTGTGTAGTCCTCAATGTAATAACGCAACTAAACTTGTATTTTCAACGTATGCAGGAACTGGTGCATGGCTGTCCTTATTTCAGAATCCAACTGCTTCAGAAGTAGTAAAATTTTTAGGAATAAGATTGAATTCAGCATTTGATATAGGTGCATTTAGATATAATGGCACTGCTCTTAATTATACAAACTATGGTGATACTACTATTACTACTGATACTACTGTGGCGACATTTGAAGCATACTCATTTGATTATCGTAGAGATACTAGAGCTCCAAATGTTACATTTATCACACCTAATGCAAGTGGCATATTATGGACGAGTGGGACATTTATTATTAATGTTACAACAAACGAATATGTTCCTTATATTACGCTCGAATTGAATGGTACTAATTATTCTGTTAACGGTTCAGATATGAATTGGTATAATTCTACGTCATGGGGTGAGGGATTTTATAAATATAAGATATATACTGCTGATTGGGCTGGAAATAAAAATGTTACCGTAGAGCGTAATCTTACTATTGATTATCCTCCTAATGTTACACTTATAAATCCTCTAAATAATACGTTAAACACCACATCTAGAAATATAACTTTTTACTATAACGTTACTTATGGCTATAGTAATATCAGCGTTTGCTCATTGATAATCGATACCCTTCGCGTGATTAATGTCACAGGTCCGATTAATGAGACCATCAATCAAAATTTTTCTTATATATTAACTAATGGTCAGCATAATTGGAGTGTATGGTGTAATGATAGCAACAACATTAATTCTACGTCAGAGATTCGCAATATAACTGTAAAAATAATTCCTGTAATCAATTTGTTAACTCTAGATGATGGTATAGCTCCAAGCGGAGAGATAATGCTGAATGCAGGCTCAACAAGATTTGTCAATTGCAGTGTTATAGCAACAGATCCTGATGGTTTAGCTAACTTGATTAATGCTACTGGAACTTTTTATTATTATCTAAACAAAAGTAATGATCTTGATAATAATAATACACACTATACAAATAGTTTGTGTCCATTAGTCTCTAATACTTCCATAAACAAAACTTTTGAATGTGATTTCAATGTATGGTACTATGCTAATAACGGGACATGGAATTGTAATGTTACTGTGACTAATAATTATTCTATAAGCAGCTCGTCGAACATTTCTAATCTGGTTCAGTCGTTATATGCTGTGAATGTAACTGATGGTATAGAATTTGCGAACGCTCAAGCAGGATTCTCCTCTAATAATATTACCGTTAATATCACAAATTTTGGCAACCTGCCTGTAAATGTAACGCTTCAAGGATATGCATTGGTTGTTGGAGATAATGTTGGTATGAATTGTAGCGACCATACAAACATTAATATAACAAACATACGCTTCTCGACTAATGTTTCCGATAATTTCACCCAGAAGACTCAGATGAGTGGTGCAATACAATCTCTTAACTTGAAAATTGCAAAACAAAATACTAGTACACAGATATTTAATATCACATATTGGCAGATAAATCCCGATCCGGGACCTCAAGGCAGAGTTTGTGGAGGATATGTAATATTTAATGCAGAGGCATCATAATTAACAATCAATATATATTAAATAGGATAGATGGATAAGAATAGATAGAAATTAGTTTAAAAACTTGAAAAAACTCGAAATATAGAAAACTATATAAATAACCAGGCTAAGAATTTAACGGGGAGTGGGTGATGAATAGTAAAGTTTTTTTGATATTTATTGTATTGTCTTTCGCGGTTGCGTTGGTATTATTGTTACCGTTAGGAGTAGCTCCCAATAATGTTAGCGCCAATTATAAGAATGTTACTGTTTGGACTCACGTAAATATTACAAATTCTAGACCAGAAGTATTGAATATAACATTTCAGGATTCGGCGAATACTTCTCTAAAAAATATAACGCTTAATGCTGGAGGATTAAAGGACGTACAGTGTAATGTAACGGTCAGAGATTGGAATGGTTTTAATGATATAGTCTATCTCAATGCGACAATCTGGTATGCTCCTACGTCTAATATTTCTGCTCCTAATGATAATAATACTCATTATACAAATAGCTCTTGCAGTCTTAATGGCAGTATATCAGCATATGTCGGATGGTATGTATGTGATTTTAATGTAATATATTATGCTAATAATGGGACTTGGATGTGCAATGCCACAGTCATAGATAATGCAAGTACTAATGGAACAGGGATGGGAAATGGTACTTTCTATCCTGTGTATGCCTTAAATGTTACTGATGGTATTGATTATGGTAATGCGGCTGTTGAAAGCTTCGCTGGAAATGTAACTGCTAATATAACAAATTTAGGGAATATGCCTATCAATATTACTGTTGAAGGTTATGGTGCTGGGAGAGGCGACGGTCTAGCAATGAATTGTAGTTTAGGTGGGAATATTACTGTTAGTAATGAGAGATTTGCAACTGCAAATGTGGCTTGGGCCCTTAAGACTCCTTTAACAGGCAATTCACAACCATTGTCTAACTTGACTATGTTAAAACAAAATAGCACTGCATTGATTACTAATAGTACATATTGGCAGTTATATATCGATTCTACTAATAATCCTGGAGGAAATTGTACGGGAAACATAATCTTTTCAGCGGTGGCCTCTTAAAATGAGTAAATCCTCAAGTAAATCCTCAATTAAGATGTGGAATAAAATTTTGAATAAATTATTCTTTGGGATGAAATTGTTCTCTATTTTAATAATATTCACAATTCTATATTCCATTCTCTCTTCTGTTTTAGTTCAAGCTGTGGGAATATCTGTTACTAAAGCTGTAATTGATTATGAAAATGTTTTGAAAGGGGGATATGCTGAGGACATATTATATGTTTCTACGGACGCTCCATTTGATATACCTATATCCTATGAATTGCTTGGTGATACAAAAAATTGGATAAATGTCTCGCCAGATCTTAATTCTCCTAATACTACTGTTTTTATTAATAATACTAATTATCAGCCAATAAAGATAGTAATCAATCCTCCTGTGGATACTCCTGTTGGAACTTACAATGGCACTGTCAGGATAATTACTGGTGCTATAAATAAACCTGGTGGGCAATATGGTTCACAGTTGCAGGCGGCATTTATGATACGAGTAACAGTAAAAGTTACTGGTACAGAATTTTTGTCATGTAGTGGTGGAGGAATTGTAATTAAGGATACTGAAGTTGGCAGTCCATTAGAATATTATATGACTGTATCCAATTCGGGAAATATCCGTGTCACGCCGACAGCTGTGATAGATATATGGAATCAGGACCAAACAAAATTAATTATGAGTAAACAGTTGGAATTTAACAGCATGGAAGTGTTACCGACGACTAATCAGGCACTTTCTAATACTTTTGCTAATACTTTAAGAATCGGGCAGTATTGGGCTTACGTTACTGTGGCTCCTTGTGGCAACAGCGGTCTTGTGACATTTAATGTTTATGATAAGGGAACGATTGTTGATAGTGGTGAACTTATACGAATTGATAATGTTGCTTGGGCAAAAATTGGTGATGTTGTTCCGATAACTGCTACATTCAAGAATACAGGTCAAAGGAGCGTCAGTGCTAAATTAAAAGGCGTCATAACTTCAGAGAACAAAATTGTTGAAACTATCGACTCGGAATTCTACGATATAGCTCCTGGACAGAATGGAAATATTCAGGTCTATTTTACTCCAAAAAAATATGGTCAATATATTATCTCTGGAAGGATTTTATACAACAATAAGCTAAGTTTTGAGAAGAGTTCAGTGTTGAATGTCAATGAGGGTGTAGAAGCGGCGGGTTTCAATTGGTTGTATGTATTGATAATAATTATAATAATCATAATAATATTGTTGCTGCTCATACGTATACGTAGGAAGAAGCATAATATCCGTAGATTGTAACGTAGATTGTAACGTATATTGTAAATTAGGTAATGTCGATGTTCTCGTGGTTAAGAAGGGGTAGAGAAATTAAGTTGGTCTGTTTTGATATAGACAATACTTTGTGTGATTTTGCTTCTGCAGAAAGAGAAACAGAAGCATATATCGCTGAACTGCTTTCTAAAGAAATAAAAAAATTGCAATCAAAAATAAAGAAACGCAATGTGCTAAAAAATTCCTGCTCAGCATTTACTATTTTACAATTTTTCAATGAAGTGAAAAAGCAACATCTTTATCATGACCTAGAGCCGGAAGGGTATTCCAGAATGTTATGGTTTAAGGAAATCTTGGAGCGTATCGAAGAAAGTATGGCTTTAGGAGTTAGTCTCAGTAGTATGATTAATAACACTAAAGTTTATGAAAAAAAATATTGGGATTGTATTAATGCAAGATTAAAAAATTATCCTAATACAATTGCCGCTCTTGATTCTCTGAAATCTAAAAGAATAAAACTAGCTACCATTAGTGATTCAGATGGTATACTTGGAATGAAAACTTATCGAATGAAGATTCTAGGATTGGATAAATATTTTGATTATATCATTACTGGAGATGATGTCGGTATAAACAAGCCTGCCGCTGAAAATTGGAATAAATTATTGCAGTTATCAGGATTAAAAGCAAAGCAATGTATGATGGTTGGAGACCATCCTGAAGTGGATTTAATTACCGCAAAAAAACTCCATTTTATTACGGTGTGGTCGAAGGAAAATTTGAACAGCGATTTACATCAGAATTATGTAGATTATGAAATCCGTGATATTAAAGAAGTTGTTGGAATATTGGAGAAGATTAATTCTTAATGCATTAGTTCTCGATATTTTTTTAGTTGGCATCTTAATCGCTGATTCTTAATAATCATTGATTCATCACTGATTCTCAATCCTAACTATTCACAACAATCAATCTTCGGGATTTAGAAACATAATTCATTATCTTGCCGTCTTTATATCTGCCCGCGCCAAAATAATCTGTTTTTCCAGTATCTTTATCTGTATGTCGTATGATTACAAACTCTTTACCTGTGTCCTCATGCTCTATATCGTTGCCTTTAATCCATTCAATCATCTGATGAGTGTCAATGTCTACCACATTCTTGCTCGATGTCGGTCCAATCATCTGACTGCCTTCAATACTCATTCTCAGGCTTTCTTTATATAACTCACCAAAATACATTCCAATGCTATCAATCTTCATTTCATCATACGGTAATATCTCCACATTTCGAGATATAATATATATTCTATTATCTTTATTCATCAAGAATGCATATTCTTGAGATGTTCTATCATAATCATATCCGTATTGTTCCGATAATTTTTCTATGATGTGCTTTGTCTCCTTAGAATTTAATATCCTCAGGCTGCCTATAGTATTTTGTTGATGAGTGTGTTGTTGATGCATGTATATCACTTATTCTTTTCTTAATTTTTATATTTTTTATACTCCCCACACAGGGTTGTTTCTTCGCATTATTTCCGCTATTTCTTTTAATAGTGAGGTTTCTTCCTTTGATAAGTATTTCGTCAATGTTTTTATTTTTCTGAAATCTGCCTCAGGAATTGCTGAATAGAATATATCTCCTTCATTAATTTGTCTTCCTACTGTCAATCCTGGCAATGATGCTGCCCCTTGTTCTTTTTTCTCTAGAACTGTAACGCTTTCTTTATTCTTTTGTATTTCTTTAATATTACTCAATATCAGTCCATCACTTTTCATTATGCTTATTCCTGCTCTCAATTGTCCGCTTAATACTTCTATACCTATTACTGCAGGATTACTTGCCCTAAAAGTATAGTTAGCCAAGTATTCTATCTTACATGGTCTTGTTAATCCTTCAAGATCTTTCTGCTCTAATCTTTTAGTTTCTTGTTCCTTCCAAGATTCATAATTTTCAATCAATTTGTATATGATATTGCTCGTAAGAATCTTGACTTTATCATTCTTTATTCCGGAATCATCGTTTATGTTAAATCCTAATATAACTGATTCCGTTGGTTCTTTCTCATAATTGCTCTCAGCATCAGTAATATCTTTTTTTGTAATATTCCCAACGTTTGCTTTTCTGATTTTTATTCCTTTATCCTTCAGCAGCTTGATTAATGCTTCTAGACTTCCTATCGTATCCGCTTTTACCACTATTCCTTCCTTATCGGTTTCTATCAATACTTCCTCGACTTCTTTTTGTATTTTTTCTTTTAATTCTTCAATAATATTTGCTGGAGTATTTTGTGGACAGCTTACAATCGGCATGCCTGCTATTACTCCTTCAATTTCTGGAGCGCTTAATCTTACTCCTGTTGCTGCGCTGACTTCTTTTATTGATTGGAACTTCGTTTTTCTGTCTCTCATATCAGTCATTACTTTCGGTTCAAATAATCCCTTGACTTTTGTTATTATTGGTTTATCTATTCCGCCAATTATTAGTATATCATTTACACGCATTATTCCATCATATATTATTGCATCCATGCATATTCCCATGCCTTCTGCATTCTTTATTTCTAGAATTGTTCCTTTTGCTGGGCTATTGGGTTCTAAATTACATACCAATGTGTTTTCTAGATACCTTTGTGTTAGCCCTGTTAACACCATCAATAGTTCTGGTATTCCGATTCCTTGTTTCGCGCTGCATGGAACTATTGCAAGCTGCTTTGTATAATCACACCTGTCATAACGCTCTGATTCCATTCCAAATTTCTCGCTGATGAACGCTACTATATTATATAATTTTGATTCTATATCCTGAGCCACTTGGAATTCCTGGGCATTAATATTTTCCAGTAACGACTTGTTCTTCAAGTCTTCTTTATATCTATATCCATTTACCAAATCAATTTTATTTAATGCTATTATGAACGGTGTTTTGTAATTTCTTAAAATTTCGAATGCTTCTATTGTCTGTGGTTTGAATCCTTCATTGATGTCAATTACTAATATTGCTATATCAGCGAGGTTTCCTCCTCTTTTCCTCAGGCTTGTGAATGCTTCATGCCCTGGAGTATCAATAAATAATAGTCCTGGGATAATGAAGTCAAATCTTACATTTAATTTATCACAGAAATTTTTTATTATATGCAGTGGAACTATACTTGCGCCGATGGCTTGTGTTATTCCTCCAGCTTCAGTATCAATAATAGTGGTATTTCTAATTCTATCTAATATACTTGACTTTCCATGGTCTACATGTCCTAATACCGCAATTATCGGCGATCTGCATTTACCCATAATATAACAGAATAATTGCGCTTTTTTAAAGGTAGCGAAAAATGTGGCGAAAATTTATAAATTAGCTCGCAGATATTCTCCCATGGACTTAATGACTGAGAGCAAGGCAAAGTTTTATGCCTCTAAAGACAAACATGGAAAAATCTCAAAAGAGCTTGATGTATTCTATAATCCTGTGATGAAATTTAATAGAGATATAAGTATTCTTCTATTGAATAATGTTGGTGTAAAGAATTTTCAGATTGCCGATATCATGGCGGGATCAGGAGTTAGGAGCATTAGATTCTTGTTAGAATTAAAAAAAAGCATAATAAAGAATATTACTGTAAATGATTATGATAAAGATTTTATCGGACTGATTAAGAAAAATCTAAAAGCGAGCCATGTGGCGAAGAATAAGAAACTATTCTTATCAAGCAAAGATGCAAATATGCTCTTGATTGAATCTAAAGGTTTTGATTATATTGATATTGATCCTTTTGGAAGTCCGAATGATTTTCTTGAATTGAGTGCTGTCAGACTTTCTCGTGGAGGAATACTTGCTGTTACTGCTACAGATACCGCTCCTTTGTCAGGAACATTTCCTGATGCGTGCCAGAGAAAATATTGGGCGAAGCCTTTGCGTAATAGTTTGATGCATGAAATTGGCTTAAGGATACTTATTAGAAAAGTGCAAATGATTAGTGCCCAGCACGATAAAGCATTAGTTCCAATATATAGTTATTTTAAGGACCATTATAACAGGATATTTTTTAAATGCGTTAAGAGTAAACTAGAAGTTGATAAATTATTTGCACAGCATAAATATTTTTTGTATTGTGATAAATGCATGACTTTCTTGATTTCAGAATATAATTATTTAAGATGTGAGAAATGCAATTTAGTGATGACTTATGCTGGCCCATTATGGTCTGGAAAGTTATATGATAAGCAGCTTGCTGAAAAAATATTCAAGAGCAACAAGCATAAAAAGAATGAGCGGTTCCTAGAGGTCATAATGCAGGAATCTGTCTTGGATGACCCTAAATTTATTGGATTCTATGAAATTCATGAGTTATGCAAATGTTACAAGAAGGTCATTCCAAATTTTGATGTGTTGATGCCTAAGATAAAAGACTTGGGTTATAAAGTTTCAAGAACACATTTTACTCCTTTAGGAATAAAGACAAACATGCCTATTGATGAATTGTTGAAGGTTATAGAGTTGAGTACTGGTAAAAAAATTACTGAAGACGTTATAAATAATTCTGAAAGTTAACTTTATAAATTATGTTTTGTTTCTACTGTTTGATGGATATTGAAAACTTATTGAATTACAAATTTGAAGTCTTGAAAGAAGTGACTCTATATAATGGCGCTGTAGTAGATTTAATTAGTGCATATTTTACTGAGTTTGATATGCCTTTTGGTTTTTATAAAAATAAAGATGGTTCACTATATATAATAGAGGGTATGCTTAATCCTGAAAGATGCAAGACTATAAAGAATTTTATTGCTAAGGACATCAAGATAGAGCTGGATGCGTATCAAAGCACTATGATGTTTGTTCAATTTGATAAGCGACATATATGTTATAGTGTAAGATTAAATCCTGATTTTTCAATCAACGAATTATATATTAGTACTTCTGATAAGAAAGATAGTTATGGTAGAAAAATTGCTCTAATATTAAACAATAATCTACCTTCAATGGAAGTTAACATTGCAGACCATTGTATATATTTAAACGCAAAAATTGATTCAGATTCAAATATTAATGAGATTTCTTTAATATATAGCGAACTTCAAGCTAATTATTCTAAAGATAATATTTATGCAGGAATAATTACAGATCATCATAAAGATAAAAAATGGGAAGATCTAGGCATTGCTCAAATAAAAGTTTTTCAAGGTCGAGATATAATCGATGCAGATTCGCAATTATATGTCCTGGGAAACGAGATAGGTTTCAAGAAAGATCATAAGATAGATTATACTAATACTATAAAAAATGTTTTTTCAAAAAATTGCGTCAATATAAAAGATATATTATCAATGGCAAATGATTAATAATTTTTTGCTATTCTAGAAGAGAAGTGTCTATCCAATTATCCTTCTAATGTCAGTACATTCAACTGACTGGACGCCTTCTATGTCCGCTATTTTCTTTTCTAATGGCTCTATGTCGCCTTTCTTTTCATCCATTAAGAATACTATATTTACTGATTGTAATCCGAATGCTACTGGCTTTATATCTACTCTCTTCTGTCTTTCATCTGAGAATTCTGTAATTATCTTTAACGCTTCATGCTCTATCTTCTTCAAATCTGTAGCAGGACTTTCCGGCATTATAGTTAGCGTGACTATTGCTGTACCCATTTTTCACCTAGAATCTAGTTTGGACCCTCAAAGCCGCATTCTGGACACTTGTACTTTGCGACAATCTCTCTACATTTGCCGCATCTCATTATTTCGTATTTTCCACAATTTGGGCACAGAAACTTTACTGCTCCCTTGTTGTTGACCAATGAAACTTTACATGTTATACATTTATTCATATTAATCACATTAAAACGGAATTTTAGGGGATTTATAAATGTTATGCGTAAGCATAACAGCTCTGAATGAAATGAAGAGATATTTTGCTTCTGCAAAATGTCTCCGAATAAAATGTGGAAATGTTATGCATAATTAATATATAGAATTATACTTTTAATTAAACCTTTATTACTCTCGTGCTTCCTTTTTCCAGTCCTTCTATGTCTCTTTTAATCTTTGCTATATGCTTTTCTGCTTCCAACTCACCTTTTTTGACAAGTTCGGCAATATCATCAAATTCTAGTATTCCATGATACTCGACTTCTGGTTGTATTAATGTATATGGTATGCTGCATGATTCCAAACTCTTTTCAACAATTTTTCTCTGCATCGCTAATGTTGCTTGCAATACAACGTCTTTGAAATTGCTTTCTTCAGTAATTTTAATATTCTGTTTAGAAACGTCAATCATTATGATATAATCTACAGTTCCTAACAGGTCGAATGGTAACGGATTCACAACTCCTCCATCGACGCATATTTTATCATTAATTTTTCTTGTTGTGAAAAATCCTGGATATGATAATGATGCCATAACCGCAGAAACTAATGGTCCATTATCAAATATAACTTCCTTTTGATTAACTATGTCTGTCGCATTTATTACTAACGGTATTTTTAACTCTTCAAATTTAAATGTCTTTCTAGAATCAATAGTAAAATATTCTTTGATATACGCTTCTAATTTTTCTCCTTTGATTAATCCTTTTGTAGAGAATGCATAATCATATACGTCTCTCTTATTTTTTATTTTTATAAGCAATTGTTCTATGGCTTCAGGATTTTGGTTATGTGCGTAGCATGCTCCTATCAATGCTCCAATGCTAGAACCAGATATGCTGTCTATGTTAACATCATTTTTTTTCAGGACTTTTAATGCTCCTATCTCAGCAAATCCTCTTGCTCCTCCCCCGCTCAATACAAGTCCTATCTTAACCATCTCAACCTCTTATATATAATATTTTTAATAATATAATATTTTTAATAAATTCTCGTATAACTATAATCCTATCAATTTCCATAATCCTGAAAATACTTGGAATCCATCAAATCCTGGTATAGGTATCATATTAAATATAAACAGGAATAGGTTAATGCTTTTTGTCAGTGTAAAAAAGTGCGCCGTTTTTGGATTTAAATCTTTTTTTGTCTTTAGTATTATTGTAGATATCAAGAATAATAATAGATTAACGCCTGGACCTGCGAATGCAATAAGCGTCTGCTGCAAAGATGTTGCACCGGCACCTATTGCAACAAATGCTGGTATAAAAAATATAAACCCGAAACCCACAATCTTTAGTATTATACTTAAGATTGTAAGTCCACAATAGAAATCTAAAAATCCGGCACCGCTGGCAATGTTTGCTGTGGAACAAGCTGCATGGAATGTGGCTGTCAGACCGAATGATAATGCTGTGATTTTGTGACCTAATTCATGTAGTATGATTGCTGGTGCTGTTACCATTGCTGCAAACCATAATGCCTGCCAATCAAAATTTGAAGATTTTTTTAGATATTTCTCCATTATATCTTCAGTAGTCTTTCTAATTGGCTTAAAAGTGGACATAAATAGAAACCCGACTATTAAAGTCATAAGTATTATATCCAGAATTTCAAAAATGTTTATGAACATATTATATCAGAATGATGTTTGTTTTTAAAGATTGTGAAATAACATAAGAATATAAATAAAATGATTTTAAATATTTTAAATTTTCTTCTCTACTACTTTATACACTTGGTCGTTCTTCCTAACTTTTACTCCTACTTTTATTCCGACAACCATTCCTTTGATTGCTCTTTCTGTACTTCCGTCCTTATCTTTCATGTCTAGAACTTTAACATCATAATTCCCGGTTGTTGAGCCTTGTATAATTATTAAATCATTCTTATTGATAGGATGGTCTTCTAGAGTTATTTCGGCGACATTTATCTTAGGATAATAATTAGTAACTTTGCCAACAAATAATTTCATAGTTGTCTGCTCGCCCGTTCTGCTGCTCGACCATTCATCAACCGGTTTTCCTAAGTAGAATCCGTTAGAAAATCCTCTATTGAATACTTCTCTTAATTTATTCAAATTCTTCTCTTTTAACCACTTATACTCCTCTTTGAATTCTTTGTTCTTAGAAATCTTTAATTTATTATGTTCATAGAATCCAATCACATCTTTATATACTTTGACTGTTGTGGAAATGTATTCAGGACTTCTGTTTCTGCCCTCGATTTTGAAAACATCAATTCCTGCGTCCACAAGTTTTTCAATGAATGGTAACGTACATAAATCTTTTGGGCTGATTATGCAATCTTCGCCGAGCAAAAATTCGTTTCTTCCATCAAGTTTGTCTATTTTGTCTGTGCTGCGAATTTCGTAAACTTCGTAATTTCTTCTGCACGGTTGTAGACATTCTCCACGATTCGCACTTTTTCCGAATAGGTGATGACTCAACATGCATCTTCCAGATATGCTTACACACATTGCACCGTGAATAAATGTTTCAATTTCTATCTTAAGTTTGTCTTTATGAATTTTTTTTATAATAGTCTTTATGTCTTCTAATGAGCATTCTCTTGCTAACACAACTCTCTTTAATGTGGGAATCTGTTTCTTGTAAAATTTCAGAGCATCATAGTTACTTATAGAGTTCTGCGTCGACAAATGTATATTCATCTTTTGTTTAACACATTCTTGTATGACTGACATGTCCCATGCGACTATTGCATCAATCCTGGCGGCCTTTGCTTTTCTGACTATATCGCTGATAATCTTAGTTTCATTTTCATATATTATAATATTTAATGCGAGTATTGCTTTAACATCTCTTTCATGACATTCTTTTGCAATCTTTTTTAAGTCGCCGATTGAGAAATTCTTCGCTGTTGCGCGCATATTAAAACCTTGTATCCCAAAATAAATTTCGTCGGCACCGGCATCGATGGCAGCCTTCAAGCTAGTAAAATCATTTACCGGAGCAAGAATTTTAGGTTGCGATATTTTTTTATTCATATTATTATATATTTTTGATAATAAATTCAGATATTTCTTTTATAGATTTATCAAAATCTTCTTGTTTTGTGAATCTATGATCTGCTTCATTATATATATTTAATTTACTTGTTTTTATTGCTTTATGAAGTTCTTCTGCCAATTCTATTTCAACGTCTGTATCATGTGTGCCATGAAGTATTAATGTTGGTATATTTATTTTTTCTCCAGCCTTTATCCAACTTTTGGATTCAAAATGTTTTATATAGTTCGACATTTTTCTTGAAGTCTGACCCATTCCTGTAGATTTCAAGACCAAAGTTTTAATATTATTATTTTTTGACGCAGCAACAACTGATGCAACACCGCCAAAACTTGTTCCGCATATTCCTATATTATTATAACCTTTATCTTTTACATATTCTATAGCCTTTAATACGTCCTCAACAAATTCTTCAAGACTTCTATCTTCAATTTTTCCTTCGCTTTCACCATGTGCATAGAAATCAAATCTGAATGTAGCTATATTATTATTTAGAAGAATATTATTCAACGCTGAATATGTTTTGCTATCCTTTCCAGAATTTAATCCATGACACAAAATTGCGATAGATTTAGTTGAATTATCTTCAGGTACAGATAATATTGCTGATAATTTATCTCCGTTATTATTATTGAAATATATTTTTTCATCCATATTAAACCTATATTTTATGGAATAATTAATATTCTTAAACAATTATATATCCAAGTTAGTAACTTCTTTCGCATGTGTTTCTATGAATGTTTTTCTTGGTGCTACTTCATCACCCATCAATGTTTCGAATATCCTATCAGCTTCTACTGCATCTTCAATAGTTACTTGTCTAAGAGTTCTAGTCAATGGATCCATCGTGGTTTCCCATAATTGTTCGGGATTCATCTCACCAAGACCTTTGTATCTTTGAATATTGACATCTTGGCCGACTTTTATGAGCAGATCATCTTTTTCCTTGTCTGTTAAACAATAAAACTTTTGATTGCCTTTCTTTATCAAGTATAATGGCGGCTGTGCTAAATATATATTTCCATTTTCAATCAATGGCTTCATATATCTATAGAAGAATGTCAGCATCAATGTTCTGATGTGTGAGCCATCAACATCTGAATCTGCCATCACGATGATTTTATGATATCGTAATTTTTGTGAGTTAAACTCTTCGCTAATTCCTGTTCCTATAGCTGTGATTATATTTGAAATTTGTTCGCTTGTGATAACTTTAGATAATCTTGCTTTTTCAACATTCAATATTTTTCCTCTCAATGGAAGTATTGCCTGGAATTCTCTATTTCTGCCCTGCTTTGCGCTTCCGCCTGCAGAATCTCCTTCAACAATAAATATTTCTGACTTTGCAGAATCACTTTCTGAACAATCAGCCAGTTTTCCAGGCAGTGTGCTGAATTCCAATGCAGATTTTCTTCTGGTCAATTCTCTCGCTTTTCTTGCAGCTTCTCTAGCTCTTGCCGCTAGCATTGCCTTATCAATTATTAATGCTGCCGTCTTAGGATTTTCTTCTAGATATGTTGTTAATGCGCTGCTTACTATACTATCGACAATACCTTTTACTTCACTATTTCCTAATTTTGTTTTTGTCTGCCCCTCAAACTGCGGCTCCGGAATTTTTACTGATATCACTGATGCGAGTCCTTCTCTAACATCCTCGCTGCTTAATTTTTCTTTTTCTTTATAGCTAGGATTTTTTTCAATATAATTGTTTAATGTTCGCGTTAATGCCGTCTTGAAACCAACAAGATGACTTCCTCCTTCTACAGTATTAATGTTGTTTACGAAACTGTATACACTTTCATTATAGCTGTCAGAGTATTGTATTGCTACTTCAATTTCTACTTTATCTTTTCCTTTAGCAATGTATATTGGAGGATGAATTATCTTTTTGTTTTTATTCAAGAATTCAACGAAGCTAACAATGCCCCCCTCATAATAATATTCTTTCTCCTGGCCTTTGATATTTCCCTCAGTATCACGCTCATCTTGTTCTATACGTTCATCACGAAGTGTTATTCTGATTCCTTTATTTAGAAATGCTAATTCTCTAAGTCTTGTTTCTAAAATTTGAAAATCAAACACTGTCTCAGTAAATATTGAATCATCAGGCCAGAAATGCATTATTGTCCCGCTGTCATTAGGATTGCACTCACCGATTACTGTTAATTTATCGACTGGGGCTCCAAACTTATAATTCTGGTGATGCACTTTGCCGTCCCTTTTGACTGTAACTTCTAAAACTTTAGATAGTGCAGATACTACACTTAAGCCTACGCCGTGTAATCCTCCTGATACCTTATATGTATTTTTATCGAATTTTCCTCCTGCATGAAGTTTAGTTAGTACAACTTCTAACGCTGGAATGCCATATTTTGGATGAATATCTACTGGAATTCCTCTTCCGTTATCAATAACTGTTATAGAATTATCCTTGCCGATGATTACTGTTATCTTTGTACAATATCCTGCAAGTGCTTCATCAATACTATTATCGACGATTTCATAAACCAGATGATGTAATCCTCTGCTTGATACGCTTCCAATATACATTGCAGGTCTCTTTCTTACTGCATCTAATCCTCCTAATACTACAATGTGAGATGCATCGTAATTTCCATTATTTTTTGTGTCAACCATAATAAACTCTTAATTAAATATCTGTCGATTAAATCTCGACTAACAATTATATATTAGTAGAAATAATTATTGTTTATAAATGTTGTTGTTGGTTTTTGCCTATTTTATCGTCTATAAACCATAATATTATTCTTTTTTAGCTGTTTTTTATTTCTTTTTTGATTTCTGTATATTATCTCTTTATTATCTTTTTTATTTCTTTTTTTATTATATATATTTATCTATCTATTCCAGAATTTATTTTGGAATTTATTTAATAATTTATCTTATAATTTGTTACTGCTGGATTATTATTTCTGAAAATATTTTTTTAGCAAAAATTTTGAAAATGCTTAGAAAAGTTTTAGAAAAATAATTCTGAAATTTTTTATAAATCACATATTTTTTATCGTCGTAAAAATATGATTTTCTTTAATTAAATTATTGTTAATAGTCGATGATTTAAATAAGAAACTATATAAATAAGTTATCTTATAACTAATTCTATAAAAATTGGTTACGTCAATCGAAATTTTTCAAAAAATCGGAACAAATTTCAATTATTATCTAAAAACACGATAAAAATAAAAAATGTTTAATAATTACGTTAACAACAAGGGGCCGCGTATCAAAGAAAGTATGTGGTTTTCTATAAAATCGGATTTTTCCGACGGTGATGATGAATGAAGGTAGCAATTCTGTCTAATATTTTCAAAAAAGAGTCAGATTCAGACTTCAAGGAAGTTGAAGATGACTTGATGGAAGTTGGCAACGCTGTGAAAAATGCTTTGGAACTTGCAGGCCACCAGACTATATTCTTTGATGTTAATGAGACAACATTTGAGCAGTTAAGAAATTCTGATGTAGAATTCGCTTTCAATGTATGTGAAAGATTCAACGGCAGTAGCCTTTTTGAGCCTCACATTGCATCGATGCTTGAATTATTGAATATTCCATATACTGGTTCTGGACCATTGACATTAGCAACTTGCATCAATAAGGTTAGGGTTAAGGAAATATTGATGCATCATGGTATATTGACACCAAACTATCAAGTGTTCTACTCAAGAAACAAGAAATTAGACCCAGAATTGAAGTTTCCATTGATTGTTAAGCCTGTTTGCATGGATAACAGCATTGGGATTACTAATGATTCTGTTGTAACGAACGAAGAAGAATTAAGAAGCAG
>Ga0182027_10004861_pt1 | contig 20625 bp, 12 predicted proteins | sample 712E1DmetaG_FD_121300 | JGI IMG/M metagenome (GOLD analysis project Ga0182027, IMG submission 121300) | Permafrost microbial communities from Stordalen Mire, Sweden - 712E1D metaG (Illumina Assembly) | ecosystem: Environmental > Terrestrial > Soil > Wetlands > Permafrost | place: Sweden...
AACCTGGAAAACATTGAACTGGTACCGGAGAAAGCCAAAGCAGGCTATACAACCGGGTATGCTGATCCGGAATACATCGGCGAACTTCCTGTATTCACATTACCATTTCTTTCCAATAAAAAGAAATACAGAACTTTTCAACTTAAAGGCGATTCCATGCTTCCTATTCCAAATGGTTCATGGGTAACAGGGGAATATGTCCAGGACTGGATGCAGATAATCAGCGGTAAAGCATATGTGGTGTTTACCCTCGACGACGGAATAGTCTTTAAAGTGGTTGAGAATAATTTAACGAAAGACGGTAAACTTGTCCTGTATTCACTTAACCCGATTTATGAACCTTATGAGGTACACGTAAATGAAGTAAAAGAGATTTGGAAATTTGTTAATTATATCAGCAGTGAATTGCCCGATCCTGTATTACCTGAAAAGCAACTGATCCAGGCAGTTGCCGGAATGAAGCACGATCTTGAAAGGATAAAAGCCAAACTGGGAAAAGAAATTTTGGATATAAATGAGGAGAAATAACGAACACCCCTCTGCCGCTTTGCGGCATCTCCCCCAAGGAATTCTGACACGCTGAGAGACACCCCTCTGCCGCTTTGCGGCATCTCCCCCAAGGGGAGATAATTCTCTTGTATTTAGTTGAATTACACTAAGATAACGGGTATTTCCCCCCCCTTGGGGGGAATTAAATGGGGTTTATGAAATTGCAGTATCTTCGTAAAATAATCTCCATCTCCCATTTTCAAATCCTACAGGAATCGTGTTAAGTTTGTTCAATTCTTCCAGCTTGAACAACAGGTGAGGTAAAGCCAGAAAATGGCTGATATTCTTTCGTTTATTTAGTGTCTCCGAGCTCATGATAATAAAAACCCCAGGTTCAATGAAATTGCGCAGGGAAGGTGATTCACATATAATAGGAGTACCTTCAGGTATAAGATTCTGTATTTTATTAAAAACAAAAAATAACCTGTCATCAAAGACTTTGGCAAAATAAACTTTTAAGGCTCCGGAATTAAGCATACGTGAAGTGTCTTTTGTTGAATTACTGTTTTTCTCTTCATAGATAACATATCCCTCTTCTTTATAAATTATTTTCAGACCAGGTGTGGTCTCATGAAAATGGGGACTTATCTTGATTGCAGTAATATTAAGATTGCTGAATTGTTCTATTATCCTGCATGCGATTGTTGTTTTCCCCGACTTGGTGCCGGTGCCTGCAATAAGTATAAGATTAGGAATGAACATAATAGAAAGATAGTAAAATAAAAACCTTCGTGGCTCTCTGTGATTCCTCTGTGGCCCTCTGTGTAATAAAAAAATAAGAACTTACACAGAGCAACACGGAGGAGCACAGAGTTACACAGAGTTAACTATTTGGCACGTTTCCATTATTCTTTGGTCAGAGCAATTATCTGATCGACTATCTTCTGGTTGTCTGATTCAGGAATATGTCCTTCATAAATAAATCTGCATACTCTGTTTTTATCAAGAATGACCACAGTGTAATTATCCTTAGGTAAACCCCATTCAGCCTGCAGTACGGCTTTATAATCGAAGAGTATTGTAGTATCGTATTTTTTAGCTTTGTTACCGGCAATCATTCTGATCAGACCATTAGGTTTCCATGTTGATTTACAGTCAACTATACCAAATCCTTTGAACAGGTCATTACTGAGAGTCTTGTCTATATCAGTTGCTTTTTTAACTGCATCATTGAATGCATCATTCAGATCTGATTCATCCGGATCAACATAATTAATCTGTAACACTTTGCCCGGCCAAGAGTTCAATGTAAATTCTTTTTTATCAGCGTCAGTGAACATCCAGTCGGGAGCTTTCATTCCGACAGCCAGTTTGACATTCTGTTGTCCGAATATTCCTGTTATCGCAAAAAAACTGAAAGCAAGAGTGATGATCGTTTTTTTCATAAGTCGGCTTTTTAAATTTAATGCCTAATATATGAATTTTTTATCATTAATTAATTTTTGACTTTTTTATCATTTATCCAGGCAGTAATATTACTTTTGCGGTCTAATTAATCTGTATGCAATCAATACGAAATATAGCGATCATTGCGCATGTTGATCATGGTAAAACCACTCTGGTTGACCGGATTATACAGGAATGTCAGGTACTGGACCAAAGAAAGGAGGTGGGTGAACTTATTCTTGACAGCAACGATCTTGAGCGGGAAAGAGGGATTACTATCCTCTCAAAAAACGTTTCAGTAAATTATAAAGGGGTAAAAATTAATATTATTGATACACCGGGTCACGCTGATTTTGGGGGTGAGGTTGAAAGAGTACTCAAAATGGCTGACGGTGTTCTGTTACTTGTTGATGCTCTTGAGGGGCCTATGCCTCAGACAAGATTTGTCCTTGGAAAAGCAATTGCACTTGGACTTAAGCCAATAGTAGTTGTTAATAAAGTTGATAAAGATAACTGCAGACCTGACGAGGTTCAGCAGGATGTTTATGAACTCATGTTTAACCTCGATGCTACTGATGATCAGCTTGAATTTGCAACAGTTTTTGGCTCATCCAAATATGGCTGGATGAGCGGTGACTGGAAAAAGCCGACCACTGATATAAAGTATCTTCTTAATACGATACTTAAGGAAATTCAGGAACCTGCTTATGTTGAAGGTACAGCTCAGATGCAGGTTGCTTCACTTGATTTTTCAAGCTACGTTGGCAGAATTGCAATTGGCCGTGTCTTCAGAGGAGACATTACTACAGGATTGGACTATACCTTGTGCAAAAAGGATGGCAAAGTAAAGAAAGTAAGAGTAAAAGAACTTTATGTTTTTGAAGGACTAGGAAGAGTAAAGACTGAAAGCGTAAGATGTGGTGATCTTTGCGCAGTTATTGGGCTGGAGGATTTCGAAATAGGAGATACACTAGCCGATTTACTCGCTCCTGAAGCTTTACAGAGAATAGAGGTAGATGAGCCTACAATGAGCATGGTTTTTACTATCAATAATTCGCCCTTGTTTGGCAAGGAAGGTAAGTTTGTAACGTCGCGCCACCTCAGAACAAGGCTGATAAGGGAAACCGAGAAAAATCTGGCCCTGAAAGTCGAAGAAACAAAATCAGAAGATACCTTCAATGTTTTTGGCCGCGGGATACTTCATCTTTCTATCCTGATAGAGACCATGCGTCGCGAAGGCTATGAATTTCAGGTTGGAAAGCCAAAAGTAATATTGAAAGATATAGGTGGAGTGAAATCAGAACCTTATGAGACATTAACTATTGATGTTCCTCCGGAGTTTTCAGGTAAGGCTATAGAGCTTGTTACCCAGAGAAAAGGTGAAATGATAATTATTGAACCAAAAGGAGATCTGACGCATCTGGAATTCGATATTCCGGCAAGAGGCCTGATTGGATTAAGGAATAATATGCTGACAGCAACTGCAGGCGAAGCCGTGATGCATCATCGCTTCAGAGCTTATGATAAATATAAGGGAGACGAACTTATACCAAAACCAAACGGATCATTGATATCACTCGATATGGGAATGGCGACCGGATACGCAATTGATCGTCTGCAGGACAGGGGAAGATTCTATATTGATCCGGGAGAGCAGGTTTACAGAGGTCAGGTAATCGGCGAACATACAAGACTTGGCGATCTCGAAGTAAATATTGTCAAAGGGAAGAAACTTACTAACATGAGGGCCTCAGGATCAGATGAGAGCCTGAAGATAGCCCCAAAGCTTAAGTTCTCACTGGAAGAGGCAATGGAGCAGATAAAAGATGATGAATACCTTGAAGTTACACCACTTAATCTGAGAATGAGAAAGATTCCGGGTTATAAATTCGCTTAATATATGTATTGCCTTAGAAATGATAATATAAGTAAAATGACTAGATGTTCTTTAATGTTAGTTTTCGTTGCATTTTCGTTTATCCATTCTGCCTATGGACAGACTATTGAATACACGAAGTTCGGAATGGAGATCAATAACAGCAATATACCACATGGATTAAAAGCAGGCGACAAAGCTCCTGATTTTACGGGGTATGATCAGAAGGGAAAACAGGTGGAGTTGAAAAAACTTCTTGAACAGGGACCTGTAATACTCTTTTTTTACAGAGGTAAATGGTGCCCCATATGTAGCAGATATCTAAATAATTATCAGGATTCACTTAAAGTACTTACTGATCAGGGTTTTAATGTTGTTGCTATTACTCCTGAATCGATTGAAAATGTAGAGCAAACAGTAAAACTTCATAATTTGACATTTACAGTCATTTATGATTGCCAGGAAAAAATAATGAGAGATTACGATGTTATATTTAATGTAACCAAAGCTTATCAGGATAAGATTCTATCAAAGTTTTCAATTGATATCGCTAAGAATAACGGGAGAGACGCTGCCCGGTTGCCTGTGCCTGCCACCTATATAATTAACAGGGAGGGAATTATCGTAGCGGTTCAGTTTGATCCTGATTATAATAACAGAGCCTCAGTAAAGTGGATGTTGAAGAACCTTGGACTGGCATTATAGAGTTGTTAAACTTTTAATGATATATTAATATTCATTCAGATAGTCATTTAACGGTTTCATAGCTTTAAATACACTTATAATGTGATTAATAAATCCATCGGAAAGTACCATTTTATCGGATGCCTCGTTTACAACAAGATAGCTTTTTAATCTAAGAAGTTCAATATGAGGATGATCTTTAGGATATCCTTTTGGTGCGGTTTTTAGCTTTTCCCCATCTATTGTGCCGAAATATTTAATGAAATCTTTTGAATTAGTAATTTTGATAAATTCTTCAGGCTTATCACTTATCTTTTCCCTTATGGCAGATAACCATGGACCCGGAGGCGTATATGCTCCCCCTGCCATAATGCTTTTGCCAGGCTCAATATGAAAATAATAACCGGCAAATTTATCTACGTTTTTTTTACCGCCCTGTACAATAAAAGCACCAAAATGAGATTTGTAAGGTGATTTATCATTTGAGAAACGAATATCGCGGTTAATCCTGAAAACACAGCTTTTAGCTTCCAGACCTTTCATAATCGGGTTAAACAAAATTATTTCATTTATAATATTCTGAACAAAGGATTCAAAGTTATTTTTGGCTTCCAGGTACTGGGGCCGGTTCCCAATAAACCAGTCACGATTGTTATTACCTTTTATGGAGGAGAGGAAAGTAAGTGTTGATTTGTTAATAGTTTCCATTTTAATTAGGTTTTATAATGATGCTGTCTGATAAACCACTACCACTTTATTGTTATACATATCTTGAATAACCAAATATACAAAAGAAAGTTTATGGGAAGACTATAAAAGCTTTAAAGGCAATAGAGGCCCCAAATGCAATAAAGGCCCTGGAGGCTTTATAATAGAAATTATTTACAGCCTTTACAACCTTATTTATTGTGTATATCAAATGCCATCAGTGTGTTTCCTTGACGCTGGTACAAAATACCTTTTTAGTTTTCAGATATATTGTACCCTGATATCTCAACCGCAGGTTTTTCCCCGGCGGTATCCTCATTTTTCAGTTTCATTGTAATTACCTTTTCCTCGCCGGGCATCAGGGATATATAATTATCGCTGTAAAATACCGGCAGGATACGTTCATGATTATTGTTACCAACGACTTTCAACCTGATCATTAATGCCGGGGTTTTTGAAGTATTCTTCATATCTGTCACAAGAATCCAGTTTTCTCCGGATTTTTCAACTTTAGTGTTATTCTGAAGTTTAATAACAGGCAAATCGCTGAGTGCCTGATAATTACCATCGACCAGACCTCGCCAGTAGAAGTTCTCCGATATGACTTTTTCTCCTTGTTTTAAGATAAGCTTTATAAAATGTACCGAAGTCAGACTTTTCGGGAATTCTAGTTTAAAACATATTACTGTTGAATCTTCTTTGCAGTTTAGTCCGGTCTCTTTTTCCCATTGAACAGATCCATCCATATTGATGAGCTGAGCTTTTGCAGTTAACCCGACCCTGTTTCTGGCATTATAGTTTACCACTTCGATGTTGTCAAAGACGGGATTCCACTGGATATGAATAGGTTCTGAAGCTTTTTTGCATCCAAAATAAGCTGCCGTTGGTTCCAGATAATAATCGTATGTCTGCCATACCATTGAAGGCCATGCCGGGTGACTCATCCAGAGTAACAGCCCTTGCCGGCACAAACTTCTTCCTTCAAACATACCCCTGTATCCGTTGTAGTTAATCCACTGTGCCAGTTCTGTAAATTTTTTCGCATTATCAACTTTACCAAAGCCTGTTTCAACCATCTGGTTAAATGATGCAGTTGCCTGCGCACTTTCCAGACAATAATCATGCATTCCCCATATGCTGTTTTGCGGCCACATAGAAGAGTCGGAAAGAGTTTGTTTTAAGCTCTCATAAGTCATAACATTGGGCATTCCCCTTTCACTATGAAATTTATTATAGCCATACAAAAGGAAATAGTCTCTTACGGGGAGTGCGCGGTAAGGGCCTCCACCACTGACAACTCCTGAAGCGGAATTTGAGATATAGAGTAATCCGGGGTGTAGTTCATGAATCATGGAACGCAACGCAGTGTCAATTTCTACCGGCGGGTTGCCCTCGTTCCTTCCTACATAGATTGCCAAAGACGGATGATTTCGAATCCGTTTAATGAAGTCTCTGGCATTTTCAATGAACATATTTGGATTATCCGGATCGGGACCATCAGCCGGGTTTGCAAGCCAGAAATCCTGCCATATCATTATCCCGTGGCGGTCGCAAGCCTCATAAAACTCATCATCACCGGTTTGTCCAACCCAGTTCCTTATCATGTTGAAATTCATGTCGGCATGATAAGCCACTGCTATATCGTATTCACGGCCGCGATATTCGAGGTTAGATTCCGGAAAACCCCAGTTGCCGCCACGACCAATAAACCGCCTGCCATTTATATAAATATTAAGTATCTGATTAGTCTCATCAAATGTCATTTTACGGATTCCCGATTTGAACTCCTTTTTATCGGAAATGCCAGCATCTGTTTTGAAAACCAATTCAACATTATAGAGGTTAGGCTCACCGTAACCTTTTGGCCACCACAGTTTTGGATTTATAAAATGCAAAACAGGATGGGTTGCGGGATTGAGCTTCACTATTTTTGAGGAGGATGGTTCAATTGAAACCTTCTGTTCAAATTTTATATCGCCGTACTTTCCGGATAGTATTCCTGATACTGCTTCTAATTTATGATTATTAAGTGTAATCTCAAAATTAATGTCAGCGGCGGTGGTATCAGGTAATACCAGGTCTGTTGTAACATGAGGGTCTTCAATAGTTACCGGTCCTGTTATATTTAAAAATACGTCATTCCATATCCCGATATTCCTTCCTCTGATAGTTGGTATCCAGTCCCAACCAATTGATGCATGATATGTCGGATTGTCCGCTCCGAGGATTCCCCCGTTCTTATCATGGTATAGCTCTGTTGCCTCTTTTATTACCCCTATATTGTCATTTTTCTTTATTAAAACTGCGATTGCATTTTTCTGTCCTGGTTTAATGAGATTTGTCACATTAAATTTCCCTCTGATGAAGGCTCCGTCAATTCTTCCGGTTTTTTCACCGTTTACAAATACCTCGGCTTTCCAATTGATTCCATCGAAATTCAGAAACATTTGTCCATTATTAAACCCTTGTGGTACTTCAAACTCATTGCGATACCAGAAATCAGAATTAAAAAAAGATTCAGAAATCATTAGCTGGTTATCGCCAAAGTTAGGATCTGGTAAAGCGCCTGCATTCCAATAACTTACAAGTGCAGTTCCAGGAACAGTAGCCGCTACCCAATCATTGTTATTAAACCCTGGTTTAGAAATATTTTCACCAGTCATACTAACTTCGGATGCTCTTTGTATTTTCCAGTTCCCTCCGCTTAAATTTATCCGGGTATCTGAAATAGTTGGACCGATTTTTGGCCGGGCAACTAATCCTCCCTTTCCAAATACTTCAAGTTCGCTGAGGACATATCTGCTTCCTGAAGCAGGTTCAGTCATCAGAACACGCACAAAACGACCTCTAGCTTCTGTTTTTAATTTAATATCATCCATCATTTCTGTTTTCCCGGGTAGTGTAACAACATCAGTCCAGTCTTTTGCATTATCAGAAACCTGAGTTGATCCCCTGATTGCCTTATTTATCCAATAAAGTTTAATATTATCAAAAGAACTTGAAGCTCCAAGGTCAACATATACCCATTCCTGTCCAGTTCCGGCACTCATCCAGGCACTTCTGAAATTTTGTGACGGAGCCATCTTTAACTTCGTTTCATCTTTATAAAAATCCAAACTGCCAAATCTCCAGTCTTCAGCGCATTTTGCAGACATATTAACTCTGTAGAAATGATATCTGACGGGCTCTTTGAACTCGAAGGATTGATCTATAACTCTCTGAGTCTTAGGAGTCCTGAAAGTAAATGTTAAAGATGGTCTGGGAGCTGTTGAATCGGAACCATATGGACCTGCAAAGACCCTTGCAAATTGATTTGGAGGCCTTTTAGCTGAAGCACCAACATTTGAACCAGGTTTTGCAGGCAAAGAAGCAAAGGGATTTGGCCGTTCCAACCCCGGCAACCCTTTTCCTTCAGCTTTTACAAGTTCATCCCACTTAATGCCATCATTGGAGCCTGAACATTTGAATTGCCACCCCCCGGTTGCTTTGCCACTAAATTCAAGGCTACCGCTGAGGTTTATCCTTGTGATTTCAGGTAGGCTGTTACCTGGATTAATTTCAAGCTGAACCCAAACATCCGGGCCGTTGAGGTTTACCTGTGTCAAACTGTTATGATCTAGTAACCATTCACGTTCGTTTTTTGGAAGTACCCCACTATTTGTCGAGAGTGATATAATTTCAGGCATCTCATGAATAATGATGCCATCGGTAACAAGTTGGGCAGTCAGGTTATAATCGTAACTTGATGAATGATAGGCAGGTCGAAGCCTGGCAATGTTGCGGTAATCGTTATTATCAGACACAAGGTCAGGTGAAAAATTCTCTTTCTGATTACCCGGGTATTTTCCCACTCCACGGGTATAATAATCAGTTTTTTGTCTGCAACCTGAAAGTGATATCACAATACAAATAATTCCGATAAGAAGATTAAGAGAGCTCCTGGTTTTCATATTCTTATTAATTTTAAATTCTCAAACCTGTCTATATGTTAGATTTACACAAAAATCAATTGATTCATTTCTGAATTATATTTGCATGAGTTATTTGAAATGAAAATTCTTTTAAATTTATCGAAAGTTTTGCTATTTAAATGATTAATTGTCCTATCGTAAGTCTTTTTCCAAAGGTGAAGAAGTGAATCATTTCCCCATCTGGTAAAGATTTAGGGCAAGAATAAAAAAAAGGAAACATAAACTTAATCTTAGCACCTTTGAAGATATGAAGTATTATTCTGTAGCTTATTCATTTGTTCTTATCTTGTTGATTAATTTATTTTCCTGTCAGAACAAAGAAATGGGAAAAACAGCATCATATAAAATAAGACCACTTAAAGATACTATAGGCTTTGCTCAGTACTCCTGGCAGATGGACAGCCTGATGGCAAGGATGGACAGGAAAGGATGGAAAAAGTCAGCAGGATTGCCATGGAAGATGGTTATATGCCCTCACGATGATTATACATATGTTGGCACGCTGTACCCCGAGTTGCTTCAAAACGTAAAAGCGCCTAATCTGATTCTTATTGGAGTGGCTCATAAGGCAGCACAGCTTCGGATTGAAGATTCTCTGGTATTCGACAGCTATACAGACTGGAAGGGTCCCTGGAAAAATGTTCATGTTTCTCCGGTAAGAGAAGAGCTATTCAATTTACTTTCAAAAAATATTGCTATAGTAAATGATACACTGCAAAAAGTTGAACACTCCGTGGAAGCGATGATACCTTTTCTTCAGTATTTTAACAGGAATATTACTATTATACCTATACTGGTACCTGCTATGAACCCGGATAGGATGGAGGTGTGCGGAAAAGCACTTGCTAATGCAATAAAGATAGTAGCAAAGAACCACGGATGGGAGTGGGGAACTGATTTTGCAGTTGTTGTAACCACCGACGCTGTTCATTATGGTAACGAAGATTGGGGTGGAATCAATAGGGCTTTTTTTGGTTGTGATGAACAAGGAAATATTAAAGCACGTGAACATGAGTCAGTGATAATAGACAGCTGTCTGAAGGGCGAAATAGTACCTGAAAAAATAAGGTTATTCAGCAAATATACCTTAAATCCGGAAAACTTCAGGGAATATAAATGGACCTGGTGCGGAAGGTATAGCGTTCCTTTGGCTTTATATACTTCGTATTTTCTCAATGATAGCAAGCCTTTATCAGGTGAGCTTATCGGATATTCAACAAGTATAACGTCAACTCATATTCCTGTTGACGATATAGGAATGGGAAGGACAGCTATTGCAACAAATTGTCACTGGGTTGGATATGCTGCAGTAGGTTATAAATAATTTCAATAAATGAAGAACCTGGGATTCAGATGGCTGTTTAAAGGTTTAGTTTTTATTCCCGGAATTCTTTTTATTATGTGCAGCTGTCATAGCTATAATGATAAAAAATTGCAAAAGGAAATAGATCTGATTGCAGCCCGATTTGTCCCTGATCGCAGGGTCGGAATTTGCAATGTTAAATTAGAAGCAGGAGAAAAAGGTATATTAATTCTGAAAGGTGAAACAACTAGTCCTGAAGCAAAAAATGAGATAATTAAAACTTTATATAACCCGGGTAAAACATTAATTGACAGTATTATAAATTTACCTGATACTGCTGTTAATAAGAAATCATTTGGATTGGTTACTTTGAGTGTCATTAACCTTAGAAAAGAGCCGGATCATACATCAGAATTAGTAGCGCAGGCCAGACTTGGCACACCGGTATTAATATTGAAAAGCAAAAACTCATGGGTTCAGATCCAGACGCCTGATAACTATATATCCTGGACTGAAGCATCTTCAGTAAAGCTTTTAAACAAAATGGAAATGGATGTCTGGAAAGACTCAGAAAGGGTAATCTACATGGATAACTCCGGCTGGCTGCATGACAATCCATCGGATAATTCAGGAGTTGAAGGCGATTTGGTAGGAGGGTGCATAATGAAAAAGACCGGAGAACTAAAAGGTTATTTCAGTGTGGAATTGCCTGACGGCCGCGCAGGATTTGTTGAGAGACAAAAGGTTATGAACTTCAATGATTGGAAACTGGTTACTCCATGTACGGAGGAAAGCATCTGTAGTGTTGCCAGAACGTTCCTGGGGCTGCCTTATTTATGGGGAGGTTCTTCAGCAAAAGCAGTAGATTGCAGTGGTTTTGTACAGTCAGTTTATTTTATGAACGGATTGATTCTGCAAAGAGATGCATCATTGCAGGCACTTCATGGATCGGTTATTGATATTTCAAATGGATACAGTCGGTTAAAAAAAGGAGATCTCCTGTTTTTTGGTTCAAAAGTAAATGAAAATCAGCATATTACACATGTTGCTATATATTTGGGAAACATGGAGTATATCAATTCGTCTGGAAGAGTTATGATAAACAGTTTTGATTCAACACAAACCAATTACAACAGAAAAAGAAAAAATTCTCTTCTGGCTGCAAAAAGAATTATAGGTGTCAAAAATGATCCGGGAATTGTTCCCGTTTTTAAACATCCATGGTATTGAAGATAAAAATATAAATGTTATGAGTTCAAGAAGAAAATTTCTGACTGATTGTGGAATACTTGCCGGGGGTGCAGGTTTTTCATATCTGACATTAAGCCATAAAGAACTGACGGGAATTGACATAAAATCAGGGAAAAGTTCAGGACTGATCCTGCGTTTTAAACCATATGAACTGAATTTGAAACATGTTTTTACAATAGCTGAAGGATCGAGAAGCAAAACTCCGGTGATGCTTACAGAACTTGAATTTGATAATATTATCGGTTACGGTGAAGCCTCAATGCCACCATATTTGGGAGAGAGCCATGCAACAGCCACTGCCTTTTTGAACAAGGTTGATCTTACCCATTTTGAAAGCCCTTTCCTGATGGAGGATATACTTGCTTATGTTGATCAGCTTGCCCCGGGAAACTATGCTGCAAAGGCTTCGGTTGATATTGCACTACATGACCTCGTAGGAAAGATTATAAAACAACCATGGTACAAAGTATGGGGGCTTAATCCAGAGAAAACTCCAAATACTTCATTTACAATAGGTATAGATAAGCCGGATGTAGTCAGATCAAAGGTTCGTGAGGCAGATCCTTACAGAATTTTAAAAGTAAAACTTGGTCAGGGAAATGACAAGGAAATGATCGAGACAGTGAGAGGTGAAACCAATAAGCCTATTTGCGTCGATGTTAACCAGGGATGGAAAGACAAAAAAATGGCTCTTGAAATGGCGCAATGGCTTAAAGAAAAGGGTGTTGTTTTTATTGAACAACCAATGCCCAAATCTTTAGTTGACGAAACTGCCTGGCTGACGCAGAATAGTCCTTTACCAATTATTGCTGATGAGGCTTTTCAGACAATCGGCGATTTCAAAAAGGTACACGGAGTTTACAGTGGAATTAATATTAAGCTCATGAAGTGCGGTGGGCTTCGTGCAGCATATATTATGATCAAGATGGCAAGGGCGCTTGATATGAAGGTGATGATCGGTTGTATGACAGAAACTTCATGTGCCGTGACAGCCGCTGCTCAGCTTTCCCCGCTGGTTGATTGGGCAGATCTTGACGGGAATCTTCTGATTGATAATGATGTTTTTAAAGGAATCTTAATTAAAGATGGAAAAATAGTATTACCAGACACCCCTGGAATAGGCGTCAGTAAAATCTAAACGTTATGATAAGGAAAAGAATTTTTTACGGAGTGCTGACAATTCTTGGTGCGGCTATTCTAAGTTTTGCAGTATATCTTAACAGTTTACTTCCTATTATTACCGGATACGCTGCAAAGAACCTTTGTTCGGATGTCTTTCTGTCAAACAGGAAGCCGGAAGACGTGGAAGCAATAGACTTAAACTTTTCTTTTATAAAATATACAAAAAATTTTGTAAACTATGACGATAAGAGCGTAACAAGCCACTTTCTATGGGGAAAATCGAAAGCCATTTACAGGCCCGGATTCGGAGTGACACTTTTAAGAGGTATTTCGGAGGAAAATCTGTATAAATCCCGATATCCGTACGGGGCTGAACCCGGATATTCACAAGATACCATAAAATGGCCTCTTGGTAATATTTTGCCAGGTAAGAATACCGGTATTGACACGCTAAAACTTAATAGTATAGCAAGAAAATTAATAACAGACAATGCCTATAAAGGGAATGCCTTTGCATTTGTGGTAATACATAAGGGTGTCCCCGTAGCTGAAGCATATAAGCCTCAATTCAATCAAAAAACCAGATTTCTCAGCTGGTCAATGGCAAAAAGCTTTGTAAATGCTATGATTGGAATTCTGGTTAAGCAGGGTAAAGTAGATATAATGAAACCGACAGGCCTCGATGAATGGAAAAATGATGAAAGGAGTAAAATAACGCTGAATAACCTGATGCAGATGCAGAGTGGTCTGAAGTGGAATGAAGATTATGGAAACCGGTCAGATGTTACGCTAATGCTTCATTGTGAAAGCGATATGGGTCATTTTGCAATGGATCGTCCGATGGCATATCCTGCAGGCACTCACTGGTATTATTCATCAGGGGCTACTAATATTGTCAGTTATCTGATCCGCAAAAATTTCAGTAATGACTCTTTGTATTATGTTTTTGCAAATAATCAGCTTTTTAACAAAATTGGTGCGCCTGATGCAGTACTTGAGGTTGATCCAACCGGCACCAGGATCGGATCGTCATATCTTTATGCCACAGCCCGTGATTATGCCAGGTTCGGATTGTTATTCGAGAATGACGGAGTTTTTAACGGGGAAAGGATCTTACCTGACGGCTGGGTGAAATACACAAACACTGTTGCTTCAGCCAGTAAAGGGATATACGGTTCTTTTTTCTGGCTTAACAGAGGAAGAAGCTTGCCATCAGCGCCGGAAGATATGTATGCATGTGACGGACATGACGGGCAACATATTTACATTTTGCCAACTCAGGAGTTGGTTGTAGTGGTTCTGGGATATTCACCAACATCAAGAGGAGGTATGGATACCGACAGGTTATTGAAAGATATTCTGGGAACATTAAATTAAGTTATTAAAGGTTGACAGGTGCTAGCTACTGGTTACCAGGTATTTAGGAATGATTCTATTTGACATAATGTTAGAAGAATAGGTTACCGACAAGAGTTACGTGGCGTGAGGCGAATGCAAATGCAACAAAGGCGGAAGCGCGATGGAGCAAATTGCAGAATCAGTAAGACTGCAAATTGCGTTAACATAAAATATAGGGACAAGAAATTTGCTTTGACATAATTTCGTTACCGATATGATCCTGTCGGCTCATATCTGAAATTATGTCAATTAGCTGAGCTAAACGCAAATTTCGAGATTAGTGAGAATGTGAAACAATTTGCCTATAATTAATATTATGTAAAATAGAATAAATTAAATTGTCTTTAATAAGATCGATTGCCAAAAACCTCTAACCTACTAAACCTGTTGCTGCAATTCATTTACACCACAGTTCTTTATAACAACCTGGGTTATCGTGAAAGTAATGGTGAAGTCAAAAATGCTTGTGCATTCAATATTTAGCAGAAATAAAAAAGGGATGTAAATCACATCCCTCTCATAAAGTTAAAATGTATAACTTTTATTACTTATTCCTGGCGGCATCAACCTTAGCTTTGATAGCATCGTATTTCGGGCCATATGACGGATCTTTTACTTTAAGCCTGTAGTAAATAGACTGCAAGCTTTCCATTGAGTAAATATCGTCGGGTTTGAGTTCATGTGCCTTTTCCATATATGGAAGTGCTTTTGCATATACAATGTTTGCCTGCTCAACTGCGTCACTATATTGTTTGACGTCCATAATATCATTGGCCTTTTTAAACATATCAGCTGCTTTATTAATATAAGCAGCTCCAAGTCCGTATTGTGAATCGTATAAATCACCCTTCATTTCAACAGATTTGGTAAGTTCAGGTATTGCATCATCATATTTGTTTTCATTTAAATATATAATACCTGCTGCAAGAAACAAACTCGAGTTTTTCGGATCAGTTTCCTTTGCAACTTTGATATATTTCAGCGCCTCATCGTTTTTGCTGCTTTTAATATATAGATCGATTAACTGAAGAGTAAGGTTTTTGTCATTAGGAAATGTATTGCTAAGTCCGGTCAGAACTGATTCTGCCTTTGCAGTATCACCTAAAGCAAGATATGATTCTGACATATTAAAGTAAGGTGTAATTCCCAGGTATTTCATTTCAGCACATTTTTCAAAGTACTTAATTGCTTCTTTATATTTAGCTGAATTAACTGCTGCCAGACCCGCATTATAATACATTCCTGTATCAACTGCTCCCACATACATATCATTTTCAGTAATTTTAATCTGTTCCTCAAATGATTGAAGGGCTCCCGCGTAGTCTTTTGCTCCAAATCGTGCACTACCCTGAGTATAAAAGTTAATAGCCAGTGAGTTATAGACTGCCCCTGTTAGCATTTTCTTCTTTATCGTACCTTTTGGATCCAGTTCTAATGCTTTCTGATATGCAGTAAATGCTTCTGCAAGAGGATCGGCATACAGAGCTTTGAACTTAGGATTGTCAGATTTAAATGATGCCTGACAAAGTTGTCCTTTAGCAAAATAGGTGTTAAACCAGTCCTTCGATTTTTCATCAAGAAGCGCCTGATCAATGTTCTCTTTTGCTTTATCAAGAATGCCCTGATCGATATAATTCAATGCACTGGTAACTTTGCCCTTCTGAGGCATTGCTACATAAGAAATTCCAATGGCTGCTATCAGCAGAAAAAGTTTTTTCATGATTATAATTTTAATTAATTTCTCCGTTAAAAATTTCCCAAATTTATAATATTACTTATTAAACATCAAATTCTTTACCATTTTCCTCAGGAATAATATCATTTTTTTCAGAAATAATTTTCTCCCCGCTTTCTTCTTCCTCACTAACCAGTACGCAGGCTACAGAAGCAATAATATCATTTTCTTTCAGGTTTATCAGTCTGACACCCTGAGTTGCCCTTCCCATTACTCTTAATGCCGATACCGGACTCCTGAGTATGTTTCCAAATTGGGTAATGATCATAAGATCGTGATTATCAGTCACATCTTTCAATGCAATAAGTGTACCTGTTTTTTCAGTTACATTAATTGTTTTTACTCCTTTTCCTCCTCTGTTCGTGATTCTGTAACCATCAATATCTGATCTTTTTCCGTAGCCTTTTTCGGAAACAACAAGAATATCTTTTTCTTTGTTTTCAACTGTTATCATTCCTATTACGATATCATTCTTTTCGCTTGCAAGTCTTATGCCTCTTACTCCGGATGCTGTCCGGCCCATAGGCCTGACTGATGCTTCAGGAAACCGTATTGCACGACCCGATTTAACGGCCAGCATAATATGATGATGCCCGTTAGTCATTCTTGCTTCAAGAAGTTCATCTCCCTCTCTTACTGTAATAGCGTTAACCCCGTTAATCCTTGGTCGTGAGTACGCTTCCAGCGAAGTTTTCTTGATAATTCCTTTAGTAGTACAGAGAACAATGAAATTATTATTAATGTATTCGTCATCATTCAGGTTTTTAACATTAATGAATGCTCTGACATTGTCATTCGGTTCAATGTTAATAAGGTTTTGCATAGCCCTTCCTTTTGAAGTTCTTGAACCTTCGGGAATAGCGTAAACCTTAAGCCAGTAACATTTCCCGTTTCTTGTAAAAAAGAGCATCGTATTATGCATTGTAGCAATATAAAGGTGTTCGATAAAATCCTCATCCCTGGTAGCGCCACCTTTAGCGCCTGTTCCACCCCTGTTTTGCCTCCTGAACTCGGTCAATGGTGTTCTTTTAATATAGCCCATATGAGAGATTGTAATCACCATCTCATCATCAGCATAAAAATCTTCGGGATTAAACTCTTCAGCATTAGGAATTATTAAAGTACGTCGTTTATCACCATATTTTTCTTTTATTTCAAGAAGTTCATCCTTGATAATTTTCATCTGAAGATCAATATTTGACAGAACACTTTTCAGATATTCAATCACTTTCATTATCTCTTGATATTCTGCTCTGAGCTTCTCCTGTTCCAGCCCTGTAAGCTGACGCAGACGCATTTCCACGATCGCTCTTGATTGTATTTCAGACAGACCGAATCGTTCCATAAGTCTTTCTCTGGCCATATCTGGAGTCTGTGATGCTCTGATTATCGCTATAACTTCATCGATATGATCACTGGCAATGATTAATCCTTCAAGTATATGAGCCCGTTTCTCTGCCTGATCAAGATCATATTTTGTTCTTCTGATGACTACTTCATGACGGTGCTTAACAAAATAATGAATCAGATCCCTGGTATTTAGTGTTTTAGGCCGGCCCTTGACAAGAGCAATATTATTAACACTAAAAGATGTCTGAAGCGAAGAAAACTTATACAGGTTATTGAGGACAACATTTGCACTGGCATCTTTCTTAAGGATTATTACAATTCTCATTCCGTTGCGATCCGACTCATCATTAATATATGATATCCCTTCGAGCTTTTTCTCATTTATCAGATCTGCAATTTTCCGGATCATTTCGGCCTTATTTACCATATAAGGTATCTCATTAACAATAATACATTCCCTGCCGGAATGTGTTAATTCAATTTCAGTCTTTGCCCTAATAACAATCCTGCCTCTACCCGTCTCGAGAGCATCTCTGATGCCCTGTTCCCCATAAATAATACCTCCTGTCGGGAAATCCGGACCTTTTATAAAATGTAAAATTTCTTCAGTAGTGATATCATTGTTCTCAATGTAAGCTATGGTGGCATCAATTACTTCAGAAATGTTATGAGGCGCCATATTGGTCGCCATCCCAACTGCTATACCTGAGGCGCCATTCACCAGAAGTTGGGGAATCCTTGTAGGCATAACAGAAGGTTCAGTAAGCGAATCATCAAAGTTTGGTTGAAAATCAACTGTATCTTTGTCAATGTCCGCCAGAATTTCCTCGGCAATTTTTTTAAGCCTTGCCTCAGTGTATCGCATGGCGGCTGGACTATCGCCATCAACTGAACCAAAGTTGCCCTGTCCGTCGACCAGGGGGTATCTTAATGACCATTCCTGAGCCATTCTTACCATTGCCTCGTACACTGAAGAGTCACCATGAGGGTGAAATTTCCCCAGCACCTCTCCCACTATTCTTGCTGATTTCTTATAAGGTTTATTTGATAGGACACCAAGTTCAGACATTCCAAACAGTACCCTGCGATGGACCGGTTTGAGACCATCTCTCACATCAGGCAACGCTCTCTGCACAATAACAGACATCGAATAGTCGATATATGCAGACTTCATCTCCTCCTCGATATTAACCTTTATGATTCTCTCTGGCATAACAGATTATTAATTAAGTATTTACAAATAGACCTCGAAGCCGGGGTTTTGATTTACGAAAGTAATCAAAAATTGGTTACTTTAGAGTTTCTGAACCTGTGAATTTTTAACATTCTTTGTTCATAAATGGGCACGAAAATTGTCATATAGATATTATGCATAATTTAACTTTGAATTTGTAGTTATGCGTAATTTTGTCAACTATAATCTGACAGATTGTCGGTTAGGTTTAATTAAATTTGTAATTTGATATATTAAAATATGGATTCACAATTTTCACAAAGGGTAAAGGACATACTGGGCTATTCCAAGGAAGAGGCTATAAGACTGGGAAACAGTCATATAAGTCCAGAACATCTCTTTCTTGGTATACTCAGGGATGGAGAAAGCGTGGCCATTGAAATTCTGATGAACCAGGGAATTGATCTTATGGTTCTTAAAGGATCTCTTGAAAAAAGCATAAAGGTTGAAAGCCCTGTACCTGTAGCTGACCATGAGGTTATCCCGCTTTTAAGAAGCACGGAGCGAATACTTAAACTTGTTTATCTTGAAGCTAAGGCTCTCAAAAGTAATACTATTGATACTGAACATCTGTTACTTGCAATTCTTAAAGATGAAAATGCTTTGGTAACAAGGTTTCTTTCAGAGTTAGATGTTGATTACCAATCGGTTCGTAAAATGGTTGAGACGGAATCTCCAACCTCAAAAGCAGATTATCCCAGAGATGAAGATGATGAAGGTCAGAGTTTTGGTGGCCCGGGCAAGGGACAACCCTCCTCTCCTTCTTCGTCAAAATCTTCCTCTGATACGCCTGTTTTGGATAATTTTGGTATTGATCTTACCAAAGCCGCTGAAGAAGGACGGTTGGATCCTGTTGTTGGCAGAGAGCGAGAGATCGAGCGTCTGGCTCAGATATTGTCGAGAAGGAAAAAAAATAATCCTGTCTTGATCGGTGAACCCGGGGTTGGAAAATCTGCTATTGCAGAAGGTCTTGCTCTGAGGATTATTAAAAAGAATGTTTCACGAGTACTTTTTAATAAACGTGTTGTTGCGCTTGATCTTGCTTCAATTGTTGCCGGAACAAAATATCGCGGACAATTTGAGGAAAGAATGAAAGCAATACTGAACGAGCTATCAAAAAATGATAATATAATTCTGTTCATTGATGAGATTCATACAATTGTTGGTGCCGGTGGAGCTACAGGTTCCCTCGATGCTGCAAATATGCTGAAACCTGCTCTTGCACGAGGTGAAATACAATGTATCGGTGCCACAACACTCGATGAATACCGTCAGCATATAGAGAAAGACGGCGCACTCGAGAGAAGGTTCCAGAAAGTGATTGTTGAGCCTACCTCAATTGAAGAGACTATTAATATTCTACATAATATTAAGGAGAGGTACGAAGAGCATCATAATGTCATATACACCGATGATGCTATCGATGCCTGCGTAAAACTCACTAACCGTTATATTTCGGACCGCCATCTTCCCGATAAGGCAATTGATGCTCTGGATGAATCAGGTTCAAGAGTTCATATTTTGAATATTGTTGTGCCTGAAAAGATCCTTTCACTTGAGAAACAACTTGAAGATACCAAAAAGGAAAAAATGATGGCCGTAAAGAATCAGAATTTCGAGAAAGCTGCCAGTTTCCGCGATCGCGAAAAGGACTTGCTCGATCTGATTGATCAGGAAAAGAAAAAGTGGGAAAAGGAACTTGCCGTGAACCGCGAGACAGTCGATGCTGACAAAGTTGCCGAAGTTGTTGCTATGATGACAGGTGTACCTGTCCAAAGGATAGCCCAGACAGAAGGTACTCGTTTACTGAATATGGCTGAGGAACTTAAAGGAAGCGTTATTGGCCAGGATGAGGCTATACAAAAGGTTGTGAAATCAATTCAGAGGAACCGTGCAGGTCTGAAAGATCCGAATAAGCCGATAGGAACATTTATATTCCTTGGTCCTACGGGCGTTGGAAAAACTCAGCTTGCAAAAGTTCTTGCTAAATTCCTTTTCGATACAACAGATAATCTGGTAAGGATAGATATGAGTGAATACATGGAAAAATTTTCAGTT
>Ga0182027_10004862_pt1 | contig 20621 bp, 13 predicted proteins | sample 712E1DmetaG_FD_121300 | JGI IMG/M metagenome (GOLD analysis project Ga0182027, IMG submission 121300) | Permafrost microbial communities from Stordalen Mire, Sweden - 712E1D metaG (Illumina Assembly) | ecosystem: Environmental > Terrestrial > Soil > Wetlands > Permafrost | place: Sweden...
CGGCGATTCGGTAAAGACCGCCAACTTCTATTATTATGTCGTGGCTGTCAACAGCGCGGGACCGTCTCCGGCGTCAGCAATGGTCTATTCCGGCTCGATCAAAACGCCGCCGGTGATCATGGTACCCACCCTCGACACCTCGGTGTTTCAGGGCAAAACCCTTGCCTTCATGGTGCAGTACGTTGCCTCCGCCCAGGACACGGTAACGCTGGGCGCAACCGACATCTCAGGTGGAAAACTGCCGGATTCCGCGACGTTCGATCAGAAGACCGGGCTTTTCACCTGGACCCCGACCTTTAGTGAATTGGGATTGTATAAAATTGTTTTCACCGCAACCAACGGGAATGCGGTTGCCAAAGACACGGTGAAAATTACCGTGAACAAAACCGACCGTGCACCTGTTGTCCAGACACAATCGGTGAACACGGGCAGGGACGCGGCCATAACCATTACCCTCATTGCAAATGATCCGGACAACGACGCGATAACGCAATGGCGTCTGCCAACGGCCGCGCGCCATGGAACGGCAAGTCTCGCCAACCCGGCAATCGGGAGCGTCGTGTACACGCCGAACGCCGGCTTTATCGGCGTTGACACGTTTGCGGTTGACGCCTACGACGGCACGCTGTGGAGCCTGACGCCGGCAAACGTGATCGTCACCATTGACTCAAGCAAGATCGCACCGAAAATACAAACGCAACCCCGGCCGGACACCACCGTGAACCAGGGCGCGACCGTTGCGTTTACTGTTGCAATCAACAACGCGTTTCCGACGCCCACGTTTACATGGTACAAAGGGACCAAGGGCAGCGGCGCGAGCGTGCAGTCGGGCACAAACCCGTCATATCAAAAAACGGGTGTTGCTGCGGCTGACTCGGGAAATTATTATGTGATTGTCGCGAACGCCTCAGGGTCTGATACGTCGGCGTATGCGCACCTCATGGTACTGGTGCCGCCATCTGCGCCAACACTTTCGTCACCAGCCAACAACGCAACCGGGGTGGCAGTGAATCCAACCCTAACGTGGAATGCCGTAACCGGCGCCGCTGCCTACCGGGTCCAGGTTTCAACAACGTCCGATTTTTCGACCGGAATTGTTGCTGATGACTCAACGCTGACTGCTGCTTCAAAAGCCCTGAGCGGCCTCACGAACAACACGGTGTACTATTGGCGCGCGAATGCCAGGAATGCCGGCGGAACCAGTGCGTGGTCAACCGCTTTCACATTTACCACCGTTGTCGCCGTGTCCGGTGTGCCTGTCAATGCAAATCCGGCCAACAGCGCAACCGGGGTGGCAGTGAATCCGACCCTAACGTGGAGTGCCGTGACCGGCGCCATCACTTACCGGGTCCAGGTTTCAACAGCGTCCGATTTCTCAACCGGAATTATCGTTGATGATTCAACATTGACAAACGCGTCGAAAGCCCTGAGCGGCCTCACGAATAGCACTCTTTACTACTGGCGCGTGAATGCAAAAAATGCCGTTGGAGCGAGCGCATGGTCAACGCCGTCCAGTTTTACGACGATTGTCGCAGCGCCGTCAGCACCGATCCTGTCTACACCAGCCAACAGCGCAACCGGGGTGGCAGTGAATCCGACCCTGACGTGGAATGCCGTGACCGGCGCCGCCGCCTACCGGGTCCAGGTTTCAACCGCGTCCGATTTCTCAACTGGAATTATCGTTGACGATTCAACATTGACAGCCGGATCAAAGGCCCTTGGCGCGCTGACAAACGGCACCAAGTACTATTGGCACGTCAATGCGAAGAACGCGGGCGGCGCTAGCGCGTGGGCCTCGGCTAATTTTACGACAATTGTCAAGTTTGCCCTTTCTATAACTGCAACCAATGGAACCGTGACGCCAAGCCCTGCAGGGTCACCGTATGATTCGGGAACTGGAGTATCATTGGCAGCAACGCCTGTAACAGGATACAGCTTTACCGGATGGAGTGGCGATTTGGCCGGGTCTGCGAATCCGGCCACGATAACGATGAATAGCGCGAAAAGCGTTATTGCGAGTTTTACGATAACCAAGTACCTGTTGACTGTAAAAGCGGGCACTGGCGGTAGAATCTCTGCGCCATTAACGGATACGTCGACCGTGAACTATGGCGCAGCAACGACCATCACGGCAGTTCCAAACCCCGGCTACAAGTTTGTAAACTGGAGCGTGACAGGCGGTACACCAACAATTGCGAATACTACCCTGGCCTCGACCACCGTGCAACTTACGTCAGGAAATGCGAGTGTGAAAGCGAATTTCAGCCCCTTATGTCAATGGACGGAAGTAACGACCGAATCGCCCGGCAACCAAGTCAGAGCATTTGCGACGACAGGAAATAATATTTTTGCAGGAACTTATATAAAGGGCGTTTTTCTCTCCACCAATAATGGTACAACCTGGACACCTGTCGATAGCGGTTTCACGGATTCGTATGACAGCATAATCCAATGCTTAGCAATAAGCGGCAGTAAAATTTACGCCGGGACATCCGGTGGATATGTTTGGGTAGCCGACAATAGCGGTATAAATACTACATGGACCCTGCCCGAGAATAACGGCCTCACAAGCGCGAATGTAATTTCCCTGGGAGTTAATGGTCCTACGCTTTTTGCAGGAGTCAGGGGTTATGTTGCTGGAGTCTTGGAATCGGTGGATGGCGCGAAAAACTGGAGCAATAATGGTAGTCTGGGCTATAACGTTTCCTGCTATGCGGTAAATGGTTACAATACCTTTGCGGGTACTTTCGGCTATGGCGTTTACATGTCCCCTGATAACGGTGCAAGTTGGAATGCAGTAAATAATGGATTGGAGAATTTGAATGTTTTATCTCTTGCAAGAAGTAGCGTTTATATATTAGCCGGTACTAGTGGAGGTGGTATATATATATCCAGTAATAATGGGACACTTTGGACCGCATCCGATTCCGGGTTGCCTGCGAATGCTGTTGTCCAATCTTTGGCAGTGAGCGGCACTAACCTCTTAGCAGGGACAATGGGAAATGGCGTCTACTTGTCTATGGATTATGGCACAAGTTGGATTCCTGCAAATGCCGGCCTCACGAATACAAATGTATGGTCTCTTGGAGTGAGTGGCGGTAATATCGTTGCTGGCACTGAAAACGGCGGCATTTTCGTTTCACCGGTGCCATAAGAGATTGGTTAAGGATTTTTGCTCAAACATGGTTCATTCCGAAAAAAACGCCGCCCCTTGAATGCGCGTAACAACGCGTTTCAATGGGGCGGTGTTTTTCAACAAAACTAGCTTGTCAGGTTCGTTAAAACTTGTATCCCACCTTCAAAGCCCACCACCAAGACCGGTCGGTCCGCAATATTTCCTCTGTATCGTAAAACGCATTGACCGGCGACTCATTGCGGATATGATCGCATGCGACCTGTCCAACGATGAAAATGCCGTTCTTGAAACTCTTCTTTGCATAGAACGCCCATTTCCAGTTGTCTAGGACGGCATAATTGCGAGGATCACCTATCGTAGTTAAATTGCCTGGAGGAACGGGAACGGGTTTATACACCGTCTCATCTTTAGTCTGAATCGTGCTTGGATAGGTACAACCGTAATACTCGACTTCCATGGTAAATACATCCAAAACTTTGAATGTGGGAACGTTGAATCCCAGTGTTATGGGAATCTTGTGCATAAGTGTATCATACCCGTAAGGGTTAACCTGGTTTTTGGGATAATCTGAGCGGTAATTCTGCACACCCAGAATCGCTGCTTCCCCGTACAATTTCAAATCCTCGCTTCCCAAAATGGTTGGACCGAAAAACCCTTTAATATCAAACGAGAACCGCGCCATTAATTTGAGGCCAGCCGCGGTATAATATTGTGTCGTCGTATCGCCTATGATATTTCCAAGTGAATCCGTAGTGGCATTCTTCATATACGAGTTGTCAACCCGTTTCGGCTGCGTAAGGTTTTCATCAAGAGGCACGAGGCTCTGGTACATGCCGCCCACTCCGATATCGACGATCTTGTTGGGATCATGAAATGAGACAACGTAGCCGAGGTTCATGTCAAAATAGGGTGGCAAATCTGTTGTCAATGTAAGGAGAAGGTCCTGGTGAAGCATGCCGAACAGGTCGCTGCTCACCTTCAAGCCTGCAAGCCTTGCCTGTGGAAAATCAAAATTGTTGAGAATATATGCAGGATATGTGCCGCTTCTGTAAAGGTATTCTCCAAGGTCACGCGCGTCCGGGTTGTATTTGTAGGGAAAGTAGCCGAGGGTGAATTGCAGAAACGGCGCATTGACATCCCCGAGTGAATAGGATCCGAATGCACGGTCCATGTAGAAAGCATAATACGTTGTGGGCATGAAAAACCCCTCCAAAATTGACGAGGTCTGTTCCTGGTTGAAGGTGTTGTAATACATTTTCCCTTCAGCCGCCGCCTCGATCCTCAACCTGGGCGTTACCTGCTTTGTCACGCCGAAATTGACATAAGTCCGCAGAATGTCCTCACGCGCCGTTGAATTTGTCAACATCCAGGGATCCAGCATCTGGCCGAATTCCATGGAAGCGAAACCGGAAAAACGCAGACCAAGCATGGTCAATCCCGGTGACGTGGAGGTACTTGCGGAGTCTGTTCCCTGGGCGCTTGGGGTTTGTAATAAGCCGCCCAGGCACATGAGGCTGATAAGTGCTGCGACAGGAAGCCTGTACTTCTTCATTCGTAAGACTCCTTTGAGTAAGGTTTATTAGAATGGTTTCCAGATACTGATTTTTGGGCCAAGACAGGGCTATGATGCCGGAATAGTACAATATAGAATAAAAACAGCTGATCTCAAAATCCATCAAATCAACCAGGGAATTTTATCTCCCATGAAGGCCATGATGCAGATTGGCCGGGAGCATGAACATACAAAAAAAGGAACCCCCGCTGCATGAAGCGGGGGTTCCTTTTTATTTTCCGAGTCGTTACTGAGTTATCGCTGGCTTGTCAACATAGACGCCAGGAGTCGTATGGTTTGCGGCGGATTCGGAAACCCTTTTTCCCGCTACCGTGTACCGCGCTGCCTGTGCGCCCGCGGAATTCTGCAGACCCATAACGTGCTTCCATGCGGAAAGCTTTGCTTTTGCGGAAATCGGCGTTTTCGCACTGTTGACAATCGAAACACCCACAGGGTACCACATAAGATCGTCAATTGACTGGGCCGTGCTCGCGTATTCAACCTGATTGGTTCCGACGACCACCCTGGCATTGTATGCTGTTGTTCCTGCATTGTGCGCAATGACCACAATGCTGGAATCCGGGTTCTTAAACGCCATGACATCCGGCGTAGGGTTCCCGGTTGCCGTGGCGCCTATGCGCACAGCCCCGGTGTGGACATACTTTGAAAACTGTGCCATACAGTAATAAACTGGCGTAAATGAGTAGGTCTTGGCGGCAGTGTTAATGAGGATCCCGGCGTCGCAATAGTTCTGGGATACATTCGGGCCACCCTGCTGGTTCAGAATCATGTTCCAGTCCACCCAGCCTTCGGAACCATTGAGACAGTCACCATAAATATCCTTGGCATATTGTTCGGCGCTATTGGCCCATGAGGGGGGATTGTTCTGGTTGAAACCGGTTATGCATTGTTCCGTTGCAAGCAAATGTTTTGTAGGATATGTGTTGTGGACCTGGGCGACGTTAGCGAACAGACTCTGGTAATCGTACCAGTGGATCGCCTCGCCCCAAACCATATCTTTTGTTGTAGCGTCATTATAGAAAGTGCTTGCCCACTGGATCATCATATCCCTGTTATGGTCAAGAAACATGACGTTCAGTTTTGTGGGACCAAGGTTGTTTGCTGCCAAGGTGGGGCCAAGATAGTTCTTGAGAAAATCGTGTTCTGCAACATCCGAAAAGCACATCGAGGGCCACGTCTGGTCCGCGCCCGGTTCATTCTGGATGGTAACTCCCCATACCGGAACGCCCAATCCCGCATAGGCCTGCACGTATTTAACAAAGTACATTGACCAGGCGGTCTGGGTTTGCGCGGTGGTTATCAAATTCCCGCAGTGATCCATATTTCCGTTAGTTTTCATCCAGCCCGGAGCGCTCCAGGGAGAACCGAATATTTTAAGGTTGGGGTTCTGGGCCAGCGCATTCTTGATCCAGGGGATTAAAAACGTCGAATCGCGGGAAAGGTTGAAATGGCTCAGCGTATAGTCACCGGCCACATCATCGTAGTTGTACAGGGTGTAGGAAAAATCGCTGGCGCCCATCTGGGACCGGCACACGGAATAATCGGCGCCCGAAGGGCCGAAATACGCCTTGACAACCGCATCGCGGTCGGCTGCACTAAGAAAGTTCAGGGCATAGGCCCCTGCATCCGTAAATGAACCGCCGAAGCCCATCATGGTTTGATAGGTTTGCGAAGGGTTCACATTGATTGTAACCGCCGCTGCGGTTCCCGCAGCGTGAAACGCCGCTGTCTGTGTCTTGAGCTTGTCCCCGCCGCTGGATGACCGCACCCACGTTACGTTCTGTCCATACGTTGCTCCTACCATGAGAAAACCGACTGCCAAAAGCAGCATGTTCCTGAAGATCGCCGCTGACCGGTAAAACCTGATCAGATTCATAAAAATCTCCCCTTGTTTAAGTGGTTAAATTCTGGTTGTAATCAATTTTATCAAATCTTATTCAAAGCACGGGAATAATTTGGTTCCCTCCTTATAATATAATGCGTTTTACCGAAAATGTTTGAGCTAAAAAACAAATTTCTTTCTAAATGTCTAATTTAAGAAAAGGAGGATCACGCGAATCCGGAATGCGGTTTTAATGATAAATAACGGGGAAAAACAAAAAACGCTTACTTGTCAATCCTCGCCACGCTTGTTTTTCCGTTAATTCCCACGCTCACCTGATATGTCGCACCTGATTGCGTATGGTGCCGATGGGGCCGTTTCATATCTGCGCTTTCGCGCCGGTAAAGGGCGCGGACAGGGGAAAGAACTGGAAGTTGACCTGCACGACCATGTCCGGGCGCCGGTCTGCTTCCGCTATGTCAAGAAGTTCCTTGCGGAACTCGCGAAGTTTTTCCGTCATGGCGCCCATCGTTTCGCCCGAAACGCTGAGCGTGAGGCCCGATATGTCGCGCTGGTCCGAGGGAAAACGTTCGATGGACTCCGAGGCGCGCTGCATCATTGCCTTGTGGTAATTGGCCACCGCAATGGAGCGTACCAGGGGGCCGGTGGTGAGCGTGGCCGCGCTCTTTGTGTAACGCCCGCTGTCCGTTTTTTCAATAAAGGCAAGGTCCAGGAGGAGTTTTACCGATTTTTCCGCTTCAACAGGCGACAGGGGCGGCACTACGGCGCGGCCGAGTGTTTTGTAGTCGCCCTTGAAATTGACGGCGGTCACAAGCTCCCGGATCACGGGATGGTACCATTCGGAATAATACGAATATTCGGACTCTTCGATTTTCCTGGGGTCGGATTTCCGCCGGTACTTCATCAGCTTCGAAAGGTAGGCGTTTTTCTCTTCGAGCGTTTTGCTCTGGTTGAAAAAGACAAGGTTTTCAAAGTATTCCGCTTCCCTTTTGCCGTGGGAAAGCGCCTTTGAAAATTTGAAAACGCTTTCCTTGGAAAGGTTCCTCTTGGCGTCAATTACAAGCTTAAGAAAATTGGGCGAGGTGAAGCCCGCCTTCTGGGAAAATAGTCTGAATGAATAAAAGGGATGGTCCCTCTTTTTTTCGCCGTACGAGTCGCGGAGGTAATCGCGGTAATTCATGTATTCGAAGAGGTGCTTCATCAAATATCTATGTCTTACTTTCTGATAAGAACATGGAGTCGGTGGTCAGTAAGAAAAAAGTGACAAAGTGAAATAGAAATCAGTAATTTTATTTCAATCGTCAATCTGCTCGCCTCTGCGAAGCCGCTACGGCGGAGCAGGGCAATCTGAAATCTGCAATTCCTACCGCCCTTCAATCAGGTTGATCCGTTTGGTGGCGCTGAACCCCTCGCCCTCCACCCGGAACACGATGATGCCGTTTGCCAGGGACGCGTTCTTGAGGCTTATGGAGTGCATACCCGCGGTGAGGAATTTTTTCGTGGAGAGTTGCGAGATCTTCTGGCCGCTGAGCACGTATGCCGACACCGACACGTTCTGGCTTCTTGTGATGTTGAGCGACAGCGTTTTCGTGGAGGCCGAGTAGGTGATGACGGGCCTCTTCGCGTCTGCCGTTTTTCTCTGCACGGGCAGCGCCGCGGTGACCTTGGTTATGGGGACGATCACGGTTGAAGCGCTCCTGTCGTAGCCTATCAATTTCGCCGTAACGGCGATGGCGCTTGCCGTGTCGTTGTACGAAAATACACTATAATCCATGGATCTTGATTCCCCCGGCGCAAGCACGATCTGCGCGGGCATCATGGTGCAGGTGAGGTATTCGCCGAACCAAAAGACCGTGTCCCGGGGAGGGGCAATGGCCACCATGTCGAACAGGCATCCGGACGAAAAATTAAACGTCACGGTCGCGATCGAATTGTTCTTGACGGTATACCGGGTTGCGATGCTTTCGCCCTTGACATACCGTGATTTTTCCGTCGCCACAATGAACGACACGTCGCTCACGGTCGTGGTTTCGGGGTTGGTGTACGCTGCCGACAATACGAAGTTGACGGTGACGGAACTGTTGGAAAACAGGGCCGCCTGCTTGCTGTCGGAGGCATACCCGGTCTTTGACGCGGTGACGGTCACCGTTGTATTGTCGTAGGTGACCGGAACGCTGTCGATCGTATACATCCCGGCACTGTTGGTGACGCCGGTATACCGGTTGCCCAGCATGATGGGCGCCGCGGCCATGGTACCCGGTTGCAGAAGTAAAGGGATATAAACCGTTACGCTGCATCCCGGGATAGGTAGACCAAGGCAGGGGGGAGAATCAGGACAGTATCCCTGTAATTCTTTGACGCTGCCCGTCACCGTGCACACCGCGCCCGACTTGAGCAGGGAAACGCTCACTTGGGTGTCGGGCGGGACCTGAATGGAAACGTCCCTGCTCTGGTAGCCGCTTGCGGCAAATCCCAGCACATACGAGCCCTGGGGTACGCTCGCAAAAGTAAATTTGCCGCCCGCATCGGTGGTCGCCGAGTCGATAATGGTGTACAGCGGGTATGCGATGGCCGCGCTTTTCTTGGCGAGCAGGATCGGGATGCCGGTTCCGGTCTTCAGGTACACCTTGGCCGATTGTATCGCGATAAGCATGTCAGTTGCACCCGGGTCCTGGGTCACGGTGCCGCCAAGGGTGTAGGAGACGGTCTTTTCCGTGACCATGAACGTGGCGACGGCTGCGCCGCCGTTCGTGCTGTCAACCACCGTGTAGTTTCCAACGGCAAGCTTGCCAAACTCAAAATGAGGGCCGTAGCTGGTGGTGACCAGAAGGCATGGCCGTCCAAGCAGCAGCGGGGGATTTTCAGTGTAAAAAAGGGAAATAACATAGTCCTGTCCGCATGGTGCCCGCACACACACGTTGTGGCTCACCTGGGTCACCTTATAGGTAACTGCGTAGGTCGGAATGCATGAGCTGTTGCTTTGCCCGAGAATAAGCCATAGAAAAACACTGTCGGTCTGGGTCGGGGAGGCCGGCGTGAGTACCGGCTGTGGAAACAGCGGAAGAACCGGTGCGATGGGAAGCGGCTGGATAATCGGCGCGCTGAAAAGGGAAAAGAATGAAAGCATGACGACAACGAAGCTGGTTGTAATTTTTACGAAATTTTTCATCGAGGCCTCCAGGGCATAATTTTCTGTCTTCATTTTTTTTAAATACGTTTCAACCCAGTAATATAATGATTGATACTTACAATATATCACGAAATCATGAATTTTGTCAATTGTTGTAAAAATTAATGTATACCAAAGAATACCACTGTTTGTTGAGATTTAATATAATAGATTGAATTTAAATGAATTAGTGATGACAGCAATATCTTTTTTAGTTGTTTTTCTTATGTCGTTTTGGTGGGGAAGCCTCCCCCTCGCTGCGGCCTCCTCGGCCTTTTGCCTGCGGTGTCCTTCGCTACCCCCTCCTGGGTGTCCCCAGGGTACCAACTGCTGCAAGGTCCATGCTCTATTGACAAGGGGCACCCGAGGAGATTTGCTGAAAATTGACGGTTGGGAATTGTTTTTTATGTCTTCGCGTTAGGTGGACCGGAGTGGTGCGCCAGAGCGCATTGCCGGCCGACCCGGCCGACAGGCATAGGGCAGACCGGCAACGAGGCGAACAGCCGAGCCCGTAGGGAGACCGACCCTGCTTGTTGGGGCGAAAGATTTTTCGCCCCAACAAGCAGGGGAACGCCCAGATTGTAATTATTTTTTGCTTGCTTATAAATACCTTACCAGTACAATCACCCGATGCCCCAAATTATTTTAAAATATCACCCAGGCTTCTTCACCATCCTATTCCAGAGAGCAACGGTATGAAATTGAGCATTTCAAAGAACGCCCATTTCCCCACGCAAATCGTTTTCCTGACAAAAGAGAGCGCGGCGGGCGTACCCGATTTTGCTGCAAAGAAGAATGACACCACGGTTCGTTACGAGGGTAAAAAGGCCGTCATCTATTGCGGTCTTGGCGAAAAAGAAGCGGTTTCGGGAGGCGTTGTGAGGAGTGCGGCAGCCGCGGGCGTGCGGAAGGCGCTGGAGCTCAAACGGGGCGACGTGTCGATCGTTGCGCCGCAGGTGGGACGCCGCAGCGGCGATTGCTGGGCGCCGGCGCTGGAGGGCATTGTCCTCGGCGGGTATAAATTCACAAAATATAAAACCGATAAGGAATGCGCACTTTCTTCCGTAGAGCTGGTGGGCGACGGGATTTCCCAGCGCAGCGCCGGTCGTGTGCTTTTCATAGGAGAATGCGTCAATTTCAGCCGCGACCTTGTCAATGAAAACGCGCACATAGCGCACCCCGACTTCATTGCCCAGCAGGCGCGGTTCATCGCGAAAAACGGCGGCATGACTGCCGAAGTCCTTGCCGAAAAGGAAATCGAGAAAAAAGGCCTGCGCCTGCTTGCGGCCGTGGGGCGCGGCTCCGAATATCCGCCGCGCCTCGTGTGCATTGAATACCGCGGCAATCCGGGCTCAAAAGATAAAACCGCCCTTGTGGGAAAAGGCATCACGTTTGATTCGGGCGGCCAGAACCTCAAGCCCACGGGCCACATCGAAACCATGCGCTGCGACATGGCCGGGAGCGCGGCCGTGCTCGGCGTCATGAAGGCGCTTGGCGTGCTGCGGCCCAGAATAAACGTGGTGGGCGTGTGCGTCCTGGCGCACAATGCCATCGGCGAACATGCCTATTTTCCCGGCGACGTGTACACATCGTACAGCGGAAAGAGCGTGGAAATCATCAGCACCGACGCCGAGGGCAGGCTCGTGCTCGCCGACGCGGTTTCGTATTGTAAAGACGCGTACCGGCCGTCCCGCATCATAGACCTCGCCACGCTCACCGGCGGCATCCTTACAAGCCTGGGCACGACGACGGCCGGGCTGTTTTCAAACGACGACGATCTTGCCGGGCGGCTGTTCGCCGCGGGCGAGGAGTCGGGCGAACGGCTCTGGCGGTTTCCGCTGTACGAGGAGTACGCCGAAACCATGAAGAGCGACATCGCCGATTTACGCAACGTGAGCACCCTCGCAAAAGGATACGCGAGCTCCATCACCGGAGCCACTTTTATACAAGAATTCGTTGACAAGACCCCATGGGCACACCTCGACATCGCCGGGACCGCGTTTAACGAAGAGAAGGCCAGAGGCGAGGTGCCGCAGTTCGCCACCGGCTTCGGCGTGCGGCTCCTGTTGAAATTTCTTGGTGCGGAATAGTAGAGTATCCTTATGCAGCTCATCAAATCAAAAACGCATACGATCGCCATCGTCGGTATCAACCGGGAGAGCGCCGCGGTCCTGTCGGGACTGCTCGACACCGAGGGCGCGCGGGTGATCAAGATCGTCAACCACGAGACTGAAGACCTGGCCGACCTCAGGCAGTTTCCGCAGATTGACATTATCATAAACACCACCAACGACGCGGCGGTGTACCGCAAACTCCGCAAGCTCAACCTTTCCAACGTCGACATCCTGAGCGGCCTTTCCGCGCGCATCCTGTTTTCGGCGGGTTCGCGCGAGGCGCTCGGCCCCGGGATCACCGAAGACAAGAACAGGCTGCTCAACAGCCTGCACGAAATCCGGGAAGCCATCTACCTTTCCAAGAACAAGGAAGAATTGCTCAAGCTCGTGCTCGACGTGGCCATCCGCTCGAGTGGAGCGGATTCCGGCTCCATCATGCTCATTGATCCCAAGAAAAAGACACTCAAGATAGAAATCGCCGAGGGGCTGGAGCCGGGCATCGTCAAGTCCACGACGCAGAAGCTGGGCAAGGGCATTGCCGGCACCGTTGCCAAGACGGGCGTGCCTCTGCTTATCAAGGGCGCCGCCGACAGGGAGCGCTACGCTTCGGAATTCGAGCGCAAGGACCTCGTTTCCTCCATCTGCATCCCCCTGGTGATCGGCGAAGAGGTGGTAGGCATTTTAAGCGTCAACAGCAAGACCTCGCAACGCATCTTTTCGGAGGACGATCTTTCCTATGTAAAGAAGCTGGGCGATTTTACGGCCGACATCATCAAGACCTCAAAGGAATACGAACGCAACACGAGTTCTACCTTTCTGCTGTCGCTGCTCAACAATGCGCGCGACATCCTCAACCTCAGGTATTCTTTTGACGAGCGCGTGAACCTCCTGCTGCTCAAGCTCGTCACCGCGTTCGGCGGCGAGATCTGCAACTACTACGACTACTTTCCGGACAAGACGGCGTTTCTCGCGAAAGCGTCGAGTTCCTTCAATCTTAATTTGATAAAAGGGAAAAAGCTCAGGCTCAACGAGTATTTTTCGAAGCTTATCATCGAAAGCGGCGACAAGGTTGCGCTCTCCGTCCCCGACAAAAAGGACGGCGACAAAAAGGGCGACGCCAAGAAATGGTACCTCATGCAGCCGATTAAAGTGGGCGGCGACATGGTGGGCCTTCTCTTTCTGCACCTTGTGTCCGATGCCGACGACATGAAAGAGGAGGCGTCGGTCCTCGCCAAGATCGGCGGCATGATCGCGTCGGATCTGGCCAAGAACCTCGAAATGGAATCCTTCCGGGTGCAGTCCATAAAATTCTCCGCCATTTCCGAAGTGTCGTTCGACCTCGCGTCGGCCCGGAACCTGGCCGAGGTTGCCAACCTCATCAACTCGCACGCCTGCGTCATCCTCGAAGCAGAGAGCTCCATTCTGCGGCTCTACAACGAGAAGACGCGGGAGCTCGACATCCTCGATTCCTTTTCGCTCAAGACGTTTTCGCATCTCAAGGAACTCGAGGCGCTCGACGTCATCATAAGCCGCGACGCCATGCTCAACAAAAATGCGGTCATCATCAAGGACCTGGCCACATCGTCCTACGGGTGGGTGGGCATGGATTCGCGCTCGGTAATGTGCATGTACCTCGAACGCAGCGGCAGGATCATCGGCACGCTTTCGCTGTACGACAAGAAATCGCTCGATTTGTATGCGTCAAAGAATTTCACTCAAAAGGACAAGGAAATATTCCTCAACTTCTGTCTCCAGGTCGCAAAGGCGGTTGACAGATTCCTCCCGCACGACGGCGGGACGACGAACCAGCCTTAAAGACCTCTAAAGCGCCCTGGAAACCCCGACTCACGATGAATGAATCAACGTCCCCCTCAAAAAAGCCTTTTTTCCTGAATGCAAACGCGGTCCGGACGGGACTCGTTTACTGCATCGCGGCTGCGGCCCTGTGCTGGGTGTTTCATGATGTCAAATTCGGCGGCCTTAAAAAGGAATTTTTCAACATCCTCTGGCCGCTGGCAATTCTGGGCATGGCGGTGGATATCGGCAGGTATGTCACCCAGAGCATACGGTGGAACCTGCTGCTGCGCCCGTTCGGGAGGATTTCCGTGGCCAAGACCTTTCAGGCGCTATATGCGGGAATTTTCCTCAACCTCATCCTGCCGCTCCGCGTTGGTGAAGTCGCCCGCGCTTATCTCGCGTCACGGTTCGCGGGTGCGCGGTTTCCGAGCGTCGTGTCCTCGATGGTCGTGGAATACCTTTTCGACGGTATCTGGCTTGCCCTCGGCATCGGCGCAATCGCCCTGGTCGTTCCGCTGCCCGGCAATGTGATGCTCGCCGCCAGGATCCTCGGCATTGTCGTGCTTGCGGCCGTCGCGTTGTTCGTTTTTCTTCTTTTTTTCCGGACCGCAGACAAACCGGCGGCTACAGCCGGTACGGCGTCCCGGCCGGGGACATTAATGGGCAGCATCCTCTCGTTTCTTGACACAATAAGAAAAGGGATCCAGGTGATAGGACGCAGCGGCCGGTTCTGGGTCTCGCTTTTTGTGTCCGCATTCGACATCGTGTTCCATATCGTCGCGTTCTGGATACTCATGCTCGCCTACGGCATCCACCTGCCGCTCATCGTGGCGGCCGCCATTCTGATGTTCATTTTTGTGGGCCTTATCATCCCCAATGCGCCGTCGAACGTGGGCTCGTTCCAGTTTTTGTGCGTGCTCGGCCTTCTCGCGTTCGGGGTGGACAAGACAACGGCGGGCGGGTTCTCGGTCTTTTTTTTCGTGATTGTAAATATTCCCCAGGTGGTGATAGGATGGCTTGCCTTCATGAGGAGCGGCGAGAAGTTGAACGAAATCAGGACGCATATCGCGTCGCTCCGCCTTTCGAACAGGGAGTAATACCCGTTCATGCGCTATAACGCCGTAGTGTTCGACCTCGACGGGACCCTTCTCGACACGCTCGCCGACATCGCCGGCGCCGTGAACCGGGCGCTTGCTTCAATTGGCCTGCCGCAGCACCCGGTTGACGCATACCGGCATTTTGTGGGCGAGGGGATTAAAGTGCTTGCGCGGCGCGTTCTGCCTGCAGGCAGGCAAGGCGAAGCGGAAGTAAATGTGTGTCTTAATGCAATAACGCGCGAATACGGCATGGCCCTGCTTGTCAAAACAAGGCCCTATGCAGGCATCCCCGAACTACTCGAGGCACTTGCCCAAAAACAAATCCCCATCGCGGTCGCGTCCAACAAACCACACGATCTCACGCTGCGTTCGGTTGACACCCTGTTTCGGGGCGTAAAATTCGGCGCGGTGCTCGGCGAGCGCAAAGGCGTGGCGCCGAAACCCGATCCGGCCGTTGCCTTTGAGGCGGCCTCACTGCTCGGCGTTGCGCCCGCGCAATGCCTTTATGCGGGCGACTCGGGCATCGACATGCAGACCGCGGCCGCCGCCGGCATGTTTCCGGTGGGGGCGCTGTGGGGATTCCGGGACAAAGTGGAACTCGTCGCCAACGGCGCAAAGGCGCTAATAAAGCATCCGTTGGAATTGCTCGAGTTGTTATAACGCATTTACAAAAGGAGGAACCCATGGTCACCGCTCTCGTTCTTCTCGGCGTCGATCGCGACAAGGTTGACACGATCGCGCAGCAGCTTTCGGACATGAAAGGGATATCGGAAGTGTATTCCGTTGCCGGAAGGTACGACCTGGCCGTGGTGATCCGCACAAAGGACAACGACCAGCTCGCCGAGCTCGTTACCGGCACCATGCTCAAGGTGAAGGGCATCCAGAAATCGGAGACCCTCATCGCGTTCAGGGTGTATTCGAAGCATGATTTGGAGAGCATGTTTTCGTTATAAGATTACGAAGAGATATAAAAGATTGCGGTGGGGGAAGGCGCTCTCCGCTCTTTACGTTGGGTAATCAAGACAAATATTTATTCTTTCTTCCCGTTGCGTTTTGTGTATAAAAACGGTATATTTACTATATGGTTCTTCAATTCGAATTCGATGCAGAAAAAAGTCTGATTAATGAACAAAAACACGGGATTGATTTTACCAAGGCTCAAGAATTATGGCAGGATTCAGATCGAATTGAAATTCCGGCGCGAACCGAGGATGAACCGAGATATTTGATAATTGGAAAAATTGAGGACCGCATGTGGTCTGCGATTATAACCTATCGGCAAGACCGTGTCCGCATTATTTCGTGCCGATGTTCCAGAGAAAGCGAGATAAAATTTTATGAAAGCTAAAGAATTTGATAAAAAATTTGATGAAGGCAAAGATATTACAAAGTATTTAAACCTCAATAAAGCAACACGCCCCGGCCAGTTTCAGAAACGGGTCAACGTTGATTTTCCCGTCTGGATTATCGATTCCTTGGACAAAGAAGCAAAACGCCTTGGAGTCACTCGCCAATCGATTATTAAAGTTTGGATTGCGGAACATCTGTCGAAAAAAGTCGCCTAGCAAACATTATAATAAATAGTCCTTAAATAAAAGAATCCTCCATGCCCGAAGAAATCGAACTTATAAAGCTAATCGCCAACCGCCTGGAATCCGCGAAGATCGAATATATGATGACCGGCTCGATGGCGCAGGCTGTGTATTCAACGCCGAGAATGACAAGAGATATAGATATTGTTGTCCAGGTATATTCTGCGGATGTCGACAATTTTGTAAACCTTTTCAAGAAAGATTTTTATATCGACAGGGAGAGTGTCCGGAGGGCGATTCTTGAGAGAGGGATGTTCAACATAATACATACCGAAACGGTCATTAAAGTGGACATGATTGTGCGTAAGGATGATGACTACCGCGTGGAGGAATTTACACGCAAAAGGAAAATTGATGTGTCGGGCACACAGGTCTGGGTGGTTGCTCCGGAAGACCTTATTCTGTCGAAACTCGTGTGGGTGAAACAATCACAATCCGACCTCCAAGCCGGGGACGTTCATCAGATGCTTGTAGGCCGGGAAAATCTGGATATGGAATACATCGAAAAATGGTCAAAAGCTTTGGGTGTTTTTGAAATTTTCAATCAGGCAAAGCAACATGAATGACACTTCCCCTGAAATTGAAAAACGCCTTACGGCAATGTATGCCTCGCACACTCCTGTCGAGCGTTTACGAATGGCATCAAGCATGTTTGAAACGGCAAAAGAACTCGTTGAAGCAGGATTGCTGAATGAACAGCCCGATCTTACCAGGCCGCAAATCCGTGGCCGCATATTCCTGCGTCTTTATGGCGATTGTTTCAGCGGGGATGAAATAAAACGGATAGCGCGTGAAATTCCTGATATGCGATTGGATTAAGAAATAATTTAACTTTTCTTTCCTTCCCCCTCGTCCTCCTCAAGCCCCTCATCAATAATTTCATCATCATCTTCCTCATCCTCCAACTCCACACCATCGGCAAGAATATAATCATCATCGTCTTCATCTTCAAACTCTTCATCCTCCTCCTCGTCCTCATCCGGATACTTTTCCTCGCCCATGTCAACTTGCTTGTCCGGCTGGTCGCCGGGGCCGTTTTGAGGGACGGGAAGGGGAGTGTTGACAATAGGCGCAGCCTGTAAAGGTTCCGCAATCGGCAAGGCTTGTTCCGCATCGTCATCCTCTTTTTCATCCCGCGCCATCTGCGCCAGCTTTTTCTGTTTGCGCACAATGGCGACGCCTGCGGCGACCAGAAACAGAAGCGCGATCGCGACCCAGAACACGTAATAATCGGCGAATACGAATGCGAGCTGGAACCTTGATGAAATATCTTTTCTGTAAAGGCCCTCGAATTCGGGCGGCATGAGTGAGAGCGCCGCGTGGACCCCGTTCCAGAACGAACCGGTCTTCCTCGCCATGATGAGCAGTTCCGGCAGCACCTCCATGCCGTACTGGTCAATGAGGAACAGCACCGCGAGGTGGCTCTGGCAATAAGCAAGGTCCGCGCGGTTGCGGCCGAAACTGTTGACCGAATCTATCGAGGCCAGGGACATGAGGCTGCCCGTGAAAATCGCCCCGGAAACCACGACGTTTTCCTGAAAGCCGAGCTCGCCCGAAAGCGTCATGGCAACGCCCTCGTGGAACCATCGGGGGATTTCGAGGCCGGGATATGCCCTGGCAAGTACGGCGTGGACAAGCTCGTGCCTCGTGACTTGGCCAAAGCTCTGCTCCAGGAACGGCTTGAATGCCGTGGGAATCACGATGAGGTTGCCGCCGATGGCGCCGCCGCCCCCCCATTCGGGGAGGACATTGTCGAAGTTCTCCTCCGACTTTTTTGTGTAGTAGACAATGCGCAGCGGCGCCGGATCGGGCCGCTGCCGCGGCGCAACAATCCGGTATATGCGGTAATACTCCGCGGTCATGGCGGCCGTGTTTACGTCGGGGGGGATGGCGCCTTCGAACTGCAATTGGTCGGAAAATAAGAAAGAGTTTATTATTAAGAGAAAAAATGTGAGAAGGTTTTTCATGATTTACACAACGATTTTGCTTAATGAGAAATGGCCCTTTTCTGATGCCCTTATAATTTTGTTTTCATTCCGCCGAATTATAGTGACCTCCATTACCATCGTAACGCCAGCCACCCGAATGTTAGCAAACCACAGAAGCATCGGCGCCAAGGTGGGGGTGTGGGTGCAGATCGCCGCCACCACGCGGTGGCGGAAGCTGTACCCCAGGGGGACACTTCCCCCTCCAGATTAATTGCATCATCACCCTGTTTCAGATAAACTAATAATAATCCTCGTCCTCCCTGATATTATTTTTTAAAAGAGAAAAACAAATACTACGACTGGCGCAATGGATGGACCTACCATCGGGGAGTGATCTCCCGCTCTGTCGCGCGCCTGGGCAGAAGGGATACAATGCCATGGGCCCTGTTCCATAGTTAAAATCAGCGAAATCATTTTTTATCTGTGGAATCCAGGTCAGAAAAGGAGAGCGCTTATGCCGAGCAATCCCGTCAAAGCATATCTGTCTGCAACCAGGCCCGCAAAAATTGATTCCGGCTTTCTCGCGTATATCGCGAACCTCACCGAAGTGTCGAAAGTGGCGCCGCAGGTCGCGGCCTCCATTGTAAAGGAGCTGTCCGACCAGCGCAGCAACCTCAAGCTCATCGCGAGCGAAAACTACTGCTCGCTGTCAACCCAGTGCGCCATGGCCAACCTGCTCACCGACAAATATGCCGAAGGGATCCCGCGCCATCGCTTTTACGCGGGCTGCGCTAACGTGGACGACATAGAGGAATATGCGGCGCAGCAGGCATGCAAACTGTTCGGGTGCGAGCACGCCTATGTTCAGCCGCACAGCGGCGCGGACGCGAACCTCATTGCCTACTGGGCCATACTCAACGCGAGGGTGGTTGCGCCGGCGCTTGACAAACTCACCGACACGAACCCCGCGCACATGTCGCGGCCCGACTGGGACGCGCTCCGCCGCGCCGCGGGCAACCAGAGGCTCCTCGGCATGGACTATTATTCGGGCGGCCATCTCACGCACGGGTACCGGCAGAACGTGTCGGCCCAGATGTTCGACGCTTACACCTACAGCGTCAACAAAGAGACCGGCCTTCTCGATTACGCTGAAATTGAAAAAATGGCCCTTGAAATTAAGCCGCTCATTCTGCTGGCTGGATACAGCGCGTATCCGCGCGCCATCAGCTTTAAAAGGCTGCGCGAAATCGCGGACAAGGCGGGCAGCGTGCTCATGGTGGACATGGCGCATTTTGCCGGGCTCGTTGCCGGCGGCGTGTTTGCGGGCGATTTCAACCCGGTGGCGCACGCGCACGTGGTGACCACCACCACGCACAAGACCCTGCGGGGCCCGCGCGGCGGCCTGGTGCTGTGCACCAAGGAATTCGCGGAGCATGTTGACAAAGGGTGTCCGCTCGTGATCGGCGGGCCGCTCGAGCACATCATTGCGGCAAAGGCCGTCGCGCTCACCGAGGCCAATGCGCCGGCATTCAAACGGTACGCGAGGAAAATCGTTGAAAACTCCGCGGCGCTGGCGCAGGCCTGCATCGCCGAGGGCCTTACCGTGGCCACGGGCGGCACCGACAACCACCTCATGCTGATTGACGTGCGCAAGTGCGGCCTCACCGGCCGCCAGGCCGAGAGCGCGCTGCGCGAATGCGGGATCACCCTCAACCGCAACTCGCTGCCCTTTGATCCCAACGGCCCGTGGTACACGAGCGGCCTGCGCATCGGCACGCCCGCAATCACCACGCTGGGCATGGGCAAACGGGAAATGTCAGTGATTGCGGCCATTATCGCGGAGGTGATCAAGGCGACAAAGCCGGAAATAAGCACGAAAGGCGAAAACGCGGGAAAGCCGGGCAAGGCGAAATACACCATAGATGAGTCTGTTAAAAAGCAGGCGCGGGCGAAGGTACTTAAACTTTTGGATAAATTCCCTGTGTATCCGCAGATTGATTTGGGATTTTTACTTAAGCATTTTTCATGATATACATGATACGGGGGAGAGGTATCTCCCCCGGCCTCGGCCGCCTGCGCCGTCCTCGGCACACCCCACTCCTGGGTGTCCCCGAGGTACCACCCGCCGCAAGATTCATGCTTTATTGACAAGGGGCACCCGCGAGCAGTAGCTTTCAGTATCGATTTTTATTTTTATTCATAGCCGCGAAGCGGTATACCAATGAGGTTGCGTTGCGAAGGTGCGACGCCGCGCGAGCGCAAGTCGAGCGCCCTTGGCGCGCACCTTTGCTGGAAGGGGTGTGCCTCCGGATCGCCGGCGTGAAACGCCGGAAGCCGGGGGCCAGGGGAAACCGGTTACGGTTTCCCCACCA
>Ga0182027_10004863_pt1 | contig 20618 bp, 20 predicted proteins | sample 712E1DmetaG_FD_121300 | JGI IMG/M metagenome (GOLD analysis project Ga0182027, IMG submission 121300) | Permafrost microbial communities from Stordalen Mire, Sweden - 712E1D metaG (Illumina Assembly) | ecosystem: Environmental > Terrestrial > Soil > Wetlands > Permafrost | place: Sweden...
CAGGTTGACAACCTGCCCCGCAGAGCAGCAGAGCCGCAACCCAACCGCACGGGATACTCCGGGCTGCCGGGGGCCAGATCGTCTCGCGCGCAGGCGAGCTCCGCTCGCCGGGCCGCGCCCAGAGGGCACCCACAATCGGCCGCAGGCTGCCAGCCTGCCCCACATAAAACCGTTGCGGCGCGCGAAGAATTTGACACGTAGTAGTACAACGGGGATTGGCATGCAAGTTGCCCGGGCCGAATGTAGAATAGAACCATGAGGTTTCGTGCTCTGGCTCTAGTGGCATTGCTCCCCTGCCTGGGGGTTTCCGCGGATTGGGATCGGGCGAAGATTCAGGGTTCCACTTCGGCGCCGGTGGCGATCGAGGTGTACAGCAGCTTCGATTGCCCGCACTGCAGGATTCTGCACGAGGGAATGATGCAGCAGATCATCAAAGATCTCGTCTTGACCGGAAAGGCATTCGTAGTAAGCCGCGAGTTTCCGCTGAGCGGTGCGGGCCACCTGCACGCGCGAGAGGCGGCCAACCTGGCGACCGCGGCGGCGCGCATCTCCAAGTATCAGGCGGTGGCCGATGCCTTGTACAAGAATCAGGAGGCGTGGGAGGTAAGCGGGAAGGTCTGGGAGACGGTGGCGGGCGCGTTGACGCCGGCCGACCAGGCCAAGGTCAAGGCACTGGCGAACGACGCGGGCGTGCTGGCCGAGGTGCAGAGGGACTATGACCAGGGCGTCGCGAGCGGCATCAACCAGACGCCCACGCTGATGGTGATCCACCAGAAGGACGGCAAGCGATATCCATGGTCCGGGATCCCGAAGAGTTATGACATGTTCCGGGACTTCATCGCAATCGACCTGGCCAAGTAATGAGCGGGAGCGGCAGAATGGAACTATCCTACCGTAAGACGATGAAGATGAAACTGTGCGCGCTGGCGCTGGCGGCATTGTTACCCGGCTTCGCGGCATCCCCGGGAACGGCCAAGGGCAAGGGGTTCGGCAGCCCGGCCGCCCCGATCCTGATCGAAGTGTACAGCGACTTCGAATGTCCCGGATGCAGGGTGTTCCACATCGAGTTTCTGCCGCCGGTTATGCGGGATTACGTCGAGACGGGTAAGGCCTATCTGGTCGTGCACGACCTGTCGTTCCATGCCCATTCGAGCGAAGCCACGGGATACGCGCTGGCGGCGGCGCGCATCGGGAAATACAAGGAAGTGGCCGATGCCTTGTATCAGCACCAGGCGGAGTGGGCGGCCAGCGGCAAGGTTTGGGACACGGTGGCGGCGGTGCTGAACGCGGCGGATCAGAAGAAGGTGGCCAAGCTAGCCAAGGATCCGAGCGTGTTGGCCGAGGTAAAGGCGGAGACCGACGAAGGGCTGAAGAGGATCAAGAAGACGCCCACCATGCTGGTGACGCACGCCATGAAGGAGAGGCGTTTCGAAGGGAAGCCCGATTGGGACGTTTTCCGGGACTGGGTGAACAATGATCTTCTCAAGAAGTAAGACCTGGCGATGGATTGCGCTGGCTCTGCGCGTCGTGCTGGGAGCGCTTTTCATGCTGGCGGCGTACCTGAAGCTGAGCGAATCGTGGCGCCTGTTTGCGATGGACATCGATGCGTACCAGATTCTGCCCTCGATGTTCTGGGTGAAACTGGTGGCGCGCACACTGCCGTGGTTCGAGTTGGCGCTGGGAGTGTGGCTGATTTCGGGAGTCTGGCTGCGCGCGTCGGCCAGCATCTCGGCGGCGATGATGACGGGTTTCATCGGGCTGATGACCTGGGCGCAGGTGAAAGGCCTGGCGATCGACTGCGGCTGTTTCGGTCCGGGGGAGAAGATCTCGTGGATCACGATGCTGCGCGACGGAAGCCTGCTGGCGGCGGCGCTGGTGCTGGCGGCGTGGAGTTACTTGGAGCGAAAAAAGGGGTCAGACGCCATTTATTAGGCGGGCGCCGGCGGATTGAATCTCCGCCAGGGCGCGGCGGGAATCGTCCGCATTCAATCCTTGGATGGCATCGGCGACCACGCACACGGGCTTGCCGGTTTTCAAGAGGCCGCGCACGGCGGAGAGCACGCAGATCTCGGTGACCACGCCATAGACCACGTGGCGATCGGCCGCCAGGCGCTCGATGACACGGGAGAAGTTGGGAGCGGCGAAGACGTCGACGGTCCGCTTCTCGACGACGATCTGCCCGGCGCCATCGATGGCCAGGGCGCACTGGCGATCGGGGATCACCACGCGGCGCGGCAGCAAAGTATCCTCGGGCTTGCGCTGGCCCAGGGTTCCGGCCACGCAGTGGCGCGGCCAGACGCGAAACTCGGGGTCATCCTCGGAATGCGCGTCGGTGGTGGAGACGACGGGGATGCCGTTCGCGGCAGCGTAGCGGTTCAAGCGGGCGATGGCGGGCAGAATGCGCTCCGCGCCGGGCACGTACAGGGCACCGGCGGGGAACAGAAAATCGAACTGCGAATCGATATCGTAGAAGACCGTCATCATCCCAGCAGGTTGCGGCGCGTGCGGACGGTGAGATCGCGCAATTCGCGGCTCTCGGTCACCGGCCAGGGCTCGCCCACTTCCAATTGTCGCAGGCTCTCGGGCAACTTAGCCAGGGCGGCTGCGGCGCGCGCGCGGGCCTGTTCGGCGGATGGCAGCGGCTCCAGCAGCCGGCCGCCCAAAATCACCGGCTGCAACAGCGCCTCGCCCTGACCGCATTCGCCGGAGCGCGCCACCACGTCGCCGGTTTTGCCGCGGAAGATCTGCTTGGCGCCGGGAAGCGTCTGCTTGTCCGGGCTGTATTTGGCCGTGAAGCGGTGGATGCCGCCGACATCCAGTTCGACCAGCTTGTAGACCGCGCCCATGTGGGGCGCGTCGGCGGAAGTAGCGAGTTGCGTTCCCACGCCGAAGGCGTCGATGGGCGCGCCGGCCCGGACCAGATCGCGGATGCGGTATTCGTCGAGATCGCCCGAGACCATGATCCTGGCGGCGGTGAGACCGGCGGCGTCGAGGATGGCGCGCACTTCGCGGGAGAGCGCCGCAAAATCGCCGCTGTCCAGGCGGACTCCCCAGAGCGGATGGCCAACAACGGCTGCGTGGCGCGCGCCTTCGAGCGTATCGTAGGTATCGAGGAGCTGGACGGTGTGCTCGCCCAGCGTCCGTTGCAGGTGGCGAAACGCTTCGGTTTCGGAAGCGAAGGACATCACCCAGGAATGCGCCGCGGTGCCGGACACGGGGATGCCGTACTGGAAGCCCGCGAGCGCGTTGCTGGTGGCGGCGCAACCGCCGATATAGGCGGCCCGCGCGCCCAGGACGCCGGCCTCGGGGGTATGCGCGCGGCGGGTGCCGAACTCCACCACGGGGCGGCCGGCGGCGGAAGAGACGGAGCGCGCCGCCTTGCTGGCGATCAGGGTGGGGAAGGCGATGGCGGCCAGAAGGTAGGTTTCGGGAATCTGGGCCTCGATGATGGGGGCGCGGACGAAAAGCGCCGGCTCGCCGGCGAACAGCGGGGTGCCTTCGGGAACGGCGAACAGGTCGCCGGTGAAACGGAACTGGCCGAGGTAGTCGAAGAACGCGGACGGCGCGTTGTGGAATTGCGGCAGCGAGCGGAGGTAGGCGATCTCGCCGGCGGTGAAGGAGAGGTTGATGAGGTAGTCAACCACCTGAGGCAGCCCAGCGGCCAGGACGAAATTGCGGTTGGCGGGAAGGCGCCGGATGGCAAGTTCGAAGGTGGCCCGCTCGCCGGTTTTGCCGGCCTCGAAATAGCCGGCCGCCATGGTGAGTTCGTAGAGGTCGGTGAGAAGGGCGTTCATGGCGTAAGAACTTTTGTGGGGCAGGCTGGCAGCCTGCGGCGGGTTGTTAACCCGCCAATTCTCCGGTGCAAACGCGGCACTGAGCCGACTAACAATCTGCCGGCCTGAGGGACGCCTCACCTCCCGAGCGGGCGAGCTTCGCTCGCCGGGCCGCGCCCAGAGGGCACCCGCAATCGGCCGCAGGCTGCCAGCCTGCCCCACATAAAACCATCGCGGCGCGCGAAGAATTTCACGGGTAGTAGTACATAGCTACCGCTACTTCTTCCTGGCGGCGGGCGGCGCCTGTTCCTTGACTCCGCGAGCGGCCTCGCGAACATCGGCCACGGATTTCGCGGACAATTCATAGATGCTCGAATCGCCGCCGCGTTGCGCGAAATATCGTTCGCCCTGGGCGGTGATGGTCACCTTCTCGACGCGCTTGCCGCTATTGGAAGTAACGGTGGCCTCGAATACCGCCGGCCCGGCGCCCTGGTCGGCGAACTTGTCGGCGGCGAGATCGCGCAGGCGGTCGATGAGGGTCTGCACGGTGGAATTATCCATGGTCTTCGAGCCGGACATCCACTTGTCGCCGGTCTTGGTGTAGGTTGGCGATCCGTCGTTCACGATTTCGAGCCTGGTGGGATCGCTGAAGCCGAAGTCGAACAGCTTCTTATTGCGGAAATCGTCCAGGCCCTTGTTGAGGCTGTCGCCCACTTCGGAGGTAATCTTGTACACGCCATCCACGGCGGAACTTTTGGCGTAGTAGGTCTTGTCCTTGTCCTGGTGGACCTCGAGCGTCTGATTGCCGCCGGCATCGGTGACGGTGGCGGTGGCAAGCTTAGCGGCCGCGGCGAACTTTTTGGCGGCATCGGGATCGGGGTTGGCCAGATCCATCTTGGCGTCCCGGAGCTTGGAGATGAGGGAATCGATCTGCGTGCCGTCGGCGCGCAGCGGGCGGGGCAGCAGAATCTGCCACTCACTCTCGTTGTTCTTGCCGAACTCGATGGCGGGGCCCTTGGCCAGGAGCTGGATGCGCGCGATTTTGTCCTGGTCGAAAGTCAAGAGGCGCTTGTCGCGGAGATCGTTGAGGCCTTTGTCGAGACTCTCCTTGACGTAGCTCGACAAGGCGAGGACGCGCTGGGAGCTGGCCACCCTGGCGTAGAAGCCGGAACTGGTGGGGGTGGCATCGCCCACCTGCAACTCGTCGGTCTTGCCGTCCTTGCGGAGCACGGCGATGTCCAGGACGGGAGGGTTGAGGCCGTACTGAGTCAAGTCGGAGGCCTGGTCTTCGATGGCCGTCTCGGCGGCGAGCGAAGAGAGGGCAACGACGAGCGAGCGTGCAGCGTCGGGATCGGCCGGGTAGGGCTGCGGCTCGGTGATGCGCCAGGCGCCGTTGTCGCGGCGCAGCGCCACGGTTGCGGCGCCGCGCTTGAAGCGGATCTCGAGGAACTGGTCCTCGGGGATGGTCAGCAGCTTGCTGGAGGTGTCGGCGGGCTTCTTGCTGTCGGCTTCCTGCTTCCGGTTGGACCACCACCACAGGCCGCCGAACCCAGCCAAAAGAACGACGGCCATCAACAGTCCCTTCGGCTTCATGGGTTATCTCCTCTTCCACCAGGTGGCCAGGCCGAAGCCGACCACGCCCAAGGGGAAGACGAACCAGGTCAGCCAGAACAGGGTGCCGAGCCTCTGCGTGGTGATATTGAACTGCTGGTCCTGAGGCATTTTGGGACGAATGGAGATGAGATCCACGTCGGAGGAGAGCCAGTTGACGGAATTGAGGAACAGGTCGCGGTTGCCGAGCTGGCGGGTGCCGACGAAAGCGTTGGTGGCCCAGATGGACGTGCCCACCACCACGAAGCGGCCCTTGCTGGAGCCGGAGAGCGTGCCGGCGGCTGCCAGGGTGAAGGGGCCGCGGCGGGCCTTCTTGGGATCCACGGTGCCGCCGGGTCCGATTTCGGTGACCGCCAGGCTGTCGTCGCTGGTTTGCACCAGCTTATCGATGCTGGCTTTGCCGGGCTTGATGTCCAGCGACCGCGCCAGCTCGAAGGCCGTCATGACGCGGGTGAGCGGCCGGGTGATCTGGTGGCTTTCGTACTGCATGACGACGGGAATCTCCGGGCCGAACCCGAAGAGCTGGCCGATGCCGCTGCCGTCCAGCACGAGGTCCTTGTCGACGGTGACGCCCCAACCCGCCAGCACATTTGCGAGGTCGGGGTTCTCGGCGGCGGGTTCCTGGCGGCCGAGGCGCAGAACGTTGTCCAGCATGACGACGGCGCTGCCGCCGTTTTCCACGTATTTCCCGATGGCATCGGCCACCGGCGGCGGATAGGATTCCTGCGGTCCGCCGACCACGATCACGGAGCAATCCTTGGGCACTTCCACGGCGCCGGCGGCCACCGCCTGGCCGATGGCCATGGGCGCAGCGGAGTCGGGGGCGGCGGGTTTCAGCGTGACCGCGCGGCTTTTGTAGTTGTCGCGCTCCAGGAGTTGTTTGAGGAAGGAGAAGCCGTTGCGGTCGGTGTCGTCGATGCTGTGTTCGCCGGCGCCGGAGACGAAGCACACGTTGCGTTCGGCGGTCTTCAACGAGCGGATCAATGCGCCCGTGACTTCCTCTTCGGTGACGCTCTTGGCGCCTTCCCGGCGAGCGCCCGAGTCCACCATCAGCGGGGAATCCGGACGGTAGCCGGCGGCCTTGGCGAGCTGCGGCTTCTTATCCGGGGCGATGTACCTGACGTGGAGCCTGGGGGACAGATCCGAATAGCGGTCCAGCAGGTCCCGGCCGGTGCGGAAGCTATCTTCGCTTCCGAAGTAGGTGAAGTTCACATCCTGTTTCAGACCTTTGACGAGCTTGATAGTTTGTTCGGAAAGGCTGAACTGTTTGTTCTTGGTGGAATCGTAGGACTTGTCGTACCGGTTGGCAAGAAGATTGGCGCAAACGATCACGCCCAGAACGGCTATGACGTAACCCACGGCATAGAAAGTATATTCTCCACGCCGTTTGTCGAAGGCCAGGACTAACAGCGGCAACCCGAAGAAGGTAATGGTCAACCCGTAAAGCCAAAAGCTACGGCCCAGACTGCGCGCTACCATGCCCCAAAGATAAGTGGAACCGCAAACAACCAGAAGCAACGAGGCCGCCAGAGCAAATGCGAACCCGCGTTGGACCGGCTCCTTTGAAAGTCCGGACAGGGAGGCGATAACGCCGAACACGCCAAGCAACTCGATAATAAACCCGGGAAGGGCGTGGGCGCGGCGCGCAAGTAAGTAGATGCCGTAGACCGGAATCCAGTATCGCCCGGAGAAGCCGGCGTCGCCCAGCCGCGCGCCGATCTTCATGCAGGCGTAGGATGTCAGCAGGTAGACGGCGAGGCCGATCAGTAAATTGAGCAGCCCGATCGACTGCTGGTAGGGGATCATCGTGGAGGGCTCAGGCATTGAAGGCTCCATTGGCCGCGGTTGCGGTGACGACGCGATTCAGGCTGTGTAACGGACGCCGCATGTCAGCTCCTCCACCGCAGCGATTCCATGGATCGCGAGGTAATGAACAGGGCGAGGAAGATCATGGAAAGGTAAAAGACGACATCCTTAGTCGAGAGCACGCCCTTACTGAAGTTTTCGAAGTGGGTCACGATAGACATGTAATTGGCCACCTGGGAGACCAAGCCGCTGTCAAAAGCGGTGAACCAGCTCAGCAGCCAGAGGATGAGGCAGACGAAGAAGGTAGCGCCGCCGGCCACGATCTGGTTACGGGTGAGGCTGGAAATAAACGCCCCGATGGCCAGCAGGCAGCCGCCCTGCAGAATCAAGCCGAGATAGGCCACCAGGACGGGCTGCCAGTCCGGCTTGCCCCACACAAAGAGAAACGAGATAATGAGCGCCGACATGGCCAGCACGCTGATGTACAGAATCATGGCGCCGATCCACTTACCGAGAATGATTTCGATATCGCGGACCGGCGAGGTGAGCAGCAGTTCCATGGTTCCGGATTTCTTCTCTTCCGCGAACAGGCGCATGGTGATCAAGGGCAGCAGGAACAGGGAAATGGTGCTGGCGAAACCCAGCAACGGCCGGATAATCTGATCGTTGAGGTTGACGGGCTGGCCCTGCATCTGGGCCTGGACGCCGTAGCGGACCAGTTCCTTGACGGTGGGATAGAACACCAGGCCCCCGAAAAGGAATGCAAACAGCGCCAGCACCGCGTAGGCGATGGGCGACGCGAAATAACTCCGCAATTCCTTGCGGCAGATGAGAATGACGTTGGTCATTTCCGGCCTCCTTCGGCGGGGGATTTTGGTTCGCCCGAATTCTCGGCGGCGGTAAGTTGCAGGAAGATCTCTTCGAGGCTGAGGCCCACGGGGCGGAGTTCGCTAAGGTTCCAGCCGGCCTGGACCACGCTGCGGGCCAGGTCGGCGCGGATGTGGCGGCCCTGAAGGCTCTCCACTTCGAAGGTAAGGCTGCCGTCCCTGGGCTCTTTCGCCACCACGCGGCTGACTCCGGGGACCTGTTCGAGGCGCACCTGCACGTCGCCCGGCGCGGGGCGCCCGCCGGCGGTCTCGACCTGGATGGCGACGGCTTCGGCTCCGCGCAGGCGGTTGGTGAGGTTGGCGACCGAATCGATAGCCACCAGCCGTCCCTCGCTAATAATGATGACGCGCTCGCAGGAGTGCTCCACCTCGGACAGGATGTGGGTGCTGAGGATGATGGTGTGATCGGGCGCCAGGGCCTTGAGCAGATCGCGGATTTCGATGATCTGCTTGGGATCGAGGCCGGAGGTGGGTTCGTCGAGGATGAGGACGTCGGGGTTATGGATAATGGCCTGGGCGAGACCCACGCGCTGGCGGTACCCCTTGGAGAGCTTGGCGATCAGCCGGTTGCGGACTTCGCCGAGGGCGCACTTACCGGTGACATCGTCCACCCGGCCGGCGATATCGCGGCTCGAAATGCCTTTGAGCCTGCCCACGAAAGTGAGGTACTCGGTGACCTCCATCTCGGGGTAGAGCGGGGGCGTTTCGGGCAGGTAGCCGATTCGCTTCTTGACCTCGAGCGGGTTGTCGAGCACGTCAAAGCCAGCCACGTTGGCGGTGCCGGAGGTGGGTGGCAGGAAGCACGTGAGGACGCGCATGGTGGTGGTTTTTCCGGCGCCATTGGGGCCCAGAAAACCCACGATTTGCCCCTTTTCCACCTCGAAAGAGATGTTGTCCACGGCGACCGTCCGAGCGTATCGCTTGGTGAGGCCTTCGACTTTAATCATATGGTTGGTTCCCGGAAAGCAGTGTAAACCCTTAGAGAAGGAGACGTATCAGTTGGCATTTGGGCACGAGTCGACCACATCTGGGGGATGCAGCTTGCGTATTCGCCTTGAAACTTCATCATACGGACGGGGAGAAGTGTTGTCAAATGAGGCTGCCCGAGCAATCTCCGGCGGCAGGAAAGCGAAAGTCCCAGGTAGTCTCTGGGCATAAAGTAATGGAACTGGACGGGGTTGCCAGCATAGGGTAAACACCCTATACTCCCAGCATGAAGAAACTCATGCTGGCGGTACTTTTAGGTGGTTTGTGTATGCAGGCAGGCGAAAGCCCGGCTCCGGAGAGCATTCCGGCCACCGTAGTCCGGCCGGATAACAAGGAATACCGGAAACAACTGAATTTGTGGAGGGCCAGCGTGGCGGCGCTATTGGCAGGCAACGTGATGGACGCGACGTCGTCATGGGGCAAACGCGAGCTGAACCCGGTACTGTCGGGGACCGAGGGACAGTTCGGAAAAGGAGGTGCGCTGCTGAAGCTGGGGGTGGCGGGCGGCGTGGTGGCGGTGGAATACCTGGTGTTGCGGCACCGTCCCTACCGTTCGCTGGCAAAAGGGCTGGCGTGGATCAATTTCGGAGACGCGGCGGTCACTGGCGGGATGGCGAGCCGCAACTTCGGAATTTCCGGGCGATAGGGCGGGCGGGTTGCCGCGACGGTTGGCGCCAGAGTTGTCCGAGCCGCAGGGGCGCTCTCGCGCAGGGGCTGAACGGGGGCCGAGAGGCGTTGAGGGCCGGGGTTGCCGTCCCCGGCTCAATAAATGGCGTCTGACCCCTTTTTCAGTTTCCCGACTCCGTCGGCGCACAACACGGCGGCGTGCTTCGATTCGGGTTCGAGGCCGCCCAGCGCATCTTCGACGATCTGGGCCCGAAAGGTCCGCATGGCGGCGCGCGATTTGCCCACCAACCACTCGGTCAGCGCCGAACCCGCGGCGATGGACGCCGTGCATCCGCGGACCCGGTAGCGCACCTCGACGGCCACGTCCGCTTCGAAGCGCGCCCACAGCCGGAGGATGTCGCCGCAGGCGGGGTTCGAGACCTCGACCATGACCGCCGGTGGATCGAGTTCACCGACGTTGCGCGGGTTCTGAAAATGGTCCAGCAACCGTTCCGCGTACATCTTATGCTTCAATATTGGCATGATTCAGGTGGTAGCGGCGATCATCGAGCGCGACGGGCGAATCCTGGTGGGACAGCGGCAAGCTTCGCAGTCTCATCCGTTGCAGTGGGAGTTTCCGGGCGGGAAGGTGGAACCGGGCGAGACACCGGAACAGGCGCTGGCGCGCGAGTTGGAAGAGGAACTCGACATCCGCGAGGCGGTGGGCGCGGAGGTCACGCGCTACCCGTACACTTACGCCGGCAGGGATACGATCGAGCTGATTTTTTTTCGCGTGACGGGATTCGGCGGCGAGCCCCGCAACGTGATTTTCCATGAGATGCGTTGGGCGACGCCGGGGGAAATGGCCGCGATGGATTTCGTCGAAGGCGACACGGGATTTCTGCGCTGGCTTTCGCAGCGATGAGCCGGCGGCGGGCGCGGAGACATGGCTGGTGCCGCGGCTTTGCGGGGCAGGCGGACGGCCTAATGCCGCATATGTTTCCCGGCATGGGAAATTCCGCGGAATTCGTGGGGCGGACCCCCTGGTCCGCGCGGGACGCCCCCGTCCCGCGTCCGGAATAACGATATCGGCATCTTGCAGGGTGCGAGTGGGCCGACGGGGGCGTCGGCCGCGGACCAGGGGGTCCGCCCCACAATTATTTAGCGCTGGTGGAAGGCGCTCCGCTGAGAGACCCGACAGCGGCCAGACCGATCACGGTTCCTCCCACGGCCACTCCTCCGATAATCGCGATCGCGGCCACGTGGGAGCCAGTGGCGGCGGCCCCGGCGGCGCCCGCGGCCGCCCCCGTGGCCACCGGTTGAATACTGACCGCCTGCACCACCTGGCTGGCGCCTCCCAGAGGCGTGGCGCCGGGAATCGCCGAACCGGTGATCGTGACCAGCTTACCCACGTATTTCGCCAGGTCGGGGCCTTGTAACTGGAACGTCACGTGAGTGGTGGCCTCGGTGACGAAGTAGTTTCCGTTGCGCAGTTCCACAACGCCGCGGATCTTCACCGCCGTGGACGCGCCCGCCTGCGTATCGAACTCCAATTCCGAACCCGCCCGCAGGCTGGCCACGAGGTCGCCGCCGGAGTTGCGCACCAGCACGCCGCCGCTACGGGCGGACACGCTGATGCGGCTGGGCCCTTCCACGTCCACCTGGATGACCGCATCCCCGGCCGCGGGGGCGATCCGCAACGACGCCGCCTCGAATACGTGCGTACCGGCGTCGCGCAGCAGACCGGCGCCCTTCTCCAAAATCGTACGATCCCGATAAACCCTGGCGCGCGAATCCGGCCCGAGGGTGATCTGTGCCGCATCGAGTTGCACCACCGAACGCGAGGTCGTGGTTTCGATCGTATTGCCATCGAACACCGTGCTATTGCCGCGGACCATCGAGCCGTCCACGCGGAAGTCTCCACTCGACCGGATCACACCGATCGAACCCGTAGCCGCCGTCACAACCAACAAGCAGCCGCCCACAAGAAGTGAAACCAAAAACCGAATCATAATTTTCTCCTTCCCGTCATCTCTGACTTGATTTATAGTAAAGCTGTGAGAGCGACTTATGCAATGGTACGAAAGAGATACTACTCTGTCGTACAAATGTCATACCTGTAAGTCACTCTTGAGTAACTGGAGCATGACTTATTACGAAGAACTCGGCGTGGCGCCCGATGCTCCGGCGGCTGAGATCCGTCAGGCATATCGAGTGTTGGCGCGGCTGGTCCATCCCGACGGGCAGGCTGACGAACAGGTGCGTGATATGGCCGAACGCCAGATGAAGCGGCTGAACGACATTCTGGCGACGCTCCTCGACGCCCGGAGACGGCGCGAGTACGATGACAGCCTGCGGGCGTTGGTGGACGCGCCCGCGGCGAGTTACCGGCAACCGGTGGTGCGATTCCGTCCGCGGCCGCAGCCGTGGCGGAGACGCGTCCCGGGATGGGCCAACGCGGTGTTACTCAATTGGTTCTGGATTGTGCCGGCGGTAACGATACTGGGCGTGGGGTGCTGGTATGTGGCAGCGGACAACTCCCCATCGGCGGCGGAAACCGGCCGCACGGGGGCAACCTTGGAGCAGCCGAATTCCGCGGCGCGGCCCGCGCCAGGCGCGCCCAGGCGGAAGGCCGGGCCGGCCGCTCTCGGAGGTTCTCGCCCGCGGGGGGTGGACGCGGTTGCCGGCGCGCGAGAGACGGCGGCGCGCGACGCCGTCCCGCTGACGGAGCCGGGCCGGTTCTTCCCCGCCCCGGCTCCCGAACCTCGGCCAGCGGCGCCGCCCGCGACGGCCGGGCCGGAATCTTCCAGCGCTTCGGCCTCCGCCCCATCCGCGCCGCCTTCGCTGGCTGTGCCGCCCGCGCCCGGCGGGCCGGAACCCTCCAGCGCTTCGGCCTCCGCCCGATCCGCGCCGCCTTTGCCGGCTGTGCCGCCCGCGCCCGGCGGGCCGGAACCCTCCGGCGCTCCGGCCTCCGCCCGATCCGCGCCGCCTTTGCCGGCTGTGCCGTTCGCGCCCGCCGGGCCGGAACCCTCCAGCGCTCCGGCCTCCGCCCGATCCGCGCCGCCTTCGTTGGCTGCGCCGCCCGCGCCCGCCGGGCCGGAACCCTCCAGTGCTTCGGCCCCCGCCCGATCCGCGCCGCCTTCGTTGGCTGCGCCGCCCGCGCCCGGCGGGCCGGAACCCTCCAGCGCTCGGGCCCCCGCCCGATCCGCGCCGCCTTCGTTCGCGGGCGAGTGGCTGTGCGTTCCCGAGAGTGGGGACCCGTCCGCGCCGGGAGTCTATCCGGCAACCTACGTGGAATTCCTGTTGAGGGAGGAACACGGCGAGTTATCCGGCAGCTACCGCGCGCGGTATCGGATTCCCGACCAGGCGGTGTCGCCGGAAGTGCTGTTTCGCGCGCAGGGAAAGTCGCCGGACGGAGAGTCGGCCAGGCTGGGCTGGACGTCCGCGGACGGCTCCCGGGGAGAAGTGGAGATGCGGCTGCACGGGCCGAACGCGATGAGCGTCACGTGGTGGACTACCGAGTTTGGGCGCGGCGTGTCGCTGGCATCGGGGTCGGCCAGGCTGCTTCGGAGGCAGGCGCCATGAGGGCACTTCGAATTTTGCGGATGGCCCTGTGGACCGCGGCCGCAGCCGGCCTGGCGGCGGCGACGGCATGGTCCGTGCGGGTGGGCTGGGCCGACGCCTGGTTCCGGACGGAGACGGTGGCGGGAACCGAGAAGGCGCTGTCCCTCACTCCGGACCAGGCGGACTACAGCGTCCGGCTTGCCCTGTTGGTCTCCGATGACGACCCCGCCCGGGCCGCGGCGGCGCTGGGGCGGGCGGTCGCCCTGAATCCCCGCGACGCGCGGGCATGGATCGAGTTGGGCCTGCGCTACGAAGCCGGCGGCAACAGCGCGCTGGCGGAGCGGGCCTTGCTGCGCGCCGCGGAGGAAAGCCGGACGTACCTCCCCAGATGGACGCTCATGAATTACTACTTCCGCCGCCACGACACGGAAGGGTTCTGGCGCTGGGCGAAGCGGGCGGTTCCCCTGATCTGGGGCGATCCGTTGCCGCTGTTCCATTTGTGCGGCCGCGTGCGGGAAGACGGCGAGTTGATCGCGCGCCTGGACATTCGCCGGCCCGAGTGGCGGGTGGCCTACCTGTTCTATCTGCTGGACGCGGGCCGTTCCGATTTGGCCGGTCCCTCGGTCAGGCGGTTGAGAGAGAGCCATCGGGACGCCGATGCGCCGCTTCTGCTGGCGGCCTGCGACCGCCTGCTGGCGGCGGGGCGCTCCGGCGACGCGCGGGCCATCTGGGACGGGCTCAGCGCCGCGCGGCGCACTCCCGGCGGGAGTGTGCGGGGCGGAAGCGGCGGGTCGATCTACAACGGGGATTTCGCGGCGCCGCCCACGGGACACGGGTTCGACTGGCGCCTGCCCAGGATCGAGGGAATCAGCGCCGCGCGGGAGGAGGCGCCGGCGGGCCTGCGCCTCACCTTTTCCGGCGGCCAGCCGGACACCGCGGAACCGCTGGCGCAGTTGGCGCCGGTGGAAGAAAACACCGCCTATGAACTAAAGTTTGACTACCGCACGTCGGAAATCGCCGCCGGCGCCGGCCCGAACTGGCGGATCGGCGACGCTGGCCGGGGCCTCGGCATCGCCGCCGGAGAGAGCCTCGGCTCGGAAGATCCAACTGAAGGGCGCATCGCGTTCGTCACGCCGCCGGGTTGCCGCCTCTTGCGGGTGGCGCTGGCCTCGGAGCGGCGTCCGGGCGCGACGCGCATCGCGGGCTACATCGTTCTGCGGAACGTGGAGTTGCGGCCGGCCGCTCAGCCGCCTTCGGAGGATGCGCCGCGATCGCGCGTGATGAAGTAGAGAAACGCCAGGAAGCACAGAATTCCCACTCCATAGAGGAGAAACTCGCGCCGTTTGCGCTTCCACGTCAGGGCATTGCGGGTGGCCCGGATCTCGCGTTCGCCATGGTTGCTCGGCCCCGGGTCGGGCTCCGCGTAGCGGAACTTAAGGTACCGATGGCCGCAGTCCCTGCAACGGTACGGGTAGATGGCAATGAGGCTCGCCAGCAGTTCCAATGGACCCTTCCTATGGGAACGGTGAGCATGGTCGGTTTTGCACTTGGGACAGAGCACTGGTTTCAGAGTACCAAGTCGAGTAGTACGCCGGCGATTGCGGAGTTATCAGGTTTTTCTTCAGGCGGCCGCGGGACGGCGGCCCGGCCGCGCGGCGCCGCCCCTCGTTACCGCCGCCCCCGCAATTTGCTGAGCAAGCGCAGAATCTCCAGGTACAGCCACACCAGGGTCACCATCAGGCCGAAGGCGCCGTACCACTCCATGTACTTCGGGGCGCCCTGCTCGACGCCCTGCTCGATGAAATTGAAATCCAGGATCAGATTCAGCGCCGCGATCACCACCACGAACAGGCTGAACAGTATACCCACCGGGCCGCCGCCGAAGATTCCCGGAATTCCGATGCCGAAGAAGCCGAGCAGCATGGTGACGAAGTAGAACAGACAGATGCCGCCGGTGGCGGCAACCACCCCGACGACGAACCTCTGCGTGGGGCGAATCAGCCCGCTGCGGTAGGCCGCCAGCATGCAGAAGCAGGTGCCGAAGGTAAGGCCCACCGACTGTATGGCGATGCCCGGGAAGCGCACCTCCGCCATGGCCGACACGCCGCCCAGGAGCAGGCCCTCCAGCAGCGCGTAAATGGGGGCCGTCACCGGCGACCACTCCTTCTTGAAACAGGTGACCAGCGCCACGATCAGCCCGCCGAATGCGCCGATCAGGATCGGCAGGGCGACGGAAGCGGGGTCGCGGGTCGAGAGGAAAAGGCTCCAGGTGTAGAGGGCCGTCGCCAGAGCGCAGACCAGCAGAATGCCGGTGCGATGGATGGTCCCCTCGACGGTCATGGTCTCGCCATAGGCGGCGTGCATGCCCTGGCTGCCGTAAACCGAGGTGCGGAACACGGGGTTCGAGGTTTTCATGATTGCCATAGGTAGATTATCGCGCGGCATCCGGGCCTGGTGCACGGGCGCTACAATCGCCTTTCGAGGCCACGTATGAATCCTTCGTCTTTTCGCACCGTCCGAGCCGTCACGATTGCCGTTTTGATGGCCGCCGCCGCGCGCGCCGAGTCCACCTTCGCCATGCAGAACGTCCAGGCGCGCTCCGGCGTCAGCCTCAACGGCGACTGGAGAATCATGGTGGACCCCTACCAGGCCGGGTATTACGATTTCCACGGCAAACCCCAGAAGGATGGCGGCGTAGGGGCCAACGCGGCGCCCAAATCCAAGAGCGACCACGAGGAGATGGGCATCCCGGAAACGGCGCCCCGGCTGGCCGTTCCCGGCGATTGGAACACCCAGCGCCCCGAATTCTACCTGTACGAAGGCACCATGTGGTACAAGCGCGAGTTCGATTGCGCCGCGCGTCCCGGACGCCGCCAGTTCCTGTGGTTCGGGGCGGCCAACTACCGCGCCATCGTCTTCCTGAATGGCAAGCAGATCGGCGAACACGAAGGCGGATTCACACCGTTCCAGTTCGAGGTTACGGGCAAACTGAAGGAGCGCGGCAACGCCCTGATCGTAATGGTGGACGACACGCGCCACGCCGATGCGGTTCCGCAAACCATGACCGACTGGTGGAATTACGGCGGCCTGACGCGCGACGTCCGCCTGCTGGACGTGCCCGAGACCTTCATCGAAGACTACTCCATCCAACTGGAAAAAGGCTCGGCTAATCGCATCGCGGCGTGGGTGCGCGTCAATGGGCCGCGGAAGGAATCGGCGGTGACCATACGCATCCCCGAGGCGGGCGTGAGCGTCTCCGCGACCCCCGGGGCCGACGGGATGGCGCGCGTAACGATCCCCGCGAAGCTCGACCTGTGGTCGCCGGAGCGGCCCAAGCTGTACGACGTGGTGGTGGAGTCGGCCACCGACAGCGTTCGCGACCGCATCGGATTCCGCACCGTCTCGACGGCCGGGCAGCACATTCTGATCAACGGTAAGCCGGTGTTCCTGCGGGGCGCGGCGATTCACTCCGAGGCGCCGTTCCGTACCGGGCGCGTCTACTCGGAGGCCGAAGCGCGCACGCTGCTTTCGTGGGCCAAGGAACTGGGCTGCAACTTCGTGCGCCTGGCGCACTACCCGCACGACGAGAACATGGTCCGCGTGGCCGACGAGATGGGACTGTTGCTGTGGACCGAAGTCCCGGTCTACTGGGCCATTCAGTGGGAGAACCCGGCGGTTTACGCCAATGCCGAGCGGCAGCTCACGGAGATGATCGTGCGGGACAAAAACCGCGCCTCGATCATTTTGTGGTCGGTGGCCAACGAGACGCCGCAGGGAGACGCGCGGCTGAAGTTCATTTCGTCGCTGGCGGCCAAGGCCCGCGAACTGGACCCCACGCGTTTGGTGACGGCGGCCACGCTGACGCATGAATCCACGCCCGGGCACTACACCGCCGACGATCCGCTGGGCCGGTACCTGGACGTGCTGGGCTGCAACGAGTACATCGGCTGGTACGATGGCGCGCCCGAGAAACTCGACCGGTCTTCGTGGGAGACCCCCTACGACAAGCCGGTGGTCTTCAGCGAATTCGGCGCCGAGGCGCTGGCCGGAAACCACGGCGACGAAGACACGGCCTGGACCGAGGAGAACATGGCGATGATCTACCGGCGCCAGGTGGCCATGTTCAAGCGCACGCCATTCCTGCAGGGGACCATCGCCTGGGTGCTGATGGATTTCCGATCGCCGCGCCGCAAAGTGCCGCACATCCAGGACGATTTCAACCGCAAGGGGTTGATCTCGCCGCGCGGCGATAAGAAGCTGGCGTTTTACGTGCTGCGCGACTACTACCGCGAGAAGGAAAAGGAAGCGGCCAAATAGCCTCCGGCGGCCCATGAAGCTGTAGGCGCCCGCCTGGCCGAATACTCTCATGTGGGCGCCCGCTTTGCCAAGTGGGGCGCGGTACTTGCCGTGGGCGATCGCACTCCCACGCGGGCTTCCATCGAGGCCGACGCGCAGGCGTTGGCTCGCTATGCCGCGTTGTGCCAGGGAGGCGGATTGGTCCCCGTCGTCGAGCCGGAAGCGCTCATGGAGGGATAGCATACGCTGGCGCGGGGCAGGTCGAGCGCGGCGGCACCGGTTATGCCATCCAAGAAGGCGGCGTGCTTCTGTTGCCGGCGATGACCGGAACGTGGACGTTTCGTCCGTGCAGCGCGGTGAGCGTGTTGGAAATCGAGATACCATGCTGAGAAAGCCGATCGTGTTCGATTTGGACGGCACCCTGGCCGAGAGTAAGTCGCCCTTTGACGCCGAACTGTCGCGACTGCCGCATGACCTTCTCAGCATCGTCAAAGTGGCCGTGATTTCCGGAGGAGATTGGCCACAGTTCGAAAAGCAGGTTCTCTCTCATCTTTCCCACGACGAGAGCCTGGTAAGTCTGTCGCTCCTTCCTATGGCCGATGCTGGCCGAAAGCTACCTGACGAGGCGGCTTTTGGGCGCATGGTACGGCGGACCGGCGCGTTGGCGACCGGCTAGAGGGAGGGCGATGACACAGCGAAACCCGGCAGACCCGGACGTGAGGGCCGGAGGGGTGTTTGTGGAATGCACTGAAAAGACGCGAGTTCGCGATTTTGGATCTTCCGCGCAGGACGATAGCCACGCCTTGCAGGGGTGAAAGCGGCTGCTGGAGGAAGAATGCAGTTCGCAGGTTAACGGGATGGCGGTTGGGCTTATACTGAATAAGATTTGGAAGTCCAAAATGGAAATTCCGGACAAGCGGAAGGAGATTAGTTCATGAGCGTGAACGGTTCGATCAAGGCTTGTCTGAACTTTGTTCTGGCACGATACGGGCCAACAATCCCAAACTTGTCGAACTCCAGCAGAAGTACGGCGCGTTCGACCCAGATACGACCCCTCTTGTCTGGACCAATCGCCACGTGCGCCCGGAGGATCTTGCCTATTTCCGTGGGGACAATGCGTGGGTCTTTCAGGTGAGAGGCAATAATGGAAGTATCCTGGCGTATGCCGTCAGCCTGTACTATCTCAAGTCCATTGACAAGCTCGGGCTCCTCGACAAGCTAGTCGAGGACAAGAGCTTTGGAATTTTTACTTTCACAATTGCGGGCCGCCAAGTCTCGCGCGATCTGCTCGATTCAATATCGGAAATATACTTCCTGGATCGGCACCTTGGAGTTGCGGCTCGGGCCGGCTTCCGTGTTCTCGACGTCGGAGCCGGCTACGGACGCCTCGCGCATCGCATGGTGAGCGCGCTGCCCGGCATTGAGAGATACTTTTGTACGGATGCCTTTGCCGTTTCCACTTTTGTGTGCGATTACTATTTGCGGTTCCGTGGCCTTGAGAAAGCACGCATAGTCCCTGTGGATGAGATTGACGACACGCTCCGCGATCGGCCGGTCGATCTTGCGATCAACATTCACAGTTTTTCAGAGTGCCGGATGCAGGCGATCGAGTGGTGGGCCCGATTGCTCGGCAAACATCGCGTGAAGCACTTGATGATCGCTCCCAACGGCGAGGGCCAGCGTTTGCTCACCAACGATGGCCACGATTTTCTTCCGCTCCTGGAGCGATATGGGTATCGGACCGTCGTGAAGGAGCCGACGTTCTTAGACCCGGTAGTTCAGGAATATGGACTTCTGCCGACTTGGTATCATTTGCTGGAATTGCGGACCTAGGGCTTCGACCACGTGGTTTGGCGCCTTTGCCGTGCGGCTCGCTGACGCTCGCGGCTCCGAACGGAACCACGCGGCGTAAGGGAGTGGCCCGTGGCAATGGAACGGCATCTTGCGGTCATGGCGCTAGTGGCTCACGGAACCACTTGGAACTTAGCGTTTCACGGCCGGGAGCGGAGGGCCTCCGATGCCGCTACAAGGATGTCCAGCCCGCGGCCCGCTCCGGCATCGGATGGCGGCAACGGCGCCAGCGGCGTTCGGCGCGCATCCGTGCCCGGTTTCTTTATCGCGGCGCGACGGCGGAGGCCGGCCGCACCGCGGTAGCGCACCGGCCCTGCGCGATGCCGCGGACCTGTGGCCGCACGGGACGCCTGATGCTATGATCTGGCTAACTCCCGATGAGACCCCACTATTTAGCCGTACTGGCGTGCCTGGCCGCGGCGCCCTTGTGCCGGGCGGATGCCGCTCTCGAGGCATTCGAGCGCAACGCGGCCCGTGCCCGGCAACTTGGCGCCACCCACGTGGCGGTTACGGAGAACCTTCCTCCGGCGCTGTGGGAGATGGATGTGCCCGGCGACCCCTACCCGGCCTGGTACATGTATCAACCGGATTTGCTGAAGACCTTTCCGCCGGCCGCCCTCGAGAAGTACGTCGACAGGGACTACGCGGAACGAGTGGCGGCCCTGTTGCAGGCGCGCTGCGAAGTGCTGCGGCGCCTCGGTTTGAAGGCGGCCTACACGGCCAACGAACCGGCCGTATTGCCGGAGGCGTTCTTCGCCGATCACCCCGATTTGCGCGGCCCGAGGGTGGATCACGCCAATCGCTCGCGCACGCCGCGCTTCGCGCCATGTGTGGACCAGCCCGCCACGCTGGCGCTGTATCGTGAGGCCATGCAGAAGTTGCTGCGCCGGCTGCCCGAAGTGGAGGTGTTTTCCTTCACCACCACCGACGCGGGTTCGGGGTTGTGCTGGACGCCGGCGTTGTATCCCGGTTTGAACGGGCCTTCCTGGTGCCGGCGCCGCCCCATGGAGGATCGCGTCGCGGGCTTTCTCACCGCGCTCAACGACGCCGCCGTCCAACTGGGCCGCCACATCACCGTGGACCTGGTCGAGATTACGCCCCGCCAGTGGATGATTCCGACCTTCGACCGTCCCGAGCTGATCGCGCGCAAACTGCCGGCTGGGATGGCGGTGAATCATCTGGAAGGTCCCGACGGTCATCGCGCCGCCATCCGGCGTTTCGGAGGAAGAGGGGGAGA
>Ga0182027_10004864_pt1 | contig 20618 bp, 13 predicted proteins | sample 712E1DmetaG_FD_121300 | JGI IMG/M metagenome (GOLD analysis project Ga0182027, IMG submission 121300) | Permafrost microbial communities from Stordalen Mire, Sweden - 712E1D metaG (Illumina Assembly) | ecosystem: Environmental > Terrestrial > Soil > Wetlands > Permafrost | place: Sweden...
ATCGGAAACATCGCTCGGATAGCCCAACCGAACACGCTTTTGCATGCCTCCATCGTCAGCCCACCACCGCCCTTGAACTTATCCAAAAGAAAACAAGGGGATAAAGTTAATAACAGGCTCTAGGGAAATCCAATGTTCCATGGCCCTTTTGGCTATGGCTTGAGTTATACGACACTTCACTTTGACAATATCCGCTTTAGCACTAAGGCAATCAGGTCGAAAGAAGTTTGCCATGTGTCGTTTACAATAGCCAACGCGGCCTCCTGAGCACGGGACGAGTTGCAAAAAGCACGAGAGGTCGGAACGGCTTGGCGAGTTGTAGCCGGCGAGGAAATCTGTGACAGTCCTCGCGAGCTCGTCGGCGAAGACGAATGTTGTGGTGATGCAAGTTCCTTCACTTTCTCCGGGATCGGCACCCGCTCGAGCTTGGGCACTGATCGTGAGTTCAACGCGTACAGTGGAGGAGTTTGGAGGATTGGGTTTGAGCTTTGCCACTTTCCAGAATTTCAGAATGGCAAGAACTAAGAGTGCATAAAGCAGGCAAATCGCGCGGAATACCGCGAGAGAAGAATGCGTTATGTGGTGCATTTTGTCCTCCTGGATATGGAGAGGGAGCGCAATCGTCTTGGGTGTCGAGTTTCGTCAGTGCCACCGAGGTCGCGAACTCTTTGGAAAGCGAACACTTGCCGAGAAGTTCGTTGACGTTCCGAGGAACGGTATCAGTGGTTCCGGATAGCCCGATCGTTAGCATTTCGCTCCTTTGTGAGAGTTTCCATAGATGTATGATACAGCAGAGATGTAGTATATATGGAATACCAAAGTTAAATCGTTGCAAGAGAGAATGCGCGTGGATTGCCGGAATCTAGCCAGCTAAGCATTTGATGCTAAATAACTTAGTTTCATCGCTGTCTCTTATCAGGCACGACGGTCCTTTTCATCTTGCTGAATAGAGATCGTCACAGAACGACGTGGCGCGTGGATCAAGTTAAATCTTTCGTAGGCGCTAAGGCCGGCAACTGCGCCGTCGCCGGTCTTAGCCCACTCGATTGCGAGCTTAGCTGAGCCCTTAGGGTGTATCGAGCTCTGGAGTTCACACCCTGGCCGGGGCCTTCGGAAGGCGAAGCCTCAGGGTCCGGCATCGCCTTGATGGCAGTAAAGTTGAGCGCATTCGATATTGCTGTTCGGTCAATGTGGAATGCACCATGCGGTTGATTATGCAGTTATAGTCCGATCAGCTTCTTCACAGGACAATTTGTCACCTGACGCGCTGTGTCGACTGAAACGGGGCTCGATTTGGGTAGATCGAAACTCGTGAACCAGCCGCTTTGATGCAGAGATGCCAAGCAATCCGAGGCTCGTAGATAGAGCTTTTTTCACCGACAGCATATTTATGCACGAGCAACTATTTAGCTTGACAGGCCATTGTCAGAGTACTACTTTGAACTCGCACGATGTTGTGATCGTTTCATACGACCAAAGCCGATCGCATCCTCAGATCAAGTTCGACTCTTCTGTTCCGGCTTCGAACAGCGCAAGCAAATGCGAGGCGGGATGGAGTACGAGATTGATCGGGAGAGGATCACGGAACACGAGTAACAGGCATTCAAATTTAACGGTTGCTAAGGAGGACAGGGTGCATTTATTGACACGAATTGACACGACTACGCGGAGACCTTTAGCAGTGAAGACGGTTTGGAGATTGCTGGCGGCATGCATTGCATTGATTGCGTTTTCAGGCATGATCGCCCCTATGGCATCGGGACAGAACACTACCGGCGGCATAGTCGGAACGGTGACAGATTCCAGTGGCGCCTCATTGCCAAACGCTAAGGTGACGATCCTATCGGCTGAAACCGGCGAGAAGCGCACATTGACATCTAATGGAAGTGGTGCGTTCACAGCCCAGCTTCTCAACCCTGGGACGTATACCGTGTCCGTTGAGGCGAATGGATTCAAGCAAGCTGTGAGAACCGGTCTCGTTGTTCAAGTTGACCGTGTTGATCGTGCGGACATGGCTCTGGAAATTGGCGGCGCCAGCCAAACCGTAACCGTAAGTTCAGAATCCCTGACTCTTGACACGGACTCTACGCAAGTTGGACAGACAATCGTGGAGCATCAAGTCAATGAATTGCCAATGAACGGCCGCAACTTTACTGATTTTCTCTTCCTGACACCAGGTGCTTCACAGACCACGGGCGAGCAAAATCAGTTTCGCTTTAACAGCGGGGGAGCGATCAGTCTGGAAGGATCGAGAAGCGGTTCCAACGGATATACCGTTGATGGCACAAGCATCATGGAGTACGGATACGATACGCCAGCCTACAACATCTCGCTCGACGCCATCCAAGAATTCAACGTTCAGACTGCCACGTATTCGGCTCAATATGGCTATAGCGCGAATCAAGTCAACATCAGCTCGAAGAGCGGCAGCAACGAGTTCCATGGGTCTGCTTTCGAGTACATCCGGAACGACGCGGTCGACGCAAAGAACTACTTCTTGACCACAAGTCAGCCACTGCGGCAAAACCAGTTCGGCTACTCGCTGGGCGGCCCGGTCTGGATACCAAAGATTTACGATGGGCACAAGAAGACCTTCATTTTCGCAAACTATGAAGGACAGCGCATTCATGCGACCCAGGCGACAAGCGGCATTACGCCAACTGCCGATGAAGTTAAGGGGATTTTTCCGTTTCCGATTTACGATCCGCTGACGGGCCTTGAGTTTCCGGGCGACACAATCCCATCTGGCCGTGTTTCGCGATTAGGGCAAGTTATACAATCCGATCCGACTTACTGGTTTCCTGCCCCGAACATTCCAGGGGCCAGCGGGGGAGCAACCAACTATGAAGCTGGGGTAGGAGCACCGGTTACCGAAGACCAGCAGAACTACCGGCTCGATCAGGAACTCGGCGCGAAAGACTCCGCGTTCTTTAGAGCGGCAAAATCCGACATTCTGGCTATAACTCCCACCGGGCTTTCGGCGATATCAAACCTCAATACAATCCAGACGGCTCGCAACTACACACTCACCGAAACCCATATTTTCACACCCAACCTGCTGAATCAATTCCGCGTTGGGTACCTGGAATTCCAAGCAGTACGCAGTCCCACCGATGCTCCCTCGGCAGGAGTCACTGCGCTAGGGCTGACGAATGTTTTCACCATTCCCGATGGTGGCTATCCAGATCTGCAGTTCTCGACCTATTCGAATCCGAGCCGGCCGAACATTACCAACGCGAATCAGGGATACTCACAGGGAGGCGGTGCGAACAACGCCCCAACCGAAAACCTTGAGTCGCTGTGGGACATTGAAGACTCCGTGTCGTGGACGAGAGGCCAACACACACTCAATTTCGGGATTGGTTTACGAAAGTTCATCTATCAGACCAACGATGTTGGGAATCCTTTAGGGATTTTCTCTTACGATGGTGAGTTCTCCGGGAATGCGATCTCGGATCTGTTACTCGGAAACCCGCAAAAGTCGATCGGATATTTCGCTGGCCCCCTTGGAAATGTGATTTCTGGACCTAAGCCGCACCTTCACTTCGCCACCTACGCGCCTTATGTGCAGGACGACTGGAAATTGACCAAACAATTTACGATCAATGCCGGCCTTCGCTACGAATATAACGCTGTTCCGTACGAAGAGTCGAATACGCTGGGTTGGTTTGATTCGAACCTGCCCGGTGGCGGCGTCTATGTTCCAAGCCAGGCGAGCGTTGCTGCCGGGGGTGGTTTGTTTGTCTACGGCGGCGAAAGGGGTCCAGGTCCGGCGCCGAAGAACGACTTCGCCCCGCGAGTTGGATTTGCGTACAGGCCATTTAAAGACGACAAGACTGTAGTCCGCGCTGGATATGGTCTGTTCTTTGACACCTCACAAGATAATGAATTCGCGGACGCGACAGGGTTTTATCCGTTTTATGTGAGCTCCACGCTGATCGCATCCTATGGACAGACTTTGATCCAGACAGATCACCTATTTCCGGCTCTACCCGCCGCTACAGTTACGCCCGCTACGATGCCATTCGAACTGGTTGATACGCATATGCTGAACCCATATGTGCAGAGCTATACATTCGATGTTCAGCGCGATATCGCGAAGAATACAATTTTGGACGTGAATTATGCAGGGAATCGGGGGACACACCTTATGACCCGCGACATGGTCAATCAGCCGTCCCAATGCATACTGTCCCTGGGATGCAACCCGGACACCACAAGCCCCGGCTACATTCCAGTCTCGGCGAGAAGCCCTTATCCCAACTTCGGGAACCCAACCATCGATGACAAATGGTTCGGATTCTCGAATTACAACTCCCTCAACGTCAAGGCGGAGCATCGCGGAACGAATCTAACCGTACTTGCAGCTTATACTTGGTCCAAGTCGATGGACATCAAGTCATCAGCAGCCTCGATCAACGGAGACGCAGCGGGCTGGATTGCCGAACAGAATGCTCACGATATCAAGGCGGACTATGCGCGCAGCAGTTACGACGTCGGGCAGCGCCTTGCCGTCAGCTTCATAGGCGAACTGCCGGTTGGCCGCGGCAAGATGTTTGCGGGAAATGTCAATCGCGGGGTCGATGCCGCAATCGGCGGCTGGCAGCTTTCGGGAATCGGCATCTTCCAGGGCGGTTTCCCATTCACAATAGAAGCAACCGACATCGGCTTCGTCAATTGGGCCTATGCGGAACGAGCCAATCAAGTCGGCAATCCAGATCCAAGTGGATTTACGAAAGGCCCAAAGCATTGGTTTAGTACGAGTGCTTTCGCCCAGCCTGCACCGGGCTATTTCGGTAACTCATCTCGGAATGCCGTCCGTGGGCCGGGACCAGAGGTTTTGAATCTCACGGTAGGCAAATCATTTTCAATAGCAGATCGCTTGCAATTGCAAATCCGCCTTGAGTCCTTTAACGCACTAAACCACCCGCAATTCGGTTTTCCGGACTCCGGCGTGAACGATGGGGCTAACTTTGGAACGATAAACAGCACCAGCGCAGCGAATCGTGAAAATCAGGGAGCAGTACGCATCACTTTCTGACGCGCGACATGACGTTTCTTCGCACTGCCACCCTTGCTATGCAAGGGTGGCAGTGGACTGTCTGGACTTTTGCTCGGGATTGTTGAACTCTTCGAAAATGGAACTCCGGCCTCCCAGATTTGGAATTCTTCGCGTGCCATATGATGCAAATGCGCATTGCCACTCTGGACTTAGAAACCTTGATCTCCACCACCAGGTTCGCGCCAAAGCTGCACTTTGGAAGGCCATTCATATGAGCCTCGATCTAGGGCGAGCTCACACTTTCAGTCGACAACGATGGGAGCCAACCCTTTTGAAATCCGAAGTACAAGGAGTGAACAGCGGATGTCTTCATTGGATGGGCGACACCCAGGTCGAGAATCGGATCTTTCTTTGAGCGTTGGAAAAGATGAAGGAAATGCCCTCGCTGGACCTAGCGAAGTGCCGTGCACCATATGGGATGTAGCGAGACTGGCTGGGGTTTCGATAGCCACGGTGTCGCGCGTTACCAGTGGCTCCAACAATGTGTCTGGCAACACAGCGGCCAAGGTCATGGCCGCTGTCTCACAATTGCGGTATCTGCCCAACACGCCTGCGGCGGAATTGGCGCGAGGGAAAGGCGGCAACCGGAGAATGCGAAGTGCTCCTCGGCCCGCAACGGCTGACATGACAGCAAGACAGCACTTCTATGAAAAAGGCCTTGCACCGGACAAACGCAGCAAGACGGGACCAGTACCTATGTCGAAGAACGAGTACTAGAGCGTAAAGTGCGGGGGCGACAAACTGAGTATGAAACTGGAGATATCAAGAAGTACCGTTCCATAGCGTTAACAAACCCTCTTGGGTGCAAGAGCGCTCTGAACTTGCTTCAATGGGACGAACCGATTGCTTGGTTGAATTGCAACTGGTTGCTCGGCAGGTCACCTCCGTTGAGAGGATGCCTGAAAGGTGAAGGCCACGATGAAAATGGCGCTGATCAAGGCGGAGGCGTCTTTGGGTCGAAGGGAGAATTTCCTTTGACGGAGACCAAATCATTGGAGGGTCTCTGGCTTCACGATCGAAGTCCCCGGAGTGTTGTCATTGCGGTATCGTTGCTGCGCCAGCAGCGATATCACCGAGAGCTGGCAAGGCAGTGCGAGAATCAGGATCTGCTACGGTGCAAATTGTTATATTGGTATCACTGCGCTGTGCTTGATGTTGCTGGGAATACTTGATGAAATGAAGAGTAGTTTCATGGCCGCGAATTATCGCTATATCCGGTCTGATGTTTTGATTTGATGCGGGACTCAATCCGACACACGTCAGGTGACTTGGCAATATGCTTCAGTAGGCGCCGTCGGCTATCCGGCCTAACCGGACCGCCCGGTTGTGGATTCTAACGCCAGTGTGCGCGATTGGTTCCTAAGGAAGGGAAGTCCTGGACCTATGCAAATAGCCCGAATCCTGACTTGCGTAGCGTGCTCCTTTCCATTACTGTTGACATCCCAGTCCATTTCCGGCGACGTTGCGGAAGCCCAGAGTGCATTCACTTCCGGTCAGTACTCGCGGGCCGCCGAACTCTACAAGAAAGCAGTGGCAACCCATTCGCCTTCAGCCGAGTTGCAAACTGATCTAGGTCTTGCCTACCAAATGCAGGGCGAGCATCTGAGAGCCATTGGGAGCTATCTTGCAGCCTTGCGGGTCGAGGAATTACCCCGAACCAGAGAGTTGCTGGCAATTGAACGCTGCCGTCTGCGCCAATTCCATACTGTATCGCCGTTGCTTGCCAAGATTGCCGAAAATTTGTCGTATAGCGATGCGCTATTGCCGGTGCTGTCGCCTTGCTTTTTGCAGGCAGACAACGCGGTCGATGCCATTCGAGTAGCCAAGACCTTAATAGTATCCAGAACCATGCCGCAGGATGCAGCCCTGATCTATCAAGGTCAGGCTTCGATGAATGCAAGCAACTTTTTCATCAGCGAGCTAGGGAAGACCCCAGAGGGGCCTGTTTACATCCAATATTTAAAAGCCGCCCGGGATGCTGGATCTGAAGATGCGAGAGGCGGCTTTTCGTTGGCAATTGCTCATTCGTCTTATCTGCATCCAGACCTAACACTTGAAGAAGGGATCGCATTGCTTCCCGTGCACTCTGGTGACCCTGCTCTTTTGTACATGCTTAGCGTCCTTAGTGGGGAACAGGCCATGGAAAGCATCCTGGAATGCGAGAGGAAGTATCCGGAATCACCTGGCCTGGAACAGTTTCAGGCGGAGATGTTGGCAAATCAAGGCCAAACGCAGCAGGCCGAGGGCATCTACTTGCGACTTCTTAAATCACACCCAGAGTTACCGGAACTCCGCCATAGCATCGGGATGCTCTACCGGGGTCAAGGAGAATGGAGTCAAGCCCTTCCTCTTTTTCAGGCGGAACTGGCAGCTAATCCAACCGACGACCGCGCCGTGACGGGCATCAGCGAGTGCCTGATTCAGTTAGGCGACTATTCGCAGGCTATCAAGTTTCTTGCGCCGCGTTTTGTCAAAACGACTCCTCCGCTCTGGGCCGTACTGGACTTGTCACTTGCCTACCAGAAATTGGGGAGATACTTAGAGGCGATTGACGTGTTAAGGCGCGGGGAAAAGACATTTCCACGAGAGAGCCAGATTCACTTTCGCCTAATGCGGTTGTACACTCTGACAAGCCAGATGGATTTCGCACAAAAGGAGAGTGCATTATTTCAGGAAGGCAAACATCCATGAAGCTTTCCAGGCGCGACTTCCTGACTCTTCTTCTCGAAACGAGCACGGCGACTGCGTGTATTGGTCAGCAAGGAATGGCATCGCCCAATACCCAAGCGGCTCCCAGGGCTAAGCCATCGGGCATCCCATTCTCATCCCATTTTACCGATGTATCGCTGCTAGCCGGACTAAGACATCCGGTTATCTATGGCCCCAAAGATCACAAGACTTACATCCTAGAGACAATCGGCTGCGGCTGTGCATTCATCGATTACGACAATGACGGCTGGATGGATATCTTTCTGCTTAGTGGTTCCCGCGTCGGAGAGCCAATGCCCGAGGCAACTAACCGTCTCTATCACAACAATCGCGACGGTACCTTTACCGATGTTACCCGAAAGGCTGGTCTGGATCATGAGGGATGGTCATGCGGCGTATCAGTGGGAGATTTTGATAACGACGGATTCGATGATCTGTTTGTCACATGCTGGGGACAGAATATTCTTTACCACAACAACGGCGACGGCACCTTCACTGACGTGACGGCTAAAGCCGGGCTTTCCGAGTCCGTTAACCGCTGGGGAACAGGCTGCGCCTTTGTCGACTATAACCGTGACGGATGGTTGGATATATTCGTCTCAAACTACACCGCGTTCGATGCGGCTACGGCGTCGTTGCCCGGACAGCATCCGAATTGCTTATGGAAAGACGTGGCAGTCAACTGCGGTCCTCGGGGTTTGAAGACTGGTTTACATAGCCTTTATCGAAACAATGGCGACGGCACATTCACGGATGTGAGTGTGGCTTCTGGAATTGACCGTGCGCGGTCAAGCTATGGACTAACAGTTGTCGCTGCCGATTACGACGATGATGGCTGGCCGGATATATATGTTGCGTGTGATTCTTCTCCGGGGCTTCTCTTCATGAACAATCACGATGGTACATTTCGCGAAGAGGGAATGATGCGCGGAGTTGCCTACAATGGGGATGGCCAGGAGCAGGCCGGTATGGGCGCCGCGGTGAACGACTATGACTTAGACGGGCGCCTTGACATTCTGAAAACGAACTTCGCCGGGGATACGCCAAGTCTGTATCACAACATGGGGCATGGAGTATTTGACGACGATGCGCGAGAAGCCGGACTGGCTGTTGAGAACCGCTATGTAACATGGGGGGCCGGAGTATGCGACCTTGACAATGACGGGCTTCCAGACATCTTCATCGTTACCGGGCACGTTTATCCCGAAATCGAAGCGCGCTTCCCACAATCGCCGCTCTGCACTCCACGGTTGCTCTTTCACAATATTGGAAAGGGACACTTCGAACAGATTCTGGGCGGTTCCGCCGGCGAAGCCATCGACGATCGACATTGTAGCCGCGGGTGTGCATTTGGAGATTTCGATAATGATGGTGACTTAGACATTCTAATCATCAACCTGAATGAGCCACCAACGTTACTGAGGAATGACGTTGCTGCCACGCAGCATTGGCTGAAAGTCCAATTGATTGGAGTCAAAACGAATCGAAGTGCGATCGGCGCCCGCGTTGTTGTCGAGTCACCATCCTCGAAACAGACTCAGGAGTTGTTGAGCCAATCCGGCTTTCTTTCCGCAAACGATCGACGTCTGCATTTTGGCCTGGGCAGGGATTTGTTTGCTATGGTTCACGTTCGTTGGACAGACGGCACATGGGAATCTGTGGGTCGTGTCGACGCCGACCAATTGTTCACAATAAGGGAGGGGAAGGGAATCGTATCAAAGGAGAAGTGGAGGCGTTAGAATTCTTATCGACCTCCGATGCGGACTTTTGCCATATCTTCCTCGACGTGAGTATTCGCTCCGAGGCGACATGATGGGTTGGAAACATCTGAGAGTTGGCACATTCCAAACATTTGCAGGGGACTCGGCAGCCGATAGGGATAGAACTCAGGAAGAAAGCAAGGCAAGATCGCCATTGGGGCCGATGGTTCAGATCGACTAAGGACGCATCCGCGAGCAACCCAATGAGGTGATGCGATCTAGGTGGAGAAGGCATTGAAGGTAATGTTGGACGCCTTGTCAAAAGCCAGTTCTGGCTGCTGTTTAGGGCTACGCTTGTGACGGCGCATGAGGCGCGCGGACATGAGGATTGGAGGAACACGGATGGAGTTGTTTTCTAACTATGCTTGTAAGGGAGTGAAGGTATGTTGAAGACGTTGAGTATTCTGCACACGCCGGAGCTTTTGCATGCTCTGGCTTCGATGGGGCACGGAGATGAACTCGCGCTTGTAGACAGCAACTTTCCGGTGGTTTCGATAGCGGAGCGGGTAGTGCACCTGGAGGGCGCGGACCTGCCGGCAGCGCTGGCGGCGTGTCTACAACTCATGCCACTCGATACATTTGTTGACGAGCCCGCCGTGCGCATGCTTCAGGTGCATGCGCCAGATGAGATTCCCGAGGTGCAGGAGATTTGCCAGAAGCTGATCGATGACTCCGAAGGGAGACACGTGAAACTCAAGGGAATTTCTCGCGAAGCTTTTTACGAACGCGCTCGTGGAGCGTTTGCGGTGATCGCCACTGGCGAGCAGCGCATTTATGGCTGCATACTCATCAAGAAAGGGGTGATCTTTCCGTCGAATGGCAAACGGATGTCCGCTTTTCAGTAGGCGGCTGCGGTCCACACTCTTGCCAGTGCCGATGGGGCGCGAAACTGCCCACGGCAACGCTCACCTCCACGGAAGTTCTATTGTCAGGTCCGATCAATCTGGGGTCGATACCGGAAGACTCGCCGTTTAGGCCGGTATGGTACCGATAGTGCGGGAACCTCGATCCCGCGGCGAAGCATAGATACGGCTATCTTCACACAAGTAGCCGGACAACATCAGCAAGCTGGCTGGACGAAGGAGCCAGTGGCGGCGAACGCCAAGTAGTCTTAAGAAATCAGGAGAAAGATGCGCAAAGTCACAAGCATCCTGTTTACGATTGTCACGGCCTTTTTCACAGCCCAGGCATTTGCATCAGCGGCACCGACGGATGGGAACGTGGTGAAGGTTAGCGCCAAGTGGAACGAGATCGGCCGAGTATCGGAGACCGTTCCAACGACACAACTTCTAGCTCACGCGTACACCTTGCGGAGTAACCCTCTACACACAACTCTGCTCAAGGCAGTGCGGAATTTGCACAGCAATGATACGCGGCTTCAGTTCTGGTACTCAGTCACGAACCAGGCCGTTCCGGAATTGAAAGAACCAACCGCCACAGACACGTCCTGGAACTTTCAGAACATCGACCCATTGGTTAGCGACTTTTTCTCAAATACGTCCGGCAAGCGCCACGTGAATATTGGCACGATCCCGCGCTGGATGTTCGACGTGCCGCGGGTCGAAATCCCCAGCGATCCAGCAGCCTCGTTCTATCCGTACACAGATGGGACGAAGGGGGATTTGCTCAAGGATCCTACTGGACAGCAGATTGCGGAGTATCAAGCACGCATCTATCAGTGGTTCACGCAGGGCGGTTTTACCGATGAAATTGGGAAATACCACAAGTCCGGTCATCACTACAAGATCGATTACTGGGGTATATTGAATGAACCGGATATTGAGAACAAGATCTCAGTAGAGGAATACACCAGGATTTACGATGCAGTCGCCGCGGCAATCCACAAGATCGATCCGAACGTTCAGTTTTTTGGCCCCGAGGTAGCGGGTGCTGTGGTTCCGTGGGCGGACTACTTTCTGAATCCGAAGAACCACAGCCCAGATGCACTGCCGGTGCAATGGTTTAGCTTCCATAACTATGTGGAGGCCAACAATGATCCCGCGACATGGCAGGTAAGGTTCTTCACTGGTCCCCCGCCCACGAGTAACGCAGGCGGCGCCTCAGCGCGGGCCTTTGTCGACAGGGTTCGTCAGGTAATCAAAATACGCGATGAGCTTTCGCCGAAGACCAAGGTCATCATCGACGAACTTGGTACGTTCAACATAGTCAAGCCCGGTGAAGATGCGTGCCAAGCCCCAGAACCATACCTCGCATATAACCCCCGCTATTGGAATGCAATAGGGGCGAACTGGGCGGTCAATTTCATTAGCGCGGAAAACCTTGGCATTCCAGTCATCGGCATGTCGCAAATGCTTGGCTATCCGACTCAATGCCCTTCGATTTCAATGGTCAATTCCGATACAGCAAACCCGAACGCACATTACTGGGCCTTGAAGCTAATCAATGACAACTTCGGGCCTGGAGATAAACTCGCCAGTACGCAATCGTCCTCGTCCGATATTGTGGCACAAGCGTCCATTACGTCGCACGGCCGTAAGGTTCTGCTGGTGAATACAAGCAACGAAACTGTTACAGTGGACCTCGCGAACACCTTTCAAGGAAGCGGGCTCGCAGTTGAGTTCGTCGATCAGGTTTCAGGGGAACATCCGCAACGGAATGTGCGAGTGAAAGGGCCGCAACTTTCGCTCGGGCCATTTGCTATTGCCGTTGTCAGAGAAGGAGCCAACTAACAGCAACCGAGCCGTCGGCGCAACAGTCCGGCGGTGTAGCCGAGCACATTTGAATTTGAGCCAGGCCGATCAAGTGGCGGCTCTGCTGGGCCGGAGAGAATTTCGCGATTTTTGGACTGATGTGAATGCGCTCCAGGGAGAGCGCTCCCAACACCCGAAAGAAAGACTAGCGTATGGCCTCTGCTCCTCTGAAAGACGAAACGCCGGAGAACGACGAGTGCGATGGCTTAGTGATTGCCTGAGCAAGAATAGCTCACTTCTTGTTCCTTCTTCTGCTCATCTGATCCTCTTCCGCGGAGAACAATTCTTTTGGATTGCCTGAAACGAAGCCATTTCCGGAATGACTATGACGATCCAGCATTTACGAATTCTAGCTGAATGCGTATAGCACAGAAAGTTATCAATTGGATGCAATTCTCCATTTGCGACACATTGCCGATTTGGGAGCGACCGTTGCTTATCTCAAACCGATCGAGTATCTGGGCGTTATAAGGGATCCCAAATGCCCACCTCATCCATCGCGATAAGCATCGGTAATTCTGATGAGATTCAGGTCGACGGGAACTTGGGTTTCGAACTCATTCCGGCGATGGTAACAGCCGGCGGGGCACCGCTGGTAAACGGAACATCCAGTATTGTTCACAATGACTATTTGATTGGTGAAGCCATAACAGTCTGAAAGGCGCAGAGCAACCCCAATGATTATTGTCCATTCGTACGCAATTGCTGTGGCACTTTGTGTGGTAACGATGGTGTGCTGGGGATCGTGGGCCAACACACTCAAGATGGAGCCCCGCTCCTATGGCTTTCCACTTTACTACTGGGATCAGGCGGTTGGCTATTTGTTCCTGACTTTGATCGTCGGCCTTACGTTTGGTTCATTCGGCGCAGACGGCAGAAGCCTTGTGGCTGATCTTCAGCAGGCGAGTGCGAGCAGCTTCGGATGGGCGATCCTGGGCGGTTTTGTCTTCAATCTCGCCAATATTCTTTTTATGTGTGCAATAGATGTCGCGGGGATGGCTGTGGCCTATCCAATCGGCATCGGGATCGCCCTTGTGGAAGGAGTGCTCATCAACTACATTGCCCAACCCAAGGGCAACCCGACGCTGATTTTCGCCGGCGTAGCACTGATATTGTTGGCTATCATCTTTGATGCATTGGCCTATCGAAACCAGCAACGCAAGGGAGCTGAGCCCGGCGAGATTCGAAAGGGTGTGTCCCTGGCTCTAGGTGGCGGCATTCTCATGGGCTTGTTTTACTACCTGGTTGAAGAATCTTTATCCGCGGACTTCAACCACCTTGATCCGGGCAAACTGGGACCCTACGCTGCGGTGCTGGTGTATTCCGCGGGCTCTTTTGTCTCGAACCTGATCTTTAACACCTATCTGATGTCCCACCCATTCAAGGGAGCCAAGGTTAGGTTCTCAGACTACTTCAGCAAGGGGACTCTAAAATTTCATGCGATTGGTCTCCTTGGGGGAGTGATCAACGGAATCGGCGTGACATCCAGCTTTGTTGCCTCAAAGGCCGCAAGCCCCGCAATTGCTTACGGTCTTGGGCAGGGTGGAACGATGATCGCGGCAATCTGGGGAGTCTTTGTCTGGAAGGAAATGCAGGGATCATCCAGGGGGACAAAAGCCATGATCGCCGCCATGTTTGTTTTCTTTCTTGCTGGATTAGTCTTGCTGATCACGTCAATGTTGTGATGAACAATGGATTGAAAGCGAGAATAAGAGATCCATCTGATTGCGAACTGTCAGATCATGCGGCATTTGAATTCAATTAAGAAATCAGGACTTATCTTGTCTTGACGAGCTATGACATCCAGGATTTCGGAACTTGTGGGCTCGAAATCAAAGTAAGCCTTGGTTGTGTTCTTGCGCTTGGCCTCTTCGTCAACATGGTTCTTGTATCTGGTCCGGCGGCAAGTCACATCCTACGTATTGAGCGCTGCTGCTCAACATTCATGACACAGTAGTACTAGATCAATGATTGTCTGGGTAGGCAGCTGGGGCGTGTACGTTTAGTAGAATTCTCCGATAAGAAGTCAGCTGGGGTGAGCCATCGTCGCTAACTGCCAGAATCAGATGTGCAGTCCCATTTCCCACGCATGGCTCAACTCGGGGCAGCCAGACTGAACGGCAAGCTGCAATCGGAGTTACCGTCACTGTGGGACCATCACCGCCTGCGATGGCGATCTGAGCGTGATTTGCATCAGAAGCGCCCGCTTCATTGTATTGGAACCATCTGTAATGAAGGTTCTGCCCATCGGGATCGCGGCTCCGACTCGCATCGAACAGCAGAGGTTGGCCAACTTCCGCTTCTACCAAAATGGGAGCTGTCCCGGTGTTGCCATTCACTTCTACTTCGGGATTGTGGTTGGCACGTGCGAAATCCGAAATGGTCCAAGACATTCGCGCCGCAAAGTCGTTCTGGAAAGCTTCTCGCCATCGCCAAATAGTTGCTTGATCAGAGGTGTACTCTTTTCCATCAACGCCCGTAACGGAGTCTTGCGAAGTCATGCGCGCAGACTCGTCACCTCCTTGCGTCCAAATGGAGTGTGGCTCGCCGTAGGGTCGTCGGTAGACGTAGCGGCCACCCCAGCCACCCCAGTCCGGTCTCCGATAGGAATTTAAGCCATTATCAATTAGGCCAAGGAACGAGGGCGTATCGCCTTCCATGATAAAGGCATACCGTGGATAAAGCTTTCCCAGTGGCCCCTTGTTTCTGATGTTTTTATCCAGCCATTTGTTCGTTACAGTTGAGAAGTCCGCACCCGCGCAATTGCGGTAGAAGACGTCGCCACTTATCCCCGTCCAAGTGGCGTAGTAATACTCGTCGCCCGCCTGGGTTGAAGGTTGAACGATATAAAAGAGGCTTGGAAACTCACGCCGAATCCATAGGCCAGCGTCATCCTGATCTGAGATGGAATACACCCTGAGCTTTTGTACGAATCTTTCAGTAGCGTCAGGCGTTCGCGTCATTTTGAGATGCAAGAGCGCCTCAGCCAATGTGTCGGCTCCGCCCCAAATGCAGATCCACAATGGACGGCTATCTTCACGTTCGCCTGCACGAAGGATTGATTCCGCGCCCGGTGAGAGTTTGTCCGGGCCGATGGCTGCCATGCCATAACCAGGCTGGCCTGTGAAGACCAAGCGATCCAAATCTTCCGCGGTGGGCCAACCCGTCGCGTGCAGGAGAAGATTGGGGCGAACCTGTCTGTACGCCTGAATCAGGGCGTGCATCGTCTCAGGATGCGTGGCAGTCCTTTGCCACGTGGATGTCGCAGCAATCAGGCCTTCGATGTCGAATTCGTTCGAGTAGAGCAGAAGGCGAACAAAAGACATCTGATCATCAGGCTCATTTCCGATGTCGCTGATTACGATAACGCGCGGGCGTCCTGTAAAGTCATCGATGTGCGCAGGAGAAAGTGCCTGGGCTTCTAGTGAACAGCCCAGGCTCAGTCCCCACGCTCCTATCAGAAAGACAGTAAATCTCTTCCAACGCGGCTTCATAGGTATCGCTTTCCTGACAACACATTGAATTGAAGACTAATAGCGTCTGTATTCTCAATTGCACTTTTGACAAATCGGCTCAAGACCGGAAACCTGGCCAAGTAGAGTGCGGATTCCCTGCCAATCCTTCTGAATTGATAATCATTCCTGGTGTTTCCACACATCGCTGATCGCCTTGATCGCGGTCTTCGATAGCTTTCCGATTGCGTCCTACCTCCGCGCAGTCCTCCATTTCGTCCTGGTCGACCCGCGACGAGGCCTGATCAAAACGGCTATAGAGGCGCGGATGCCGCGAGATTGCCAACCCGCAACAAAGCCAGTGCTGGCAAAGTCACACGCTGCAATTCCATAGGCTCGCACTTTGCCAACCTTCTCGGAGGTACCGCATTGCTCGCATCTACTGCGGCGGAGGGGCATTCCAACCGCGCTAAGATGCGTGATGGTAGACATCCCAGCCAAGGTAATTTCCAAGCGATTCGGCAACTGCCGAAGCACAGTGCGAGCCATTCATAGCCGCGTGGTGTTCAAAGCCCTGCTTGCAGATGTACTGCATTAACTCTCTCAGGCGAGGAATCTCAACCACCGCTTTGGTTCCGAAGGTATCGAGTGGATCATCCGTGAAAACGCCGTCTCCTACGTAGGCACGGATTGATCCAGTCAAGTCATCTGTGCTGATGCGTCCATAGGTCAGTGGTCCGCGCGGCGTGCGCCCCGCGAGGGCTCCATATGTGTTCTCCTCGCCTAATGTTGTTCCGAGAATCGGTGCAGTTCCAATCCGGATGTCGGGAAGGAATTCTTTAGCCCAGTTGCCGCAATGAAAGAAAACACACTTGTCAGGGGCTCCGCCGTAGTTATTATTCCAATCGACTAAAGCACTGGGCCGACCGGAAGCGAGTTGCAAAGCGTACATGGAAACAACTCCCGCGATGTCAACCTCGCAGGCGCTGGGCATCAACTTTTGGCTCATCATGCTCATGATGGTGCAGACATTCACGCCGAAGTTCTTTTGCATGGAACTCCAGCATTGGATCGCTGTCGCATCCAGCCCAAGATCATTCATCCAATCATCAAGCACAATGGCGAAGCGCGCCATGCGCAGAAGGGATTCAGCAGGAGCTGCGGAGCTGTCGGCGTAGCTCTTGATTTGCTCGACACGTTCCACAACCCGCTTATCGGCATTTGCCAGTTCCGCTGCGCGCCCGAATATCTCGGAAAGGTCAATCGTGTTTACGCTGATTCCGGCTTGCTCCAGCAACTTTTCGCTGTAGCGGGTTGTGTTAAAGGCGTTGGGGCGAGCCCCTACCGCGCCTATTCTCGTCTGACGCAATCCCCGGCTAACGCGGCAAATCGCGAGAAATTTCATCAGATCCTGGCGGAAAGCCTCCGATAGAATGCTGACGGTGTGATCATGGGTCAGAGTATAGTGAAAGCCATATTGGCGAAGATTATTGCAGACCGAGATCTTGCCGCAATATGCATCTCGACGCCGTTCCAGACCGAACTGGTCTAGATCGTCGGGGGAGGCCTGAACGAGAATCGGAACCCTCAGGCCGGAGAGGCGGAGGGAGTCTGCCACGGCCTTTTCATCGCCGAAGTTCGGGAGACACACAAGCACGCCGGTGATGCGGTCCGCATGTTTCTTGAACAAGGCCCCGCACCGCTTGGCATCTTGCCAGGTCTCTGTGGCCCCCAGTTTGCTTTCCTCTTCTGTGAGCATCACGGCTTCCACGCCAACTTCAGCGAACAGTGTGATCAGGTCCTTCCGCGCTTCCGCGACCAGCACGTCCGGAAAGAAGTCGCGGTTGCCTATAATGACTGCTAAGACTTCATTCGCCATCTTCGCTCCCGAGCCTTTGTCGGCTAGATTCTTCTACAAGTTGACAATTCGCATTCGATGCTGCCGGTTGTCGTTTGCACGGCCCGGATTTATTCGGGCCATGCGGAAAAAAGAGTAACGATGTCCCTCTCATTGCCAGTTGTGACTGCGCCGTTCGCTCGCAGCGAACTTCGTTGCTGTGAGCCATGCAATTGAGGGAGAGGCTGAGACGGCAATCTGGCGGATGCCCGGCGCCGGATCATCAAGTTCTTTGCCAGATCGGTTTCATGTTCAAACATCGCTGCTCGCTCTTCTCAATGCCCGAGAATTCTAATTGAGCTGAACATTGAATGTCAATAAATCGCCCTGATGCATAAACATGCATGCTTACGCGAGGTATCAATATCATTCGGTAACAGTAGACTATTGCGGTCAGGTTATACGCGTGAATAGGTGATGATTACCAGACCCAAGAGGAAACAAACAAACATCAGCGTCAAAACAGGTCTCGTCCCGACCGGAGCACTCTTAAATTCCTTCCAAACCAGGACTCCCCACAGAATTGCAACCACGGGAGCGGCGTTGCTCAATGCGTAAGAAACTGCCGGTCCGGCAGCGCCAACAGCCATAAAACTGGCGGTGATACCCAGGCTCCAAATCGCTCCCCCCAGCAGCCCCGTCAAGTGCGTTTCGTAGTCGCCCTTCCAATAGTCCGCCATCGGCACGGGACTTCCTTCAATAGGCCTTCGCATAAGGATCGGATTAATGGCAACGGTCGTGACGAACGCTCCAACGGTAAAGAAGAAGGCCGCGGTCAGCGGCATTAGTTTGCCGGAACCGCCAGCGACAAACGTGTGATCAATTGACTTCACTACGAGGCTGTAAAAGAATGCTATGAAAAGACCAGCGAAGATGGAAAGAAAAATCCCTTTCGCACTCGGCCTTTTGGCGACACTGACGAGTTTTCCGTATGCATGCATGCTCAGAATGATCGCCAGCACAATGAAGGTGACCCCACCGAATAGGAGATAGGAATTCCCAGGGTTCTTGCCTCCCTGCAACACGACCAATGCAAAACTGATGACGATACCGAGCACCCAAGCAATTCCGCCACCAATCGGAAAGCCAATGGCCATCCCGGCAACAGCGATGGCCGCAACGAGAAGAAGGTTCCCGAGATTCCACACAACGCCACCAAGTAACGCCCAGCCGATGCTGGATAGATCGCTCTGCCCCAGATCTGCCAAGAAAGGTCGGCCGGTGCTACCAAACGTACCGAACGTTAACGCCGCGAACAACGAGGTCAGCAGTAGACCTGAGGCGAAGTCCCAGTAGAAGAGCTCAAAGCGCCAAGTGCGAGCTGCCAGCTTCTGTGTATTTGCCCAGGATCCCCAGCAGGTCATTGTGAGGATGCAAAGCAGAACGGCAATGGGATAGCTATGAACAGTTACCATGGTTACTCCTTTTTATGTACGAAAGCTATCCTGGACTTACTTAGTACAGAGGGCCTTCGAAGGATACTCATCTATAGAGCTCTGACGGAGCCTAAATGAGGTTGAGGATTAAAGCTACATAGATGAGCGCTATCAGCAGTTTCACGTTGCGCCAACTTCAGCAATAGCCTCCCGCATCTGAACATTTTGCTTCCCTGATCTCTTATTCCTGGGAAGATCGCTTACCCCTGGATCGGCTAGACGGGAAACTTGTGTGCTTGAGCAGGTTATCAGCCGTCTTTTTGTCGGTAATTAGTACTTTTATCAATCCACCGCGGAGTGCACCGAGGATCGCAGCTTCCTTTCTAGGCCCACCAGCAACCCCTACCACTCTCTTCACGGACTTAAGCGCTTCCAATTCCATGCCAATTACCCGATCATGCAAAGGTGTAGGGATGAGGCGGCCATCCGCATCGAAGAATTGCAGACATATGTCGCCCACTGCGCCTTTGGCTTGGAGTTGACGAATCTCGTCCGGTGAAAACGTATTGCCGCTGCTGGCGAGCAACCGTGATGGCTGGAGGGAACCGATGCCGACCAAAGCAGTGTCAATTTCCCGAAACAGGCTAAGTACCTGTTGTACGTAAACGTCCTTCTCGAGCACCCTTCTGGCTTCCGGTGAGCCAACCACACCCGGCGCAGGCAGCAGAAATGCGGCCGCGCCGATGAGGTATGCCAAACGTTGCGTCAGACTTGTGGCATGACTCTGTGCCTCTGGGCTTCCCATTCCACCCAGAATCTGGATGACTTTGCCTCCGTTACCTCGCTGGGTTGGATGTAATGCGTCAACCATTGCCAACAGGTGGCGGCTCCAGGAAGAAATGCCTACTACCTCGCCTTCCTTGATAGTTGTGTCTAGATAAAACGCTGCCGCGTTGCCCAAGTCTTTTACCATTTGCTGCTCATCTGGAAGGCAGTCAACAACGATGGCTTCCAAAAGGCCGTATGCCTCTTCGAGCGCTTCTTCAACCTCGGGAAAAATGCCGGAAGGCATGCTCACGTTGATTCGGACAATATTTGCCTCTCTGGCCCGTTTGAGCAGTCGAGAGACCGTCGACTGATGGATATTCAGTCTGGAGGTAATCTCCTGCTGCCGAATCCCTAGTCCGTAGTACATCCGAGCTACCTTCGCCATTAGGCGCATTTCATCTTGGCGTGCCATAAGAGCTATTTTGTCACGATCGTGAGCGCTTTGCAGCCTTCTTACGAGCGACGCCCAACCGTGTCCTCTCCACAGCCAGCCTCCAGCCCTCACGGATAGCGGCTCTTGACGTGCGGTCGAGCCGCGGCTCAAAAATATCTCTCTTGGGCACCAGTGTCGCTAGTTCCGCGAACGAACTCCAGGTGCCAACCGCAAGCCCAGCGAACCAGGCTGCACCGAGTGCAGAGAGTTCGGGGCAGCTGGAACGCTCGACAGGCCGCCCCAGCAGATCGGCCTGGAGTTGCATCAACTCTGAGTTCTTGCTGGCTCCTCCATCTGCGTATAGGACGGATTTCATGTTGTACGGCTGTCCTGGATTCATGGCTTCAAAGACGTCGGTGACCTGATGCGCGATCGACTCGAGCGCAGCGC
>Ga0182027_10004865_pt1 | contig 20615 bp, 15 predicted proteins | sample 712E1DmetaG_FD_121300 | JGI IMG/M metagenome (GOLD analysis project Ga0182027, IMG submission 121300) | Permafrost microbial communities from Stordalen Mire, Sweden - 712E1D metaG (Illumina Assembly) | ecosystem: Environmental > Terrestrial > Soil > Wetlands > Permafrost | place: Sweden...
ACCCCGCTGAATCACTTGAACCCTGGACTGGTAACCCATGTCGGACCCCCTTCCTGAATGTGAAGGGAAAGTATAGCATAGCTATAGAGCTAGTCAATAGCTTTTTGAGTTTTTCACAGCTTCTGACGCCCTGGGCTACGATCTTACGCCCCTGCCGGGGCTGTGGAACGGCCACCCGAAACGGGAGGGCTTTGTCGGCTAACTTCTGACTCAGGACTCTAGCCACCCAACAGCTTGAGTAACTCGTCCTCCGCGATTGTTCTGACGCCCAGCGACCGCGCCTTTTCAAGCTTCGACCCGGGATCGGCGCCCACGACCACGTAATCGGTCTTCTTGCTGACGGAGCCGATGACGCGCCCGCCGGCATCTTCAATCATTCTCTTGGTTTCGTCGCGGGAATAACGAGGTAGCGTGCCGGTGAGCACAAACTGCTTTCCGGCCAGGTTGCCTTGGGGCTTGTGGACTTTCGCCTGCTCGAACTGCAAGCCGGCTTTACGGAGTTTTTCGATGACCTCGAGGTTGCGCAGTTCGCGGAAAAACTCGAGGATGCTCTCGGCTACTCTTGGCCCCACTTCCTCGACCTCCAAAAGTTCCGCATCGCTGGCCTTGGCAAGCTTGTCCAGCGAGGCAAAATGGTCGGCTAGGAGCTGGCCGGTGCGTTCGCCGACAAAGCGAATGCCCAAAGCAAAGATCAGCCGCGCCAGGCTCGCCTTCTTACTGTTCTCGATTTCCTCCCGCAGATTGCTTGCTGACTTGTCCCCCATCCGTTCCAGATTCGCCAACTGTTCGTGGGTCAAACCGTAAAGGTCAGCAACGTCGTGGACCAGCCCTTTGTCCACCAGTTGATCAACCAGGGCTTCTCCCAGCCCATCAATATTCATAGCGCGGCGAGCGGCGAAATAGAGCAGCGATTCTTTGAGCCTGGCCGGGCAAGCCGAGTTGACGCAGCGGTAAGCGACTTCTCCTTCGGCGCGGTGCACCTCCCCGCCACAAACGGGGCATTGTTTGGGCATGCTGAATTCGCACCCCTCCGGGGCTTGCTTCACTACCTTTACCACCTGCGGGATCACTTCTCCGGCCCGCTGGATCAGCACCGTGTCGTCAATCTTGACGCCCAATCGCGCGATTTCATCCATGTTGTGGAGTGTGGCGTGGCTCACGGTGACTCCGCCCACGTCCACCGGCTCCAGGTCGGCCACTGGGGTCAATGTTCCGGTCCTCCCGACTTGGGCGCGAATATTCATGACGCGCGTGGTGGCTTGGCGCGCAGCATACTTGTAAGCGATGGCCCAGCGCGGGGACTTGGCCGTGGCGCCGAGTTCATCCCACAGGCGGATGTCGTTCACCTTCACGACAATGCCGTCAATCTCGTACTCCAAGCTGTCCCGTTTCGATTCCCATTCCTGGATATAGGCCATCAGTTCTTCGAACGACTTGCACAGCCGTCGGTTGGGATTCACCTTGAAGCCCATCTTGGCCAAGGCTTCAAGGTTTTGCCAGTGTTCGCGAAGCGGCTCGCGGCTATCCACCAGGAGGTAATAGAGAAACATGTCGAGCTTGCGCTGGGCCACGATGCGCGAGTCAAGCTGGCGCATGGAGCCGGCGGCGGCGTTGCGCGGGTTGGCGAAACGCGCCTCGCCTGCCGCCTCGCGTTGCGCATTTGTTTGTTCGAAGGCTTTGCGTGGCAGGATGACTTCTCCGCGGGCTTCGAAGCGCCTTGGATCGCCGATCACCTCCCTCCCCTCGGGGTCAATGCGAAGGGGTACAGAGCGGATGGTCTTCACGTTGGCCGTGACGTCCTCGCCTTCCACACCGTCACCTCGGGTGACGCCGTGCGTCAGGGCGCCATCTTCATAGGTCAAGGCCATGGAAAGGCCATCCAGCTTCAATTCTCCCACGTACTCGACGCTTGAACGACCTGAAAGCTCGCGCACCCGGCGGTCGAAGTCCTTCAGCTCATCGATCGAGTAAGTGTTGTCCAGGCTCATCATGGGCAGCGAGTGCCGCAGCTTGGGGAATTCCTCCGCCGGTTGGCCTCCCACACGCTGGGTAGGAGAATCCGGTGTAACAAGCTCCGGATTCTGCGCCTCCAACTCCTGAAGCCGGTGTATCAGCTTGTCAAACTCGAAGTCGGAGATCTCCGGATCATCGAGCACGTAGTAACGGTACTCGTGGTGACGGATTTGGTCGCGCAACTTGGCAATTTCAGTCTCGATGTTTTTGGCCACGGCGTTTCCTAATTCCCCATGCAGTCACGGCAAAGATGCTTTCCAATTATACCGTGGGTGCAACCGTGCGGCGTGCGATGGATTTCAGGTTTATGGGGATAATGGACGTAACCACTCCGAATCCCGATGTGCTTGCCAGACGGCGTGGAGCCCACTTCTCAAGCTTCCCCCAGTCTGGTTGTGCGTCAGTTTGATGTGGAGGCGATTTTACATCGCCATTTGGCCAGGTAAGCTGGCCGCTACAAGACCAAACTGACCTACTACCCCAGTATTGACACCCCTGCGATGCCGCTGCTAGCATTATAGGCGGGAAGGCAAAACGCAGGGGAGTAGCTGTCTGTGAAACTGCAAATGATTTTAGTGGCGTTAGTCATCGGGTTGATGGGGTTCGCTGTTCCGTCTAGCGCGCAGAAGGGTAGTAGGGGTAGCTCCGGGTCCGGGTATTCGCCTCTCCAGATTCCTTCCACTGGTGCCAATGGGGGGGGCAAGTATCAGGATTTTCTTTACGGCGTCGTTAAAGAACTGAATAAAGATGCGATGGTCTTGACCAAGACCCAATATGGCAGGACCCAATATGGGACGGATCCGACTTGCAAGTTCAACAAGAAAACCAAGTTTGTTCATGACGGCAAAGACAGTTCGCTCGAGTCCTTGCACTTAGGCGACAAGGTGTGGGTGGATATTCACGAGGACAAGAAAACCGGCGAATTAATTGTCCGAAAAGTTGTCACCGGGGTCTTTGTCATGATGCCGTCCGATTGAGAACCCACAGGTGCGCTTCGGCTTGACTGTAACATGCTAGGATTGCGCCTGGTTGTGAGGGTCAATCCCTTTTACAGTCGCTGGCCTGGCCTTGAAAAAAGGCGTCCTCATTTATAATCCGGTTGCGGGGCGGCGTCCTGCCAGACGGGAGCGCGAAGTCCGTCAAGGCGCCGCGGCGTTGCGGCAGTCGGGCCTGGAAATCGAGTTGGCGCCCACGGCGCGGCCCGACATGGCTAACGAGTTGGCGCAGGCCGCGGTCGCGAACGGGGTTGAGGTGGTCCTGGCTTGTGGCGGGGATGGCACCATCAACGAAGTGATTAACGGTCTCGCAGGCAGCCAGGTTCCGCTCGGCCTGTTGCCGGGAGGGACAGCCAACATTCTGGCCAGGGAACTGGGCCTTCCGCTCGACCCTGTGCGCGCCGCCGCAGAATTTTCGCATTGGTCGCCGCTCCGAATTCCCCTGGGGAAAGCCACTTGGTGCATTGAGAATGCCTCGATAAATGGAGCTCCCGCTCAAAAGGAACAGGCCGCTCGCTACTTCATAAGTGTGGCGGGAGTTGGCTATGATGCTCACATCGTCTATAAGCTCTCACTTCAGATGAAGATGTCTTGGGGTGTTACAGCATACATTGTGGAAGCCTTGCGGCAGGCCTTCCACTACCGGTTCCAACGCTTTTCTTGCCGCGCGGACGATGGGCCGGACCGGGTGGCCACCTTTGCCGTGGCCCAGCGAGCCCGCAATTACGGGGGATGGCTTCACCTTACACCTGATGCCCGCTTCTTTGATGACCGGTTTACTATGTGCCTTTTCAAAAGCCATAATCGCGTCCGCTATTTCCTTTACGCAGCTCTGGTCCTGGCGCGCCAACACCTACGCCTCGGCGATGTGGAACTTGTGCAAGCGCGTAAGCTCTGCTGCGCCGCCCAGGTTGCCGGCGATACCATTCGCTTCGAACTCGATGGCGAACTGGTGGGGACGCTCCCGGCAACATTTGAAATCGTGCCCGATGCACTTACCTTGCTGGTTCCATGATTCGAAACCGGAAAGTGGAAATTGGAAATTGGAAAATGGAGATTGGAAAATAGAAAGTGGAAAATGCAAACTGGTTAAGGGGAAGTGCAGACTGGGAAGTGCAAGCTGGGAAGTGGAAACTGGAGAATAAAGACCGGAAGACTGAAGGTCCGGATTCATGAAACAAAGTTCAGTTAGAATCGCCAGTATCGATTTCCCCGTTTCGACTTTCGAGATTAGATCTTCCGGTTTCGATTTCGCAGTTTCGGTTGTAGATTTGCGGTTTTCGAATTTCCAATTTCCAATTTCAAATTCTCGATCGTGCCGTGGATAACCTCACCCATACACTTACCGCCGTTGCCTTGAGCCATGCCGGGCTGCACCGCAAAACCCGCTTTGCCACCCTGACTTTGATCGCGGCTGCGAACCTGCCGGATCTCGACATCGTCTCCCGCCTCCGGGGAAGCGTCACCTATCTCGAGTGTCACCGCGGTTACACTCATTCGATTCTGGGAGTCAGCCTGCTTGCTTTGCTGCTGGCAGAGACCATTTACCGTCTGGGGCGCAAAGCAAAGCCCAAACTCGGACCGCCACTCAGGTTGGGCTGGCTTCTGATCCTGGCGTGGATTGGAACGGCCAGCCACCTTCTCATGGACTTCACGAACTCCTACGGCGTCAGACCCTTCCTGCCCTTCAGTGCGCGCTGGTACGCCTGGGACATCATGTTTATATTCGATCCTCTGTTGCTCCTGTTCCTTTGCCTTGGCCTCGGCCTGCCCACGCTGCTGCGGCTTGTCTCGGAAGAAGTCGGAGCGCGAAAATCCCGCCCGGCGTGGGGTGCGGTCTTGTCGCTCTGTGTGCTGCTATTTCTCTGGGGCCTGCGCGACGTCGCCCACCGTCGCGTCCTGGGGCACCTCGAAGCTCACACTTACTCTGAACAAGATCCGCTTCGGGTGGGAGCCTTTCCCTCCCCCATCAATCCCTTCGAGTGGACGGGAGTGGTCGAGACCGAGAGCGCCTATGAAGTCCTGCAGGCCAATGCCATCGAGGACGACGTGGATCCGCGCTCCGCGCAGGAATTCCGTAAACCTGCGGCCTCACCAGCTCTCGACGCGGCTCTGAAGACGCGCACGGGACGTGTCTTCATGGATTTCGCCAGGTTCCCCTGGGCCCAGGCGAGAGAAAACGACGATGGTTTCGATGTGCAAATCCGCGATCTGCGCTTCTTCACCAACGATACCGGGCGCAGCTTCCTGGCGGAAATCGAGATGGACAAGGCTTGGCGCGTGCTCTCGGAATCTTTCAGTTTCCGCGCCCCGGACCATGAGTCGCCGGAGAGATGAGGCCGGGTATTAACCCGAATCATCAGGACCAGCAGGCCGGCGACGCTTTAACCAGCGGGAAAGAAACGCCAAGCCGATAACAATGAGGATAGTCACCAGCGAGGGCCAGACGAGGTTTTTCTTCATATAAGCTTCGGCCTGTGCCCCGTAACGCGCTCCCAACCAGGCCTCAGCCGCAAACCTCAAGCTGCGCCCAACCAGCAAGGCAGTGCCGAAGGGCAACACTTTCATGCGCAAAGCTCCGGCGGCGATAACGAAGACTTTCAGGGGGGCTGGTGGAGGCAGCAAGCACATTACCAGCATCGCCACAAAGTCATTCTCCCCCAGCCAGCCACGCGCGCGGCGTGCCTTAGTCGAGGCGTGTCGGCCCTCCGCCAGCCTTCCTCCTCCGAGCGCGATACCATAGATAACATAGCATCCCAAGACTGACCCCACGGTGCTCATCAAGGCATAGTAGGGCGCGCGCGTCGGATGCTGGCTGGCCAATATGAGGAGCGCCAGATCGTTCACGCCGGGGAATGGAATGAAAGAAGAGTCCAAAAAGGACATTGCGCAAAGCCCCCAACCACCATAAAGGGCCAGCACGTGCCCGAGTCTCAAGGAAAGCGACTTGAGGAACAGCAACCGGTTGCACCTCGCAAGCTGAAGCCCTCAATTCTATGCGGCCTCCCGTTCAAGACGCAACGTCCTTCTTAGGGGATGGAGGAACAAGGCCGAACCGTTCTCAGCCGTAAGTTATTGGATCGCGAGCAACGCCTGGAGGAGCATCTGGCCTGCGAGGAGTGACTTACTCTCTTCGGCGCCCAGGATGCCTAGGTGTCAATATGGGGACGCGACCACTGACCGTTCATCCGTGCGACCCGCAGCAGGAAGTGAGAAAATATGAGTCAATACATAGCGGTTTATCGGTTGGGAGGTTTCCGCCGCTTGGGGTGGTGGTCCAGGCCAAGCTCTTCCCTTTTCCGGCTCAGGGTGTTGCGGTGAATCCCCAAAGTCTGGGCCGTCTTTGACTGGTTTCCGTCGTTCTTTTCGAGCATGCGCTGGATAAACCGCTTCTCGAATTCGCTTACGGCGTCGGGGAACTGAATTCCATTTTCAATCATGCGATTGATAAGAGCTTCTAGCTGGTCTTTCACGGCAGTGCTCCAGTGAGGAAGTGTTTGCTCGCTTTGCTTGAATCGTCAACTTCGAGCAGCGGTGGAATTGTCCTCAGCCTCCCAGGGGGGGCTTCCCCTCCCGCAGACAAGCACGACTAAGGGCTATTGCTTAATGGCTTTCTTGTCGTTCTGAATCAGCGTTTCTGAGAACCTCTCAAATCCCAGGCGAAACTGTGCCTTGAGGTTGACCGGCATGGCCAGGGAAATAATGTTTGCTCCGGCGGTGACGTAAGGGGCGAGAGATGACTGCTGCACAGCTCCCGGCTTAATGGTGAAAGCCAGCAGAACAAGGAGTAGAATGCAATCCACAACCACCCCGCGGAGCAAGCCGAAAACCGCCCCCAGGAACCGGTCGAACCATTGAATGCCGGCAGTCTTGATCAACTTTCGAGCCAGCAGCGAAACCAAACTACCCAGCAGCAGGGTTCCCAAAAACAGCACCAGAAAACCCAAGCCCAGGGCTATCTCGTGCGACTTCGCGAGGTCCTCGAACCAGAGAGCGGCTCTTGGATATGCCGCCGCTGCCACCACGAGTCCGATCACCAGGGAGGCCAGGGAAATCAATTCCCGGACGAACCCTCTCATGATGGCCGCAGCCACCGATGCCGCTACGATGGCGGCAAAAATCCAATCGAGCCAGTTCCATGCACCCATGATCTTCAGCGCGATCCCGCGTCTGCGGGACTATTTCAATTAGGATTCTGCCCAGTCAGAAGACTGTACGCTTGCCGGTACTTTTCACTGGTTCTTTCCACCACCTCATTCGGAAGGGGAGGTGGAGGAGGTTGTTTGTTCCAGTGAATCGATTCGAGGTAATCGCGCACGAACTGCTTGTCGAACGAAGGCTGGGATTTGCCCGGCTGGTAGCCCTGCTGAGGCCAGAAGCGAGAGGAGTCCGGGGTTAGCGCCTCGTCGATGAGGAGGATGTCATTTCCGTTCCGGCCCCATTCAAACTTGGTGTCGGCGATGATGATGCCTCGTCCCGCCGCGTAATCGCTGGCCTTCGAATAGAGCTCCAGGCTATAGTCGCGCAGTCTTTGGGCGGTCTCTCTCCCTATCCTCGAAACCGTCTCCTCCCAGGTGATATTTTCGTCGTGGCCCGTTAAGGCTTTGGTCGCCGGGGTGAAGATCGGCTGGTCGAATTTGGACCCCTCGTTCATTCCCGCCGGCAGTTCGATGCCGCAAACTCTTCCCGTGGCGCGGTATTCCTTAAGTCCTGAGCCCGCCAGGTATCCCCGCACAACGCACTCGATGGGAAAGGGTTCCGTCTTTTGCACCAGCATCGACCGGCCTTCCAATTGATCGGCAAACGGTTGAAGCTCGGAGGGGTAATCCTCCAGCTTGGAGCTCAGAAAGTGATTGGGGAAGGACTTTCCGAACATCTCGAACCAGAAGCAAGAGAGCTGCGTCAAAACCCAGCCCTTGCCCGGGATGCCTTCTCCCATGATCACATCGAAGGCCGACAAACGGTCCGTGGCGACGATGAGAAGCTGCCCCGTCCCGGCCTCATACACATCTCGGACTTTGCCGCGGGAGAAAAGCCTTACGCCGCGCAATCTGGTCTGCGTGAGCACAGATTGTCTAGTTACTCGCATGTTGGTGGCGAAGAACATTCGTAATTCTAGAACATCAGCAGCAGTTGTCAACGAAAAAATGCGGCGCAAAAAAAGAGGCCGCACGCCTTTAAATGAGCTTACTGGATTTTTGGTAAAGATTTGGAATGAAGCGCGAGATGGAGAAGTCAAGAGTCAGGAGGCCGTGGTTGGCAGGTGGAAATTCGACGCTCTTCTTCTGCCTTCTCACTCGTGAGTTCTGGATTCTTAGTCCTGCTCGTCGCTTGTCACTGCTCTTTCAGGCGAGCACTGCCACCGGCTCCTCCTGAGGCGCATCGAATCGGACTGAGACCAGCTTGGACACGCCCGGTTCCTCCATGGTGACGCCGTACATCACCCGGGCGGCTTCCATGGTTCGTTTACTGTGGGTAATCAGGATGAACTGCGTGTGCCGGCTCATCTGTTCGACCATGCGGCTGAAGCGTTCAATGTTCGATTCGTCGAGCGGAGCATCCACTTCGTCCAGGATGCAGAAGGGGCTTGGGGTATAGCGGAAGATGGCGATCAGCAGCGCCAGCGCCGCCAGCGCTTTCTCTCCCCCTGAGAGCAACAGCACATTCTGAAGGCGCTTGCCGGGCGGCTGGGCGGCGATGTCGATGCCGCTGTCAGCATCCAATTCATCCGTCAGCCGCATCTGGCCTGCTCCGCCGCCAAAGAGGGCGCGGAAAGTTTCGGCGAAATATCCGTTGATGGCCTGGAACGCCTCGAGGAATTGCTGGCGCGAGACCTGGTCGATTTCGCGAATCGCCTGCGTTGTGTTCTCAATCGAAGCCAGCAGATCCTGGCGCTGGCTATCAAGGAAGGTCAGCCGCTCCTCGGCTTCCTGGAGTTCTTCGAGGGCCATCATGTTGACCGGCCCCAGGTTCTCGAGGCGGGTCTTGAGCTGGCGAGCCTGTTCCTCAGCGGCCTGCAAGATTTCGCCCGTCAGCACGGACCCGGGAGGCAGCTCCGCGAGCACTGCGGAAGGTTCCGCGTGGAGTTCCTCGCGACACTGTTGCCCCTGGTGGGTGCGGTCGGAGTCAGCCCGGGCAAACGACACCTCGGCCTCGGAACGCCGGGCGCGATGCGTCTCAAGTTCGACTCGCGCGGCGTCCACCTGCGGGCTAAGCGCATCGCGCTGAGCCTTAACCGCCTCAGATTCCTGCTCGAGGCGCAGGAGTTCCGCCCGCGCCGTCTCCAGTCCGGCTTCCAGCTCACGCAGGCGAGCCATTGTGGTCTCGCCCTCTTTCGCCAAGCGCTGTTGTTGTTCGCGCCAGCTCTCCGATTGTTGCTGGAGGCGCGCCATACGGCTGCGTGCGTCCTCGCACATGCCCAGCAGACGCGCCACCTCAGCCTCGGCGGCGCGTGTCCTTTCTTCCAGCGCGCTGCTGCGGGCGCTTGCTTCGGCCAGATCCTGCGAAAGATGCTCCAGGTCCACGCGAAGTTCGCGCAGCGCCCGGGTGGACTGTGTGATGGCTTCCTCGCGCCGGGTCTTTTCGTGTCCTGCCACCCCCAGTTCCGAGCGCAGGCCGGCAATCCGTTCTTCGGCTAAGGCGAGGTCGCGTTGCAGTACGGCCGCTTCGGACTGGAGGATTTTGAGCTGGGAGCTCGCGCGTTCGGAAGCCTCCCGCGTCTGGCGCAATTTCTCGTCGGCGACCAAGGCTTTCTTTTCCGCTTCCTGCTTGGCTCCTGCCAGGTTTGCGTGATGCCTGGCAAGTTGCGTCACGCGGCTGGTAGTTTCGGCCATGGCCGCCTCGTCCGCTTGGATCTTGCCCTCCATTTCGGCGGTGCGGCGCTCGAGTTGCCGAAAGTCACGCCGCAGCGCCAGAGGCCCGGCACTTGAGCCTTTGCCCCCGGACACCAAGCGATGCTGGTAGTACTCACCGGTCCGCGTCAGGAAGCGGTATTCAGGGTAGGCGCACGCCAGTCGCTGGGCGGTTGCAGCGTCCTCGACCAGATAGGAATTGGCCAGCATCGGCAGCCCCAGGTCGCCGTTCAACCCAAGAGATTTCTGGAAGGTGATCAGGTCCCGCACCGGGGCCACCACCCCCGCCTCAGCAAGGAGGTCGGTGTGGGCTTTCCCGTACGCGGAGTCATTTGGTGGGACATGCGTTACGAAGAAGGTGGACCGCCCTCTTCCTTCCTCGCGCAGCAGCGCGATGCCGGAGCGGGCCTGCTCATGTTGTTCCACAACCACACACTCGAGTTCGAGCTTGAGGAAGTCTTCCACCACTTCTTCGTAGCCCGGCGACACTTCCACGAAGTCTGCAAGCACGCCGAGAGGGCGGAACGGATGCCCGTTCATGGGGATTTCCCCCGCCAGCAGCCGCCGCACACTCTCCGTGCTGTAAGCATGGCGGGCCAGCGATTCTTCCAGCGCCTGCTTCCGGGCCACGGCGCCGGAGTGTTCCCGGCGAAGCGTCTCGAGCGCCGACCGCCGGGAAGCTTCCTCGCCGCGCGCCTGCTCGAGCGCCGCCTCGGTTTCGCCCAACGTCTTCGCCATGTCGGCCAGCGATGTCGTATCTTGCTGCTGGGATGCGATCGAAGCCTCCAGCTCAGCGGCCCAGCGCTGGTTTTCCTGCTCCGCCCGCTGTTTCTCGGACTCGGTGCGCGTCGCTTGCCGGGTGAGCGCCAAGCTCGCTTCCTCGGCCTGCACGAGCTGGTTGCGAAGCTCCGCCGCATGGCTCACGGCGGCAAGCATCGCTTGGCGACAAGACTCGACCTGATCCTCCGCTGCTGCCACCTGGGCGCTTAACGAGTCCTGGCGCGACAGTAGTTGCGCCAGCGCTCCTTGCGCCACCCTCCAATCCTGCTGGATCTGTTCGAACTGAAGGGTTCTCTGCTGGCTTTGCTGTTCCAGTGAAGACAGTTGGGTTTGGAAATCGGCCCCTTCCCGAGCTGCGTCCGTAACCCGAGCCTCGAGGCTTGCTGCCTGCTGGCGAATCTGTTCGGAGCGCGAAAGCAACCGCTCGCGCTCCAGGCCGCATTGCGAGATCTGCTCGCGCAGTTGCGTGAGTTGGCGCTCCCACTCCGCGTGCCTCTGTGTGGCGGCCTTCTGTTCCTGCTCCAGGGCTTCGAGCCCCTGCGCCGCGAGTCCGCACGCCTCCTGCGCCTGGGCCACTTCCCCCCCCAGGCGGCCGCATTGCGCTTCCAGGGCCACCCACTGTGAGGTGAGGACTACTCTCAGCCGGGCGCGCAGTTCGTCGTGAAATTCCTTGTATCGCCGCGCCTTGGAGGCCTGGCGCTTCAGCGAGTTCACTTGCTTGATGACTTCCTCCAGGATGTCGGCGATGCGAGCCAGGTTCTGCCGCGAAGATTCCAGCTTGGCCTCCGCCAGCCGCTTGCGCGTCTTGAACTTGGAAACCCCTGCTGCCTCTTCTAGGATCAGGCGCCGGTCCGATGGCCGGGAACTCAGAACTTGCCCGATTCGCCCCTGTTCGATGATGGCGTATGATTCCGGGCCCAGTCCGGTGCCCATGAACAAGTCTTGGATGTCGCGCAGGCGGCAGACTTGGCCGTCGATCAAATATTCGCTCTCACCGGAGCGAAACAGCCGGCGCGTGACCGCGATCTCGCCGGAGCGATGGCGAAGCTTGGGCGGCCGGCCCCGCCCCCCCTGGCCCTCGCCGTCGTTGTCGTCTGCCGCGCCTTCAGGTTCTTGCGTCTCCACTTGCGGACGTTCGTCCTCTTCCTCCGCAAAGCCGGCCTCGTCGTATTCCGGGTCCACTAGTGTCATGCTGACTTCCGCCATGCTCGTGGGAGGCCTCGTGCCCGTGCCGTTAAAAATGACGTCAGACATGCGCTCGCCGCGCAGGCTCTTCGCGCTCTGCTCCCCGAGAACCCAGGAGACGGCGTCAGACAGATTGGATTTGCCGCAGCCGTTCGGCCCCACAATGGCGGCCACACCGCCTGAGAATTCCAGCCGCGAGCGATCCCCGAATGACTTGAAGCCGAGCAGCTCGAGTTTTTTCAGTTTATACAAGCTACACCCCTTCCCTCTGGTCTTTCCCGGGAGGAGCAAACCCAGGCTCGCATTGAGATGGAGGCCATAAGCATCGTACCTTTTCCCTGTAATAGGCCAGTAATGTAGCCAACACTGGTCGGGCGCCACAGCCCGCCCCCTGAGGTGGCCAAGCGCTTCCGGCGCCGAACCCGCTCGTCCCGGCCCCAGCTTACCTTCCGGCGCGCACACCAAGGCTGCTGCGAGCATCCCCCAAAGCTTCACAGAATAGTTAGCACGAAAAAAAACGGAAGTAAAGGGAAAACCACAAAATGGTGGGCTTTTCCAGAATCAGAGCCCCCATATGTAGGGGGCGGCGGATACACTTATTATCGGTGGGACAGAGGTCGGAAACACGGCCCTCTCCCTTGGGGAGAGGGTGGCCCGCGTCCGGCGTTTTCATCAGCCGGCGCGAGACGGGTGAGGGGTTACTTCCGTCGCCAAATAATGTTGTCGTGCCCCGCTAGGTCTTTGCAACCACCAACCGGCTGTCCATCCATTCCAGAATCAGCTTCCTCATCTCCGGCAGCTCAACGTGTGCGCAATCGAAAAGCTCGATCCGGCAGTCGCCGGGCTTCCCGTGTTTTTCATACAGTGGGAGCAGGTAATCCCGGACCCGCTCAACACCGGCGGGCGGCGTCAGCCCGTCCTGCCGCCCGTTCACGCTTAGTCGAGGGCGAGGAACGATCAGCTCATTGATCTCGGAAGTTTGAAAGTGTTTCAGCAAAGAGGGCACGAAGTAATAGATCCCATGGCCTTTCAAGTTTTGAGTCCTGATCAATTCCTGAAAATCCGTGAGGCAGCATATATCCACGCATAAGCGGACGCGCGGTTCCAGGGCAGCCAGCCACCAGGCTTTGGTCGAGCCCATCGACATGCCCAGCGCTCCCAGCCGCCGGGGATCGACTTCCGGCCGGTTGGCCAGGTAATCAAACGCCCGGAATTCATCCAACATCATCATTCCCCATAGCACCTGGCCCCTCCAGAGCATCAACTTGAAAGCGTCCTCCTCGCCTGTCCGGCCCTCGGCTTCGTGTTTGCGTTCGCCGAAACACCAGCAATCGATGGCCAGGGTCACGATGCCTTTTTCCGCGCAGACCGGCGCATAGGCAGGTTGGGCATCCGCTCCGATCAGCAGTTGTTCCTTCCCGAGGTCATACATTCCACCGTGCCAATGGATGAAGAGCAACCCTGGGGCCGGCTCTTGTCGCTTGTCCGGGATCAACAAGAGCGCCGGGACCGGTTCGATCCCATTAAGATCCAGAACCAGCCTCTGGAGAGTGTAGCCATCGTGTTTCTCGGTTTTCACCAGCTTGGCTGGGCCAGGTTTGTGAGCCCAAGGCAGGTCGCCCAGGAGGCTCCAGAGTTCTCGGCGGCGCCTGGCCTGGAAAGTGGAGAACGCCTCGCCAGACTGAGGCTGGGGCACTGGATGCTCCTGCCCGCCCGCTGACGATTCAGTTCCCACGGCCAGCATAGCAGCGGATTGTTTCAGAAAATCACGTCGATGAGGGAAACTCATGCAACCTCCTGCGCGAGCGAAATGACGGCCATACCTTCTTATTACGCTGGTGGTGGACTGTCAAGTGATAAACCAACCCTGCCGGTTAAGCGGATTTCCGGGCTGGCAGCGTAACGGCGAAGGTTGTCCCCTGTTCTTCGGACGAACTGAAGCTCAGCGATCCGCCCAGGTAACGTTCTGTGATGAGCTTGGCGCTGTACGTCCCGATTCCACGGCCCAGGGGGGATTTTGTCGAGAAGGATCGCCGGAACACTTGCAGCCGGATCATCTCGGGCATCACGGCATCATTGTGAACATGGAATTCGGCGGCGCCGAAGTTCCGGAATCCCAGGCTTACCTCCTGGCCCTCTTCCGATGCCTCAAGCCCATTCTTAACCAGATTGCCCAGCACGCGCTTAAGGAGCACCTTGTCGGTGGTGACCACGTATGGCCCGGATATTTCCGTGACCACAACGGCTTTTCCTTGACTCACCGGATGATTGGCATAGAGCTCGCAGACGCTTTTGAGGATTTCCCGCACGTCCAGGGGAGTCGCTTGCACGGCGACCTCCCCGCGCTCCGCTGCGGCCAAATCTCTTCCCCCTTCGATCTCTTCCACCAAGTGGTCAGCCAGTTGATAGGCCAGGTGGGTAGTTTCGTGGCGATATTGATCGGACAGGTCAGGAAGGATCTCCAGCAGACCACGCACCCCCGCCGCCGTGTTCAGCACATCATGGAAGAACATCCGCTCCAGGACGGCACGACGCTTTTCATCGCTGATATCGTTGAGTGAGAAGACAGTAACTTTTCCGTCCAGGTCTAAACTCGAAGCGGTGACGCGCAGGTCGAGCGCCTTTTCGCCCTCCTCCGTGCGCAGCGTGATCGTACAATCCTGAATATCCTCGCCACCCTGTTGCTGGCTGTTCATGATGGCCTGAGCTGCCCCGCAGGTCTCGCAAAATCGCGACGTTCCGCATCCACATGGTCCCTCCCGCCAATGGATGCAGTTGAAGGCCTCGCCAGGACGCATCCCCAGAAGTTCGTCCTGCCGCCGCTTCAGGAGCCCGCAAAGCCTTGGGTTGGTCGCCACAATCTGGCGGCATTCATTCAGGATGACCGCCGCCGTGGGAAAGGCGTTCAGCAGCTCCTGTAAATGAGGAATTGCCGAGATGTGTTGGTGTTCCGTTCTGACCTGCTCGATTGCCTCCCTTTTCGCGGGAGCAAAACAGGTTGAAAGTGGATCTGCCATACGCGCACTCCTGGTGACCTGAACTTATACGCTTTCTTCCTTCACGCTACTATCAGCTACTGCGGAGTTCCCAATGAGGTTTCTCGGGTCGGTTACGAGTATGTGACACAGCGCCCCGTTTTGGAATCGACGGGCTCGAACTCCTGCCCCAGAAGAGGAGTCGGGAGTAGTCAATGGGGGAAGGGAAGCGGGTCGTTCAATACGTCGCATGGCCGGGAACCGTCCTCCCTCGCGGGACCGGGGCAAGCAACCGTGCTACGACCCAAGGCCAGAGTTACGGTTAGTTACAAGGCTTCCAGCGCAGGATGGGCTTACGCGCCGCAGCGGCTTCATCCAGGCGGGTAACTCGAGTCGTGTAAGGCGCCTTGAGGACAAATTCCGGATCCTCCTCGACTTCTTGGGCAATAGACCGCAGAGCGTCGATGAAGGAGTCCATCTCCTCTTTGCTGGCGCTCTCGGTAGGTTCGATCATCATCGCGCCGGAGACAATCAACGGAAACGCTGTCGTGTAAGGATGAAAGCCGTAATCGATGAGCCGCTTGGCGATGTCGCCGGTGTGGACGCCGCGCGCCGCCTGCCGCCGGTCAGAGAACACGCACTCGTGCAGGCATGCGCAGCCCTGAGGAAGGTCGAAAACGCCCCTCAACTGACTCATCACGTAGTTGGCGTTGAGCACGGCGTCCTGAGTGGTCTGACGCAGCCCTTCGAAGCCATTGGCCTGGATATAAGCGAGCGCACGCACGGCCATGCCGAAGTTGCCGTAGAAGGCGCGCACTCGACCGATGCTGCGGGGCCGGTTGTAATCCAGATGGAACGTTCCATCCGCCGCTTGCTCGACGACGGGCAAGGGCAGGTAAGGCTCAAGAACCTTCCTTACCGCCACCGGCCCCGAGCCCGGGCCACCACCGCCATGAGGGGTCGTGAAAGTTTTGTGCAGATTCAGATGCATCACGTCCACGCCGAAATCCGCCGGCCGCGCCACGCCCACCAGCGCGTTCATGTTGGCCCCATCCATATACATGAGGCCGCCTCGGGAGTGCACCAAGTCGGCGATGCCCCGGATTTGCGACTCGAAGATGCCCAGCGTGTTGGGATTGGTGAGCATCAATCCCGCAACTTCATCCGTCATGGCGCGATCGAGCTCGGCAAGGTCGAGGCAACCGCACTCGTCGGATTTAAGGTTCTGAACTTGGTAACCCGAAATGCTGGTGCTGGCGGGATTCGTTCCGTGCGCGGAATCGGGGATCAGGATGTATTTCCGCGGGTTGCCGCGCTCGGTCAGGCAGGCGCGCATCATCAGGAGGCCTGTAAGTTCGCCCTGCGCGCCCGCCGCAGGCTGAAGCGTGACCATGTCCATGCCGGTGATTTCCTGAAGGCACCGCGCTGTTTCGTGGAGAACTTTCAGACAGCCCTGAACCAGAGCTTCAGGAGCGTAAGGATGGTCCGTGGCCAGGCCCTCCAGGCGCGCCACCACTTCATTGATCCGCGGGTTGTACTTCATCGTGCAGGAACCCAGCGGATAGAGGCCCGTGTCAACTCCGTAATTCCAGGTGGAGAGGCGCGTGAAGTGACGGATGACTTCCAGTTCCGAAACCTCCGGAAAGCCCTCGACTTCGCCCCGGATAAACTCCGGGCCCAAGAGTTCTTCCGGCGATACGGGGGGTACGTCGAGTGGCGGAAGGTCCACACCGGATTTCCCGGGCGTGCTCCTCTCGAAGATCAGCTTTTCGTTTCTGTTGACGTGAGGCCGTGCCTCACGGATTCGATCTTTCATAGTGTTTGTTCGGTTTTCGACACCCTCACCCGTCCCGTGCCTGTTGGTGAAGGCGCCGCCGCGGGCCACCATCTCCCCCTCGGCGGAGATGGTAGGGCAGGTACGAAATTCCTGGCTGGCGCAGACCGAAGCTCTGCGGTCTTCCGTGATTAGAAGCCCTTCGCACGGAGAGCTTTGCTCTGCGCCAGTCCGATTCAAACAAAAGCTTGTGGCGATATAAAATCGCCGCTACACCTACGCGTGCTCCACCGTTTGAGCGACCAGCCCTGAACCGGCGAAGCGACTGAAGGTTTCCACCGCGCGGTCGATCACCTCCCGGCTGACCGTCTCGGTGACGCAGACCAACAGGTGGTTTCGCAGTTCCGGATAGAAGCGCCCCAGGTTCAGGCCCCCGATGATCTTTCGCTTTTGCAATTCGGCCAGCAACTCATCCGCGTCGCCGGGCGTCCTGACGACGAACTCGTTGAAGCGCGGCCCGCTGAAGGGAGTAGCGACGCCGGGGATGGTGGTCAGTTGCCGGACGGCGTAATGAGCCTTGGCGAGGTTCTGCTCGGCCAGCATTCTCAATCCATTTTTTCCCAACAGGCTGAGGTAGATGGTCGCGGCCAGGGCGCACAACGACTGATTGGTACAGACATTGGAGGTGGCTTTCTCGCGCCGGATGTGTTGCTCGCGAGTGGCGAGGGTCAACACGAAGCCCCGGCGGCCCTGGGTGTCCACCGTCTGGCCGACCAGACGCCCGGGCGTTTGCCTCAGGAACTTCGCCTTCGCGGTAAGAAAGCCAACGTACGGTCCGCCGAAGGCCACGGGCACACCAAAGGATTGGGCCTCTCCGCAGACGATGTCCGCCTCGCTGGGCGGCTTGACGAGCGCCAGCGACAAGGGTTCGGCGATGGTCACGATCAGCAGGGCGCCGCTTCGATGCACCACCTCCGCAATCTGGGCAGTGCGTTCCAGAGTTCCGAAGAAATTGGGCGATTGCACAACCACCGCCGCCGTCTCGGCATTGAGGGCGGATTCGAGTCTGGCGAGATCAAGCTGGCCCGATTCTCCGTAGGCGACTTGCTGGAGTTCAGTTTCCTGGTGTCTGATATATGTCTCGAGCACCTGGCAGTATTCCGGATGCACTGTGCGGGCCATGAGCACGCGGCTGCGACGCGTAATGCGTAGCGCCATCAAGACGGCTTCGGTTGTAGCCGTGGAGCCGTCGTAGAGCGAAGCGTTGCTGACTTCCATGCCTGTGAGCTGCGTCATCAGGGTCTGGAACTCAAACATCGCTTGCAACGTACCTTGGGCGATTTCCGCTTGGTAAGGCGTGTAAGCGGTGAAGAACTCGCCGCGCGAAAGGAGCGCGTTCACGGCCACGGGGATGTAGTGGCTGTACGCTCCGGCGCCCAACAGCGAGGCATACTCGCGGCTGCTCCGGGTCGCGGCTTGGCGGAAGAATTCCAGGATTTCCGGCTCGGAGAGCGGCCCCGGCAGGTTAAACCGGCCCCGCAGTCGCAGCTCGCCGGGAATCCGCTCGAAAAGTTCCTCAACCCCGCTCAGGCCCGTGGCTTTCAGCATGGCGATGCGGTCGGAGTCAGAGTTGGGCAAATAGCGCATTAGGCGGATTTTTCCTTTTGGATGTAAGCTTCGTACTCTTCCGCGCTCATCAGCTTTTCGATCTCGCTGCGGTCCGAGAGTCGCACCTGAACCAGCCATGCTTCGCCGTGGGGGTCGCTGTTCAGTATCTCCGGGTTGTTTTGCAGCTTGGTGTTCACCCCTGTCACATCTCCGCTGACCGGGGAGTAGAGCGCCGAGACTGCCTTCACGGATTCGACAGTTCCGAAGCTCTCGTTGGCGGCCACGCGTTCACCCGGCTTTGGAAGCTCGACATACACGATGTCGCCCAGTTCCTTCTGGGCGTGGTCGGTAATGCCGATGGTGCCGATCTCTTCGTCTACTCGGATCCACTCGTGCTCTTTGGTGTAGAGAAACTCTTCGGGATACATGGATGCTCCCTCTCTAATGGGACCGGAGATCTGGCGATCGGGTGATCGGTTGAACAAAGAACAAGGCGGGCAGAATTTGATTCTTGTTCACCCGATCTCCCGATCACCAGATCATCCGATCAATGTCAATGACTATTTCAGCCTCTTGTAAAAGGGCAGGGAAACGATCCGCGCCCCCGCCCGCTTGCCACGAATCTCGACTTGGATCTCCCGCCCCACCTCTGCCAGGGACGGGGAGATGTAGGCCATGCCGATGTTTTTCTTCAGAAACGGCGCGTACGAGCCACTGGTCACACCGCCGGCGATTTTACCTTCGGCATAGACACTGTAACCGTCGCGCGCAATTCCCCGGCTCGTCATTTCAAGACCCACCAGCTTCTTGCGTGTGCCTTGGGCTTGTTGCCGCAGCAGGACATCACGGCCGATGAACTCGCCTTTTCCGAGCTTTGCGATCCACCCCAGGTTCGCTTCGAGCAAGGTAGTTTCTTCATCGAGCTCATGGCCGTAAAGAGGGTAGCTGGCCTCGAGCCGGAGAGTGTTCCTCGCGCCCAGGCCGGCGGGAACCAACCCTTCGGGCTTGCCAGCTTCGATCAATGTGTTCCAGACCTTCTCAGACTCTCCGGGCGGGAAATAAAACTCGAATCCATCCTCGCCGGTATAGCCGGAACGCGCCAGAATGCCCTCTACACCGCAGCATCGAGTACGGCAAAACCAATAGTACTTGAGCCCGGCGACGGTTGTGTCCGTCACCTTGGAAATGATCTCCAGGGCGCGTGGCCCTTGAAGGGCAAGCTGCGAATACTCGCCGGAAACGTTGCGCACCTCCGCCCCGACGGGGTTGTGCTGAATAATCCAATCGAAGTCCCTGTCCGTGTTCCCCGCGTTGACGCAGAGGAGGTAATGGTCCTCCGCCAAACGGTGCACGACGCAGTCATCTACGGCGCTTCCTTTTGGATGCATCAAGGCGCTGTATTGGGCCTGAAAATCCTTCAGGCGGGACGCGTCGTTGGAGGTGACGCCCTGGAGGAGCGACAAAGCGCGAGGCCCGCTGACTTCGACCTCCCCCATGTGACTTACATCGAAAAGCCCTGCCGCGCTCCGGACTGCGAGGTGTTCCTGGATGATGCCGGAATACTCCACCGGCATCTCCCAGCCCTCGAACTCCACCATCTTGCCGCCCAGCGCCTTGTGTAAGGAATTAAGCGCCGTGCGCTTTAATGCCAGTCCTGTTGGCGTCGCCAACCTCTCGCCCCCAAGCGACAAAAGCAATTTATGCGAATCGACTCAACCTAACACACTCCCAGCGATCCGGTCAAGGCAGCGACCGTTGCCACACGAATTCCCGGAAACACCAACTACCACAAGGTGTTCTCGAGTGGGGCTCGGCGATCGAGGTAACCACCTTTCTTTTCAATGACGTTCCCGCTTTAGACGGATAAGTACGTGTGTTTTCATACACATTCCAGCTTCCCTCGCAAGGTTTTCACAGCGATCCTTTGTTTTCATAGACATTCCCGCATCATTCGGTAAATTTTAAGGAATCTCTTTTCTTCCTTCGCCTGCAATGATCGACTTCTTGTCTGTGGCGCGGCGAGCCGATTTGCCGGCTTTTCGTCCCGCTTGGCGCATTCTTGGAACTGGGTCGGAGCAGACAGTAGCAGTGGAGCATGGGGTTTCCGGCAGGCCAGGACGGGGAGTAGGGAATAGGGGAGAACAACATTGCAGCACAGTGTGTCCCGCAGGGCGTGATCTCCTGCCAAGTCTCATCACACAAACGTAGCCTATCTATTTGCGCTTGTCAAGAGACAGGAAGTCTGGGCAGTGTCCTAAATGTGTGTTGGTCGGGTGTGCTGTACTGGCAACAGTGATTTGTCGCAACGCTCAGCCCTGAAGGGGCGCGCTCACTGCGGGTTCTGTGGATCGCCCCTTGGGGGCTTGGACGGGTAAACCCTCTGGTTCCCCAGGCCGTTGGCCCATAAGCGTTAACCTAATCGAAACCGTATCGG
>Ga0182027_10004866_pt1 | contig 20612 bp, 11 predicted proteins | sample 712E1DmetaG_FD_121300 | JGI IMG/M metagenome (GOLD analysis project Ga0182027, IMG submission 121300) | Permafrost microbial communities from Stordalen Mire, Sweden - 712E1D metaG (Illumina Assembly) | ecosystem: Environmental > Terrestrial > Soil > Wetlands > Permafrost | place: Sweden...
AGGTAGGCTTCCGTCTTGCCGCCGCCGGTGGGGAACCACAGCAGGTCGGCGCAGGCATACGGACCGGCCCCACGGTCGGCATGATCCAGGCTGGTCAGTCCCGGCAGGTTGATCAGGATGAAGGCTAACTGGAAGGCCCGCCAACTGCGGTTTTTCGGAATGTCGACGTCGGCCAACTGCCGCGCTGGCTCCGTCTTCCGCGCCTCGATCCACACCGACCGGATGCGCTGCTGCCACATGGCGCGGTTGGCGAAGCGAAACGCCTCGCGCGCGTCCGCATTCGCGTCGAGCAGCGCGATCCCCTCTTCCATCCTCACCAGGACTTCGCGCGCCCGCTTCACCACCTCGGTTGAAGCATCGGCGTAATCCAGCAGATCCGCCTCCGCTGCGCGCCGCGCTTCGAGTTCCGCGATCCACGTGGCGTACTCTTCGGTCAGCGGCTTCAGCTTCGCCGGCAGATCGTCGTCCGCCGCTTCGGCTAGTTCCTGCATGTCGGTAGTCAGCCTTGGAACGTCGCACTGCTCCACCGTGCGCACCACCGCGCGCGGCATGGCAGCGGTGTAGATCTGGACCGCCTGGTCCGAGCGTCCCTCGGCGAGCTTCCACTCAACACTGATGCCGTGTCCGCGGGCGAACTCCACCTCCCGCCGATATAGCATCTCGTTGGTCCGATCCTCTAGGCGCGAGACCGCGTCGAGCGTCGAGACGTGCCCCTGGCCCGGACGCCGCGCGAATCGCCCATGCACGGCCAGTTCGGCTTGAAACAGCCAGTACATGTCGCGCGGTCGCCCTTCTTCCTGCTCGTTGGAGAGGAAGAGCGTGACGCTCCAGTGGCCCGCGCGCCGCCGCACCCGCCCGCGGACCACTGCCTGGGGGCTCTCCGCGTCCGGAGTCCACGCGGGAAGATTGCCTTCCTTCAGTTGGATGCTCCGGCTTCCTCCTCGCGGATACCGCTTCCAAATGGGCTTGGCTTCCGCATCCTGCTCGCGCACGTATTGGCCCCAGTGGGCTTCCGCTTCAAAGGCGGTCTCGGCCAAGTCCAGGCAGAAGCTCAGGCCGAAGGTGGAGGGTGCCACGCCTCGTCTCGCAGGCGTGGACGGTTCCGCGGTTCCCTCTTCGGCGTTGTCTTCCGAACTGTCGGCCAGTTCTTCGAAGGGCTCTTCGTCAACTTCGATGACCTTCAGCGGGGCGAGCATGCCGAGCAGGTAGCGGTTGCGGACGCTCTGCTCGGAGATGATCTCCTGCTCACCGCCGGCGGGACCCAACAGGTCGCGGCGGATCAGGTCCTCGAGTTCCTTGCGAAGGGGCGCGGTGGACATAGTGGACTCCTTAGAATAGACCCGGATGCTCCGGCTCACGACTGCGCAGTTTAGGCTTCGGCGCGGGTTGCGCAGAGGCTTGTTCCTCCGCGCAGCGTCTATGATTGAGTGCAAGCAGCCGCTCGAGGACCTCACACCGCGCTGTTTCGGAAATGGTGTAGCGTACCCCCCGGCGCGTGTCGTGAAAACGGTGACAGAGGTCAAGATTGTCCCACCCGTAGACTCTTGCGACCAGCTGATCGAGTTCGACATGGAGTTCGCGAAGATGAGTGATGTCTCTACTCGTTTCCGTAGGGCTGTGGAGTCGATTGTAGATGCTTGTGAGGCCTTCTTGCCTGGCCGACATGATAGCTTGGCGCTCCGCATGATACGAATCTCCCAAGCTTTCAAGTTCAAGCCAGTTGGCACTGCTTCTCGGGATACTCGGAAAGGCGAAGGTCTCGAAACAGTTCGACGGTGTATACTGCATGTTCTTCTGCAGGGTGGAACTGAACTGGCGTGCCCAGGCCTCGTGGATGCTCGATTGAATCAATCCAAAAGAACAGTCAAGAAATACAATGGTCTTCTCGTTGTAGACCCACGTCGACGGAACCCATGCAACTGCGTGCATACTTGCGATTCGCGACCTCACCATCACGCGCGGCAGGGTGCGCAGTTGGCGATAGAGCTCAACACGCGGCGCGGCATGAAGCCACCAGCGCTCCGTCAACGCCTTGTTCCAACCCGAAGTGGGCAGATAAGCATCACGCTCCGGCTTAACTCGTAAGCGGACCCGTTCAAAACACTGAGCGTACTGAGCGGCCTGCTCGATCGGCCAGTCATGGAAATTGATCACCCATCGAGTCGGCGTTTGATCCGGCTGCGTATTGAGATCTTCTCCGTTAAGATATGGGAACAGGACGTCGCCGTTTCTTGGGTCCCGCGCCAGCAGGTCCTCAGCTTCGTCTGTCGATAACAGAAAACCAAGTCCCACGACGTTGGAACCTTGGAGCGCCTTCCGCGACGTTTGCGCCAGTTTGCGTGGTACTCCCGTTACGGTGTCAGACGATGTCAGCAAGGAAGTGATCCCTGAGACTTCTCGGTCATCCAGAATATAGGCACCATTCCACGACCCTCTTCTCATCCACCAAGTCGTAACGTCCAGACTGGCCGCGCCAGGCCATGTCTTACTCGACAACGCACGATAAAGCGAATACCCGGTCTGCATGAGCTGTTCAGGACCAACCTCGCGAGAGTCGCCCTGCGCGACGGTGTTAGTTCCGAGTAAGCCAAGTGTCCCGCCGGTGCGCAACAGTTGGCCTGCCCGCAAGAAGAAGTATGAGCAGAGGTCTGCGGTTCCTCTCACCCCGGTAACGTTGTTCGCGAGAAACGTAACGACGTGCGCACGCCACCTCGCGCCAAATTGCGTCTGAAGCTTCAGCCCGCCGAGGAAAGGTGGATTTCCGACGATCCCGTCGAAGCCGCTCGGTCGATTTCCGACGAAGACTTCCGGAAACTCCACAGGCCAGTGGAAAGGCCTTTGGCCGACCAGTAGCCTACGGGCTTCCGCCTCCTGCTGTTCCAGGCCCATGGCTACCTGCTGCGCGAGGAGTCCGGCGTGGTTTTCAAACGCCGTCGCAATCAGCAAATCGGCCGCAGTGCGGATGCGCAGCGTTTTAGCCAACGCTGCGTCCAACAGCCGCTGCTGATCATTGGGGTGGTACTGCGCCTTGGAGATTCCGTCTCGCTTGTCGGCCGCGAAGTTAAGGTCGTCCTGAAACTGCAGCAGATGCTGGTTGCCCTCCCCCGACAGACTAAACGTTTCAAGCTGCTTGAGCGTGACGCCCAGCAGAGAATCTCCGCAGCGGATGGCGTGATCCAGAAAGGTGAACGGCTTGCCGCGCTGCAGCGTCAGCAGCCAGAGCGAAAGCTTGGCCATTTCCACCGCCAGCGGGTTGCGGTCCACGCCATAGAGGCAGCGTTCCACCACGATGCGCAGTGCGTAGAGTCCGCGCTCGTCGGGGTTGGGCGGGATCAGTTCCTCTTCCGGCAAGCCGCTCGAGGGGTGTCCGTAGGGTGTGATCTGCACGCCCGCTCCGTGCTCGCGCTGCGCGGCGTCCCAAGCTTCCGCCAGGCGCGCGGAAAGGTAACGTGCGGCCGCGACGAGAAACGCGGCGGACCCGCAGGCGAAGTCGCAGATCTTGAGATCGAGAATCCGCCCGGCGGTCTGGAGGCGCCACGCCTCAGGCGGCTGTCCCTCGGTGGGACCGGCGTAGACCAACGGCGCCAGCGCGTACTCCACGACGGATTCGGTGAGCGAGCGCGGCGTGTACTGGGTCCCGGTCTGGCGGCGCGCTGTCCCGGCGGTGACATAAATGCTACCCGCGGGGATCACCCACGGGTCGCCGTTGTCGTCCCGACGGACCAGGCCGGCAAACGGCGCGACTTGTTCCCACTCGGCCCAACGCAGGAGATCGTCGACGGTGGTCTGAGCCAAAGCGCTTTCGATGGCCTTGGCACTACGGCCAGTTTCATCCGCCAGCCATTCTACGAAGTCCGGCTGTGCGCGGCGGTGGTTGAGTTCCGAGAGCGCCACGTCGGGCTCTTCCTTGCCGTCGAGTCCGAGGACAATTTCCTTGGCCCTGCGGGCGGTGTGATCGAGCAGGCCCTCGTAAACGTGGCCAATCTGTTCAATATCGAGAGCGCGGAAGCTGAGGCGGCGTTTCTCTCGTCCGCCGCCTGGCACCTTCATCTCGAGGAACTGGAGCGCGCCCAGCAGATGGAGTACGGTGCGGTTGTGGATGGGGCACGGCTGGGCAGGCGCCGTACGCCAGTCGGAACCGGGCGCGCGGCCCTCGAGAAACGGGAAACGGTCGGGGTCGAAGAGGTCGCCGCCGTACGCCGGCAACGCGACGAGATCGTGCGTGACGCCGCCGTGGACGGCGCGGAAGCTGGCCAGCAGGCGGGGGAAGGCGTCATAGCGGCGTTCGAGCACTTCTTCGCCCAATCGGTCGGCGTCCTCGCGAAGCTGATCGTGCAGGGTTGAGACGGCGTAGTTCTCGCGGTAGACCGGATTGGTGATGGGCAGCAGGTCGCGCTCTTCGGCGAAGAAGAGAAAGACCAGCCGCATCATCAATGCGAGCGCGGCTTCGTAGATGAGCTCCCCGTCGAGGCCGACGAGGAGGGCGCGACCGCTTTCGCGGTCCGCGCGGTCGAGCGCGGCGACGAACATCTCGACGGCGCGGCGGACCTGGCGGCCGAGCGTGATGGAGACTTCCTGCTGGTTCTCCAGACTGCGACGGTAGAGGGCGTCGAGGGTCTGCTCGGGCGGACGATTGAAGAGGGCGCCGGCGGAAAGGAAGTCGCGAAAGGCGCGCAGGGTGAGGCGCTCGTCAAACCACAGCTCGGCGTGGAAGTCGGCAAAGCCGGTGGGCTGGCCGGGCTCGGCGTAGACCAGGGTGAAGCGCTCGCCGTTGGTGACCAGGCCGAGAGGGACGTGGGTGGCGTGCAGAAGCTCCGCCATGCGCGCGGCGCAGGTGGCGTTCCAGGTGCTGTTGGGCGGACGCCGGTCGGGCTGCTGGGCGGGCGGGAGCAGGCTGATCAGCAGCCGCGGCTTCCCATCTTCGAGGAGTGCGGCATCGGGGCGCAGGGTCTCGTGGTGCTGGGCGACGACGTGGCTCAGGTTCTGCGGGATGGCGTTGTCTTCGGCGAGCCGGCCGGCGGGCCATTCGAGCAGCGTCAGAAAGACGGCGCGCACCCACTCGCGCTGGACCGGGCTGACGGACTGCGGGGCGAGCGCGCGTGCGGCGCACCATTCGGCGTAGATCTCGCGGAGTTCGCGCGTCAGGTCCGGCGCGTCCTTGACCAAGCCCTGCGGGAAGACCTCGCGGAAGACCGGCAGGCTGAGGAAGGGGCCGGAGACTTCGATGAGCTTGAGCAGTTCGGCGTACTCGGAGGCAGCGGACATCAGATGAGGCCCTCCGGCACGAGGAATGTGACTGCTACAGGGAAGAGGCGCGGCTGCGGGTCGGCGTAGCGGCGGCGGATGGCCTCGGTTTCGCGGGCCAGTTCGGCGGGCAACTCGGCGAGGCGGCCGGCGAGGGAGTCGCGGTTGCGCTGCTCCTGATCGCGCTCGGCGTCGGTGAAGAGAGAGAGTTGTTGGTCCGGAGCGCGCCCGATCTCGGTGCGGATGGCGGTTTCGAGTTCGCGTAGGATGGCGGTGATTTTGGCGGTTTCGTCTTCGGCGCGATCCGCGAGCTGCTTTCGGATGGAGTCGGTGCGGTCGCGGCCGCGCGCGTCGAGGGCGGCGAGCAAGGGACGGGTGAGTTGCGGCCAGAGGGCGGCCAGACGCTGGCGGATCGAGTCGGGCGGCTCGGCATCGCCGGCGGCCGCGAGGACTTCGGCGGTCTGGGTCACGTTCCAGCGTTCCAGGCGGCCTTCCTGGATGATGCCCCCGGCGGCGATCACTTCCTCGTGTAGCCGGTGGCTGTCGCTTGAGACCACGGTGAGGCGGGCGTGGGCGAGGACGGCTGGGGCGCGCAGGGCGGCGCGGGGCACGGTGCGGACGGTGACTCGGTGGATCTTCTGGCGGTCGGTGGGCGCCCAGACCTCGGCACGCAGCAGGCGGAGGCAACGCTGCACCAAGCGGTGATTGAGGTGAGCCAGGACCACGTCGTCGCGGCCGGCGGCCGCTTCGGGATCGAATGTGATCGGCCGCTGCCGGCCGGTGTGGGGATGGATGAGGCCTGCAAGGCACGGCTGCCAGGAGGGATCGGCGAAGCGTGGCACGTCGAAGGCATGCGGGACGCCGTCAAGGGCGGCAGGGATGAGACGCGGCTGGCGGGCGAGGTCGAGCGCGATGTGGACCACGGCCTCGATATTGGACGGGGTGAGGTGCAGATCCCGTCGGGTTTCGTCGAGTTGCTCGGCGTGGCGGCGGGAGAGTTCACGGATGTTCTGCTCGAAGCGGAGCAGGCGCTTGACGGGCTCGTTCTCACGTTCGGCGCGGGCGGTGTCGAGGCGGCGGCGCTTGCCGAGCATGGCCTCCTCGACCTGCTCGGCTATGACGGGGCCGACTTTGCCCAGGTCTTCCCGGATCTGCTGGACCTTCTTGGCGGCACGGTACAGGAACTCGAGGTCGGCGGCGAGGGAGGTTCCGGAGCCTTCGGCGAACTCGGCCTCCTCGCGAAAACCGGAGGCGACGAAGTGATAGACGTTCACCTCAGGGGCGCGCTGGCCGTGGCGGTCGATGCGGCCGTTGCGTTGCTCCAGGCGGTTGGGGTTCCAGGGGATCTCGTAATGGATGAGGCGATGGCAGTGGCGCTGGAGGTCGATGCCTTCGCTGGCTGCGTCGGTGGCGAGGAGGATGCGGACGGGCGAGTCCTTGGGGGCGAACTGGAAAGCAGCTTTGATGCGCTCGCGGTCGTCGGTGTCCTGGGCTCCGTACAGCAGCTCCAGGCGGCCCCCTTGTTTGAAGCCGCGGGTGGCCAGGTGATCGTGGAGCCATTTCTGCGTATCTCGGTACTCGGTGAAGATGATGACGCGCTCCTGGCTCCAGTGGCCATTGGGCCGCACTACGTCTTCGAGCCATTTCAGAAGCTGGTTCGCTTTGCTGTCGAGTTGCGCGGCGGCTCGCTCTGCCCAGCCGGCAAGGTCGTTGAGGATCTGGGTCTCGGCGGCAGCGGAGGGACGAAAGGCGCGGGCAGCGGCCTCGAGGGCTTCGAGTTCGGCTTCCTGTTGCTCGGCGTCGTCAGCATAGTCCTCTTCGGCCTGCTCGAAGATGCGGGCGAGGGCGCCGGTGGAGTGCGTGAGCGCTTCATACCGCGCCGATTTGCGGAGTGAGGCGCGGTAACGGTTTAGAGTGTTCAGAAATGCCTGCGGAGAGGAGAAGAGGCGCTTCTTGAGCAGCTTGAGCACGAACTCGGTGGCGAAACGCTCAGAATTATCGCGGTAGCCCTCCGCGCGGAGCCGGGCGTACTGAGTCAACAGGGCGTGGATGCGCTGCTCCTCGGCGCTGTAGTCGACCGGGATGTGCTCGAGCGTGCGGCGCGGGAACTTGTCGGAGCCGTCCCAGTTCTTGATTTCGCTCTTGAGGCGGCGGACCATGACGGCACGCAGTTGGGCCGGGTCCGGGGCGACGCTGCGGGCGAAACGCTGATCGTCGAGCAGTTCCAGCAGCGCGGAGAAGCTCTCCTTGTAGCCGTTGTGCGGCGTAGCGGTGAGGAAGAGCTTGTGCTCGAAGTGCTTGCCGATCTCGCGCAGGGCCTGGGTGCGCTGTGAGTCGAGGGCGAAGTTGCCGGTCCCGCTGGGCGCCGCGTTGTGTGCCTCGTCAACGATGAGGATGTCGAAGTCGCGCAGGCCGGGACGCGCGCCATCGTGGGAGACGGCCTCTCGGAACATGCGCAGCGGGTACTCGCGCTTCAGGTAGTCCATGGAGGTGATGAGGCGCGGGAAATGGGTCCAGGGGTTGGCGTACAGGCCGCGCTCGCGGCGCAGACGCTTGATGAGGGCGCTATCGACGATGACGAAGTCGAGCCCGAACTTCTCCAGCATCTCGTCGTGCCACTTGATTTGCAGCGAGGAAGGGCAGGCCACCAGGATGCGGCTGGCGCGGTGCCGGAGCATCAGTTCAAGCACCACCATGCCGGACTCGATGGTCTTGCCGAGGCCCACGTCGTCCGCGATGAGCAGGTTGACGCGCGGCATCTGGATCGCGCGGACCACCGGATCGAGCTGGTAACTCTCGATTTCGATGCCGCTACGGAACGGCGATTGGAGTTGGCGGGTGTCGGCGATGGAGGCGGCGCCCCAGCGGACGGCGTCGAGGAATGCTTCGAGGTGGGCGGGCCGGTCGAAGCCTTTAGGCTCGGGCAGTTCCATCTTCTCAAAGGCGCGGGCGCCCGGCTCGATTTCCCAGATGACCTGCAGCTCCTCCCCGAGCGCATCGTCTTCGATAGAAGTCAGACTGACAAGGTGCTGGGGCCGTTCAGCGAGATCGGCGCCATTGATGCCGCTGCGCACGTCTGTGACGACGTAGCGCCGCTGCCGCACGACCGCGAGTTGCCCTTGCTCAGGAACGGAACGCAGAACCACGGGCATTGATATATGATAGTCGCCTGACATAATCCTGTCGATGTGGTCCGGAGGTGGGCGCTATAACGCCTCTATTCCAACACGGCGATCTGGTGGTGCGGCGGAACCGCCGGGATGAGCGAGGGACTGTCCAAGGGCCGGCTATTCGGCTCGCCGGTCGGAACTTCTATAAGGTCGTTTTTCCGAGCAATTGTAATCCCGTCCAGGTGCCCGAAGGTGATCTTGAGAAAGTCACGTTCGGGATGTCCATAGAGGAGCAGCTACTGAACGGAGAGTTCGGCGACCACACGACTTTCTCGCGTCTGGTGACCTACGAACGTCTCCGGCACCCGCTTCACGACACCCTGTACTCGCTGCGAGCGAGTCGCACTGAGTTTCAGGCGTACCAGTTCAAACCGCTCTTGAAGTTCCTTCGCTCTTCCAAGCAGCGGCTGCTGCTGGCGGATGAGGTCGGACTGGGCAAGACCATCGAGGCCGGGTTCATTCTGTGCGAAATGCTGGCGCGACATCCGCATACCTTTCGACGGGCGTTGATAGTCTGCAAGGCGTCGCTCTGCATCAAGTGGCAGATGGAGATGCACAAGCGATTCGATCTGAAGTTCGACATCTGGAGGGCGCAGCAATTGAAGGAATTCCTCGCCCGGTATCGCGAGGATGGGGATTTGGAAGTCCGAGCCATTTGCAGCCTCGAGTCTTTTCGCAATCCCACGGTGATGCAGGAATGGGAGGCGATGCCGCCTCCTCTAGATGTGCTGATCATCGATGAAGCGCACCACCTCAAGAATGCGGCGACAAAGGCACACATAGCCTGCCGCGAAGCTGCTGCATCTGCTGACGCCGTCTTGGCCCTAACTGCAACACCGATCCAGATTGGGTCCCCGGATCTCTTCAATCTATTGTCCTTGCTGGACGAGGAGGAATTCGCCTCGTTTCCGTACTTCGAAGCGTGCATGCTTTTCAACCGTCATGTCGTGGCGGCGGAGCGAAAGGTCGCCCAGACGGACCCGAATCGCTTCCATGTGGTGCATGACATCCTGAGTGCTCTTGGCGACGAGACTGGCTATCTTCAGCAGGAAGCGCTAAAGGAAGCTCATGTGCGGTCGTCCCTGATGGAACTCGCCTTGGCCTGGACGGCGGTAAGCAGGTCTTTCCGCAACCACCCACTCTATGCAGAGACCCTTCGCATGCTGGCCGCGTCCGACCCGGCCAGCCGCCGCGCCACCGTCGAGATCCAGCGTAACCTCGCGGAGATGAACTTCCTTTCCCGCGTGTTCAGCCGTACACGGCGCCGGGACGTGCACATTGGAACCAAACGTGTCGCCGTGGTGCAAAGGGTCGACATGACCGAGGCCGAGCGCGGGCTCTATGGCGCGGTGCTCGATTTCGTCCGGGCAACCTACCTTGCAGAGGGCAAGGACGCTGCACTCCTGTTCGGACTCATGATGCCCCAGCGGCAGCTTGCCAGTTGCATGCCGGCCATGGTGGAGTACTACGAAAGCGAGATCGGTCTGCCCGGCGGGCTTGACTCCGAGGAGTCCGACGCCGATGCGGAGGATTGGAACGGCGCCACGACTGCGGACCCGGAGAGCCGTCGCGAACGCCTAAGACAAATCATTCGGACCTGGTATCAGACAGGCCAACCGGACAGCAAGTTCAAGGTCTTGCAGCAGTGCCTCAACGAGCTGCAGGAGACACAGCCAGGAGAGCCAGTCGTCATTTTCAGCTACTTCAAGAAGACGCTGGAGTACTTGTCACGGAGGCTCGGAGCGCTCGGCTATTCCAACACGGTGATCAGCGGCTCGTTCCCGCCGGTTGAGCGCGAGAAAAGGATCGCTCAATTCCGGGAGGGCAAGCACCAGATTCTGCTGTCTTCCGAGGTCGGCAGCGAAGGCTTGGACTTCCAGTTTTGCCACATTTTGTTCAACTACGATCTGCCGTGGAATCCCATGGTCGTCGAACAGCGGATCGGCAGGCTGGACCGCTTCGGCCAGAAGGCAAAGAAGATCCTGATCTTCAATCTGTCGTCTCCCGGAACCATCGAGGACGAAATCCTCAGCCGGCTGTACCGGCGCATCAACGTGTTTGAATCCTACATCGGCGACCTGGAAGCGATCCTGGGCGATGAGATCACCAGCCTCACCAAGGAGTTGTTTGACCCTGAGTTGTCGGATGAAGAGCGTAGGCGGCGGATCGATGAGACCGTTCTGCTCTTGGAGAAGAGAAAACAGCAGTTCGAGGAATGGGAGCAATCCAGCCCCCTGTTCATCGGCCATGACGAGTACTATTGGCAGGAGGTGCATCGGGCGCAGGAGCTGGGTCGCTTCATCCGTCCGGAAGACCTGGCGAGGTTCGTGACGGACTTCTTGGCACACTACGATCAGAAGTGCGCGTTGACGGAGGATGGTTCCGGCGTATACCGGCTGGAGGCCAGCCAGAAACTCCTGGAGTTCGTCATCGGGCAGCCCAAGGACGACCAGAAAGCCGAGTTCTGTGGGGGGCTTCACCTGAAATCGCTGCGGATTACGTTCGATTCTGAAGTTGCCGAGAAGGACCGGTCTCTTACGTTCCTGCACGTTCGGCACTTCTTTATTCGAGCAATCGTGGAAGCATACCGCCGAGGTGAGGCGACCTTTCATCCGGTCGCGCGGGTTCTCCTGAGGGCGGGCAAGGACCTGCCGGCGGGCGATTACCTGTACTTGTTGGCGCGAGCAACTATCCGCGCAGCCCGTGAAGAGGACGCTCTGTTGCCAGTTGTCCTGAACCTTCAATCGCTGGAAGCCCTGGACGAGGGTGCGAGCGAACTGTGCATTGGCCGGATGGTCCGGGAGGGAGCGAACGCCGCTCTGCCGCCCCTCGATTCCCAGATGCTCAGTCGCGCCCATTCTGCTGCTGAGTCCATTCTGGTGCGGCGCTTCGAGGCCCAGCGACAGAATGTCGAGCGCCTGAATCAGGCGTTTGTTGACGCGAGACTGGCCAGTGTACGCGAATCTTACCGACTCAAGATCGCACGGAAGCAGGCGCTGTTAGACTCCGCACGTACACGAAATCAGCCGGCCTCGTACATCCGCATGCTGGACGGCACAATCCGGAACCTCGCGGCGGAGAAAGAGAAGCGCGAGGGAGAGATTGAGCAACTGCGGTTCGTGACTGCGGAGCACGTCCCGCTCGCCACGGGCATTCTGAGGGTCTCGTGACTTTCACCAGGCATCTGCTACACCGTCTCTGGTTCTGGCTAACGCGCAGCACCCGAGAGGTCCCACGGCAGGCGACCTTGGATGCGGCCGTTGCGCCATCGCCCGTGATGCCTCAGCCACCTGGGCCGCCTGTGTCCCGGGTTGAGCGGACTTTGATCGTGGGCGTCGATTTCGGCACCAGTTCCACGAAGGTCATCTGGCAGGATCTGTCTGACAACCACTTTGAGATGTTCCGGTGGGATCCGGCCGAGAAGGGCTTGGCGGCATTACTGTTGCCGTCCGCGATCGTGATCCGGAACGACGCCATTCATTGTGGCTTGGAGGACAGGAACACTTCTGAAGGCGACATCCGCCTCTCCTCAATCAAGCTGTGCGTGCTGTGCCAGAGCAGCCCATCGATCTGTCAATGTCGAAGTTCGGTCGCGCACCACGGTGTTGTGCGTCTGCCAGGCCACAAAATCGCCTATCCCGCCAGTGCGTTCGCGTGTCTCTTCCTGGCCTACGTGTTCCGTGAGGTGGAGAGCAGGCTCGTATCTCAGTTCCCGAAAGACGATCTTCTCCTCATTTGGAACATCGGCTGTCCTATGGACCACCTCGACGAAGATCGTAAGGGCGAGTGGGAGCGAATGGCAGGCCTAGCTGTGGAACTGCACCAGGAGCTGCCCAACCCTGTCAGCACGGCCCTACTTGCCGAGGTGTCGGAGCGTCTCAGAAGCTTCGTCGTCCCGGCCGAGGGCGACCGCGATTACTCGGTGCAACCGGAAGGGCTCGCGGCCGTAAAGGCGTTCCTCGAATCGCCGCACGCTGAATCCAAGACTTACGCAATTGTCGACGTCGGCGCCGGGACCACAGAGGTCTCGTTCTTCTTCAACGGTGGGATCATGACGGAGCCCGGCCAGCCGCTTCGCCCGAGTTACCTCGCCGATTCAACTCAGCCGGTTGGGGGAGGGCGAATCGACCTGGAACTCGCTCAGGCATGGAGGTGTGGCACGGAAGACGCCCGCCGACGGAAAGAGTCTGGGGGATCCCTACCCCTGATCCGGAGCATCGGCGCGATCTGCACACAGTATGAGCGAACGTGCTGGGAGATTCTGAAGGGGCATAAGCTCATCGCTGCAAATGACAAGCGTTTTGACCTGTTCGTTATCGGCGGAGGCGGTCGTTTACGCCCTCTTCAGCACGCCCTACGGGGGCGCCCATTACCTGGCGGTTTTATCCGTGAAGGCTGGCGTCAACTCCAACCGCCGAGGAGTCTCCACGACGGGCTGGCCATTCAGAGAGACTACGACCTGTTCGCCAACGCGTGCGGACTCGCCAGTTCGGTTTCCTGGGAGTACTACCCGCCTGGCGAAGTTCCTCCGATGCCCTCTCCGCCACCTCCAAAGCCGAAGCCGGACATAGACGAGAACTACCCGAAGTAGCTTCTTGTTGGCACGCCGTTGCCGCTACGCGATCCGACCATGCGCTGGGGCTTCTTCAACCTGCGTTGGCACCGACTGAGCCTTGCACGCTCTGCTCTGCGGGTCGGCCCCTTCCGACCTACAGACAAAAGGCTGGTCCGGACAGAGGAAACTCGGTGCCGACTTCAAACAGGCGGGCACGAAAATGTTTGACTTTATGCTAGACCTGGGGCAGCATGGAAGCAAATAGCGAAGGCGGAAATCATTATGGAACACTGCTCCAGGATTGGCCGGAAGGGCGGCTTGGCGCGCGTGGCGGAGATGACGCCTGAGCACCGACACGAGCCGACCCATAGGGCAGCGGCGGCGCGGTGTAACCGAAAGAGGCTGCCCTCATGAAGAACCTGCAGGCCGCGCGCCACACATGCCAACAGGCCCATCTAGTGACGCTGTTTCGCTCGGCGGCGCGGAAGCCCCTCTATGATGCGAACCGCGTGCTCTGGGACAATGTGCTCCAGCACTTGAACCTCAAGCTCTGCTACCAGCCTGCAATCGCGATAGTGCTCAGGGAGGGCCGCTGGGAAGACGCCCGCGACCACAACCATAAGGCTTACATCGCAACGGCAGCCTGCAACCAGGCCCTTAAGTTGGAGCTGGGGGAAAAGGCGAATAAGATAGAAAAAGCGTTCAGGTCCGTCGGAGGATCCGCGCCCCGGGCACCCGAAGGTTTCGGTCGTTTTGAAGGCTGCGCGGAGACTCAGAACTTTGAAAAGGATAGAGAACCGGCCCTCAGTTTCGAGGACAGAGATCAGCTTGACGAGTACGTTCACGGCGACGAGGGGGAGCTCGCGGAACGGCTGGTGCCCCCGGACTTGCTCGCAAGCGACGCAGATTCGGAAACGGATGTGGATTGGGGTATAGTAGCTGAGCGCGCGGTGCTGAAACGGGAGAAATCTTTTGCAGTCGCTCAGGTATTGCAGTACAGGGCACTCGGCTACAGCCGGGATCGCTTCTTGGCGCTCTGCAAGAACGATGTGGAGCGAAAGCAGGCTCAAGCCGCTTGGAGATGGGTCGATCGGTCCTGGGATACGAGGATTGCACCCGTCCTTCACGGTGATCCTGCCCCAACAAGACCCACAGCAAAGCCGAATCATGCGTTGACATTTATACCGGCATGGAAGGCCTTAACGCGGATTTCTGACCGTAATCGGCCGAGGCCTGACTGGATCACGTCTCCCTCGAGGCCCGACAGTGACAAATTTGGCTTGGACTTCCAGCAGGACCGAATTGACGGCTGTCTCGCACCGGAGTTGAATAGCCTTGATATGGAGTTCCTCAAGGCCTTTGAAAACAAGCAGTTGCGGAGATAATGTCCCGAAAGTCATACTCAGCGCACACGTATAGATAGTGAGGGGGGAATTGAGAGTTCTCCCCCGCAGATCAAAGCGAGGCTGACGTTTGGGTTCACGGGCGCCCGGTAGAGTATGGCCCGGTTCAGCCAGAATCCCCCGACTTCAGACGTGTCCCTATGGCAGGCGTTGTTTCTTTGCTGTTAGTGTACGAACCCCCTTCGACGAAGCGCGGCCCAGTGTCTTTGGCCAGGGTGAGCGATCAAAGGCTCACACTCGAGGTGGCTAGGACCGCACTAGTGGAGGCCCAGGTGCGCGCCGATCAACTGGCCGACGCGGATGAAATCCTCGGCGAAGTGGAGCAGGCCGAGGTAAAGCGGCTCCGGCAAGTTCTCTCGATACTGCTCCCTGGACTCACACTGACGAATACGCCAGTAACGGGCGCCGTGCACTAGCCGGCGGTTCGATTCACAGACTCAAAAGTCCCCCACACCAGTTAGAGCAGCCCTGTGGCCCAATCCCCGCCAATCATCCGCCCGCCTACTGTTGGCGTTCCGAGCGTGCCCTTGCCCCCCGGCGACGTCTTCACGCCCACTGAGCTCAAGAAGTGCTGGAAGTTGAGCGAGCAGACCATCCGCCAGCTATTCCAGGATGAGGGCGGCGTCCTTAGACGGGGCGAGACCCTCCGCGGCAGGCGCAGTTATACGGCCTTGAGGATACCGGGCGCCGTGGCTGGGCGCGCGTCCCAGGCCCGGAACCGATGAGCAGAACCATCATGACGAGCACGGACGGCACCAACAACTACACTCCGATGGTCGACTTCAGCGCGACGGACGCGTCGCGGGACAGCAACAGGTCGGCGCCGCGTGCAGATCTCGCAGAAATCCGGCGCGGCATCGGACTGCTGTTCGGGCCGGGCGATGTTATCGAAGTCCGCATTCCGAAAACCGGGCGCTATGGCGTCATCTCGGGCTACTTTGATGACCTCGAAAGGCTCGCTGCCGAACTGTTCCGCGCCGACTGCCGGTATCGCCCGCCCGGCGTCTACTACACGATCAATCCATGCGTGCCGGCGCTGCTCGGCCGCGCATACAACCGGCTCAAGGAGCGGGCTGACCTGACCACGGCCGATACGGACATCCGGCTGAGGCGATGGCTCCCTGTCGACTTGGACCCAGTGCGCCCGGCGGGGATTTCCTCCAGCGATGAGGAGCACGAGGCCGCCCTTGCGCGCGCGCGGCTGATTAGGGGCGAACTGGCAGGCGAAGGGTGGGGCGCTCCACTTCTCGCGGATTCCGGCAACGGCGCGCATCTCTTGTACCAGATTGATCAGCCCAACACGCCCGATGCGCTGCACACCGTGGCGGGCTTGCTGTCGCAACTGTCCGGGCGATTCTCCGATGAACACGTAAAGCTGGACACTACCAGCGGAAACGCCGCCCGGATCTGGAAGGCATACGGCACAGTCTGCCGCAAGGGCGACAGCATTCCGGGGCGGCCGCACCGGCTCAGCCGAGTCCTGGAGGCGGCCGAATGAGCGCGATTCCCGAAGAGGTGTTGCGGGCAGCCTCCGCCCAATCAGCGCCGCCACGACCGCATACACCGCATGCGGGCGCATTTGACGTGGAAGTCTTCATAGAGCGCCACGGTCTGAAGGTGCGGCGGGAAGGTGCGTGGAATGGGGCCGGCCAGAAATGGGAGCTTGAGGAATGCCCCTTCAACCCGGCCGAGCACACGGGCGGGTGTGCGGTCATCACGCGCGGAGGGAACGGTGCGCTCGGGTTCAAGTGTCAACATCACTCCTGTGCCGATCGCCACTGGCGCGACTTGCGCGAACTACTCGAGCCGCGGGCAGAGCGGACGGCGCACACCGCTGAAGCTACAACTGGGGCCGAGCCCGAGGCGCCGGCGGCCGACGAAGCCGAGGCGGGAGAACAGGCGCGGGCCGGCCGCGGGGCGTCCACGTTCGGCTACACAGTGGCGCCCTGGCCGTCGCCCATGGCTCGCGAGGCGTTCTACGGGCTGGCGGGCCGCTTCATCGAATTGGCCCTCAAGCACACGGAGGCTGATCCGCAGTTCCTTCTGATGATGTTCTTGACGTATGCCGGGAACACCGTTGGCCGGCAATGTTATGTGATGGCCGGTGGGGATGCCCACTACGCGAACCTGTTTGTTTGTGGCGTCGGGCCAACTTCGACCGGCCGGAAAGGATCAGCTACGGGGCCGGTCGTGCTGTACTTCACCGAGGGCGACAGGGCGCCTGGTATTGGAAATATGCTCCCTAGCCTGGCGAGCGGGGAGGGGCTGATCTGGGCCATCCGTGATGCGGTGTGGGGGGAGAAGTACGACCGCAAGAGCCGGAAGACCGAGAAAGCCTTGCTGTACGAAGGCGTGGATGATAAGCGGCTCATCGTCAACACGGGCGAGTTCATGGGCGTGCTGCAAGTCATGCGGCGCCAAGGTAACACGGTCTCGCCAGTCGTGCGCTCGGCCTGGGAGAGCGGCATCCTGGTGTCGCCGACGAAGAACAGCCCCGCTAAGTCTACCGGTGCCCACGTCTCAATCGTCGGTGCGATTTCGAAGGAAGAGTTGCTCCGCGCGATCGAGGAGGTTGACGCCGACAACGGCTTGCTGAATCGCTTCCTGTGGTGTTGTTCCCGCCGCTCAAAGTGTCTGCCGGAGGGCGGGCGGCTCTGCGAAGTCATGGAATCGGAACCCTGGCGGAAGCTTCAGGAGGATTTTGCCCGCATCATGCCCGTCTCCCCCAGGCCCGTGACCCGCGATGCGGACGCCGGGGACCTTTGGGGGCGGGATGATCACCCGGACCGCGGTGTGTACGCCGAACTGAGCCGGGAGCGATTCGGCCTGGCGGGAGCGGTTACGGCCCGCGCTCACGCTCAGGTCCTGCGTCTGAGCTTGCTGTATGCCGTGCTGGACGGCGCGCCGGCCATCCGGTGTGAGCACTTGGATGCGGCCCTCGCGGTTTGGAACTACTGCGAGGCATCGGCACGGTACGTGTTTGGCGACGCGCTCGGCGATCCGACAGCCGACGCCATCATCAAGGCGTTACGCGCCGCGCCGAATGGAATGACCCGGACTGATCTGCGCGATTACTTCTGCCGTCACAAACAGGAAGGCGAGATTACCCGCGCGCTGTGGCTGCTGCACAACAAGGGGCTGGTTCGCTTCGAATCCCAGGTGACCCGCGGCCGGTCCGTGGAGCGGTGGTTTGCCACTCTTGGCGCTAGTGCTGGCTAAGCCCTGTGTTGTGTGCTTATGTCGCTTATGTCGCACAAACCGACTCGGAGGGTCGCTGCGACATAAGGGGCTTCGGTCGCACTTCAGTCGCAGGTTAAGTCCTTTGTTTTGTGCTTATGTCGCTTATGTCGTACAAATCGACTCGAAGCGATACAGAAGAAGGGGAACGCCGTCACAGGGGGCCGGGTGGCACTGCAGAAGACTAATAGTCTGCGACAAAAGCGACATAAGAGGTAGCGCACAGAAAACAAACAAGATAGTGGCGCGACATAAGAGCGACCGAAGCGACAAAAGCAGAAAACAAAGTAGGTAGAGACGAAAACTGACCTGGACAGGTCGGCAGCCGACTCTCTTGGAGGCCTGCGCAGCCGGATGCGGGGCTCGTGGGTTCGGGTTCGCACACGACAAGCGAACGCGAAGGTAATGGTAACGAACGAGTCAAAGGAGAATCGGCTGCGAAGCACAAGGATGAGAGGACGTAACGTCGACGTCAGGGCCGACCGGCTAGGCCGGATCGACTCTCCACGACCTTGGGCTGGGGACCCCGCGTGTCGCAAGATTTTCGCACCCGCAGTAATGACCCCCACCCGTGTATGGCGGCAGACGCACGGAACTGGAAGGATGACGCCGCAAAGATGGCAGCGTGGCAGCGGCGACGAAGTTGGGACCCCATTCGGGGGTCGGCGCTCGGGGGTCGACAGGCCCCAGGGCCTCTCTAGTCAGTTTTTGGAAACCGGGGTTTCTGATTGGCCGGTTTCCCTGGAGGTTTCCGACGATGGCGTCTAAAAACACAAAGCGCAGCACGGCGGTCGGCGCGGGCGTCATCCCGCAGGAATACGAGATGGTGCCGATCGGATCTATCGAGCCCCACCCGGACAACGTGAACCAAGGAGATCTCGGAGCCGTGATCGAGTCCGTCGACGCCAACCAATTCTACGGCGCGGTTTTGGTCCAGCGTTCGAGCAGCCGCATTATTGCCGGCAAGCACCGCTGGCTGGCGGCGAAGGACCGCGGGCTCAAGGCCGTGCCGGTGATCTGGCTTGACGTGGACGACGACCGGGCGCGCCGGATCATGCTGGCCGACAACCGGACGACCCGCCTCGGCATGGACGACCCTGCGGCCCTGGCTGCGCTACTCCAGCAGATCGAGGCGGAGACCGGGACGCTGCTCGGCACCGGCTTCGACCAGGACGCGCTCGACGAGATCCTGGCCGACCTGGGACTCAACGGCGGGAACCCGGACGAGGACGTCGTGCCCGAGCCGCCCGTGGTCCCGGTGTCACGCGCGGGGGATTTGTGGCTTTGCGGGCCGCACCGCGTGCTGTGCGGCGATTGCACCAGCCCAGAGGTTGTCGCGCACCTTCTGGGCGACCGCAAGCCGATCCTGATGGTCACGGACCCGCCTTACGGGATCGAGCTCGATTCGGAGTGGCGCGATCGCGCCGGACTGAACGGCTGCGGGCCCGCCGAGGCGAGCTACATGAAGCACCGCACCGAGGGCCACACCGAGACGACTATTTCGGGAGACACGCGGGCCGATTGGTCCGAGGCCTTCGAGTTAGTGCCGAGCCTTCAAATCGCCTACGTCTGGCACGCCTCCATCTTCACGCGCGAGGTGCTGAACGGCCTGCTTCGGATCGGGTTTCTCTACCCGCAGCAGCTCATCTGGAACAAAGGCAGGACCGTGCTCACCCGAACGCACTACTGGTATCAGCACGAGCCATGTTGGTACGTCCGGAAGAAGAACGCGCCGTGGTTCGGTAAGGCTGGCCAGAACTCCACCATCTGGGATTCCCCCTCTCCGAAGTTCATCATGGGCGGCTCAGATGAAGAGAAGTTCGACCATCCGACCCAAAAGCCCGTCGAGCTGATGCGACGCCCCATCCTGAACCACACCAAGCGCGGGGGGATGGTCTACGAGCCGTTCCTTGGCAGCGGAACAACCCTCGCGGCCGCAGAGCTCACTGATCGCGTCTGCCTGGGCCTCGAGCTGGATCCGAAGTACGTGGACGTCATTGCACAGCGCTGGCAAGGGCTGAGCGGCAAGGAGGCCACGCTCGACGGAGACGGCCGCACGTTCGCGGACGTTGCGGCAGAGCGGCGCTCAGTGCCCGCGGGGGCGGAGGCATGAGGGTTCTACCGCCAGAGGCCGAGCGAGCCCGCTGTCGCGCCGAAATCGCCACGCTGGAGGCATCGTTGCGGTCTGGACACGAGGACGTGGACGGCCTGATGCTGGCATTGGCCGATTGGCGGGCGGAACTACGGCTGCTGCAATCAGAAAAAGCCCGCTGCGGCCGAAGCCGAGCGGGCCAGGAAGGAGGCGGGCGATGCTACGCGTTGATCCGGTAGGTCCGCTCGCCGCCCTCGGGCTTGAAGGACTCGACGGTGTAGCCGGCCTTCTTCATCGCGCCGGCCATGAACCCGCGAACCGTGTGCTTCTGCCAGCCCATCTTGGCCATGATCTCGGCCAGCGTCGCGCCGTTCTTACGCTGAAGCATGGCCACCACCTGAGCGGTCTTGCTGCCTTCGCGCGGCCCGGCGCTTTCGTTCGCCTTGGCGGCCTTCTTGCCCTTGGGCGCGCTCTTGGCGGCGGTGGTCTTCTTGCTCGCCTTCCCCTTGGCGGGCGCGCCCTTGGCCGCCTGTGCGCCGCCCTTGGCCTTCTTAGCGGCCTTGGACTTCGCGGGTTTCTCCTCCGGCTTCGCCGCCTCGCCCAGCCCCTGGATACGCTCCCAGATGCGGCTGGCGGCGGCCTTGGCACTCTTGAAGCGCTCCACCGCCTTCACGCCCGGAATGCTATTCCAGATGGCAACCACCTGTTCGGCGGGCCAAACGGCGAGCAGATCCAGGAGTTCACTCTGGCTGCTGAAGGAAACGGTGGAAAGGGGGGAAACGGACGCTGCGGCGGCGGCTTCTTCTGCGGAGGCAAACGCCGTAATGTTCTTGTCGTTGTCAATCGTAAACGTCGTCATGATCTTTCTCCTTGGTGCCACGCTCTGCGCGGTCATGACATGGATCACTCCG
>Ga0182027_10004867_pt1 | contig 20612 bp, 23 predicted proteins | sample 712E1DmetaG_FD_121300 | JGI IMG/M metagenome (GOLD analysis project Ga0182027, IMG submission 121300) | Permafrost microbial communities from Stordalen Mire, Sweden - 712E1D metaG (Illumina Assembly) | ecosystem: Environmental > Terrestrial > Soil > Wetlands > Permafrost | place: Sweden...
ACTTCCACGACGACTTGGGTGGCCTTGACGCCGAGAGTCGAGCGGACCGGCACTTCGACGACGACTTGGGTGGCCTTGACGCCGAGAGTCGAGCGGACCGGCACTTCCACGACGACTTGGGTGGCCTTGACGCCGAGAGTCGAGCGGACCGGCACTTCGACGACGACTTGGGTAGTACGAATAGCCATCGCTTAGTTCCTCCGCTGTCCGGCTTCGATGGCGTTGAAACCAGCGCCGGACCAGGCTGCACCGGTGGCCGGGTTGAGGTTCCAGATAGATTGGTTGTTGGTGTAGTTGGCAGACTGGGCGACAGAGGTGCCGTCGTAGTCGGAGCCGCCCGAACGCAGGACTGGGATGAGCGGAGTGGCCAGACCGCCGTCGTCCTTAGCGACCACATTGACCCCGACCGAGAGGATGTTGCCCGAGGCGGCCAGGTCCGCGATGGCGTAGGTGTCTTTGGCAGCGGCAGCGGCGCTCACATAGTCGGTGTCACCGTTGGCGATGGCCTCGTCTACATCGGTGTAGTTGGCCCCGGTCGAAGGGGTGAAGCCGGTGGTGGTGCCCGCTCCTGATGGATAGAGGGCGTAGACCTGGGCGTCCCCGATCTGGGTCTGGCCGTTGGCGGCGTCGGCGCAGACGAAGTTGTCGATGGCAAAGCCCTGGAAGCCGCTGGCGGTGCTGAACTTACCGACCCCGATGGCGTTGGCGTAGGCGTTGCCGGTGGCGCTTGTATTGAGGCCGATCAGCGATAGGACGTTGATTCCGTTCCAATAGACGTCGACCGTGCCCGTGGTGCCGTGTATCTTGACCGCGGCCTCCAGGTGGTCGTCTCCACCTGCTACTGCCCCTACGTTAACAGTGCTCAGCAGGGTGCCCGCAGTATCAGCGCCACGATAGACTTTGATATTCGGAGCGTTCACAAACACGCAAACTTGGACGCTGGTGCCATCGAGGAAGTCCAGAACGGAGGCATCGTGATTTAGATGGACCCGGCAGGCCGCCCACAGTTTCGCCTCGTTGGTGCCCAGAGACACATAGTCGGACATATTATCTGTGGTTGTTCCGGCTGATTGGTATTGTCTGCTGCGGGTGCCGGTGTGCTTCCAGCTAGTGATGAACGTTATTTCCGCCGGGTAAGCATTGTTCTTCCACTTCTCAGTAACCGACGCCGAGTGGTCAAAGCTGTCAAAAAATCTGATGCTCATTAGAAGGTCCTCGTGTCTGTGATGGATAGGGCAAAGTTAGTTAGCGTAGCGGCGCTATCTACGAACACTTCGATCAGGTCGCCCGCGTTGATAGCCGTGGTCCAGCCGGTTAGCGTGGAGCTGGTGGCAGTCAAAGCACTCGTGAAGCTCGGATGAGCCGAAGCAACGATACTGGCCCCGTTAACCTTGATGGTCAGGCTGATTGAGCCGGTGACATTGCCATCGAGAGTCCAGGAGGCAATCGTGAAAGCCGTCGGTGCGCGGCAAGCCAGCTTGCGCCCGGTGGTCACTGGCACGCCGCCCTGGTCCCAGAACAGGGTGAAGCCGGTGGTGGTGCTGTGCCCGTGGTTGCCTGCGGCTGCTTGCTGAGCGCCGGTGCCGAGGGTGCGCAGAGAACCGGTGGCGGCTACCGCGTCTTCGGCCAGCGCGTCGCTTCCGCCGTGGTTATGGGTGCTGGCGTGAGCGGTTGGGGTTCTCGCATCGCTCAACCTAGAATCGCCAGTAACAACGGCTGTGCCGGTAATCTGGCTTGGGGACAGACCACTCAACGGGTCGGAACCAGCGGCTAAGTGGGTAGACTCATGAGCTAGAGTGGAGCTAGGCGTTCTAGCATTCGTCATCCTAGAATCGCTGTTGTTGACATACTTGTCTGTGCCACTAGGTGTCCCTGTGCCCGCGAGAGCGGCAAGCTGGTTAGCAGTGATAGCCGAAGCGAGCATGTAGGGCGACAGGTCAGGCGAGAGTACGATCCAGGCCGTATCGGTAGCATTGCGCGTCTTCAGCAGCGGCGTCGCCGGAGTGCTGATGTCTAGCCAGAATGAGAAAGCTCCGGTGGCTCCTGGATCAGTGGCATTGACGGTGATTGGGGCACTCGTTAAGTCGTCCCAAGTAGTCCCATTGTCCCGTGATAGGGTCTTGATGTCCGAGGAGTAATAGAGGTGGCCCTCATGCGCCGCAGTCGGACGAGCCGAAAGAAGACCGTATCCTATGACGCCTGAGAAGTTTCGAGTTGGGATACTCACTTTAAGCTCCGTCTAGAAGGAGATAACCATCGTCATCTGTGATAATGAAACCATCGTCATCGCTCAACATAATGAATCCTGAACTTCCAGGACCTTCCCCCTCCGCCATAGGAGTGACGACAAAGGTGATACCGGAAGTATACACGGTTGTGTCTCCAATTCCAGGATCGAAGTTTTGCACCTGTATTTTTACTAGGTGCTGATACTTCTGGGCCAGGTTATAACCATAAGGAAGAGGAATAGTCGGACTGGTAACATTGCCAGCCGTACTATCTGAGCCAGTGGAAACTGTTACTGAAGTTCCAACCGCTCCATCTAACCAGGAGCGTAATCTGATCTTACGACCACCACCGGACAAAGACAGAGGACAGGTTTCTGCTAAGGTTATTTTACCGCCGCCTTCGCCTATTGGCAAGACTTGTAGGTCAAACCACTGATCGTCATAGGCCATTGAAGGACAGACGACATGAGTAGCGGCAGTCGTGGTGGTAAGGGTTGGAGCGGCGGGACTAGAAGAAGTCGCCAGAGGCGTAGCTTTGAGCAACTTGCTAGCCGGTTGGGTATCCCATAGCTTATCGCCCCCGGCTTTGTCAATCATCGGCAGACTTATCTCGTTGAGGTCAGCCGGATTGGAACCACCTTTACCAGTGGAGTCTAAACGAGGTATAGCTAGACCACCCCGTGTCCCTTCGGAGATAGGCAGAGCACCAGGTTGATTAGATTGGATTTCTCGCAGATCAATGTTGCTCATTTATTCACCAGTATAAGGAGAGTAACTCACCATAATCTCATCACCATCTAGAAGACCGGAAGTACTAATCGTTCGCTGGAGTCCTCTAGGTAGCGGGAACCAGGCTTCTACGTCGACGACGACATAACCTTGTCCCGACATTATATCATTCTTCCAACCGTTAGGAAAGTACCAACCACTAGAATACTCCACTCCGTTAATCTTCATCCGCAGAGAACCGCTATTGAAGTTTGGAACCTTGATGGTGGTATCACCATTCCGCCAATCAACAATAGATGTCCAGTCTATCAAAGTCCAGATGTCTAGGGGAGTTCCGTCGTCAATCATTACGATCAGATAAGAACCATAGGCTTCTGTGGCACTTGTCGGGTCAAAGACGGGAACATAGTGGTTTCCACCCATAGTCACACCAGGGGCTACCACTGTTGGATGAGTGGGGTCCCACTGATAGGGATCGCCAGAATTTCCACCAAACTGGTTACCATTGGACAACCAAGGACCAGTTGGGTCTATCTCCACTGAAGCGGGATAGGGAACTAAAGCATTTCCATTTACTCCTCGATCAACAGGATTGCGTAGTTTAGTCTGTCCTACCCACCAACCCATACTAATTTGATTATCTAAAGCAAGAACTGTTTTACAGTTAGGAATAGAAAGTGGTACTATCAACTGATGACTGTTAGAACCAGGATAGATGACAGTATCAGCAGTTTTAGGAGTGCCGTCTTTAATACCACCAGAACGTTGATACAGGGTATCAGTAGTATCATTCGTCTCATCAAAATAACCACCATACTCGTCAGCTAAAACGCCAAATTCAACGACATCGTAGTCTGTGGTATGCGGATCATAGTCACGGACAGCACCCAAGTATTCGATCTGGTGTTGTACCATATGATTGACTAACCGTAATTCAGCTCGCAGAATAGTCTTACCCGAGTCCCAATGTTCATTGAGAGCACGCAGGAGCAATTTCATTGCCCCGCCGCCGGTGTTATATCGGGTACTATCAGGGTAGCTACTTAGAACTTGATGAATGATGTTAGGAACATTTGGCATCAGGTCAGTGCGAACATGAGCCGTACTGTTCATACCTTGTTGAATGCCACCAGTTAGATTGACAAAAGACCAACTGCGATCTGGGTTATGATATTTTAGATAGTAGGGATACTGATAACCGACTGTGATGAAACCGTTATCACCTGGCACTGTCCAGATGGGGATAATCCAAGTAGGTTTGGTTCCCCAGGCTTTTGGAGTATAGGGAACAATAGGTTTCTCCACGGGTCCATGTCCAGGATCAATGATTGGAGTAGGCAAAGTAACCGCTGGCACTTCTATTGGCTGGAACGGGTTAGGATTGTAGGTGATGTCCAACCAGGTAGGATAGGTCTTACCATCGCCCTCGAAGATCATAGCTAGGTCAGTTACAAAACCACCACGGCAGACATAATCGCGGTGTGAGGCATCCGCCGGATCATACTCGTCAGAGTCGCGCCAACCGGTCAAGTGATTGTAGATGAGAGTGCCTGGTCGCACATCGGAGCGATAGTCAATCCGCACAGTCCCCTTGCATTGCACACGGGAGATGTAGCGTAGTGATTGTCGGCCTAGAGACAAGGCTAAGTCTGGTTCGGTCACATTAGGTTGCGGCACTCGTAGAACCCAAGGACCATACTTCTGGTATCCCCAGTCAGTTGGCTCGTTAGTGGGGTCGTCGAAGTTCTGGGTCGGATAGACATCCAAGGTGCGCACAGGTGGAGTTTCACCGGGATGAGCCTTTTCCCAAGCTACTGTTTCATCGGACCCCATCTTGTAGATAACTCTTGCCATCGTCTTGAGGTTGATGGAGGTATCGGACAAGTGGATATTGCGGCAACCAACAATCGTGGCTCCTGGAGTTATCGGAGTGAGAGTTAGTCGTTGGGCCTTGGGAGCGTCAGTAATCTCGATGGCTCCTATTTGGTAGTTCAGAGCATCCACGGTCCAAGGACGGAAGTTGTCGTCAATGCGCAGGTCCACACCACCGCCTCTGGAAATCAGAGCGCCTCCGTCAAAATACCCCTGAGACTGGCACTGGAACTCTAGCAGAGCTGGATAGACATAGGTTCCCCCGATATGAGGATAGGTACCACCATCGCTTTCAATGATGGCGGGACGACCAAAGTATTCCTCTTCGGCATTGAGTATGTTGAAGTAGCGTACTAGACGATCTCGGACAGTTTCCGAGGTATTGAACAAGTAACCGGGGATGTTCAATTGTTCCCGGAAATATCTATTGTTCAAGTACTGGTAGATGGAAGTAATGGTCAAGACCATCCGGGTGGTGTCAGGATACTCATTGGTTGACTTTATCCTCACCTGGAATGGGTCGTCAGAACCATATAGGCGCTCAATGTTGGTAATGAAACCGGTGATATTGTGAGTGCCAGATAGGTCGTTGGGGTCTTTGAGTTGGATCTTATCCTGGTTGTCAAAGGTCAGATTACCTGAGTTCTTCAGACGGAACTGGATGTCCAAGGAAGACTCAGCACTGCGACCCGACCACTTGCCATCAATGCTTTCGACGACACACCAAGGCGTGATGTCAGTAACACTCGTGACACCTAACATGGATATATGAGTCTTGATTACTTGCCACTTAACACGGGTGGTCATATTTCACCTTTATGGATACCGCTTGAAGAATTCTCGGTTGTGTTCTAGTTTGACGAAGATCTGATTGGTGATTGTAGTCAGTAGGTCGTCAATGATGGCACTACCGCTACCACTGATATTTACTTCGACAGGACCACTGACAACAGAACCCATTGAGGAACCAGAGGTCGCGCCACTCAGAGATCGTCCTGGCTTCCCGAGTTGCTGGTTAGGAGTGATACGGACAGCGCCGTTCATCCAGTCTAGAGACTCAATGCCATTCTCGCCAACGATAGCAGACTGTCCGGGATAGACCAGACCACCAGCCGCCTTGTAGTTTGGCGTCTCTACGCCATTTGAACCGCTGGTAGGAGTAGTGGGATTGATTAGACCCGGCAGATTATTAGTCATGTAAGTCATGATAGCCGCGCCAGCATCGTTACCCATAGAGGCACCTGTGCCACTAAGAGCAGTCTTAATAGCATCTCCGGCTGAACTTCCCCAAGGAGTAGAGGACTGGGCCAATTGAGTTTGAGCGACATTCTCGACATAGTTCCAGTTAGCGTAGTAGTTGCCAATCTCCTGGGTGAACTTAGTCACCATCGGATCAACGACGTTGATCTGGTACTGCTGAAGGTCATAGGACTCTTGGCGCTGGGTAACTCCAAAGGAGTAGGCTCGGGTGGAGTCCTGCATCGCTAAGGTCAGAGAATACATCTGCTGCTGGATACCGAGAGTCCAACCAGCATTAGCATTGGCATTCTGGTTCAAGGTTAATTGGTTTTGCTGACTCTGGATACCCAGACCGGCAATATCCCACTTGGCATTAGCGGCTGCTTGCTTCTCTTGCGCGGCCACCTGGAAACCGGACTCATTAACCCCAGCGATACCCGCCGAAGCTAGGGAGTTACCAACCTGCCAGTAACCCTTCTGCAGGGATAGAGCCGCCGACTGAGCATTGAGGTATTGGCTCTGCAGGTCGTACTGATGGCTCAATGCTTGGTTAGCGGCGACCTGACCGTAGATGTCATTACCACCCTGATTGAGCAGAGCATTGTATTGCGCCTGCATACGGTTCTGCTGGATGGAGTATTCCTGGTCATCGTGTGCCCAAGCTTGCGTTCGCATTGTCTGCTGCATGGCGTAGGCAGTCTTACCAGCCAACTCCAACTGCTTCTCCAGCTCATCGTTAATACCAGCTAGAGCTTGTCGTTCGGTGTCAGTGACCGAGTAGCCCTGAGTCAACCGGGAGACACCGGCTCCAGCCTGGTTCTGCATGTTAGCAACGCGCTGCTGCTCAGCAAACCAGGAGGCTTGCTGGTTGCGTTGCTTAGTGGCATCCGCGTTGCCGAAGTTCTTGGCGACTGTTTCTGGGTCCAACTGACCAGCAGCAGCCTTCTGGTAGTTCTCCTGATTCAAATTCTGAGCAGCTGTCCAAGCTGTCATAGTGTCAGCGACATTGGCTTCTTGTCCGCCGTGAGCATCGAGATACTTCTTGAAAGCATCCAAAGCGGCTTGCGACATACCAAAGGATTTCATGTCATCGTAGACACTTTGGGAACTAGCAGTCTTGCCAGTTACCGCATCAGTACGCCAGTCTCCGCCATTAGCAGGCATAGGTTGTGTATAGTCTAGTGGAGAAGTTAATCGTCCTTTAGATAAATCACCTACTAGATTTGCAGGTGCCTGCAAAAAATCTCCACCAGCATTTATCAGTTCAGCTGCGAAATTTCCTGCGGGTCCCCAGTCTTGACGTAAAGTCTGGTTGACTCCACCAAAAGCTCCCTGGTCAGCGATAGAATTCTGGAAGTCCTTAGCGGTATCGTGAATCATACGAGAATAAGAACTATTGCCACCACCATACTGGGTAGCCATCATATCGTTCTGGGCGGTAATCTGTTTGCGGGCCTCTTCGGTTCCAGCCGCCATCTGGGTCAGTTGATAAGCCTGTTGTCCCGAGATACCACTCTGGTTCATATAACCAGACAGGTTGCCCATAGCGGCTTTACCAGCCTGTTCGCTCATATCCCGTAGTTGAGCGAGTGGATTGACTAGATATTGCTCAAGAGCCATTCCCGCATCAGAGGCACCCTGGATTATAGCCTGAACAGCCGCCGACTCTATCATCATTGCGCCCATGAACATACCTTGAGAGGTAGCCATAGCGCCAGCGGTCTTGATTTTTGTACCCATAGAATTAGAAGCATCTAGAGAATTTTTAGCGGTGGTAGCCAATCCACCAAGTTGGGATTTAGCAGCGTCGGAATTAGCTAGAGCCTCTTTTCCACCCAACTTCTCCATAGCGGCAATGACTGCGTTGATAGCCGCAATTTCTTTCTGGTCAGCTGCTACAAGAGCTTGAGCCGCAGCCATCTTCTTCTTATCACCCTCATCAGTGGCCTTACTTAGCATAGACTGATGCTGATCGAGTGATCCCAGTTGGCTGCCACGGTAATCTAGAGCTTGACGATAGTTCAAGGAAGTAGGTTTGATTTCTTCCCCAGAGAACTTCAGCCCACCCTTGCCTAACTGAGCAGTATTGAAAGTAGGCAACTGCGCTTCCATGGCGGCGGCATTCTGACCACCTACACGCAATTCGCGCATAGACTTCTCTAGGTTCTGCTCAATGTCCGTTACTCCGAACATACGCTTGGCAATTTGGGTAACAGAACGTCGAGGAGACATAGTATCTTGGCGATAGTTCCGATAACGGTCTTCTAGTTGATCGGCTAGAATACTGTAATTCTGCAATGGTGAGATATTACGCATCCCGTGGGCATCGGTAATCTGACTCATACGAGCCAGGTTGTTAGCCTTAGAAGGACCTTGAGCGATCTGATCGCGCAGCAAGTTCAAGGTATTATCAGCCGACTGAGCCGCATAAGGATTGTATTCCTTATTAGCTTCTCGGGCCATCGCTACTTCTTGTAGCAATTGTTGTCTAGTAAGGCCCTTCTGTTTAGCAACCGGAGGCTTACTACCATTTCCTCCATCTCCGCCACCTGGTGCACTAGGACCCTGTGCAGTCGGAGGGGTTGGCGGCGGAGGAGGCGGGGCAGCCGGAGCCGCTATGATAGCAGCCGGAGCGGGGACAGGAGCCGTCGGCGGGATAACCGCTGTTTGGGAAACCTTAGAAAGCAGATCCGATAGCGGCGCAGCGTCAGGAGAGCTAAGAGGAGCCGCATCCATCTTGGCTTTACGAGCAGAGTTTGCCCGTGCCTGGGGAGTCCAGTAGGTATTCTTCTTCGCCGCTGCTGGAATAACCCGTGCCAATAGAGCCTGATGTTCCCGCTCAATCAGGTCATCGTAATTAGTGACCTTGGGTTCGACGGTAGTCGAGGGCGGGTTAGGGTTGACCAGAGGAGTCGTGCTCTCTTTGGCGACACGGGTTCGGTGTGCCTTGATAGCCGAGACTACTCCAGCACTAGCCTTGTCAATCTTAGCGGCGGTCTGCGGAGGAATAATCTGATCAGATAGAGGGATGCCATTGGCATCGTCAGATTTCTGAGTTTCGACTAATTGCTTGATTTGGCTGTTGAAGGAAGAGATATTACTCTTCTCAGCATAAATCTGAGCAGAAGCCTTAGCCCGTAGAACTGAATCCGGGGCACTATTGGCATAGGTCCGCTGAGCATGTTCCAGATACTTCTGAGATTCTGCCAACTTTTCCTTGAGACGAGCAATCTCTTTAGGATCAACAGGTTCACGAGACAGGACGGGAACACTAGAGGCAGCCGTTCCCGCCGAAGACGTAGAGGACTGGGCAACGACTACCGGAACCGGAGCGGCGGCAGGTTTTGGACCTCTACCGGTACCCGGCTTTACCGGTTCAGCCTCTCTAACCTGTTCATCGGTGCTGGAAACTATTGGTTGCTGAGCATTCGGACGCGGACCGCCACTAGGACTACGATTAGGAGGTGGAGATGGTGGTGGAGATCCTTGTATCTTGTCTGCGTTTAGTTTCTCAAGTTGTCCCCAACTAGATACTAATTTTGCGACAGCCTTCTCTAACGCCTCTACTTGAGTCGTAGTGTCAGTAATACCGGTGCCAGTCTTGGTGACATTAAGTTTTAAATCAAGTTTCTTATCTGGCATTTAGATCTTCCAGTTTAACTATTGCCATATTACCGGTATAGATATAGAACTCACGTAAACGCACTAGGTCGCGTTTGAAGAAGATGTTGGGGTCGCCTCCCAAATAGATTGAAGACTCAGGCCGGTGGAAGGCGATTGAAGTAGATATTTGGAACAGGTCTTCTGGCGAGCCTGACCAACAAGAACCGTTAGGTTCAGTCGTCGCTGCGGCGAAACGTAAAGTACGCTTCGGTATCCTCCACCTCGTGCTCCCAAACCGCGTGCAAGAGCTTGAGGCGCTCATCATTGGTCATTCGCAGTTGCTCATGGTTGAACCGCATAATGGCATTGACGAGATCGGACCAGTCATCAAGGGACCACTCAACGTGAATCTTCTCGTGGACTTCCGTGGGGGTAGGAGAGGTCTTCCAATGAAGACTAGTGGCGACAACCCAGTCATCTCGGTCATCATAACCTTTAGCATTGTCATCGAAGGTGTAATAGGTCTTCCACTCAGGATCGGTGAAAGCGTGAATCTTGAAGGCGATACCGTTCTCGAATGTGCATTCTTTGATAGGTCGCAGGACCTTGCCCTTAAGCTCGTCAAAACTCTCAATAACTTCTGCCATGATTTCTCCTCTAAGAGTAGTGGGCCGACGCCGAGCTTATGCGTCGGCCCACCTAGCTGCTAACTGGTTACGGAGTGGTGGTCAGGGTGACCGCAGGAGCGTCGTCGACACGCCAAATGGTCAAGGTCTGAGTGGCCGGACCCTTCTGTCCGCCGGAGTTATAGTCACTGGTGAAGTAGCACTTCCATGCCCGAACGAAGTCAACCGAAGTATCCTTGCGTCGGTCATTGTAGAAGTAGACTTCTATGGGCGTGTCATCCAGACGGGCAGACAGCATGTCGTCAAGAGTGGTATCGGTACCCGGCTTGGAAGCCAAGATATCAATAGTGCCCTTGCCCTCAGAACGACCAGGAACCTCAGAAGTGTACTGCTCGTTGTCTGAAGTGGTGATGTCAATGGTCGAGGCTCCGTCGTTGAATTTGAAACCCAACAGGTGATAAAGCTTGTCACCGGCAGTAACGCCGACTCCAAGAGTCTTACCCGTTGGAGCAGGCATCGGACCGCCAACATAGATGACCGGATATTCGCCGGTGCGGATGTCAGCAGAAGTAGGCGTGGTCATTGTTTGCTCCTTTTATCGTGGTCTAAAGTCTTCCTGAATGAAGACACAAGAGAATCTAACGTGGCCATGTTCAGAGTAGGTAGGCTCTCCAGTAGTATCTACAAACCAGTTGCCATCAACCGGTCGGAGACCCGCGCTGAAGGCCGTCCCGCCAGACGGATCAGAGTGGAGTCCTTTGACCAAACTGTATATTCTTTTCACTCCTTGCAGAGCGTTCGGTGCTTGGCGATGATAGACATCTATCTGGATATACAGGCGACCTTGCGAGTCGTCAGCCGTGAGATGTTTCTCACCACCTGATACTACATTATAAGTGAAAAATCCATCTGGCAAGGTTTTGGGTGCTTTGTATTGGTACCAAAGTTGGGAGAATCCTAACTTTTTAGCAGAACCGGTGGCATTGGAGGCAATGTCGGCGGTGATGGCATCTAAGAGCTGAGTTGTTAGGTCAATGGCACTGTCGGTATCAGTCATTAGGCGCTCTCCACTTCTTCTATAACCATACCGACGATGGACTCTTCGATCATATCCAAGGTGTCCTCCACCTCGTCCTCAGACCGTTCAATCCACAGACCTTGCCTAGCTCGCACAGAATTTTCTGTTCCTGCGCCAATGATGGCTTGCAGAGCATAAGGATCATCACCAAAACCATAGTGAGAGGCAAAAGTCTCAACCACGGCCAAAGAAGGTTTCTTACCACCTGGTCGTCCATAGTTGGAAGCTGCGGTAAAAGGATGAGTGAAGGTGATACCGGCTGAGGCTACCCCGCCCTCACTCTTAACTCCAATTTTCTTAATGCCATCACGAACATGTTCATCTTCACCAGGTCCATCTGGAGCATTAGATAGATAGATCTTGTAAGCGGCGTCTTCCACTGCCTCAGCAATCTTCTTAGGCATCTCGCTTATTTTAGCATCCATTTTGGCGAAATCTGGAACTTTTAGTTCAAATGTTATCGGCATTATGGTGTTACTCCATCATCCTCGTCACCATCATCTTCTGGTTCTGGATCAGGTGGTGGGGGATTGTCAGAGTCGCTCTTATGTTCCACAGCAGTATACTTCTTTAGGAGTCGGTCAGTTTCTCCATCGTTTACCATCGTAACAACAAATGTCTGTCCATCATATCTAACCCCGGCCAGGTTGTTGGGGATGGTGAGATCAAACAGTCCGAATATAATATTCCAGTAACTAACCAAGGCATAAGTCTGATCGCTCAAATCCTTATGTGAACTGTTATCCTCGTATATAAGTCCTTTAGCTGTAACTGCTACATTATCAATCTCATAAGGAACTAATTTATCAATCGGCACTCCAAAGGCATCCACGTCTGTGGATTTGATCAATAGAGTAATGTCATGGGTGCAGAAGGCTTCAGCCATTGCGGTTGCAGCCTCTAGAATTTGTTCCTCAGTGAACATTTATATAGTCCAAGTCTTCCGGTGTCGGTAGTCACGACGGACCAAAGGCACCTCGATAATCTTACCATAGAAACCGGTCAGATAATCTAGCCGAGCTTGATAACGCGCACGAATGGAATCAAGCATCTGGAATTGTTGCTCCGCTTCAATTAAACCACCACCAGGGGCTTGCATCTTGACCTTCTTAGCGGCCAAGTCCAACTGGGGCTTGAGTAGATTTAGGGCAGCGACCAACTCTTCAATGGTCTCCGGTTCGCCTACTAGAGTGGGATCGGCCATGATTGGTCTCCTTGAATGAATGACCGGCTATTGGTGGAGGGAAACACCAATAGCCGGTCTAGAAAAGCTAGGGTTTAGTGCCCGACGGCAGGAACCAGAGCCGCGAACGGGAAACTGGTGACATCGCCGAAGGTCGGCTTCTCACGAGTGATCGGGCGAGCGACCTGATAGGCCAGTCGCATAGTCACACGGAGGGCCACCATGTCCTGCTGCGCGAGGTTGTGGGTGATTAGCCCATTCTCGTCCTGCAGAACGGCCTGGTCGAGGATCTTGTAGTTGATGTCGCTGCGAACGGCGATCTTAGCCTTAGAAGCATCCCCGCACAGGGCGAAGGCGACATCAATCGGCCAGACATCCGGCTTCACATAACGGACAGCAATGTCCTCAACTGTGTTGGCGTTGGCATCCAGGATCTTCTGACCCAAACTGTCGCGCAGGCCACGAAGGACATGCTTGAAGGTAGTAGGAGCGATCCAAGCGTTCACTTCGAAGCCATTGGCCTCGACGAGCGCCATAGTCTCGTTCATATCTTCAGCAACGCCACCCTCGCCTTGAGTGTGGGTGCCCTTCTCGTAGTGGTTTCCAGCAGCGATAGCACCGGCAATCAGGGACGGACCCCAAGTGTCAGGAATATCAATGCCAGAGAATACCGCGCCGTCAATGACCTTGCCGATAGCCTGGACGATTAGAGGTTTGCACTGGCCCCAGATGTCAACAGCGGCATCGTCAAGGACGGCCTCTGGAATCGGGAGAATGCAGGCGATCTCTTCCGCCACGAAATACAGGTTCTTCCACTCGACCGTAGTGGTCGTCTTCAAACCGGTATCACCCTGGAGGAAGCCAGCCGCAGGCAGGCTAGCCAGGACTGGAACACGATGCTGCTTATTGGTCATACGCATACCGCTGTCGAAAAAGGCCATAGCAGCCGAGTTGACCGGTAGCATCTGAATAATTTCCATAGACTCCGAGGTCGTCATCAGCGCAGAAGCGCCGGACCGGAGGATTGCGCTGTCGAAAGCCATTGCAGGTCTCCTTTGTTATCTACCTGACATTGCGCGAATACGCGCATTCATATCATCATTTTCGCTAGCCTTGGCACCTCCGCCAGCTGGCGGGTTGGTGGGGTTGCCACGGACAGTGCGACCAGTAATGAAACCAGCGGCCCAATCCTCCTTGACAGCAGCCTTGACAGCCTCTTCGAGACCAGTCAGTGTGCCATCCTCAAGCTTCTTGATGCCAGAGCGATCAATCACTTTAAGGAATCTGTCAATGGATTCTGGCTTGACGCCGTTCTGGACCGCGAGGTGCTCCAGAGTGGCTTCAGTCCGCAGATTTTCTCTTTCGGCTAGTAACTCGGTAGCCTTCTTAGTGGCTTCAGCCTCACGAGCTAGAGCGGCCTTTTCAGCCTTCTGAGCAGTGGCAAGAGCTTCAGCGATGGACGGGTCAGTTTCGGTGGTCGACTTTACTCGTGCCAACCTTTGCTGCAACATCCGGTTGAAGTCCTTCTGGGAGAATTTCTTCTCGTCATCGGGATCTGGCTTTTGAGTGTCATCCTCAATCGGATTGCCGTTCTCGTCGGTTTCCATGTTATTCACCTATCCGCTTTACCGGTGCGTCCGTAGCTATTTGAACCGTGCTAGCCGCACGTTATTGCTGCTGGCTTTTGGCCTTTGGCATCTGATTGTTACTCGGCTTGGGAGCCGGTGCTGGACCTCCGGGCTTAGCCATCATTGGGGCGGGCATAGCGTCTGCCATTGCCTTAGCCTTTGCGATGTCGTTAGCCTGGATTTCCTTATTCTCCGCGTCCATGCGTGCCTTTTCCTTGGAATAGTCATAGCCGCGTTTCTTGCTAGCAGTTTCGCGTGAAACAAGTGAATTGTCAATGTCTGAACCAATAGTCTGAGCCTGTTCCTGCTCAGAGTAGGGCAGCGGGTCAGCGAAGATGGTTGTGTAGGCAATTCGGCGCTTCTTGTAGTCGTCCATACCCAATAAACATAATACTCGGCGGTTGACTTCACTGAAGAAGGCGTTCTGGAGCATTGTACCAGTCTGACGCTTCAGCAGGGCCGAAAGCATGGCCGTGCGGATAGCTAGAGAAGATGGGGCAGTCATACCAGCCTCACGCAGAGTATCTAGTCTGATGTCAACTGCCCCATTGGTGGAGAACAGGTCGGATACCATCGTCTTGAGCAAATCGCGTCCAGCGTTGAGGTCGGAGTTCATCTCCAGGTTGGTGACATGAACATCCTTGCCCTCTTCTGTGCGGAAGACCCACACTCCGTCAGCGGCTGCGTCCAGGGTAGCTCCGTCAGCCGCCAGTGGTCCCGACACGATGGTCTTAGGAGCTGAGTGGAACTTAACGATCTTGACTAGTGAGGACTCGGTGAACCAAATGTTGTTAAGGAGTTCGATGTCTTCGAAAGCCGCGCGTCCGTAGGGGGAACCGGTACGCGGCATGACCTTGCCCACTACCAATTGCGGGAAGGGATAGGGCCAGACATAGAGAGGATTAGTCTCAGTGATGTCAAAGGTCCAAGCCGGGTTAGAAGCGTTCTTAGTCTCACCCTGCCATACCTGCCAGGAGTCGCCATCCTCGGAGCGGACATGCAGTTCATAGAAGGCGGGGATTAGTCCAGGTTGTCCTTGGTCGCGGGGCAAGGTGTAGTAGATGAGGTAACCGATAATCTTGGAGACATTATGCCCGTCGACGATGAGCCAGAGGTTCTCGGCCTGCTGGACGATCAACTCAATCTCATCTTCTTTGTAGACATGACCGACATCTCCAGCGATGGTATCGGGGTTGATCTTCATGACATAGGTGCCAGTAGGTCCTCCGTCAGTCACCAGGTCTAGAATCTTGGCATTGGCCTGCTGCTGTGCGCCCATGTCTCCCCAGACGACTTTGAGAATGCGCTCTTCCTTGCTCTCCTCGGCGTCGGCTGGATCTTTCGGCTTGCCACTATCCGAGTCAATCTCGTCGGCTTCAAAGACCACACCCTTGCCGACCGTCAGGTCGCGGAACTGGTCTAGGATGACCTTACAGTAGTTAGGACGAGTCTGATGCTCGTCAATGACGATAGTGGTAGGCTCATCGCCACCTAGGGGACGCCACATGACATTGCTACGCTCGCCACGATAGGTCTTGAGCACATCCTGGTTGATACGCAGGCAAACCCCATTGAGCCGGGATTCGATGGCTTGAATGTCCTCGTTACGCATAGAAGGGGTTCCTCTTCATGACTATGAGTTCGGTCTTGAAAGCCCCTGCGGGTCTTGCGCCCATTATACCATATCGCAGGGCATCTGGCAAGTGATCGCCCATTTTGATGGGCTTTCCGGGACGCTTGGGGTCCCAACGGTAGTTAGTCATCTCATTGATCAATTTCTGGATTCCAGGAGCGTCGGGATGGACTACTAGTTTATCCTCGGAAATCATAGCGTGGATACGCTCGATACCTGGCAGGACTGAGTTCTCACCGTGGAATGGGCACTCCTTGGCAACTAGACCATTGTCCTTGTATTCGCGCAGAGCCACAGTAGCAGAGGGGTCGCAATAGGTGATACCAGCTCGCATCAGGTTGATGCGCCGGAACTCATTACAGTTCTGGGCGACGGTTGGCTCTTGTCCTGGGTCAGACTCGTAAGCGCCGAGAATCCAGCATTTGTCGTCGTCAAAACCGATAAGTACACCGGCTGTGTAACGCCCATAGTCCATACCACCATAGAGGGCAGTCGTCTCCAAGAGAGACTCCAAGGGAGGAGCTTCTTCACGGTCGACTATCCGCAGTTTGGGATAGATGGACTCAGAAGGTCGCGTGAACTTACCTTCATAGAGTTGTTCATATTGCCAACGAGGGATGCGAGCTTTCTCTTTCTTGAGGAACTCCAGGTTATAACCAGGAGCATCTTCTGATTTCCAGGCCAATTCGATAATGGAACTATCTCTTATCGCCGGGTCTTCATCGGTAGCTGGGACATGCACCTCGTCATTGAACCAACCTTCCGAGGACAGAGGATAACCGGTCAGTAGGATATTGCCAGCCGTGATCCACTCACCTTCAGGGTGACCATTGGCAATGGCAATCTCATCCTTGACCCAGGCTCCAATCTTAGAGGCACGGGCGGTACGACGCTTGAGAATCTGCCAGAGCATCGGGTCAGACTGACCAGGCTCATCCAGCCAACCAAAGGCGGCATGCAGACCTTCCAGGGCCTTGGGGTTCTCACCAGACAGGAACCAGATGGAGGTGCGGTCGTCAATAACGAATTCCTTCTCCTTGGTCTTATAATGACCCCAACGCAAAGACTCCAAGAAGGGGATTACATCGTTGACCATGTTTCTCTCGTGCATGGGGAACGATGGTGATATGACCATGAAGTCAATGCGGTCGGTTCTACCCAACCACTTCCACAACCTCTTGATACGCACCATCTCGTCGGCCATCTTGAAACCGGCGAAATGCGTTTTGCCCGTACCAGTGCCACCAGTCAGAGACAGGATGGAAGGATGCAGAGACATGGCCTCCAGTTGGTGTTCCCAGAGGGTCACAACCTCAGTCTGATCATCTGAAATTGGCGGTGTGGTCAGACTGGGATTAATCTGAGTGGTAGCAAGGGTCATTCCTCATCGGCTCCAATCTCCCTGCTCTCTCCATCTATGATAGGAGGACCAATCTGAATAGGCTCCGTCTTGGGAGCCAACATATAGACGACAGACTTAGGCCCTTCGAAGACAACTGGACCTCCACCCTCACCGGTCAGTTCTATTCGGCGCGTGTTGTTGGCAAAAGCCTGGGGCATAGCACGCTCCAAAAGCCAGGCATCCAGTTGCCAAATCGGTTTTCCCGCGATAATGGAGTCTGCCATAATCTTTTCCATCTCTTCAAGCTTACCCATAGCCCACTTAGCGCGGGCCATCTGGGTAGCCTGTTGAACATCAGGACGATCCAACCAGGCATAGACAGTCTTACGGTCGACATTCATCAGTTGAGCGATAAGAGCAACGGGAGCACCCTTACCGGCAGCGGTGACCACCAGTTCAAAGTTGACAGGATCTTCCATCATAGACTTATTACCACCAGGAGGATGAGGTTTCTTATCAGTGTGAAAGGCCATTGGTAACTCCAAATATTGACAATTCCCTCAGAACCTCCACATTATAGCAGGAAAACCTGTTTTTTGTCAAATATTAGTCTAGAAGGGCCAAAATTCATGAGTAATATCTTCAAATCACCTGATATAGCTCCTTTAGACACCTTTTTGACCATGAATTTCAAGTTACCGAAGGACGAAGTGCGCGATCAGATACTAAATGAGCTGTTTAGCCCAATTTTGACCCAAATAAACCGGGTAATCGCTCTATGGAACCTCAGTTCCGGTAATGAGTGGACTTGCGGCATGTTGATTGAGTTCACAATGCCCTGGCTTGGCAAGACTTGTCGCGCCTATATAGAGACGATGTATGAACAGGGTGAGTTGAAGAGTAAAATCCGCCAGATGGGACCAGACTTGAACCTGACCGACTGCATTACTGGACTGCAGACTACCCAATGGCTCCTAGACCCCTATGGTGAGACACTACCGCAGATCAATCCAGACATCTCCAACATCACCCAAGCCTTCCTGTTGCGTTCTGTCGAAAAGAACATCCTTATACGAACCAAAATGCTATCATAACTTGACTTACAAGACTAGATAGAATAAGATTAGGTATCGCAGTTCGATCAGTCAGCGGTCTAGGCCCTCCGTCTCCAAAACGGTTAACTGGGGTTCGAATCCCCATCGTCCTGCCAACTAAATAACTGGTCTCTTGTTCTCCCAGATGGCCTGCTTGCTTGACAACAAGCAACCGAGTCTTATCAACTCGGTAAGGGCCTGAAAGAACAGGTGGTGGTACCATCCCCTTTGGGGTAATGGCCCGGTTCTGAGGTTCTCCCTCATAGAGCCAAAATAAACATGGAAGTGCGCATAGGAGAGCTAATCGCTCTAGAAAAGCGTGATGGTCGCAAGGCCGTGTGGGTTCGAGTCCTACCGCTTCCGCCATATGAGTCTCTAGTTTAGGGGTTAAAACGCTCGTCATGTGAGGTACCTCACAATCGAGTAACAGTAGTTCGAATCTGCTGGGATTCACCATATAGGCTCTTGGCGTAGTGGTAACCGCGTGACGCTCCGGCATGTACATATCGTACGCTCCGTGTGCATACGTCGTCAAGTCAGTAGTTCGATTCTGCTGGAGCCTACCATACGGATAGTTGGCAGAGTGGTAATTGCACTTGCCTGCTAAGCAAGAGTCGAAAGACACGAAGGTTCGAACCCTTCACTATCCGCCAAATCATATGCCCGGTAGTTGGGTCATCTCCTACCGGGCATTTCTTTGTGAACAAACTATCGGTTATTTGTGAACAAATACCTCGTGTGTCTGATCATCACACCGTCCTAGAACAGTGATATTGGTGATAGAACACTTAGGGATAGCGATGCATGGAAGTAAGGTCCGTAGATCCTTATCCACGGAATGAGTTAGTAGGACAATCTTATCGTCCTGATAGACCAGATAGCCGCAGGAAAAGATGTTACAAGCACCTTTGGCTTTCTTGATGTAACTCTTGATTGTATCCCAACCATACTCGATATTCTTGGAATCAACCCACTCGACCTCAATTACATCCCCCTCACGAGGACTATCCATTAGCGTTCTTCGGAAGAGCATCTTGACCAACAAGAATCTGTCCACAATCCTCACAAGTACGGTCATCTCCCACCTTCTCACCCGGATAAGTCTTGTCCTCCCAGACAAAGGTACCGACGTTTTGGCCCTTGGGACGCCAGTTCTTCTTCCAGTGTCCCCAACGTTGATGGGTGTGGTTGCACTTGTTCAGTTCCAGGGCAATGACCTCATCTAATGAGAGGTTCTCCTGTTCCCCGAACGCCATAGCGGAATCAGGGATGAAGACCTTCTCCCCGGACTTAGAAGTACTGACATAACCCACGGTCATGTTGTCTAAACTCTTGCTAGTCATTCTCAATCTCCTCTTCATATACAGTCCAAGCGGCTTCCTTTTCATTGCGGAAGTCGTCTTGGTATTGTTCTATTCTCCGATCTCTTTCCTCGGCACATATTCTGTCTATATCAAACATCTCAATGATACCACTGATTAATCGGTCCCTCTTTAGGACAGCTACATGGATTTTTTCATCCCGTCTCTCTTCAGGGGATAGAGACGGTTCATCTACCCAAGCGAAGCGATGAGACTGTATGACAGGTATGCTTTGGATCTGAGGAGCGACTGCCGTGACTCCATGGAGATAACCCGATAGGATTCTTCCAGAATAAGTTAGTCCGATGTCTTCCCATATATCGCCTGGAGGATCAAGATCAAATTTACCCATAGACATTGTAGGCACTGGATTGGCTATATCTATACCCACAGCCATTCGCAAGTCCTTCTCAGCCTTGAGTTTGTCCCTACCAGCCTGCTCAGCCCTTAGCTTGGCTTCTCTCTGGTCGAAAGACTGATTCCAAGGTTTACTCATCGCTCACCTGCACATCTGGGTTGTCATCATACCCATCAACTGTGTAAGTCACTGGTTGGCCTAGATAGTCTAAGGCAGCATCAACCTCCTCGTCAGTGGGAACCGGATCTCGTTCATAGAAGGCCCGACGAAGAACATCTACGGCTGAATGAAAACTGAACTGGTACTTGATTTCTTCGACAGCCATCTCATTCCCCCGTATAAAGCAATGGTATCACATATGAGAGTAGATAGGCATCTGCCTTCTCTAGATCTGTTATAAGAACTGAAAGACGACGAGCTTTTTCACCCCTACCAGCCGCGTCCCGAAGAACTCTTAGGTCCTCTAGAAGATCGAACAGGTCTTGCTTCAAATCATCCTCAACAGGTTCCATTTCTAGTCCTCCTTCACGATTACGAACGAAGCCGGGTCGTCGCCCAGCAGAATACGGGCAGCTACATAAGGACACCACGGCTGGTGTTGGATTACTTCCCAACTAGACCAGTATAGACAAAACGTG
>Ga0182027_10004868_pt1 | contig 20611 bp, 24 predicted proteins | sample 712E1DmetaG_FD_121300 | JGI IMG/M metagenome (GOLD analysis project Ga0182027, IMG submission 121300) | Permafrost microbial communities from Stordalen Mire, Sweden - 712E1D metaG (Illumina Assembly) | ecosystem: Environmental > Terrestrial > Soil > Wetlands > Permafrost | place: Sweden...
GTTGGTACCCTTCCTCGAAGCTCCACCACGGTTGTGGGTGCCGGCTCATAGAGCCCCACAAGCTGGCCAAGCAGCTGGTTTGTGCCCAGACCGGGGGACTGGTGGACCGGGACATCAATGCAGCGCTGAACCTCCGTGACTGGCCGGAGGACAAAGTTGCCAGGTACAGCTCGGTTGGAGCTGTGGCCCCGCTGGCCTGCAACTCTGACGACGGCCAGGACGCCCGGTCACCGGGTGCCGTGGGAGGGCATGTAAGTCCTTTGCTCACTGCCAAGGCCGTGCCCGGTGAGGCCAGGGCCCGCAAGGGAAACCCGATAAGGGGTGCGGCATGAGCGTGCTTTTGTTACAAGAAGCAACTCAGCCGCAGCAGACGGGTATTGTTTGCCGGCAGGAGGCTGGGGTTTGGCAGACGAGGCGGCGAAGGCGGAGGGAATGGGCGCGGCCGGCGAAATCGAAGAGCTTCCCACCATGCCGCCGGCACCACGCTCGGACAGGCCGGGGCTGCGCTGGGCTACGCCTGGTCCGGGGGCGCCCCGCGGCCGGGAGCCGGGACACCGCCTGCGCCCCGAGCCCCCCCGAGAGGCGCCCACGGCGCCCGTGCTTGTCCCTCCCAGGTCCCCCGGCCCGACGCCGGGCCGGGGGAGCCCGGCCTATCCGGGCGGCCAGGACGAGGGGCAGACTGGAGACCAGGACGGGGCAGAGGCGGGTGGCCGAGGCAGGTCGCACCGGCGCCTCAGCGCTCTGCTCGTGCTGGTGAGCCTGCTTTGCGCTCTCGCCGGCGTGGCGGTGGTCGTCGTGTGGCGCGTCGGGGACGACAAGGCGGTCCCGCCCAGGACACCGTCGACTTCCCCTCCGGGGCACTCACCCGAGCAAGTGCTCGAGAGCCTGCTGGCCACGGGCGCGACGGCTCAGGCCGTGGTGCAAAACGCCATAGACGGCGCGTGCCGGACGACTACGCCCCAAAGCAGTGCCCGGGCCGAGCTGATAGCCGAGATCGGCCGTGCCGGTGCTATCTACCGCCAGGTCCTGGCCGGCGCGCAGGCGGACCAGGAGCTGCTTTCCAAGATGCCGGGCGGCCCCGGGCTGTCCACCGACCTGCTGGGGGCCACCGGTGCCTCGGCTCGGGCGGCTACGGCTTATGGGGACTGGCTGGAGGACCTGCAGGCCACGGGCTGTTACAGCGCTCCTACGAACGACCTCCATTACCGGGAGGCGACCGCCGCCGCCCTCACCGCCGCCCGCCTCGAGGCGCAGCTACGGGAAAATCCGCCTCCGAGACCTTAGGTGCGAGCATGTACGGGTAAGTTCGTTTCGTGGCAACTGAGCCCATCGAGTGGATAAGCACTCCCGAAGCTTGCGCCCGGCTGGGGGTAACCCTGCGCACCTTGTACCGGTTCATAGACGAAGGGCTGCTCCCTGCCTACAAGATGGGGCGGGTTATCCGCCTGCAGGCGCACGAGCTCGACTCCTTCATCGAAAGGGCGCGCATCGTCCCTGGCACCCTCGAGCACCTCTACCCCGATCCCAGAGGTGCGCCCGGCGAGCCAGCTCAATGACGCCAGGCGGCCGGTGCTGAGCCGCCCCCACCAGCATCTCCAGGCGGAGAATGGGTGAAGCCCCGGTTGGCGCCCGAGGTGACGCTACATTGAAGGGGCACACGTGTCCCTAACCGTTACCGTCCCCAATCACCTCATGGCCGGTCTGGTCGGCCCGCTCAACGAGAACCTTCGCTCAGTGGAGGAGGCCTTCGGGGGCGCCCGTATCGTGGCCCGGGGCAACGAGTTCAACATCGACGGCACCGACGCGGCCGTGGTGGCACGTCTGGTCGAGGAACTGAAGCTGCTGCTCGAACGAGGTCAGGTCATCGACCCCCAGGTGGTGGCCCGGACCATCGACATCTTGCGGGCCGACGAGCGGCCCTCCGAGGTCCTGACGGCCGAAATACTTCGGTCGGCCCGGGGCCGCCCCGTGCGCCCGAAGTCGAGCGGCCAAAAACGGTACGTGGATGCCATCAGCGCCAACATCGTGACCTTCGGCATCGGCCCTGCGGGCACCGGCAAGAGCTATCTGGCGGTGGCCCTGGCGGTCCAGGCAATGCAGACCAAATCCGTCGACCGGATAATAATGACCCGCCCCGCCGTCGAGGCCGGGGAGCGCCTGGGTTTCCTGCCCGGGGACCTGATGGCCAAGATCGACCCTTACCTACGCCCCCTTTACGACGCCCTCTACGACATGCTGGGGACGGACGGGGCACGCCGCCTGCTGGACAACGGGACGATCGAAGTGGCACCACTCGCTTACATGCGGGGCCGGACACTGAACGGCAGCTTCATAATCCTGGACGAGGCGCAAAATGCGACTCCCGAGCAACTCAAGATGTTCCTCACCCGGATCGGCTTCGGCTCGAAGGTCGTGGTCAACGGCGACATAACCCAGGTGGACCTACCGGGCGGGCGCTCCGGGCTGGCCGAACTGGACCAGGTCCTAAGGGACATCGAAGGCATAGCTTTTGTCCGTCTGAGCAGCCGGGACGTTGTCCGCCACCGCATCGTCGCCGATATCGTCTCGGCCTACGACGCCTACGAGTCGACGGCCAATGCCGGCGCCCGGGCGTCTGGTCGGCGTGGGGGCCCGGCGGAGTAGCCCAGTGACAGTAGAGGTTTTTGCCGCCGACGAACAAAACGACCATCCGGTCGACACCCTGCGCTGGGCCCGCCTGGCAGAGGCCGTCCTCGAACAGGAGGGGCTCTCGGGCGACGCCGAACTGTCCGTGCTTTTCGTGGACGAGATGTCCATCGCCGAGTTGAACAGCAGGTTCCTCGGTAAGGACGGCCCCACAGACGTCCTGGCGTTCCCTATCGACGAGGAGCCGGTAGAGAGCGGGCGGTCGCCTGATTCGGGAGGCACCGGCCCGGGGTTGCCCTCAGAACCCGAGGACGCCCCCGTCCTGCTCGGTGACATTGTCATCTGCCCCGCGGTGGCCTTCCGCAACGCGGCCGAGCATGCCGGCACTTTCGACGACGAGATCGCCTTGTTGATAGTGCACGGTCTCTTGCACCTCATGGGCATGGACCACGACGAGGACGACGAGGCCGAGGAGATGGAAGCCAAGGAGCGCGAGCTTCTGGCCCGCCATCACGGTGCTCTGCGGTCCGAGGCGTGGCCGGCCCGCTCGGGGGCCGGCACCGGCGCAGGTGCAGGGGGCGCGGCCGCGGGGGGGCCGGAGCCTTCCGCGGGCTCCGCGGGCCGGCCCGACAGGGCGGGCGGCGCCGACGGGGAGGCCGGCAAGGACGGCGCTGCCGGGGCCAAGTAGGCGATGCTGGCTACCGCGCGCTTTACGGGGACAGACGCCGCGCTGCTCGGGGCAGTGGTGGTCCTTATCGTGTTCTCGGCCCTGTTCGCTCTTTCCGAGACGGCAATTACCCGCACTTCGAGAGTGAAGGCCTTGGCCATGGTCGAAGAACAGCGGCGCGGGGCGGCGGCGCTTTACAAATTGGTCGAGCACCCCGAACGCAACCTTCCGGTCATCCTGTTCGCTCTGCAGATGTGCACCCTTGTCGCCGCCACCATGGTGGGTGTCGTGGCGGACCAGGCTTTCGGGCCCTGGGGCGTGGTCCTGGCCACATTGTTCGAGGTCGTGTTCATCTTCGTTTTCGCTGAACTGGCGCCGAAAATATGGGCCGTCCAGCATTCCGAGCGGGCCGCGCTGTCGATGGCCCCCTTCCTCGCCGCCGTGGTGAGCTTCCCTCCGTTGCGTTGGGCCACGCTGGCCCTCATAAGGCTGTCGAACCTGGTGCTGCCGGGCCAGGGCCTGAAGGAAGGGCCTTACGTCACCGAAGAAGAGCTCCTGGCCATGGCCGATACCGCCGCCGACGAAGCCGTGATCGAGCGCGAGGAGCGCAAGTTGATCCATTCGATCATCGACTTCGGCGATACCGTGGCCCGGGAGGTGATGGTGCCCCGGCCGGACATGGTGACGGTGCCCGCCTCCGCCACCCTGCGCCAGGCGGCCGACATCGCGGCCACGGCCGGCTTCAGCCGCGTCCCGGTCTACGGGCAGGGGATCGACGACATCGTCGGTGTCGTGTACGTGAAAGACATGATGCGGGCCGAGCGCGATGACAAAGCGGATGAGCCCGTCACCCTGTTCATGCGCCAGGCCCAGTTCCTGCCCGAGAGCAAGCGCGTGGCTGAGGTCATGCGCGAAATGCAGGCGGGCAAGCAGCACCTGGCCATCGTGGTCGACGAGTACGGCGGCACGGCCGGCCTCATAACCCTGGAAGACGTCCTGGAAGAGCTGGTAGGCGAGATTTCCGACGAGTTCGACGTCGACCGCCCCCGTCTGGAGCTGCTGGACGACGGTAGCCTCCAGGTGGACGGACGAGTGCCCATCGACGAGATAAACGAGGTCGCGGGTTTCGAACTGCCCGAAGGGGACTGGGACACCGTCGGGGGTTTTCTTTACCACCTCCTGGGCCACGTCCCCGTCGAAGCCGAGGCGGCGGAGTTCTCGGACCACCGGCTCGTCGCTCAGAAAGTAGAGGGCCGTCGCATCGCTCAGGTCCTTATCGCGCCACTGTCCCCGCCCGACGAGACCCCTGTCCCTGGCACCGACGGGGCCGGGCAGTAGTCTTGCGTCCTCCGCAACAAGGCTCGCCGGAGGCTCCGCGCGCCGGTCTCGTGACCCTCGTGGGCCGGGCCAACGTGGGCAAGTCCAGCCTGCTCAATACCATGATGGGCCGCAAGGTCTCGATCGTCTCCGACAAGCCGCAAACGACCCGCGGGGCCCTGCGGGCCGTGCTCAGCGCCGGTACGGCCCAGATCGTGTTCGTGGACACGCCCGGGTTGCACAAGCCCCGGACCCTGCTGGGCCAGCGTCTCAACCGGACCGCGCTCAACGCCGTCGAAGGAGTGGACGCCATCGTGCTCGTGGTCGACGGCAAGTCCGGCGTGGGCGGCGGTGACCGTTTCGTCGCCGACCGGCTGGCCCCGGCGGACCGTCATGTGTGTGTCGTCAACAAGATCGACGGTATGCCCCGGGCCGCGATCTTGGCCCAGCTCCAGGGGGTGGGGGAGTGGGGCTTTGAGGAGTACTTCGCGGTGTCGGCCCGTACCGGGGCCGGCGTCGGCGAACTTGTCGCCGCCCTGGCCAGGAGGCTCCCGGAAGGGCCGCCGCTCTATCCCGAGGAGCCGGCCGACGCGGCAGAGGGCGGTATGGCGGCCATGGGCGGCGAGGTCGACGAACGCCAGTGGCTGAGCGAGCTGGTCCGCGAGCAGTTGCTGGCGGTCACCCGAGAGGAGCTTCCCTACAGCATCGCCTGCCAGGTGACCGACTGGGACTGGCCGTACGTGCGGTGCGAGATCCTGGTCGAACGCGACTCCCAGAAGGGGATGGTCATAGGCCACGGCGGGGCGGTGCTAAAAAAAGTCGGCACGGCGGTCCGCGCCCAGCTGCCGCAGGGCGCCTACGTGGAGCTGTCCGTCCGGGTCGCTCAGGACTGGCAGCGTAAGCCCGAAATCTTGGACCGCCTGGGCCTTTGATGGTCGCCGGGAGCCCCGTTTACATCGAGGCCGGCGCCAAGCGGGCGTTCGCCTGCAGCCTCGAGTGGCCCGGCCTGTGCCGGGTGGCCAAGACCGAGGAGGCCGCCCTCCTGGCGCTGAGCGAGTACGTCACGCGCTACGCACCGGTGGCGGCCCGTGCCGGCGTCAGCTTCGGCGCCGGCCCTAGGCCCGGCTGGGAGGTGGTCGAGCGCGTCCCCACCCGGTCGGGCGGGGCGGACTTCGGCGCCCCGACCAGGGTCCTGGAGCGCGACTACGAGCCCGTGAGCAGGCAGGAGGCGGCCCGTACCGCGGCTTTGGCGTCCGCCGCCTGGGAGTTGTTCGACGAGATCGTGGCCGGTGCCCCTGAATCCTTGCGCAAGGGGCCACGGGGCGGTGGCCGGGACCCGGACGCCATCGTGGAGCACGTGGTCGGCGCTGAGCAGATGTTCGCCCAACGGGTGGGCATCAAGCTGGCGGTGCCCGCCCCCGGTGACCGCGCTGGCGTTGAGGTCAACCGGGCCGCCATCCTCGACTGGTGCCAGTCCGGCGAGCCGTTAGCGACGGCCCGGCCGGGCTGGCCCCCCCGCTACGCCGCCCGGCGCCTGTTATGGCACGTGCTGGACCATGCCTGGGAGATCGAAGACCGGTCCGGGGGCGGCGAAGACCGCCGCCAATGACGGTCCCGGTTGGGGGGCTCGGGCCTCTGGTCCCGCGCGGGTCGGCGGGGCAGTAGCTTGCCAGCAATGGATCTGGACGGTATCGACCCCCGGCGCCTGCCCCGTCACGTCGCCTGCGTCATGGACGGCAACGGGCGGTGGGCCACCAAAAGGGGGCTGGCACGCACCGAAGGCCACCGGGCCGGAGAAGAAGCCTTGTTGGACGCGGCCAAAGGGGCGGTCGAACTGGGCCTGGAGTGGTTCACGGTGTTCGCCTTCTCGACCGAGAACTGGCGCCGCCCACACCAGGAAGTCCGCTTCCTGTTGAGCATCATCGCCGACGACCTGCTCACTCGCAGACGGGACGAACTACACGATCTCGGTGTCCGCATCCGCTTTGCCGGTCGGCGCGACTGGCGTGTACCGGGGTGGATCCTGCGTCGGATGGACGAGACGGCCGAGCTGACCAAGCACAACAAGGCCATGACGCTCACGGTGGCGTTCAACTACGGCGGCCGGGCCGAGATCGTAGACGCGGCCCGCGCCCTGGTGGCGGAGGGCGTCAAGGCCTCACAGGTGGACGAGCGGGCGCTGCGCAAGCACTTCTACCTGCCCGAGATGCCCGATCCCGACCTGTTCATCAGGACTTCGGGGGAGTACCGCATCTCCAACTTCCTGCTGTGGGAGATCGCCTACAGCGAGCTGGTCTTCATGGACGTGCTCTGGCCCGACTTCCGCCGCGAGCACCTGGTCGAGGCGGTGCGCGAGTACCAGCAGCGGGAGCGCCGTTTCGGCTTGACCAGGGGCGAGCGCGACCACGACGGCCTGCCGTCGTAGAACGCCTGAGGGGGCCGGGCGGCCGGCGCCGAGTGGGACCGAGACGTGAGGGCCCGCCCCGCGTGCGAAGATACTTACAGTCATGTCGTTATATCGCGACCGTGGGGTCGTGCTGCGGACGTACAAGCTGGGCGAGGCGGACCGGATAGTGGTCATGCTGACGCCCGGTCACGGCAAGGTGAGGGCGGTGGCCAAGGGAGTCCGCCGCACCAAGAGCCGCATCGGGGGCCGTCTCGAACCGTTGAGCCATGTGGAGCTGCTGATGTACGAAGGGCGCGAGCTCGACATCGTGAGCCAGGCGGAGACGATCGAGCCCTGGCGGAAGCTGCACGAGGACCTCGGGTGCCTGAGCCAGGGGCTGGCCATGGCCGAGGCCACCGAACAGGTGGCCCAGGAACGCGAGCCCTCCGAGGCTCTTTACCGGATGATGGTCGGAGCCCTGGGGGCCCTGGTCCGCCAGCCCGGCCCGCTGGTCTTGGCGTCGTTTTACTGGAAGCTGCTTTCCCTGGACGGCGCCGGGCCCATGCTCGACTGCTGCGCCGGCTGTGGGGCGAGGCCTCCGGCGGCCAACCTGGTCGCCTTCGACATCGCCCAAGGCGGGGCGCTGTGCCGGGACTGCCGCCAGGGCCAGCCGCTCAGCCCGGCCGCCCTCGAGCTGCTGGGCTGGGTCCTGGGCGGCCAACTGGCCCGGGCCTTGCAATTGCCGGCCAGCGCGGTCACCCGCGAAGTCAGCCATCTGGCCACGATCTCGCTGGAGCACCACCTCGAGCGGAACCTGCGGGTCATGCACGTCCTCGACATCTCTTAGCGGCCATCTCCTAGCGGCGAGCTCAGCCGCCAGCCTCCCGGCCCGGGGTGGGCCACGGGCCCACTAGCCTCTCCACAATGCCCGTTAGCATGGAAGAACTGGTCCGCTTGTGCAAAGCACGCGGTTTCGTTTTCCCTTCGGCCGAGATTTATGGTGGTTTCCGCTCGACCTACGATTATGGGCCGCTCGGGGTGCTCATGGCCCGCAACGTGAAGGAAGCCTGGTGGCGCTCGATGGTCCAGATGCGCCGGGAGGTCGTGGGCCTCGACGCCGCCATCCTGTCCAGCCCGAAGATCTGGGAAGCGTCGGGGCACTTGAAAAACTTCACTGATCCCCTGGTCGACTGCCGTTCGTGCAAGCAGCGTTGGCGGGCAGACCAATTGCCGACCACCGAGGACGGCAAGCTCAAATGCCTCAATTGCGCCAGTACGGACATCACCGAGGCGCGGCCGTTCAACCTGATGTTCAAGACGTTCGCGGGCCCCGTGGAAGACGATGGTGCTGTCGCCTACCTACGCCCGGAAACGGCCCAGGGCCATTTCGTGAATTTTGCCAACGTCCTGCAGACCGAGCACCTGCGGCCACCTTTCGGCACGGCCCAGATCGGAAAGTCGTTCCGCAACGAGATCACCCCGGGCAACTTCGTGTTCCGCACCCGCGAGTTCGAACAGATGGAGCTCGAGTACTTCGTGCCGCCCGCCGACTCCCCCCGCTGGTTCGAGTATTGGTGCAAGGAGCGCTTCGAGTGGTACCTGCGCTTTGGCATACCGCGCGAGATGTTGCGCCTGCGCCATCACGCCGCCGAGGAACTCTCCCATTATTCAGCCGGGACCGCGGACGTCGAGTTCGATTTCCCGTGGGGATGGGGCGAACTCGAGGGCATTGCCAACCGCACCGATTTCGACCTGAAGGCGCACGCAGAAGCGAGCGGGCAAGTGCTCGAGTACTTCGACCAGACCACCGGCGAACGTTACGTGCCTCATGTGATCGAGCCCGCCGCCGGGGTAGCCCGCACGATGATGGCATTTTTGATCGCCGCCTATACCACCGACGAAGTCGCCGGCGAGGCTCGCACCGTACTTCGTCTGCACCCCCGCATCGCCCCCTACCAGGTGGCAGTGCTCCCGCTGTCGAAGAAGGACACTCTGCTACCGCTGTCCGAAGAGGTCCTTGCGCTCCTCCAGCCCGTGACCATGTGCGACTACGACGTGACCCGCGCTATAGGCCGGCGTTACCGCCGCCAGGACGAGATCGGTACCCCGCTATGCGTGACGGTCGATTTCGAGTCTCTCGAGGACAAGGCGGTCACCGTGCGCGACCGCGACACGACGGCGCAGGAGCGGGTACCTATCGACCGCCTGGTCGAGGTGGTCCAGTCGCGCCTGGCCTGGTAGCGCCGGGCCTCGCCCCTGACCGGTCACCGGCACGCTTTAGTCTTTGCCTGTGGGGATCGTTGCCGAGGACGTAGAACGGGTCAGGTCGGCTACCGACCTCGTGGCCCTCGTCTCCGAACGCGTTGCCCTGCGCCGGGTGGGCACCCAGTGGGTCGGACTGTGCCCGTTCCACGGTGAAAACACAGCCTCGTTCTCGGTCAACGGGGAGCTGGGCGTTTACTACTGTTTCGGCTGCCAGGTGCGGGGCGACGCTATCTCGTTCCTCCGCGAGACAGAGCACCTGGACTTTGCCACGGCCGTTGAGACCCTGGCGGCGCGGGCCGGCATAACTCTGCGCTACGACGGCGAGGACCACGCCGGCGGGGCGCACAAACGGTCCACGGAGCTCACCGAAGCCATGGAGCGAGCAGTCAACTGGTACCACGCCCGCCTCGTAGGGGCGCCCGACGCGGCCGATGCCCGGCGGTACCTGCGCAGCCGGGGCTACGACAGCGACACGGTGAAGAAGTACCGCCTGGGCTGGGCCCCCGGCGGGTGGGACGCTCTGGTGGCCAGCGCCGGGGTACAGGGCGAGCTACTGGTGGCCGTAGGCCTGGCGTTCCGCAACAAGGCGAACCGCCTCAACGACTCGTTCCGCGCCCGGGTGCTGTTCCCCATCTTTGACGCCGCCGGCCGGCCGGTGGGCCTGGGAGGGCGCCTGCTGCCCGGGGGTACCGGGCCCAAGTACAAGAACACCCAGGCCACGCCCATATATGACAAGAGCCGGGTGCTGTACGGGCTCAACTGGGCTAAATCCACCGTCGTCGAACAGGGCCGGGTGGTGGTGTGCGAGGGTTACACCGACGTGATCGGCCTGCACCGCGCCGGCGTCACCGAGGCCGTAGCCACCTGTGGCACGGCGCTGGCCGAGGGCCACATCAAGCTGCTCACCGGCTTTTCCCGCCGCATCGTCCTGGCTTATGACGCCGATCCCGCCGGCCAGGGGGCGGCCGAGCATTTCTACGACTGGGAGCGACGCTTCGACGCCGAGATCTCGGTCGTCGCCCTGCCTCCGGGCGCCGATCCCGCCGACCTGGCCCAGAGCGATCCCGAGCGCCTGCGCGAGGCGGTCTCGGGCGCCACGCCCTACCTCGGCTTTCGCCTGGAGCGTCTCTTCTCCCACGCCGACTTGCGCAATCCCGAGGGCCGGGCTCGGGCGGCGGAGGCCAGCCTGGCCTTGATCGCCGAGCACCCCGACGCGTTGGTCCGGGACCAGTACCTTATGCAGGTCTCGGACCGGTGCCGGCTCAGCCCCGATCAGCTGCGCTCGCTGCCTCGCCCCGTCCCCGCCGCTCCCGCCCGTCCCGGCGCCGCCCCGGCCTCGTCCGGGGCCCCCCTCTCCGGTGCCCCCGGTACGGGTGCTCCAGGGCCCGCCCCCATACCCCTCCAGGCCCGGCCTCAGGGCCGGTCGCCGCTGCCCCGGCCCGAGCTGGAGGCTTTGCGCCTGGCCGTCCACCGGCCCGACCAGGTGGCGGGCCGTCTCCACCCCGTCCTGTTCAGCTCGGAGCTGGCTCGGGCGACGTTTGCCGAACTGGCCGGGGCGATGACCCTCCACGGAGCCATCGAGTCGGCCTCCCCGGAGGTGGCGGACCTGCTCGGGCAGCTGGCCGTCGTCGACAGCAAAGAAGATGCCGACGATGTGGTCCGCCGGCTGGTGGAGCAGGCCGCGGCTCGCGCCCTGGCCGAGCTGCGCCGGGAAGCCAAAAGCAGTTCCCCCACCTCCAGCCACGCCGAGCTGGCCAAGCGTACGGCGCTGTTCCAGCTCGGCTTGCAGGCGCTGCGCTCGGTGGAGCCCGGGCCCGACTACGAGGCGCGTTTGGAGACCGCAGAACGGCAATTGTCGGATTTGTTGCTTGAAAGCCCTAGCATGACCCCGGCGGGCCCGTCTTCCGACGAGAGAGAGGCTCTGTAGAAACTGTGAGAGCACCTTTCACAGCCTCAGGAGAGGCGACGCCGGAGTTCCTGGCTCTTTTGAGGCTGGGCCGAGAACGAGGTTTCTTGGCTCCCCACGACCTGATGTCTGTGCTCGAAGGCGTCGAGCTGCGCACGGAACTGATCTCGGCGGTGATCGGCCGGGTCACCGCGGAGGGCATCGAGTGGCGGGAGCCCAAAGAACTGCTCTCCGACGAGGGCCTGGTCAGCCTGGTGGCGGAGGTGGCCCCGGACGGCACCGACCAGGTCGGCCCGGACGGGCTGGCACGGTACCGCCTGCTGCGCAAGAAGCCGCGCGAGCCCTTCCGTCGCGGTCGGCGGCTATCGGTGGCGGGCCTCCAGCTCGAGATCGGTGCCGCCGCTCCGGGCAGTTCGGACTCGGTGCGGGCGTACCTGAAAGAGATCGGCAAGGTGCGTCTCCTTTCGGGCGAGCAAGAAGTCGCTTTGGCCCGCTGCGTCGAGCGGGGTATAGCCGCTGCCCATGACCTCGAGGAGCTGGAGCAGCGGGCGCGCCAGAACCCGGCCGGGCCCCGGGGCCCTCGCCAACGGGCCCTTGACAAGCAGCGTGAGGCGGACGAACGTCTCCGGGCCGAGGGCATTATGGCCCGCCAGGTCCTGGTCGAGGCCAACCTGCGCCTGGTGGTCTCGGTGGCCAAGTGGTACCGCAACCGGGGCATGTCGTTCCTGGACCTGATCCAGGAGGGCAACCTCGGGCTCATGCGTGCGGTCGACAAGTTCGACTACACCAAAGGCTTCAAGTTTTCGACCTATGCCACTTGGTGGATCCGCCAGGCCATCAGCCGGGCCATTGCCGACCAAGCCCGCACGATACGCATCCCAGTCCACATGGTCGACAACATAAACGCCGTTGTCCGGGCGCAGCGCAGCCTTCTGCAGGAGACGGGGCGGGAGCCGAGCATCGACGAGGTGGCCAAGCGGGCCGAAATGACGCCAGACCGGGTGCGCGAGATCCTGCGCATTAGCCAGGACACAGTCTCGCTGGAACAGCCGCTCGGCGAGGACACCTTCAACCTGTCGGACACCCTGGAAGACGACAGGGCCCTGGCTCCCAGTGAGGCGGCGGCGCAGGCGATGCTGACGGCGGCCGTCCGCAGCGTCCTGGCCGACCTGTCAGAACGGGAGCGCAAAGTTGTCAGGTTACGGTTCGGCCTTGACGACGGCCAGGCCAGGACGCTGGAGGAAGTTGGCAAGGCGTTCGGTGTGACCCGTGAGCGGGTCCGCCAGATCGAGTCCAAGAGCTTGGCCAAGCTCCGCCAACCTCTGCGCAGCGGGCAGTTGCGCGACTACCTGGACGAGTAGCAGCAGGGGCTCCGACGGTGAAGCTCTAGGGGCCGGCCCCGAGATGGTAGCGTGGCCGACAGTTTTCCGGGGTAGCTCAACCGGCAGAGCGGGTGACTGTTAATCACTAGGTTGAGAGTTCGAGTCTCTCCCCCGGAGCTGAGCAGGACGAACGGTTCTAATTGTAAGGTTGGGATGCTTGCACAGCGCTCGCAGACCGTCTAATCTTGTCCCTGGGGAGTGGGTCTAGCACCCCCCAGAGAGGACCATCATGCCCGCCAAACTGGCCGAGGCGACCGAGTTCGGTACTTTCGAGATGCTTCTCCCGAGCTGGGAACGCAGCCTCCGAGCTGCGAACCGGAGCCCCCAGACCATCCGCTCCTACAACGACAGTGCCCGTCTGTTCGTCACCTTCATCCGCGACAGTTTCGGGGTAACGACCGTCGAGCGGGCCAACCGCGACCACGTCGAGGCGTTCATCGAGGACCAGCTGGCCCGGTGGAAGCCGACCACGGCCGCCGTCCGGTACCGCTCCCTGCAGCAGATGTTCAAGTGGCTGACCGAAGAAGGGGAGATCACCACCAACCCCATGGCCCGGATGCGGCCGCCAACTGTGCCAGATGTCCCCGTCCCGGTCGTCTCCGACGAGGACCTGAAGAAGCTCCTGAAGGCATGCGAGGGCAAGGCGTTCGAGGACAAGCGCGACACCGCCGTCCTTCGCGTCTTCATCGACACCGGCGTCCGCTTGGGCGAGTGCACGGGCATGAAGTTGGGCGACGTCGACTTCGACCTCATGGTCATCGCCGTGGTGGGCAAGGGCCGGCGCCCGCGTGCGGTCCCTTTCGGTGCCCGGACGGCCAAGGCCATCGACCAGTACGTCCGCACCCGGGCCCGTCACCCCCAAGCGAGCTCACCAGCGTTGTGGATCGGCCCCAAGGGTGGCATGACCGACAGCGGCTTGGCCCAGATGCTCGAGCGGCGCTGCGCCGAGGCCGGCATCGGGCGGCTGCACCCCCACCAGCTGCGGCACACTGCCGCTCACCAATGGATGGCAGCCGGGGGCAACGAAGGGGACGCCATGCGGATCTTCGGCTGGCGGTCGCGCCAGATGCTCAACCGGTACGGCGCCTCGGCCGCCGACGAACGGGCGCGCGATGCGCACCGGCGGCTGGCACTGGGGGACAGGTTGTGAGCGGTTTCGAGCCGGTGGCGCAAGACCCCGACAGGGCTCGGCTGCGGGTCCGGCTGGACTGCCGTACCTGCTCAGACTTCAACGAAGTTGGGCGCGTCTACGACGGGGACGAGCCAGGGGACCTCGTCATCCGCGGTCGCCACTTGCGAGCCCTCCTTATCGGCGAGACCAAAGTGACGCTGGTCCCCACCCGCGAGCCCGTCGAGCCCGAGCCCGAGCACCCGGACCTCAAGCTGGGGCCCTTTACCGCCGCGACGATGCGCGGCATAACGAAGAGGTTAGTGGCAACGGTCAAAGCTGACCCGTTCCCGTTGCGCAGCGTCTCGGTACACCGAGCCGAGGTCCCGGGCGTACTGCTGGAGATTTACTGCCTGGACCACCTTATGCGGCGTGTCTGGGGAGAACGGGTTGCCCAAGCGGTTGCCCAGGGCCACGTCGTGGGGCTCCCCGTTCGAGTCTTCAGCGTCAAGCTCCCCCGCCCGACCACGGTGTAGTTGTTCGTGTGGTCGAATGCGCGTTTCGACTGCGGTGTGCTTGTAGGATGACTGGCTAGAACTACTAGCTGGCCTTGGGCGGTCGCCCGAAACAGTCTCCTGGTCCAATTGGCGGCCTGGAACCCTTGGAGGTTCCGCGCCAGTGCCAGCGTCAAAGTCCCTCTCTCCCGAGCAGCGCGCGCTCCGCGGCCGTCTCGGCGCCTACACCCAGCATGCCTTATACGACCCCAAGGAAACGACGGTCGCCGCCCGGGTCGCGTTCAACCTGAGGTTCCTCGATGAGGTCGACCCCGAGCGCCGGCTTCCCGAGGCCGAACGCCTGCGCCGGGCCGAGGCCGCCAAGAGCCGGTACTACACGGCACTCGCCTATCGCTCTTCTAGGGCGCGCCAAGAGCGGGCATCATGACGGGCCCCCCCGAAGGCGGCGGCGGCCGAGGCCCAACACCTCGACCGAGCGCCCAACTACGCAACCTATCCGGTCACCACACTACCCCTAGCCGGCTCAGCGCCGAGGCAGTCCCCCGGATGGAGGCCGTCGTGACGCTCCTGGCGGCGGCGGTCCTGGGGCTGGTCGACTTCGCCGTGATCGGTGCACCACTAACCGCATTGGCCGACGCGGCGCTGAGCGAGGCGAGCCTCGCCGGCCAGGAGATCGAGGCCGCCGCGTGACCGGCGCCGACGTGATGCTCGCCACGGGCACCAGGGGACGCACCGCACCTTCGCGCCGGGATCTGACGACCGCGTACAACCTTGAGGCCGAGACGGGGCTTGTCGGGCACCTGCTGCTCCATGGGCCGTCGCCGGAGATCCGCACCACCCTCCAGCCCGAGGCCTTCCATAGGCCAGCTCACAAGATCACAGCCGCCATCATCTACGACCTGGCCGACGAAGGCAGGCCGACCGACGCCGTGACCGTCCACGATGAGACGACGCGGAGGGGCCTCCCCGGTCTAGACCTCCCCGAGCTGATCGCGGCGGTGGCCGATGCTTCACTTCCGGCGTCAACCGTTGCCCATGCCCAGATCGTCGCCGACTGGTCCGCGGCCCGTGCCGTCATGGGCATAGCCGCAGAGCTCGACCGGGCGGCCGCCACGGGCCATATCGACGAAGCCGCTCAGCACGCCAGCGAGCAGTTGCTCGCTCTAGGCCAGCACGCCGGGACGCCGGGCCAGCTCCTTATCGAGGACATCGCTGTGGTAGCAGCCAGGGCGGACGCCGCCAGCGACGTCCGCTGGCTTGCTCGCCCGATATGGCCCGGCGACGCCTACGGGATGCTGGCGGCGGGGTGGAAGGTCGGCAAGACCTGGTTCGTGTGGGACCTCGCCGTGTCGGTCGCCAGCGGCGGGGCCTGGCTTGGTGCCTACCCGGTCGAGACGCAGGGACCAGTCCTGATGTTCCTAGGCGAGGGCGGCGAGAGAAAGATGACCCGCCGGGGACGGGCCGTAGCTGAGGCCAAGGGCCTGAAGCTCGAGGACTTGCCCATCAGGGCGTGCCACCGGGCACCCAACCTGACCTCGGCCGATCACCTAGAGCAGATCCGCCGGGAGGTCCGGCAAAGCCGTCCGGTGCTGGTGATAGTCGACCCGCTCTACTTGGCGGCCGGCAACGCCAACTCAGCCGACCTTTTCGCCATGGGCGACGTGCTGGTGGGCCTCCAGGTCGTCTGCCAGGAGACGGGGGCAGCGCTGGTCATCGCCCACCACTGGAACCGAAAGACCGGCATCGGCGACGGCCCGGACCGCATGACCGGCGCCGGCCCGGCCGAGTGGGGCCGGGTGCTCGTCTCGGTCAGTGTGAAGCACAAGGTCACCAAGCCCGACCACTCCACCGTTGCCACCTTGGCCGTCACGTTCATGGGCGACGAGATACCCGACACCGAGCTCCACCTTCGCCGTCGGGTATGGGCCGACGACCCCGACGACCTCGCTTCGCCGCTCCACTACGAGGTGGAGGTCTTGGCCGGTACGTCCGAGGAGGCCACCGCCGGCACCGCTGCGCTGCGCCCGTCCCAGCGCCGGGTGCTAGCCGTGCTCAGGACCGCTGGTGACTGGCTCGATGTCCGGGAGATAGGCGACCGTCTGGCGGTCGACGACTCCGGCCTCTCTCCGCTCAGAAAGCGCACCATCCAGGACAGTCTGAAGGCCCTTTCCGAGGCTGGGCTTGCCTGCCCGGACGGGGCAGGCCCGACTGCGCACAAATGGCGTGCGCAGCTCCCCGAAAGTGAGGCCGAAAATGCCTTCTGACCTGCACGCACACTGCGCATGCGCAGCTCGTGCGCAGTTGCGCAGGGACCCTACACCAATAGGGCGTGCGCTGCGTGCGTACCTGCGCACGCACGCGCACACCTATATAGGGCGTGCGCAGCTCGCGTGCGCAGCTCGCGGGGACCTGCCATGAGTGGTGAGGCACGGTCGGAGCGCCCGGTTAACCCCTTGTTCAACATCTTGGGATCCATGGACGGCACCCGCATCCGCGGCGGGTGTGAGTCGTGCGACGCCTGGCAAGAGATGAAGACCATAGGCGGAGGGGTCTTCAGCCTCGACGTCTACCACGACGACGGTTGCCCGGTGCTCCTTGCGAAGGGGCGGAAGTGAAGGCTCTTCCTCTTCGGAGCGCTGTTAGACCAGAGGCCGCGCCGGGCGCGGCCAAGGTCGGCTCCAAACTCCACAATTCCCCCCGCGCAGGCGACCCTCAGTCGGCCCGATGAACAAGGCGGTTCACCTGCGTCGGCGCCCAGCGTTCGCCAGCCTTCGGCCAGTGGCCGGCAGCAGCAAGGCAAGCACCGATGGCACGCAAGCTCAGGCCCTCGGCATGGAGCTGCTTGGCCAGCGTCACGGCTTGCTGCTCGACCACGTCGGGCACGAGCTCGCCATCCTGCGCCCGGTAGCCGAAGGCGGGCCGGCCGCCGCCGTAGCCGCCGTGGGCGACCTTCTGCGCCTTCCCGGCCATCATGCGCCCGCGGATCAGCGCTCTTTCGTACTGGCCAACCGCTCCGAGGATCTGGCGGACCAGGACTCGGGTCCCGTCGTCACTGTCGATGTCAGGTTCGGTAACGCTCAGCACGGAGGCGCCGGCAGCCCGAAGGCGCGTGATCGTGGTCTCTTGGAGCACCAGGTCCCTGGCCAGACGGTCGAGCCGGTAGACGACCAGGACCGATGCCTCGTGGCGCTCTATGGCAGCCAGCGCAGTCGCAAGGCCCTGCCTTGTGTCGAGACCGTTGCTGCCGCTGAGGCCTTCATCCGAGTGGATGGCGACGAGCGTCAGGCTGTGCGCCTTGCAGTAGTCCCTCACCGCCTGGCGCTGGACGTCCAGCCCGAAGCCATGCACCTGCTCTTGGGTGCTGACCCTCGTGTACCCGATCGCCTTGGCCTTAGCCATCATGCTCACCTCTCCGTTACGTTTCCTGAAGGTATCGTAACACAGCAGGTAGACACGCACAAGGGGAATCTGTCGTGACCTGTCGACCCGACCACCCGGCCCGCCACGAAGACTTCGCAGAAGGCAACCTCGCGCGCGTCAGGCACGGCGCCTACAGTCCGAGAAAGCAAGCGGAGCGCGCTGAGCTCGTTCTCCGAGACCTCTTGGCGTCGAGGCCCGACCTAGGCGACCCGGAGCTCCTACTCCCACTGCAGCTCTTCGCCCGGGCCACGGCGGCGCACGAATTAGCGCACGAAGGCTTGGAAAATGCCGCTGCCAGCGGCTCAGCCATCAGCGCTCGTCTCCTTGAGGCGGCGAGTAGTGCGGCAAGGGCAGCGCACGAGCTGGGCGCCGAGCTCGGCGTCGGCCCCCTAGCGCAGGCGCAGCTGAGACAGGTGAAGGCCCAGACGGCCCTCAGCCTTGCCACGCTGGCGCGCGAGGCGCCGAGCGTGATAGCGGCCCTACGGCAGACCCTGGCGGTTCTCGGGTTGTCTGGGCGGGTCGAGGAGTTCTCCTTGACCTTCGCTGAGCAGCTCGCCCTGGTAGCGGGAGACGACGATGAGGACTAAGACGGACCGAAATCTGGCACGGGCGCTGCTCGTGTCGCTCGACCCGACTAGCGCGAAGCGGCGCTGGGCCACCCCCGGCGCTCTAGCCCAGCACCTGGACCCGCACACGGCCGAGACGCCGGCCCTTGAGCTGATCGACCGGTACCTGGTCGAGACGGTGGGCACGCCGAACGGGCGCCTCATCATCTCCATGCCTCCACAGGAGGGCAAGAGCCAGCGGGTATCGCGCCGTTTCCCGACCTGGTTGCTGGTGAGCGACCCGGACTTGCGCATCGCCATCGCCTCCTACGAGCACCGGATAGCCCGCCGCTGGGGCAAAGCCGTCCGCGACGACCTGGTGAGCCACAAGCTGCTCCTGGTCGACCAGGGCAGCTTTGCGGCGGATGAATGGACGGTCGGCGGCCACATCGGCGGCATCTACTCCGTCGGCATCGGTGGAGCTTTGACCGGTCGCCCAGTCGATGTGCTGATCGTCGACGACCCGATCAAGGATCGCGAGCAAGCCGACAGCCTCGTCTATCGCGACCGGGTCTGGGACTGGTGGACCGACGTGGCCGTGACCCGGTTGGCGCCCGGTGCTCCGGTGGTGCTCATCCTGACCCGCTGGCATGAGGACGACCTGGCTGGCCGGCTCGTGGCGGCAGACGATGGGGCGACGTGGCGGGTGCTCAACATCCCCGCCCAGGCCGACCACGATCCCGCTAAGGGCGAGAGCGACGTGCTGGGCCGGGAGCCGGGCGAGTGGATGGTCTCGGCCCGTGGGCGTACGCCGGCCGACTGGGAGGCCAAGCGCGTGGCAGTCGGTACGCGGACGTTCACCTCTCTCTATCAGGGGCGCCCGAGCCCGGACGCCGGCGATGTGTTCCACCGAGACTGGTGGCGGCGCTTCTCTACTCCGGTCTGGTGGCAGGAGATCGACGGTTCGTACCACGCCAATGGCCTCGTGTGGATGAGCTGGGACATGACCTTCAAGGACACCAAGTCGTCTGACTTCGTGGTGGGCCAGGTATGGGTGCAGCAAGGTGCTCGGGCGTGGCTGGTCGACCAGGTGCATGCCCGGCTGTCGTTCACCGACACCGTTGCTGCCCTCCTCCGCATGACGGCCAAGTGGCCACAGGCGCACATGAAGCTCGTCGAGGACAAGGCCAACGGCACAGCAGTGATCGACATCCTGCAGTCCAAAATCGTCGGCATCGTGGCCGTGACCCCGCACGAGTCCAAGTACGCCCGGGCCTCGGCCGTTTCCCCCTTGGTGGAGGCCGGCAATGTGTGGCTGCCAGAGCGGGCCATAGCGCTCTACGACGTCGAGGGCCTGATCGAGGAGTGCGCCTCGTTCCCCAACGCCACCCACGACGACCAGGTAGACGCGCTCAGTCAAGCCTTGACCAAAGTCCTCATCGGCTCCAGCTCGATTATTGAATGGGACGAACCGATGCCCAAGGCGCTGGACGGTTCCACGCTGAAGCTGCCGCTCGGACGCCTAGCCATCGACTGGGCCGACAGCTATGACGCCGCGGTGATCCGGGTCGACCCCGACCAGGGCGACGACGATTACCTGTACTAGGAGGAGCGAATGGGTTTAGGAAGTGCAACGTTCTTGGAGAGCGAGCGCTCTGGACTGAGCTGTGGGAAGCGGCAGTACTCGAAACAGGGCGCAAAGCTGGTCATGCGCCAGATGTTGGCCAGTCCTCACGTCGCGGCGGTCCCGGGGAAGGTGCTCAACACCTATCACTGCTCTGTCTGCGGGCGCTGGCACGTCGGGAACACCCCAGTGGACCCACCATGGTTACGCTTTCGACGGCGAGCGACAACGACCATTTGTGCTGAGGAGGCGCCATGATCATCCGTGGCCTCGACGGGTGCGTCGTCTTGTCTCCGGCGGCCTGCCAGGCTTTTGCGCCCCTCGTTCACCAGGCCATGACCAATCTCGTGCGCCGAGACGGCGTGCGGTTCCCGTCTGAGCTCTGGGCCGAGCTCGACGCCATGGAAGCGGCGGCCAGAGCCTTTCGCCAGTGTCGGACGACTACGACAACGCCCGAGGTTGTCCCGACAACGGGCGAAACATTGCCGGCCGGCAGAATATCCACCATGGAACTGACCGTCGCCGAGGTCGCAGCCCGAGAAGGCACTTCTCGCCAAGCCGTGACGGCACGAATCCGTCGCCGCACGCTGCCGGCGCGACGCGATGAGGGCGGACATTGGAAGATCCGTCAGGAAAACCTCGCAACCGAAAGGAAACTCTACCGATGAGCACGCCCAGCACGATCAACACCACGGACACGGACCAGGTCCTGGAGAGTGGCCCGGACGCTAACCTCGGCTTTTCGCGGTTTCACGCCATCTGAGCTGGGAGGATCCACCAAAGTGGCCATCCTGTAAGGGAAAATGGTGTTTGTCTAATACCCCATCTCCCTCACAGGAAGGCACTCTCTA